>FSUE01000251.1_pt1 | contig 11572 bp, 9 predicted proteins | sample 1637031 | NCBI WGS metagenome assembly FSUE01 (sample SAMEA3914819, study PRJEB12502) | metagenome | biome: forest; material: soil | place: Canada | collected 2010-06-26 | depth 0.3 m | reverse complement strand
TTCAATTCCCGGCGCCTCCACCCTGTTTTCTGAATCAACTCGCGGTGTTCTGATCCGCTGACGAATGACGTCGTCGAGCGACCTGGGAGCGCGGCCGGTGAGCCGTTTGACGTCACCGCTCGTCACGTCGAGGCCCCGCTTCGCCCCGTTCCTTTGCACGGTGTGGAGGTGTTAGTAGCTACAATGAATTCGTGCGCGACGACCTCATCGCCCGTGCCGAGCCGCTCGAGAAGCTCCGCGGCGCTCTCGTACAGGCGTCGAGCGGACGCGGCGGGCTGGCGCTGATTCTGGGCGAGGCGGGGATCGGAAAGACGAGCCTCGTGGGCGCGATCGCGCGTGAGGCCGATGCCTCCGGGGTCGAGGTCGTCTCAGGACGCGCGTGGGAACTCGCGGAGTCGCCGCCCTACTTTCCGCTCTGGGAGTGCTTTCGCCTCCTCGGGATCGACCGTAGCGAACAGAGCGATCCGTTTCGTCTCTGGGAGCGCGTGCTGGCAGCACTGGCGGAGCGGGCGGCGCGGCGCGCCATGGTGTGGGTCCTCGACGATCTTCATGCCGCGGATCTGCTCACGCTCGACCTACTCACCTTTCTGGCGCGTCCGGTGCGCGCGACGAAACTGCTCATCCTCGCAACGGCGCGCGAAAAGGATCCGCGCATCTCACCGCGTGGGGCGCAGCGATTGGCGCGGATGGCGCGCGACGGGATCGAGATTTCCCTCGGCCCCTTGTCGAAGAGTGCCATCGCGGAGCTCGTCGAACGTGTGAGCGGGCGCCCCCACGCGGGTCTTACCGACGTTCTCTTCACACGCACGGAGGGCAATCCACTCTTCGCCGTCGAATGCGCGCGAATGATTCGCGCCGCGCCGTCGGGCAAGCTCGATAGCTTGCGGTCACTGCCGCCCACCGTGCGCCAACTCGTCGTCGAGCGGATCGCGCCCCTTTCGGCTGAGACGCGAGCAGTCATTGATGCCGCCGCCGTGCTCGGTCGGGAGTTTGCCTCTGGCCGCATTGCGAAGCTCCTCGGCCGCCTTCCCGCCCAGGTGATCGAGGCGCTGCGCCCCGCGCTCGATGCGGGTGTGGTCGCGGAAAGGAGGCCGGGACACTTCGCGTTCACGCACATCCTCGTCCGGGACGCGGTGGAGGAAGCAATCTCCGCCGGGGCTGCTGTCGAGCTCCACCTGCGCGCAGAGGCGATGCTCGCTGGAGAGGGCGAAGGCGTCGAGGTCGTCGTCGAACGCGCGCGTCATGCGCTTGCGGCGCTGAAGGAGGGAGCGATCACCCTCGCCTTCGACGCCGCAAGGCTTCTCGAGGACGAGGGCGCGTTCGATCGCGCGCTCGCGATGCACGAACGCATCGACGAGGCACGCCTGAAGGGCCATCTGACGCCGATGGCTCCCGAGGAGCAACTCGAACGCGCGCGGTTGCTTCACGCCGCCGGCCGCTCTGCCGAGGCCGAGGCGCTCTGCGACGAGATCGCCGCCGGCGCGCGTCGCTCGGGGAGCGCCACGCTGCTCGCCCGCGCCGCCCTCACGCGTGGGTCGGAGCTGCGTCCGGCGATGGTGAACACCGAGCTGGTCACGCTCCTCCGCGCCGCGCTCGCGATGCCGTCGGGCGACCGCAAGCTGGAGTGTCGCGTCGAGGCGCGACTCGCGGCGGCGCTGCAGCCCGCGAGGGATCCACGGGGGCCTATAGAGCTGGCCCGTCGAGCGATCCGCTCCGCGCGGGAGATCCACGACGGTAAGCTGTTGGTCGACGTCCTGAACTGGGCTGGCTCGGCGCTCGTCGATGCGGCGCCGCTGGAGGAGCGCATCGAGCTCAACAAAGAGCTTTTCGACGCCGCACTTCGAGAAGGCGAGCCCCTGCTCGCGTTGCGCGCGCAGCTCCGGCTCGGCCTCGATCGGATCGAGCGCGGTGAAATCGACCAATGGCTCGCCGGCGCCGAGCGCGTACGCGAGCTGTCGGCCGAGCTCGGCCATCCGCGTCATCGCTGGCGCGCCCTGCTCTTCGCATCGATGTGCTCACTTGCGCGCGGAGACATCGTTGGCGCCGAGCGCGCCATCGTCGAGGTGAAAGAGCTCTCTGGTCTCTACGAGGATCCAGCTCTCGCGCTTGCGCTGAACGCCCATCTGGGTCAGACGGCGCGTCTTCTCCACCGCGACGACGAGATCCGTTCCACAGCGGCTGCCCTCGAGCAAGGCATGGGCGAGTCAGTCGTCGGAGATCGAGAGATCGGCCTGCTGCTTCGCCTCGGCTGCTTCGCGCAGCTGGAGGATCGCACGGCCCTCGTTCGGCTCCTGGGATCTGTCGGAGCGCGTCACGCCGAAGCGGCGGTGGATGTCCTCGAGGTCGAGCCGGGCTTCTTCTGCGCGATGTTCGCTCACGCGGTAGCGATCGCCGGTGACGAAGCCGCGTGCCGACGGGCCCGGGCGCGCCTCGTCGGTCGTGAGAAATGTCACATCGCGAGCGGTCACATTCCCTTCACCTACGAAGGACCGGCGGCGCGAATTTGTGCGTTGCTCGACGCTCGCCTGGGAGACGTTTCGTCCGCGGAGCGGCTGCTCCGCACGGCGCTGGACGAGGCGGAGGCGCATCGGCTGGCGGCTTGGGTCGCGCAGATCCAGTATGATCTCGGTCGCGTTCTCATCGACGTTGGCCGTGCGAGCGAGGCGGAAGCGATGCTCGAGTCCGCCGAGCGCGCCGCTCTGGAGATCGGGATGCCGGGGCTGGCCGCCCGCGCAGCGGAACGTCGTGTTCAGCGCTCGGACGCGCCGAACACGACGGCACGCGCGCCCGTGATCGCGTCTCCAGCTCCGGTCTTCGTCATGGTGCAAGAGGGAGATGTCTGGGGCCTGAAGCACGGCGACCATGAGGTCCGTGTGAGGGACTCCCGTGGGATCCAGCTCCTCGCTCGGCTCGTCGAACGACCGGGCGAGGACATCCACGTCCTCGCGCTCGGAAGCGACGAAGTGGGCAGGAGCCTGGCCGAAACGCTCATCAGCCCGGCGATTGATGCGCGGGCGCACGGCGAATACAAGATACGGTTGGCCGACCTCGCGCGAGATCAGGAGGCTGCCGAGTCGAGCGGCGACCTTGGCCGGCTCGAAAAGCTCGCGCGCGAAAAGGACGCCCTCGAGGCGGAGCTGCTGGCTGCGCTCGGGATTGGCAGGAGGACGCGCGCCGCCGGTTCGACCTCCGAGCGCGCCCGCGTGAACGTGCAACGTCGTCTGAAGGATGCGATCGCGCGCATCGCCCAGCTCGATCCGGCCATGGGAGCATTCCTCGAACGCGCCGTCCGCACCGGGACCTACTGTCGTTTCGGTGTTTGATAAATTTGTCGTTACAATTCCGATAGTTGCGAGGATTCGTCGGACGATCACGCTCGATGGAACGATTGTTCCGGCCTGCGTCACGCCTTCGCATCGGAGGTTCGGTCATGGATCAGGTCGTCTCGATTCTCATTCCCCTCGTGTTCGTAGTCATGCTGGTCTTCGAGTGGCGCTTTCCGGCGAAGAAGCTGCCGAAGGTTCGCTTTTGGCTCCTGAAGGGCATCGTCTTCTTCGTGATCAGCGGCATGGCGAATGGCCTCCTTCCAGTGGGTGTCGGAGCGTTGTTCCGCGGTTGGTCTGCTGTCCACCTCGCCGGGCTCGGGACCGTCCCTGGCGCGCTAATCGGGTTCGTGGTGGCCGACTTCGTTGGGTACTGGTTTCACCGAACCGAGCATCGTCTTGTTCGACTCTGGCGGTGGACGCACCAGATGCACCACAGCGCTGAGCGGATGGACCTCGCCGGCATGAGCTACGCGCATCCGCTCGACACTCTCTTGGGCTTCGGGCTGCCGGCGATCGCGACGCAGCTCTTCGGATTCTCGGCGGACGCCGTCGCACTCGCGGGTTTCTTCGGCTTCGCGACGGCTGTCTTCCAGCACACGAACCTGCGCACGCCGCGTTTTCTCGGGTGGATCCTGATGCGGCCCGAAGCGCATGCGCTGCATCATGAGCGAGGCATTCACGCGTACAACTACGGCAGCAGCCCGCTCTGGGACGCCGTCTTCGGCACCTATCGCAACCCGGCCGGATTCCCCGAGCAGTACGGCTTCTGGGATGGCGCCTCCACGCGTGTCACCTCGATGTTGTTGGGCCGCGACGTTGGTGAGCCGGAAACACCGAAGCCTGCGGCAGGCGCGCCGTGACGGCTGGACCCTGTAGCGGAAGTATCGGAGCGTGCGGGGCGTCATTCCGAGCGCCCGTGCGAGCGCCGGCCAATCCAGAACCTGTTGCAGTACCCGAGGGGCCGCAGCAGCGTGCCCACCGCGAGTCATCTGCGCCAGAACGCGCTGCGGAGCATCTGGAGCGTGGTTTGGTGCGCGGTTGCAATCAAGGCAAGGGCTCGAGCAACGTGGTCAGTTTGGCAGCGAGGTCCTGCCTGCGCGCATAGCCCCGCTCCGCGATGAGTCGAAGATTGCCCCGCACGCAGTCCAGATCGAGATCAAGATTAACTCGGAGTAGGTTACGAGCGTCGATGCGGTCTTGAAGGCGCTCCTCGGTCATGGAGAGCACCTTGAGTGAAAGAAGCTCTTCCGCGCGGGCAATGGGCACCGAGCCAACGGAAGGAAGGGCGACCATGGTTGCCCGTGCGATCGTTTCGCCTTCAATGCCGCTGCTGGCAAATAATAGGTCAACTTTCACACCCTGGGGAGAGCGCAGTCGGATGGTCGCCAGACGCGATTGAGCCTCGTGCTCCACGCTCGCCACCGTCGTGTAGCCGCGGGACTTCAGTGCGTACACGAGTGATTCCGCCTCAGCGTCGTTTTCGACCGCCACGGCCAAGTCCACGTCTCGCGTGAAACGCACCTCTGCCCGGACCGAGACGGCCAATCCTCCAACGAGCGCGAACCGCTTCCCCTCCGCGGCAATATCACGAGCGGCCGCAGCGAGGGCTTGCTCGAGCTTGGTGCCTTCAGCCATCGGCGAGCAGCCACCGCTCGAGTGCGGCATCCACGTCTTGTTCAGTCCAGTTCGGTGAACCGTGGCGCAGCGCCGCGCGCTTGAACCGGATCCCAGCATCCGCCATCTCCAACGCCTGCACGAGCTTCTGCTCAGGCGGCGTGCACCGACTCGTCTCGAGATCATCGGCGGTCAGGGCGTCCATTCGCCAAACAATAGCGCTCTTTATTGAAGGCGTCAGCTGCGGCGGAGCGATGGCCGTCGCCCTAGATCCGGGGGCATTCATGTCAACGACCACCATCCGGGCGAGCCAGGGAGCTACCTCGCCCCTTTCGCAGGACGCCGCGTGCGCGACACGCCGACTCGCCTCCCTTCTGAGCGACGACATCCCACCGCTTCGCCTCCGCTGCCAAAATCACCGCCCGCGCCAGCGCCGTTTCGACCACGTTCGACAGCTCGTAGGCTTTGGACGATTGCGTCACAACACCACGTGCGATCGCGCACTTAGGTGCACGATCTGACACGTCGGCCGGATCCGCGTCGGTGCTGATCGTGCCTGATTGATGCTCGATCGTGATTTCGGGCTGTCCGGAATCCGCTTCAATTCCCGGCGCCTCCACCCTAAATCACGGAATTCATTGAATTAATCTCGTCACAAGACGCCCGAATGCGGAGCGACCCGTGGAATCATGCTTCCAGTGTGGTCCGACCGGCCAGCGCAGCGTGCAGCGGACGCAGCGCGTGAAAGAGATGGTCACTGAGCGCGCGCACTCGCGCCGCGCGCTGCAAATCGCGATGGGTGACCAACCACAGCGAGCTCATCGACGTGGCGTCGCGTGGCAGCAGACGAACCAACGAAGCCTGGCCGGCGGCCAAGTAGCAAGGCAAGAAGCCCAGCCCAAAACCCGCAACGACGGCTGCGACCTGCGCCAGGGTGGAATTGGTGCGCAGCAGGACACGCGCGTCACCGGCGCGACGCTGGAGCCAGCGCGTCGACGTGGCCTGCTCGCGATTCACGACGACGAAGTCGTGCTTCGATAGCTCGCTGGATTTGGGCGCACCGCGCCGCTCGAGGTAGGTCTTCGACGCGTACAGCCCGAGCGCAAAGGGCGCGACCTTGCGTGCGACGAGCGAACCCTCGCGAGGTCGCGATACCCGCAGCGCGAGGTCGGCTTCGCGTCGACGCAGATCGAGCGCTCGCTCTTCACATGACAGCTCCAAGTCGATTTCAGGGAAGCGGCGCCGAAATTCTTTCAGCAATGGCACGAGCACGACGACCGAGAACGCATCCGGCCCGGTCAGCGACACCGAGCCCGACAGCGCCCGGTCTTGCCCGACGCAATCTCGCTCCAGGGCAAGGGCCTCGACCTCCATGCGTTCGACGTGCGGCAACATCCGCTCGCCCGCGCGCGTCAACTCGTAGCGCCGCCCGTCGTGGGTGAAGATCCGCGTCTGCAGGGACTCTTCGAGCAGCGCGAGGCGACGGCCCACCGTCGTTTGATTGACCGACAAACTGCGCGCGGCCGCGGAGAGTGAACCGCAGCGCTGGATCGCGAGCACGAAGCGAACGTCGTCCCATGCAATCATCTGCGTATTTGCATAGCACGTCTGCATACACGCACAATTGCGGATAGTCGGGCTCCGGCTAGTCTTACCGTCGATGAACAATTCGCCGATTGGCTCCCAAGTCGCGGAGGAGATTATCGCTCTGGAACGCGCTGCGCTCACGCGCTGGGGCCGTGGGGATCCGACCGGCTACTTGGAGCTGTGTGCGCCCGACGTGGCCTACTTCGACCCGTTCACGGCGCGCCGCATCGATGGCCTCGAAGCGCTCACCGCCTACTATCAGGGCATCAAGGGCCAGATCAGCATCCAACGTGACGAGCTGCTCGACGCCCGAGTGCAGCTGCTCGGAAGCGACGCCGCCGTGTTGACCTTCACCTACGTCTCCCACGGCAGCGAGGGCAGCATGCGTTGGTACGCCAGCGAGGTATTTCGGCGCACCGCCAGCGGATTTCAGCTGATCCACACCCATTGGTCGCTTCCCAAAGCGCATTGAAGCGCGCGCTCAGTGCTTGCTCGTAGCATCGTGCTTGTATGCTCAAGCAACGAGAGTTGCGCGACGTACAGATTGCGGGCTGTGGCACTACTGGAGCACGCCGAGTAACGTGCTCCAGCCGGAGCCGCCCGTGAAGCGCGTGCCGCGCGCGTCGACCCACTGCTGGAAGTTGAGCGCCAGCGCCAGCGAACCGTCACTGGTCAACGTCAGGCGTCCGGTATTGAAGTCTTCGGTCGGCGTCTCGAAGGCTTCGGCGTGCGACCAGGTCGAGAAATCGGCCGAGAGCTGGGCGACGAAGGGATCGCCGTGCACCTCGGGGACTAGCGTGGCGCCGCCGAGTGTCAACGTCAGCCGGAACATGCCGAAGGCGACGAGCTCGCCGTTCGAGCGTCGCGCGAGATCGAATACGTTGCCGCAGTTGACGTGCAGGCTCGTGGTCTTGAGGACGTTACCTGCGGCGTCGAAGCGCGCGAACAGTAGGTGGTTCTGTGAGCCAACGAGGGCGCCGTCGCCAAAGTCAGTGCCTTCGCTAGCGACGGCGCCGAGCACCACTGTACCGCCTGGCTCAGCCAACAACCGTCGGCCAATCCCGTGAGACGACGCGGCGCTCCAGTGTTTGACGAATTTCAGCGCGCCGTTGGTTGCGTCATAGCCGGCAAGAAAGACGTCGCCCCAGCCGGTGGGCGTCACTGGCGTTGCACCGAACGTGACCGGTCCGTCAATGCGCCCGGTGACGAAGACCGTGCCACCGGACTCGGCGATGTCCTGGACGAGCACCTCGTCGAGCGTCGTCGAGGACACCGCGCGCGCGCCAGACCCAAGCGGCGTCATCGGGTGCATTCAAGCGTGTCGCGAAGGCGCCGTACCCCGCACTGCAGCACGGCGCCGCATACTGGCCGTCGATCTACGTCGTCGCGCAGTCGTGTCAGTTTGTCGTTTTCACGTGCCGCAGCGCTGAAGTCCAGCATTCGCGCCTGCTACCGTTTAGCCGAAGCTCACGGCGCGGTGCGCGTCCTCCAACCCGCGCGCCAAAAGGGACCTATCCGGCAGCCGACGGCGGTACAGGCGATTTCTTCGGAGTCGAAGCCCTTCGGCAGCGCGAGTCTCACCCAACTGCCGCCGCCATCGAGGGTTTCGTACAATTCGTCACGCTTCCTCTGCAACAGCCCTGAACGCCCCACGGAAAACACACGCCCCTGCCTGCAGTCGGTCTCGATCTGACCCTCGAGAGCGATGTCGACACGACAGACTTCGGGAGTACCGATGGCGGGATGCTTTCGTCGCAGGGGCCAGACGCGGAAGCGGCGTGCGTCGATCAGACTCACACCGGTCCGATCACGACCAGAGCTCAAGGACGATTCGGCCAGGGCCGTTAGCGCTTGGAGAATCCACACCGGCAGTTTGGAGATCTGGCTTGGCCCGCCTTCGCTGGCATGGAACAAGAGCAGCCGCGGTTCCCCTGGGAGGCCGAGCGGACCACGCGTCGATCCCTCCAAGGTGCCGGTGCCGACGTAGAGATCACCGCCCGCAGTCGGAACCAAACGAGTGGCTGGCGCCGTGCGCTCGAGCGCCTTCACCAACACGTTGGAAAACAGCACGGTCCGCCAGACACCGCGCCGGTCGCGCACGCACGCCGCGTTCGCCAGATTGCCTTCGCAGTCGCCACCCACGGCTAGCCCGCCGTCGTCTGCGACGTCGAATCGAGCTTGCTCACGCTGCCCGATGCCCGGGCCGGGCAGCCCGCGACGACGCAGCTCTTCACGAATAGCGCCACTCGGATCGACACTGACCACGAGATCGGAGCTCGGATCGCCGTCGCACGCAAACACCGGCGCATGGGGCAACAAGGGCGTGCAGTGCCCGAGCGACTCAGGGCCGAGCCGCTCCGACGATTCGAACGACAGCTCGAGTCGGAACAGTCCCCGCTCACCGGCGACGACCGCGCGGTCCGGCGCGTAGAGCCGAGCGCTCTCCAAGTCCGGTCGTACGAAGATCTGGTTCTGGGGCCCGGAGGCGTACGGCCCGAGGGGAGTCCCACATGGCAGCTGATTTCCCTCTTGGTCGAGCAGGAACCGGCAAAGGGTGGTCGGCTTCTCCTTGGCGGTCCGCCGCGGTTTCTCGATCTGCAGCAGCCCGTCCTCGCGAACCCGATAGTTGCTCGCCGGCAGCTCGCGAAACCGTGGCGCTGCCTTGGTTCTCAAAAAAGATCGCTCGGGGGTCTGCCCGTTTCCGGCGTTCAGCAATTGAATGGTTTGGCCCCAGACGCCATAGTTGAGGCGCCGAGCCGGAGCCCCAATACGCTCCACCGTGCCCGAGTCGCAATCCACGGCCAACAGGGCCGCCGGCGATTGAACGATCCAACCCGGGCGACTCTGAACGCCCAGGCCGCTCACCTCCAGCGAGTTGTCGCCGAGCAACGTGAGCGGGCCGTCGAAGCGCTCCGCGCGCCAAAACTTGGTGCTGCCGCTATCGGAGGACGTCGCGAACGTCGTCTTACCATCGCGCGCGACGCAGATTTTCTGCAAGCGCTCGGGCCCAGCGATCTCGCGCACCTCGTTCAACGTCGCGAGCACCCGCAAACCGGAGGTGTCGTCGATGTAGCCCTCGGCGCCGCCTTCGACCGACACCATCTGCTGACGCACTTCGTAGGCTTGCCGGGGAACCGGGGTATCGATCAGCAATTGCAAAGGAGACCGTACGACCGGTGGTTCAGCCGGGGGGACTTCGATGACGGCAACCGAGCTCGAGCCTGACGGCAAGCTGTGCCCCGCGGACGCACCCGGCGCGCTCGACGCTGGCGGTCGAGCGGTACAGGCCCACAAAAACCCCAGACACACTAGCCCTCGAATGTTGCGCACGGACGCATCATAGCCCTCGCGCCACCACCACGAAAGCACCGCCGCGAGATCCTTGGGCACGGGGATCACTCGCGGGAAGCATTCGTTGCGCTCAGCGTTCTCACCCTTGAGTTCCTTGCCGTCGTACTGGTTCGTGCAAAGCAGGGCGGTGAGCGGACGAGCGGGCGAGCGTCTTCCATTTCTAGATCGGCAAACCAGGTGATGGAAAGCGCGTGAAGTTCGACTTGCTTCTCTTCGCTCGCGCTGTTCTTGTTCGTCCTGTTCGCAAAAAATCGCGTGGCATAACCCCGGATCTTCATGCCCCCTGAACGAGCGTGGGGCGGGAGATAGGTCCCTGCCTTGACCTCTTTCTTGCGCGACATCAGACACGGCTGAAAGCTCCGTGACGAACGGCCTGAGCACGGTTCGGTTACTACAGGCAATCCTCAGCAAGTGGAATGTCCGCAATCGCGGGTTCAGCGGTGCGCGTGACACAGCTCCAGGATCATTGACTCGCGGGCGACGTCGCAAGCAGTCGTTCCGGTGTCCAACGGCATCGTGAACCCAGTGTCGACCGGAGTTTTGCCTTTGCCCAAACCAGAAAGTAGCTGAATTCGCGTAAATTCGGCGCACAGACGTGGATTCTGCGCCCCAGCCGGCGTTCGATCCGCGCGCGCGCCGACATTTCTCATCGCTGTGGCGTTTTTCGCTAGTTGACAAATAATGTTTCAAATGTAACAACGTAACTGCAGCGACGGTCGCTGAGGACGCCACGCGACAGGAGAAAGCATGAACACGCATCGAAGTAGGTGGACGCAGGCGCAGCTCCCGACGATGACCGACAAGACGGTGCTCGTGACTGGCGGCGCGAGCGGGATTGGTTTTCAGGCAGCGAGGGCTTTGGCTGGATGCGGAGCCCGCGTCGTCGTACTGGGACGCGACGGTGCAAAGGGGAACGCCGCGGTCGCACAGATCAAAGGGCGCTCGCCGGGCGCCATCGTCGAGTTCCAGCAAGTGGACCTGGGTAGCCTCGCCTCTATCGAGGCTTTCAGCCAAGGGTGGCTCGCCAGCGGAGAGCCGATCCATCTGCTCTTGAACGTTGCCGGCGTCATGGCGGTGCCGCGTCGAGAGGCAACACCTGATGGCTTCGAGATGCACATGGGCACCAACTTCCTCGGGCACTTCGCTCTTACGGGGCGCCTCCTGCCTGCACTGCGGTCAGGCAACGCGCGCGTCGTCACCGTCAGCGCGGCGGTCGGCCGGTGGAAGATGGCGCGTCTCGATCCCGATGACCTTCAGGCGGAACGCCGGAAGTACTCGCCGATGGGCGCATACGCGCGAAGCAAGCTGGCAGGGATCATGTTTGCCGTCGAGCTACAGCGGCACGCAAAGGATTGGGGGGTCACGAGCGTCGCGGTTGATCCAGGCACCGCTGTCACGAATCTTCAGCGCCATGCCAGCGGCGTGAGTGGTGCCGTCGGTACACTGCTTTCCACAGCGATGGGCTATCCCCTGGAGCGCGTGGCGGAGAACGCGCTCTTCGCCGCGGTCATGCCGATGCCCACCGAGAGCACCCTCATTGGTCCTTCTCCGGGGTACGTCATCCAACGTTGCGCGTCGCCTGGAGACGTCGGCATCCCACCGCTCGCGCAGGACGCGCGCGTTCGCGAAGCCTTGTGGCAGAAGGCCGAGGCGCTCACCGGCGTGACATACAAGCTCGCACAGGCATGACCCCG
>FSUE01000943.1_pt1 | contig 11694 bp, 8 predicted proteins | sample 1637031 | NCBI WGS metagenome assembly FSUE01 (sample SAMEA3914819, study PRJEB12502) | metagenome | biome: forest; material: soil | place: Canada | collected 2010-06-26 | depth 0.3 m | reverse complement strand
TCACCTACACGCACGCTCCAGCCCATGACTCGAACAGCCCGTCGCGACGTCTGACGTAGGACTTCGATATTGCGCGACGGAGGGCGAGGCCGGCATTCTAGTGCATTGGGCTCGGCGGCGATTCTGCCCGGACCCAAAGAGGGTATGCATGACTACCTTAGCTTGGTCGAGGCTCTTGATGACTGCGGCGCTGCTCGGGCTCGGCGCTGCCGGCTGCGGCGGTGGCTCTGGCGGAGGCTCACCGGGCGGGGCCGGCGGCGAGGGCGGCGACTCCGGCGAGCCCGCGCTGTTTTCGATCAGCGACGCCGAGGTCAAAGAAGGTGACGTCGGCGCCAAAGATCTCAGCTTCAAGGTCAAGCTGTCGCACGCGCTCGGCGACGTGGCCAAGGTCGCGTACTCGACGGTCGATGACACTGCGGTTGCGACCGGCGCGACTGCCAATGGCGGGCGCGACTACGAAGCCGCCTCCGCCACTTTGCGCTTCGAGGCCGGCGAGACCGAACAGACGATCGACATCACGATCAACGGTGACCACAAGGTCGAAGCGGACGAGAGCTTTCAGATCAAGCTCTCCAAGCCCCTCGGTGCGAGCATCGAGCATATCTACGGCACCGGCACGATTCTGAACGACGATTCGGCGCCGCTACCCAAGCTCACGATCGCCGACGCCCAAGTCGTGGAGGGCAACACCGGTAGCCGCGACGCGGCGCTCATTCTGACGCTTTCGCAGGCGAGCGACACCGCCGTCAGCGTCGACTACGCCACCCAAGATGGCACCGCACTCGACGGAGAAGACTACACGGCCGTGCAAGGCACGCTCACGTTCGCACCCGGACAAACTCAGCAGATCGTCAGCGTGCCAGTGCTGGGCGACACGCTGGCCGAGCCGGAGGAGAGCTTGACGGTGACGCTGGCAAACCCTCACGGCGCGACGCTCGGCGCAGCCATGGCCACGCTCACCATCGGCAACGACGACGTGGCCGGTCCGACGCTGTCGATTGGCGACGTGACGACCAGCGAAGGGAGCGTCGGCTCCAAATCGCTGACCTTCACGCTGTCGCTGTCGCCGGCGAGCCCGAGCTCGGTGAGCGTCGACTACGCGACCATCGACCAAAGCGCGAGCGCTAGCGGCGTCGCGTCTGCGGGCGGCCGCGACTTCGCTGCCAGCTCCGACAGCGTGACGTTTGCGCCCGGCGAGACCTCGAAGCAGGTAAAAATCCTCGTCAATGGCGACACGCTCAACGAGCCGGACGAGACCTTCGCCGTCGAGCTGTCCAACGCCGTTGGCGCCACCGTCGTGGATGCGCAGGGGATCGGCACGATCAGCAACGACGACGCGCAGCCGAGCATCAGCATCAGCGACCCGAGCGTGCTGGAAGGCGCCGCGGGCACGCGCACGGCAAGCTTTTCGGTCAGCTTGTCGGCCGCCAGCGGTCGCAGCGTGAGCGTCAACTACGCGACCGCCAATGTCACGGCGACGGCTGGCACGGACTACCAGGCGAGCTCGGGCAAGCTCACATTTCAGCCGGGCCAGAGCATCGCCTACGTGTCCGTGCTCGTGACCGGCGACACGCTCGACGAGGACGACGAGACCTTCTCGGTGAGCCTGAGCGGAGCTTTGAACGCCAGCATCACGGACGCCCAGGGCGTCGGCACCATCCTCGACGACGACGACATGCCTCGGCTGGCGATCAACGACGTGGCGCTCGCGGAAGGCAACACCGGCACCAAGAACGCCGTGTTCGACGTGACACTCTCGGCGGCCAGCGGGCGTGACGTCACGGTTGCCTGGGCCACCAATGCCGTGAGCGCTGCCGCGGGCCAGGACTTCGTCACGGCTAGCGGCACCTTGGATTTCCCGCCCGGCACCACTTCGCGCAGCGTGACGATCGCGATTGCGGGTGATGCGCTGGACGAGCCCAACGAAACCTTCACCGTCGACTTGGCGAGCCCGAGCCACGCCAGCTTGAACGACGGTCAAGGGCTGGGCACCATCATCAACGACGACAGCACGCTGCCCGGCCTGAGCATTGCGGATGCGAGCGTCGGCGAGGCTAACGCAGGTACCGTGACCTTGAGCCTGGCCGTCACGCTCTCGGCGCCGAGCGCCCAGCAGGTGCAGGTCAACTACCAGACGCTGGACGACATGGCCGTCTCGAACGCCGACTTTCAGGCGACCAGTGGCACGCTGACGTTCAGCGCAGGTCAAACCCAAAAAACCGTCGACATTACCGTCAATGCCGACGCGCTCGACGAGCTCGACGAGACGCTGTACGTGACGCTTTCCGGAGCCGTCAACGCCTTCGTCGCCGACGGCGTCGGGCTCGGCACGATCTTGAACGACGACGCCCCGCCTTCACTGAGCATCGACGATGTCACGCTCACCGAGGGTAACCTTGGCAAGAAAAACGCCATATTTACGATCTCGCTGTCGGCGGTCAGCGGTATCTCGGTTGGCGTGTCGTACGCGACTGCCGATGGTACCGCGGTGGAGGCTGGCACGGCCAGCTCCGGCCAAGACGACTACGACGCGGCGTCCGATACCGTATTCATTCCCGCCGGTCAGAGCAGCGTGCAAATCAGCGTACCGATCAACGGCGACACCTTGACTGAGAGCGCCGAAACGTTCCAGGTGATCCTCTCGGCACCGCAAAACGCCACGCTCGCGGACGCCACCGGGCAGTGCAGCATCAGCAACGACGACGCGCTGCCCAGCATCGCCATCAGCGACGTCGCGGCTCCCGAAGGTGACGCGGGCACCAAGGCCTTCACGTTCACGCTGACGCTGTCGGCCGTCAGCGGCAACACGGTCAGCGTCGACTTTGCGACCGCCAACGGCACGGCCTTCAGCGGCCAGGACTACAACGCCGCCAGCGGCACCGTGACGTTCGCGCCGGGCCAAACCACGGCCACGCTCGACGTGATGGTGCTCGGTGACACCGCCGTCGAAGGTCACAAAGACGAGACCTTCAGCGTGAGCCTGACGAACGCCCAGGGTGCCACCCTGAGCGACGCGCTAGGCGCCGCCATCATTCAAGACGACGACTGAGCCGCGCCACCCGCGCTTGCGTGACGCGCGCGCGGCGCGTGAACGAGCGCGCGCCAAACCTAGCAAGGGTGCGTCGGAATTGTTCTGATTATCGGTACTACCGTGGCCGGAGTGAGAGCGTCATGTTAGTCCATCACAGCTTGGTGTCGCAGTTTTCGAAGGCGAAGTAGCTGAGCCCGACGCTGCAGATGTCAGAACCGCCCTCGCTGACGACCTTGCTGCACGTCATGCTGCCCCACATTTTCCCTGGCTCGAGCAGCAGGGTGGAGAAGGTGCATGGGTTTTCGCCGGTCGAGCCGTGCCAGCCGAAGGAGTTGCCCCGCACCCCGGCGCCGCCGACGTACGACTTGCCGTCAGCAGCCAGCATATTCGTGACGAAATAGAGCTCGACGTGGGTGTTGTCGTTGAGCTCGATGCTGCCGTCGGCGGCGAAGACGCCGCTCGCGTCCACCGCCACCTTGCACTTTACGTAACGATTGTCGACGCCGTTCAGCTCGCGCTCGGTTCCGGGCGAGGCGTCGGAAACGGGGTGGCCGGCTGCGACTACCGGTGCGTCGATGACGCCGGAGTCCGGTGTACAGCCGGGAATTTTCATGACGGCTATCGACACGGCGCCCTGCGGGAGCGAGCTGGCTGCGCCGCCGCTCGAGCCGGCCGTGCCTGCTGTGGCGCCACCGCCTCCCGCCACGCTCGCCGCGCTGCCGCCCGCGCCCGCGCTGCCGCCGTGCCCAGCCGCGCCCGCTGTCTCGCCACCATTGCTTCCACAGCCCGAAAGCAGCGGAATAATCGCGATCAAGAGCGCAAACGACCCCTTTGCTCGATGACCCATCGACTGAGAATACGCGAGTTTCGCTGGCAGGAGATGATTTCACTCGTGTCCAGATCAGCTCAACTAATGACGGAAAATTTCCAGACCTCTGCCGGCTAGTGGCGCTTGGGTATATGAGTAGAGAGTGATTCGAACGGTGTGGCTCATCCCCGTCGCGCTTACCGGCCTGGTGGAGGCTTGTGTTACCGAGGATGCGACGCGCGGTGCAGCGCCGATTGCCGGCTCCGCTGCGGGCACTGGCAGCGCCGGCCGGGCCGCGAACGGCGGAAGTGGGGCGGCAACAGCGGGCGGCGGCGCGGGCTCGCCGAGTAACGCGGGCAGCGGCGGGAACGCTGGGCTCAGCGGCGCTGAAAACACCGCCGGCAGCTCGGCCAGCGCCGGCAGCGCGGGTCGCGAGAGCACCGCTGGCGCCGCGGGTGCCGCGGATGTCGGCTTGAGCCCGGAGCGTGTACCGGGCGAGAACTTTGACCTCACGCACTGGGCGCTGCAGTTGCCCGTGGCAAGCGGCAATAGCGTCGAGCAGATCAAGGATCTGTCGAGCTACACGTCGGTATACTTTTTCAGCGGACCAGATGGCGCCATGACCTTCTGGTGCCCCGTGACCGGCGCCACGACACCCAACACGCACTACCCCCGTACCGAGCTGCGCGAGCTGCCAGTCGGCGGAGACTGGGATATCACCGGCCACCACCGGCTTACGGCGCAGCTCAAAATGCTGCAAAATCCCCCGTCGAAGGGCACCGTGATCGGGCAAATTCACGGCAACGCCACCGGCGGCACCAGCGAGGTGCTCAAGTTGGAATGGATGAGTGACAACCAGCTCGTCGCCTCGGTCGAAGCCAACGACGACCCCGCCAAGCAGCTCAATCACACCCTGGGCACGTACAAGCTCGGCGAGCTGCTGAGCTACACGGCGGAGCTCCAGGACAGCATGCTCACCGTGAGCGTGACGAACGACGCCGGCACGCAGTCGTACACGACGCCGTACACGGCCGGATCGTGGCAGAGCGACAAGTACTACTTCAAGCTCGGCGCGTACGTGCAGCTCGATAGCGGAACGGACCAACAAGGCGGTCGCGTGGCCTTCTACGCGGTGGCAGTCGAGCACACGCCGTGATCAAATCTCGCCGATCCCTGAAGTTTTCGGGCTGGGCTGCAGCGCGTGCGCCACTCGTGCAATTTCGACGAGAGGTTAGAGCAACTAACGACATAGCTGACGCAGGCGACCCACCCAGTCGGCGACTAGGCTCCCGGCATGCTGTGGATTCGCACTTGCGCGCGGCGCCTGGTCCTTCCGGCCCTTCTCGTCGTTTCGGTCGTTGCCTGTGGCGGTGATGGCTCCGCCAGTGGGCCTCGTGGTCTCACGACCGGCGCTGGCGGGGCCGCGACGACGGGTGGGCTCGCCGCGACGACGGGTGGGCTCGCCGCGACGACGGGCGGTGCCGGTAACGTCGCGGGCGGACTGCCTGGTGCGGGCAACGGTCCTGCCGGTGGCGGCATAGGCCCGTCGGGCGGCGTGGGCAACATGACTGGCGGCACTGGCAACCTCGCTGGGACGTTCACAGGTGGCGCAGCCAGTGGGGGCGCCGGGACCTTGATGGGCGGCAAAGGCAAACAGTTCGGTGATCTCAGCTGCGGCGCTGGAGTGACGATGACTCGCCTGGGGCAGTGCCAGACGCAGACGAAAGGCAAAGGCACCACGCTGACCTTCGCCAACTTCGAAGATCCGGGCGCTGACAATGATCACCTGAGCATCGTCTTCGGTGATAGCCGCACGGGTAAGTTCGTCAAGATTGAGCCGACCACGCCGGGTGTCGTGACGATGAAGACGGAGATGACTTCCGGTCCGACCGGGCAGAGCACCAACGCCTTGCACTTTTTTGGACCCGCGCCAGGCGGCTTTGGCTCCACGCTCTCGATGGAACCCGCCACTTGCTACGACGCCACGGCCTATCGAGGCATCAGCTTCTACTTGAAAGGCAATCCCGCGGCGGGCAACGATCACCTGAAGGTCTCGCTCCACACCCCGCTCAGTCAGCCGGAGGGCGCGGATGCCACCAAAGGCGGCGGCTGCAGCGCTGCCGATGCGGCGGCGAAGAAGTGCTACGACCACTACGCGACGTTCGTCGAAATCAAGAATGGCTGGACGCGCTACAACATCAAGTGGGCCGAGTTCCAGCAGAACTGCGCATCGAACGTGCCGCAAGGCTATAGCCCCGCCCAGTACATCATCGGCATCAGCTTTTTTCCGCCGAAAGCCGACGCTGGACATGACTTCTGGATCGACGACATCACGCTCGAACCGGGCGACCTCGACCAGAGCTCGAACGGTGTTTCACAGATTGTCTCGAAAGCTACCTTCGAGGAAATGTGGACCAACGGCGGCGTGTCGCTCCGCAACGCGTTTTACACCTACGAAGACATGGTTGCGGCGGCGAGTGGTTACGGCGGCTTTTGCACGACGGGTGACGCTCGTGGACGCCGGCTCGAGTGTGCTGCCTTCTTCGCCAACGTCGGCCACGAGACGGACACGCTCAAGATCATCGATGAAAACTGCAACGCCGCCGGAAAGAACTGCGCGGTGTACGACGGCGGAGCCAACTACCACGGACGTGGGCCGATCCAGCTCACGGGCGCGGGTAACTACGCGGCGGCGGGCAATGCGCTTGGCGCTGGCGATCTCGGCGGCAACCCTGGCAGGCTTTCTACCGACGCGCCGCTGGCTTGGAAAACGGGGTTCTGGTTCTGGATGAATCAGGCGGGCGCGGGCCCACGCAGCGGGCATGCGTCGATGACCGGCGGCTCGGCGGCGTTCGGCGACAGCATTCGTAGCATCAACGGCGCCGTCGAGTGCGGGGGACAACAGCCGGCCCAAATCATGAATCGGATTCGGCTCTACAAGCGCTTCGCCTACATGCTGGGCATCGATCCCGGCGACATGGGCTTGGGCTGCTAGTTTCGTTGCGTACCGCGGCGGCGATTCTGACGCCCACCGTTTTTGGTTTTGGCGGTGCGCGCCGCGGCAACTATAGTCACCCGGGTGAAACGCTTGGTGACTCTCCTGGGGGGCGTGCTGCTCGCGATGGCAGGTGCCGGCGCGTGCGGCGGCGGCGCTCCGTTCGAGGCCAAAGCAGGCGGCGGCACGAGCAGCGGGCAAGGCGGCAGCGCGAACAGCGGCGCGGGAAGCGCAGCGGCAGGCAACGCAGGTGAGCCCACCCACGCGGGCGGCGCCGCGGAAGGTCAAGCTGGCCAGCCTTCCGAAGCAACCTGCACGCAAGACGAAGAATGCGGCGCCGACGAATCCAAATGCGCTCATCACGCCTGCATCGACGCCGTCTGCGTGATACAGACGCTGCCCGAGGGCGGGCCTTGCGAGCATGGCACGTGCGACGGCGAGCACCACTGCGCGGTGTCGACGTGCGATTCGGGCGAGCAGGACGGCGACGAAACCGGCGTCGATTGCGGCGGCAGCTGCGAGCTTTGTCCCGATGGGCAGGGCTGCGGCAGCGCGATGGATTGTCTGAGCGGCGTCTGCCAAGCCGAACACTGCCAAGCTTCCACATGCAGCGACGGGACCCAAAACGGCGCTGAGACGGGCGTCGATTGTGGCGGCATGTGCCCGTTGCGATGCAGCCTGAACCGAGGCTGTGCGACGGCGAAAGACTGCGCCGTCGCCGCGGGTGACCTCGCCGAGTCGGTGCGCTGTCTCGACTCCGTTTGTACCAGCACCAAGCCCCCCGCCGACGGTGGCGCGCCACGCTACTGGCAAGACTTCGCGCCCGAGCGCTTGGTTAACGGCCCCGAGTCGTGCTCCGCGACGGACAAGCTATGCTTGGTCGGAAACGGTTCGTCGTACGCCATGTCCGGCATCGGCACGAATGGCCTGTATCGACCGGTCACCAAAGCGCTACTTTTCACGGCCGCAGGCGCGGTCGGCGGCGCCGGCAAGTTCGACGGCACGCTGTGCATGACTCGCCCCGGTACTGATCTGAGCTTTTTGAACCAAGGCGCCATCACCGGCATGGCTTGGGTGAAGACCACGCGCGCCAAAGCGCCGTGGGAGAGCGCGATCATCGGTGGCTTCAACCACTACTTCTTGGCGCTGGACGCGAATCCGGCCTCACAGCGCTTCTTGACGGCGTTGGCCACGACGCAAGCTGCAGCGTTCGATTATCGCAGCGCCGCGGGTCTTGGCAGCATCAAGGCTGGTGAATGGCACCACGTCGCCGCCGTCTACAGCACGACGGCCGGCAAGCTGTCACAATACGTCGACGGCAAGCCGGTGCAGAGCTTCGACCTCTCCGGCACCACCTCCACCACCCCCGTGTCCGTGTTCATCGGTTGTCGCAAGGACGCAGCGACAGCTGGGCAATTCTTCATCGGCTCGCTCGACGAGATCGTGATGTACCCACGAGCGGTTTTGGAAAGCGAGCTGACCGACTACGTGCGGCGGACCAAGCCGGCGCCTTAGCTTGCGCACCCGTGTGCTAAGAAGGGGCGTGCGAGCGCGTTGCCTTCTCGTCGGAATCGCCCTATCGGCGTTGAATTGCTCGGAGAAATCCACTGCGCCCGAGCCCGCCAAGGCGACGACCGCCGGCAGCGCGGGCCAAGCGTCAGGCGCTGCTGGTGGCGCGCCGCTCGGCGGGTCCGGCAGCGTCGCGGCGGGCGCAGCCGGCATGGCAGGAGTTGCCGGCACCTTGGTCACCGCCGGTAGTGGCGGTGCCGGTAGTGGTGGCGCCGCTGGCAGCGGCCCGAGCTCGGAAGGTCCGACCACGCTGAGCGAGCGGTACTGCCCGAAAACGACCGAGGCGTACCCGAACCCGCTCGCCCAAAGTCCGGTGCCGGTCGTCGTGCCGATCGCGCCGCCTGGCGGTATCAGCTTTCTCGAAGGGCCGGTGTGGTTGGCGGAGCGGGGCGTGCTGATGCTTTCGGAGTGGAACGACCAGCATCGCATCCTACAGCTGACGCCGCCGCAAGCCGTCGAGGTCTACAAGCCGATGTCGCGGACCAACGGGCTGGTCGTAACTCCGGACGGCAAGTCATTGCTGGTCGTCACGGAGATGCCGAATGCCACGGTGTCGCGCATCAACTTAGCCGACAAATCCGTCGAGCCGCTGGTTGCAGACTACGAAGGCGAAAGCTTCATCCAGCCGAACGACCTCGCCATGCTGGCGGACGGCACGCTGTTTTTCACCGACTACCAGGCGGGCCGCCTTTACGAGCGTGACAGCGCCGGCAAGGTCGGGCTGATTTCGTCGCTCACGCATGCGAACGGCGTCGGGGTCTCGCCCGACGAGAAGACACTGTATCTGATGGCCGACACGCACGCGGTCAAGTACCCGCTCGGTCCCGGCGGCAGCGTCGGCACCGAAGCGGAATTCGCCGCGGGCCTGAACGGCGCAGACGGCCTCGCCATCGACTGCGCGGGCAACGTTTACATCGCTCAAAACAACGGCGGCTCGCTGGTCGTCGTGGCGCCAAGCGGCAACCAGCTCGGTGCGCTCACGGGGCTACCGAAAACGGTGACGAACGCGGCCTTCGGCGGCCCCGAGCGCAAGACGCTCTACATCACCACGAGCTCCGGCCTGTACGCCGTCGCGATGCCGCTTGCCGGCCTTCCGTACTGATTTCCGGCACATGAGACACGCCTCGCGACCATGAGACAGCGGTTGCGCGCCGCGCGTTGGGACGACGGTCCGAGCTGACGGTCGCGGGGCCAAGGCGTCGAGTTCATTCAGAGCAGCTCCGGCGGTTCCGTCAGCGAGCGAGTTGGCAGGCGGCTTGCTGAAGGGTCACCGCGGCCGACGAGGCCGAAACCAAGGAGATCCGCAACGATGTCGATCGATAATTCGCGCTGGATGCATTGGGGCTAGCTCATCACGCTGGCGAGCGTTGCCACGGCGGGTTGCGGGCTGGAGGCGACCGACGAGGCCGGAGAACAAGAAGCCACGCTCGTGCCGGTGGGCGGCCCGACGGGACCGAACTGGCCTCAGAAGATCGACAAGACGGCGTTCGTCGACATCACGGCGGGCACGAATCACACCTGTGTCCGAAGGTTGGATGGACGAGTGGTGGTCGTTGTGCGCGGCCGCGGTCGCGCGCTAGCGTCCGTGTGTGTCGTCACAAGTCGTGCCGTACAGCCACCGCTCAGTCTCCAAGGCCATGTTCGTGGTGTTCGTGCTGCTGCTGCTGCTGCCGGGGCTGGTCGCCGCCGCGGCGTTCGTGCGCGCCACGTTTCACGCTGGCATCTCCGTTCTCGGTATACTCACCGCCGCAAGAAAGCTGATCTTCGTCGTGCCTTTCGCCTGGCTGATCCTCAAGCCCGGCGGGCGCATCGAGCTCGACGACAGCGCGCAGCAGCTCCGCTATCGGCCTGGCTGGCCCAAGACCAACGCCGATTTTCCGCTCGAAGGCCTGGTCGCAGTCATCGTCGCTGAAGATGCCGGCGGGTCGCTGCAGCGCCTGGTGCTGCGTTATAAAGACCATTCGGAGCGAGCGCTGACTGACGCTTTCTCTTACGGGCGCGCGCACCACGAGCAGGTAGCGCGAACGCTGAACGCAGCCATCTCTGAACTACACACGGCCAAAACCCCGCCAAAACGGGCGTAGCCCCGGCCGCGGCTGATCTGATTTGCGTCAGCCAGATTGCGCTTTGGTGACGCCTCGGTGTGGTCGGCGTGTGCGTTCAAGCTGACGGTGGGCGGGAGCGGCATCACCCGTTTCTGCTAGCTTGGTGCGAGAGGTTTCGGTGCATCGCGTTGGTTCAGCGTTCGTGGTGTTCGCGCTGGCGGTTGGCTCAGCCAGCGCGTGCAGTCTCTTGGCGCCCAGCGACGCGGACATGATGGGCGGGAGAGATGCGGGGGCGCTCGATGGTGCGGGTGCGGATGCGGGGGGCGGCGACGACGCAGAGCAGGGGGGCTCGAGCTCGGCCGCGAGCGGCAAACGACCGACCGCGGGCGCGGGTGAGAGCAGCGTCGCGGCGGGTGGCACCGGCGACGCGGACGGCAACGGCCTCGGGGTGGCTGGCGCCGGGGGCGCGTCGGACTGGCAGGCCGGTGCGCCGTTACCAGATATTTCTCGCGAGAAACTCCTGCTTTGGTTGACCGCAGATCACGGGGTTGGGCAAGCGGAGGGCGGCGTAGCGCTCTGGACGGATCAATCGGACAGTGGGCAAGACGCCAGCCAATCGCTGGCACCATCGCGTCCCAAGCTGATCGAAAGGGTGGGACAACTGCCGGTGCTGGAGTTCGACGGCGTCAACGATCAGCTGGTGATGGGCGATGGATTTTCCGACTTCACTGCCGGGCTGACGGCGTTCGTGATCGCGAACGTGAGCGAAGACTCGGAGTGCCCCAGCGTGCTCCACCTCTCGAACGAGCCGGAGCACGAGGACATCGAGATTGGGCGCTACCACGGCTCCGTGCACTACGAAGCGGGCGACGATGACACCTGGGGCCCGGAGAACGCGTTCTTGCTGAACCAGCGCGTGATGCTCGGCGTGTTCCACGACGCGGCGGGCATGGCCACGGTGCGCATCAATGGCAACTACATGGCGTCCAAGCAGATGGCCCTGCCGGCAACGATGACGCGCTCGAACAACTTGATCGGGCGCTCGCTCTACAGCAACTGCGGTCTGTTCAAGGGGCAGGTCGGCGAAATCATCCTGTACGGCCGCGCGCTCTCGGCCGCCGAACGCCAGGAGATTCAGGAATATTTACAGGAAAAATGGCACTTTGCTCCCAAAGTAAAGCCGAAGCCGGTCGAAGGCGACGGCATTCAGTACTGAGCGAACGGAGGCGCCGATGACACGTCGAGC
>FSUE01000902.1_pt1 | contig 11710 bp, 8 predicted proteins | sample 1637031 | NCBI WGS metagenome assembly FSUE01 (sample SAMEA3914819, study PRJEB12502) | metagenome | biome: forest; material: soil | place: Canada | collected 2010-06-26 | depth 0.3 m | reverse complement strand
GCCGTACTCGTGGAACAAGCCGCAGTTGAACCAGACCGGCGAGTTGAACGCGCCGTACTGATTGGTCATCATCCACGTCAGCTCGGCCTCGAACACGTCCGCGTCTTGTTTGGTCGCAAAATAGCCGCCGAGCTTTTCACCGGCCGCGCGAATCGTGTGCGCAATGCGGTAGACGACCTGGCGCACGCTGGTCTCACCGACTTCTTTGTCGCCCTTGATGCCGGCCTTGCGGAAGTATTTGGAGATGACGATGTCGGTCGCGAGCTGCGACCACTCCGCCGGGATCTCCGCGCCCTCCATCTTGAACACGACCGAACCGTCGGGGTTGGTGATCAGGCTCTGGCGGCGCTCCCAGACCACGTTCTTCAGCGCGTCGGCGCCGGGCTCGGTGTAGCGAGGTTTGAACGTGGCGCCGGACTTGGACGGTCGTTGGCTGCTGCCCCGCCTACCTTGGCTGGCCTGGCCCTGGCCGCGTTTCGACGTGGGAGGCTCGGTGGAACCCGTGGTTTTCACCCGATCATTTTCCTGACCCACAATCGTCGACTGCGCCATGGTTCGCGTTCTCCTCATTAGGGACCGGTGCCGGCTTACGGCCGTTCCGTCAGTGCTGTAAATCTGTCACGTGATGATGCGTTCAGTCATCACGCCTGCGGGCTCGCGCGGTGCCGACCGTTTGCAGCACGCCGAAGTTGCCTGTTCGTGACGAACGAACGCCCCAGGAACAATCGCTTGTACCCCAAGGGGTTGGGCTCGGCCAAGTAAAAATCCACGACAAGTTGTGCAATTGGCCTATCAACATAGCGCCTCAACCTCGAAGAGCAATGAGGAGTAATGCCCAACCCGGCGGCTTCATTCGAGCTTCCGTATCGGCAGTGTGTCGTGACGATGGTGAACAAAAGATGCCCTGAACAGCTTGTCCTGTGGATGCCCAGAATCAATACCAACGTTCCCAAGAACCCGTCCCCAGCCTAATCCACACCTTATCCATGCCCCCCGCCTCCCCGTCACTGCTCGAGCTCGCGATCGTCGTCCTGTCCGAGGCTTGGAAGGGTGGTCGGGCGAGCGTCGCCTTGGCCAACGCCATCTCCGAAAGGCGGCTGAGCCCGGCCGAGAGCGGGCAGCTGGCGGCGCTCGTCTACGGCGCGCTGCGGCTGGAGGTGCGCGTTCGTGAAGCGCTTCGCGAAGTCGGCGCGGATGTCGCCGGCGCCCATCAGGCGCGGCTTGCCGTGGTCGGGGCGGCGCTGCTCGACGGCACCGGTGTTGTCGATCTGGAGGGCGCGCGCAGCGCCTGGAGCGAGGTCTCTTGGCAGCGCTTTCAAGCGGCAGACAATGCCGTCGTCGCGCGCGCCAGCGGCGCCGCGAAGGTGGCGCTGCTGGGTTCACTACCGGTGTTCCTGGCTGAGCTGCTGCTGACCGAATACGGCGACCAAGCCGAAGCGCTGGCTGCCAGCCTTTCGGAGTCCGCGCCGCGCGCGCTGCGCGTCAACTCGCTCAAGGCCGACGTCGCGGACGCGCGGGAGCGCCTAGCGAAAGAGGGCGCCAGCGTGACACAGGGACGTTTCGGGCGGCGCACGTTGCTGCTGGAGGGCGCTTTCAATCCGTTCGTGACGCGCGCGTTCCACGACGGGTGGTTCGAGCTGCAAGACGAAGGCAGCCAGATCGCTTGTGAGCTCGTGGCACCGCCGCCACGCGGGTTGGTGCTCGACGCGTGCGCTGGCGCTGGTGGAAAGTCGTTGGCGGTGGCCGCGGCTCTAGAAGGGCGGGGCAAGGTGGTTTCGCTCGACGTCGACGAGCAGAAGCTGGTCGAGCTGCGGCGCCGGGCCAAGCGCGCGGCAGCGGCCAACGTGCAGGCTTTGGCGATCGACGAAGTGGGCCCGTTGCCGGAGGCCGTGCAGGCGCTCGAGGGCAAGGCCGACCGGTTGCTGATCGACGCGCCGTGCAGCGGAACCGGCACGCTGCGCCGCAATCCCGAAGCGCGCTCGCGGCTCTCGGCGGAAGCCGTCGAGCGCCTGGTCGCGACGCAACGCTCGATTGTGGAGCGGATGTTGCCGCTGTTGGCGCCGGGTGGACGATTGATTTTCGTCACGTGCTCGCTGCTGCGCGCGGAAGGCGAAGACTTGCTGGATGCGGTCGAAGCTGCGCACCCCGAGCTCACGCCGGTGAACCTGGCCGAGATCTATGATCGCGCGTACATCGAACGTTTTCCTCGCAGCGCGCCGCACCGTGTACGGCTGTTGCCGCACCTGCATTCGACGGACGGATTTTTCATCAGCGCTTTGCGCCGCAAGCGTTAGGTGGCTGCGGCGGTGTCGCGAGTCTTGAGCAGACCGAGCCAACGGCTGGCGGAGCCGACGATGATGAAGACGACGCCGCACAACAGCAGGCTGACGACGATCAAGTTGACCAAGCCGGTGACACGCGTCGCGGCGACTTGCGACATTGGGTAGTAGATGGTGAATACACTTTGGATGCCGGCGGTGATGGTCGTGGTGGCGACGAAACACAGCGGCCCCACCGTGACCCAGGCGTAGGTCTTCTTGCTGGATTCCCGCAAAATGATCGTCGTTCCGACGCACAAAGCCGCGCACGCCAGCAACTGATTGGCGATGCCGAACATCGGCCAAATCGTCGAGATGTTGCCGGTCAAGATGAAGTAGGTCCAGCCGCTGACGATCAGCGCGGTCGCCAGAAACGCGCCTACATGGCTGTTCGACTTGCCAAGCTCGGGGCTGAAGCGACCCAAAAACTCCTGCATCAAAAAGCGACCGATGCGCGTCCCGGTGTCGATCGTCGTCAGGATGAACAACGCCTCGAACATGATCGCAAAATGGTACCAGTAGGAAATCAGCGTGCCCATGCCGGGCAAGCCGCTGAACACGCGCGCCATGCCGATTGCCAGCGAGACGCCGCCGCCGGTGCGCGCGACCACGACTTCACCCGCGTGTCGTGACAACGACGGCAGCTCCTTTACCTTGATGCCGAGGCGTGCAAAGTCGCCGTCGCCGAGCGAGGTCGCGTGGTTGCTGTGCGGATCGACCTCGTAGTCGAGCGCGGCCAGCGTGGCGTTCGACAGCGCCAGCAGCTTCGAAGCGGGCAACTTTTGCTTGGCCAGCGTGGCGATCGAAGCGCCGTTGGCCAAGCCGAGCAGCGAGCGGTCATGCGCGGTGAGCGAACTCTCTGCGCCTTTTAGCTGCTCGAGCGAGCGAGCCAGGCCGCTGGTGGCGGGTCCAGCCTGAACGAGCGCGACTTTAGGGTCGCTGTTGATCGCGACGTAGTCCTCGGGCGGCATCACGCAGGCGGCGATCAGCGCGGTGATGCCGACCAGGCCTTCGAGCAGCATGGCGCCGTAGGCGATCGGGCGACAGTTGCGTTCCTTGTCGACCATCTTGGGCGTGGTACCGCTCGACACCAGCGCGTGAAAGCCGCTGATCGCCCCGCAGGCGATGGTAATGAACACGAACGGAAAGAGCGGACCTTTGATGATCGGACCGCCGCCGTGAATGTACGGTGTCACGTTCGGCATTTGGATCGGCGGATTGACCACGATCACGCCCACCACCAACAGCCCGATCGTACCAAGCTTGAGGTAGCTGGACAGGTAGTCGCGCGGACAAAGCAAGAGCCACACCGGCAGCACGCTCGCAATGAACCCGTAGGCCGCGATCGCCAGCGTGATGTTGGTGCGCGAGAGGCGAAACCACTCGGCATAGCTCGAATCAGCCAGGTATTTGCCGCCGATCAGCGCGGCGAGCAGCAAGATGACGCCGAACAGGCTGGCTTCACGGATGCCGCGCACCGAGCCTTTGCGCACACCGTAGATGTGGCCGCCCATCAAGAGCGCGATCGGAATCGACAGGCTGACGGTGAACATGCCCCACGCGCTTTCGGCCAGCGCGCCCACCACGACGTTGCCAAGCCCGGCCAGCGCCACGACGATAATGCACAGGATGGCGATCGCCGTGACGGTGCCGAGCGTCGGCCCGAGCTCGTCACGCGCGATCTCGGCCAACGAGCGCCCGCCGCGGCGCGTGCTCGATACCAAGATCACGAAGTCGTGGACCGAGCCGGCCAGCACGACCCCGAACAGGATCCAGAGATAGCCGGGCAGAAAGCCGAACTGCGCCGCCAGCACTGGGCCGATCAGCGGTCCCGCGCCCGTGATAGCGGCAAAGTGATGGCCGAACAGCACCCACTTGTTGGTCGGGTGGAAGTTGTGCCCGTCGTTCAACGTATGCGCGGGCGTGATTCGCGCGTCGTCCAAGCACAGCACCTTGGCGGCGATGAAAGCCGAATAGTATCGATAGGCCAGCGCCAAGACGGCCAACGCCGTCAGCATCCACCAAGCCGCATTCATACCCTGGGTTTTAACCGATTGCCACGCTGTTGGCACGCCCGCCGACCCGAACTAGGCGGGCGGGAGTCCTTCAGGTCGGCCGTTGCTCGAGCGCAGTGTCTCCGTGGCAACGCTCGCGAGCGCGTAAGCGCGAGCTGGAATGACCTTGCCCGACTTTGGCGGGGGCAGATCACGATCGGAAGTGAAGCACGAGTCGGGAACCCGGCGAGGCCGGGCGCAGAACCCGTGGTTCAGAATGCCACCGACGCGAGGCGGTTGGGCCGCCGACGTGAAACCAGGACTAGAGAAGACACTAGTCCAAACCTTGCGCGGCATTCATCGGCAACATCTTTCCCGGTGCGAAGCCCTTCTGGGGATCGACGATGATTACCTTCGAGAAGTGGGTCAACCGAATCGCGAGCTTTTCGGCGTCGCCGGCGACGACGACGACGACCTGGTTGGTACTGAAAAATTTGCCGGCTTTGGCGACCGCGGTCGGGCCGTCGATGCTGCGCACGGCTTTGCGGTACTCGTCGAAGTAGTCGTCGGGCAGCGACAGCACGCTCAGCTTGGCGGTCATGTCAGCCAACGCGCCGACGGTCTCGGTCTTGAACAAGAAGCTGTCGGACAAGTAGCGCGACGCGGTCTCGATTTCGGCCGGCGTCGGTGGGCTTTGGCCCATGCGCTGCAAGTTGTCGAGCAGCGCCTGCACGGCTTGCGGCGCCTTGTTGGTCTGGGTGCCGGCCGACAGCACGATCGGCACCGGGCTGTGCGCCGGCTCTTCGAGCGACGAGCCCGTGGAATAGGCGAGCGAGCGCTTCTCGCGCACGTCGAGGAATAGCCGTCCGGCCACGCCGCCGCCGAGCACCTGATTCAGCACGGCCAGGCTGGGCCAATCCTGCGTTTGGCGCGTCGGGCCGAGGCGTCCGACCATCACCTGCGCTTGTCCGCTGCCGGGGCGATCCACCAAGTACAGGTGGCGCTCGGACTCGGGCATCGGTTCGGTGAAGCGCGGTGCTTCGGGTTTCTCCCCTTGCCAGCCGGCGAACGCGCGCTCGGCGGCCTTCGCGAATTCGTCGGGGTCGACGTCGCCGGCCGCGATCAGCACCGCGTTTTTGGGCGTCATGTTGGCCTTGTGCCAGGCCTTGCAGTCAGCCAGCGTCAGCTTCGCCAGCTCGGAAGGCAGCGGGCTGTAGCGCGAGTAGGGGTGGATCGCCGTCGGTACGTCGAACAGCTCGCGGTAAAGGATCATCGCCGCGGCGTAGCCGGCGCTCGACTTGGCCGCGCTGCTGGCTTGCTCCACTTCGCGCGTGCGCAGCTTGCCGAACTCGGTCGGGTCGAAGCGCGGCTTCATCGCCACCGCCGACAAAATGTCGAGCGCCGGATCCAGATCGCCGGTCGTGACGCCGATCGAGATGCGCGTCGAGTCGCGGTCGGTCAAGACGCTCAGGTCGGCACCGAGCGATTCGGCGCGTTCGAGCAGCGCCTCGGCGTTCCAGGGTCCAGCGCCGCCCGCTTTGGTGAGCTCGCCGGCAACCTCGGCCACGCCGGGTCGGGAGCCGTCGCTGGCCATGCCGGACTGAAACAGCAGCCTGAGCTCGACGATCGGCAGGGTCTTGCGTGAAACCACGGCGATTTGCAGGCCGCTCGCCAGCGTGCGTCGGGCGATCGCTGGAAAACTGGCGCTCGGCGTGATGCCGGACGCGGGCGGCTCGGCCAGCGGATCTTTGGCTGGCGGAGGTGGGGCAGGCGGTGCAACGGATGCGGTCGGCTTCGGCGCGACCGGTAGTGGCGCTGGCGCGGCGCTGCACGCCAGCACGGAGCACGCGAGCAAACTGGCAAGGCGCTTCACGGCTTACCTCCTTTGACGGTGGCGGGAGTTTTCGCGGGCGCGGCCGGCTTGGGCGGCGCGGTGCCGCCCGTGGGAGCGGGAGCGGTTGCCGGCGCTTCGGTCGGCAAGACTTCGACCAATTGGCGACGCTCCGGACCGAGGTACTTCTTGACGGCTTGCTGAATGTCTTCAGCGGTGACGGCTTGGTAGTGCTGCAGCTCGCGCGACAACAGCCGCGCGTCGCCGTAGTACGACTCGTACTCGCCGAGGCGCGTCGCGCGGCTCAAGTTCGTTTGCAGGCCGAACACGAACGAGCTGCGAACGCGACGCTTCACTTTGGCCAGCTCGGCGGCAGGGGCTGGCGTTTTGCCGAGCTTGGTGAGCTCGGTTTCGACCAGCTTTCCGACGTCCGCCAGCTTGGCTTTCTCGGTCAAAACCGCCGAAACCGCCAGCTCGTCCGGACCGACATAGTCGCGCGTCCACGCCGACACGCGCTGCGCGACCGCGCGGTCACGCACCAGCAGCCGTTCGAGCCGTGAGCTTTCGCCGTCGGCCAAGAGCGAGACGGCCAGCTCGAGCGCGTAGTGCTCGGGCGTGTGGGTCTTGGGGATCAGAAAGCCGAAGTAAAAGCCGGGCGTCTTGGCGTTGGCGTCCCTTACCGAGTCCTTGCGCGGCGTCACGGCGGCCGGCATCTCGGGCAGCACGGCGCGCGCCGGCACTGGCTTGTCGATCGTGCCAAAGTACTCACGGGCGAGCTTGACGGCTTCGTCGCGATCGAAATCACCGGTCACGGTCAACACGGCGTTCTTCGGCGCGTAGTGCGAGTCGTAGAACGTCTTGACCCACTCGAGCTTGGCGGCGTCGAGATCTTGCATGCTGCCGATGGTTGGCCGCGTGTACGGCGCGTACTCGGCGAAAATGAGCTCGCCCATCCGCATCATGCCGGTCATGTACGGCGCGTTCTCGTAGCGCATGCGGTACTCTTCTTTGACGACGGCGCGCTGGTTCTCGAAGTTTTCGGCGTTCACGGCCAAGGCGCGCATGCGATCGGCTTCCAGCCACATCGCCAGTCGCAGCTCGCTCGACGGCAAGACCTCGAAGTAGTTGGTGCGATCGGACGACGTCGTACCGTTCAGGCTGCCGCCGCGCTCCGAGATGAGCGTGAAGTGTTGGCCCTTGGCGACGTGCTGGCTGCCCTGAAACATCATGTGCTCGAACAGGTGAGCGAAGCCGCTTTGGCCCGGGCCTTCGTCACGTGAGCCGACGCCGTAGGTGACCGACACCGCCACCGTCTTGGCGCTGTTGTCCGGCGCCAACACCAACCGCAGTCCATTTTCGATCGTCAGCCGCTCGATGCCTTGACCGAAGCGGTTGAGCGACACCACTGCCGGATCCGGCGGCTCGTGCGCGGGGCCGTGGTCGACCGTAGAGACCCGGCCGTTGCCAGCCAGGACGGGCGCCGACACGAGTGTGAGCCCAGCAAATGTAGCGAGCCGCCCCAGCCGCCCCAGTCGTCCCAGTCGCCCCAGCCGTAACCGCGCAGCGAGCGCAGCGGTTCGAGACAATCGAGCGAGCGGAGCGAGCGGCGACCGAGCGAAACCAGGAAGAACCGCTGACATGGCCGGGTATCTACCACGATCGCGCGAAATAACCGCTTCCTTAAGTGCGGGCCAGGTGAAGCCCGCGCGGCGTCCGACGCCGGAGTGCGCTATCTTCAAAGCTGAGTACGATGCTGGTCTTGCTGGGTCCAAGCTTCGCGGGCGGCGACGCTGAATACCAACGCCTGTCCAAGGTCACGGGCATGGTGGCCTACGATCTGCGCGCCCGCCTCAAACCAGGCACGTGGGGCCTGGTAAAGGCGCTCGCGGACGAAGCCGAGGCCGAGCGCTTGTCGGCTGCGTTGCTGGCTGAAGGGTTTCCGATCGTGGTCGTGCCGCGTGAGGTGGCGACCGATCCCGAGCGGCCGATCGTCGCGCTGCGTGGGCTGACGATTGACGACCAGGGACTGACCTTGCAGCTGCGCGAGCGCGCAATGACCGTGCCGGCGGCGGCGCTCTCGAGCATCGTGCGCGGCGAGGCCCAGGTCGGCAAGGCGGGCGCGGCCCGCAACGCCGGCGGCGGGACCAGTAGCTCCACGTTCCGAGCGGTGGTGCCGAACGCGAATGATCTGCAGGTGTTCCGTGAGTCGATGCCGTCGACCAACTTCGAAGCGTTCGCGGCGGCTGATCTGCATTTCCACTCGGTGACCTGGATTGCGCGGATCGACGCACGCTCGTTCGATTTCCGGGCGCTGGGTATCGCGGCTGCCAGCCCTGCCGGAGCCCTCGATACGCTGGTCGATCGGCTGGCCCTGCTGGCCCGCGTGCGTGTCGACCGCGCAGCGCGGGCGTCCAGCATCTCCAGCTTCACGCAGCAGGCGTCCAAAGGCGTTGCCCCGCACTCGATGCCGCCGGCCGCGCCGATGTCACAACGCGCGAAAGAAGTGGCTGGCGACGAGCGTTTTGACCCGTATTCTCGCGTTGTCGGCGAGGCCGAACGGCGTCTGGCCGCCGCCGTGGCGAGCCGTGCGGCCGCCCGGGCCTGACCAGGCTCGGCCGCCAGCCGGGTGGAGGGACAGTTGGGTCCTCTCTTTGCCTGCGAGGGTGGCAAATGTGTCGGAGCAGGCGCCGCGTGCACGGCCACCTCGTCCGGTGAGGACGAGCTCGTAGCGCCGGCCGGCACCGGCTGCTCGGGTGACACGTTGCAGGCGTGTCTCGGCGGGCACGCCACGACCGTGAATTGCGCCGAGCAGGGTCCCGACTTTAGCTGTCAGTCCGTGCAAGGGGCGTTCTTTTGCGGTTTGGCCGCGGAATGCGTGCCGCCGATGACTACTCGGGCTCGGACACGTCACCGCCGACCTGCGACGGCAACGTGCTGACGTTCTGCAACGCCGGTCGTCTCGAGCATCTCGACTGCACGACGCTCGGTTTCACCGACTGCGAAATCAACCATAAGGTCGACCACTACGGCTGCACTCCGGGCGCGGTGTTACAGTGAGGCCGACCCGACCACGCGCGCGCGTTTTGCCTTGGCTTTGACGCGCGCGGCGAACAGCCGGATCGCAAATCCTATCAGCACCACGCTGGCGTAGATCAGCGGCTGGGTGTGGTCGGCCTTCACGCGCAGGTAAAAGTGCAGCGATGCCAACACGGCAATCGCATAGACCAGCCGATGCAAGCGTTGCCAAACCGGGAAGGTGAGGCGCTGCACGGCTTGTTTGGACGACGTCCACGCCAGCGGTACGAGCAGCAGCAGCGCGATGAAGCCCACGGCGATGAACGGCCGCTTACCGATGTCGCCGAGCACGGCCACGATGTCGAAGCCCTGATCTGGCCCCAGGTACAGCAAAAAGTGCAAAAGCACCGTGAAAAACGCCAATAGTCCGCAGGTGCGCCGCACACGCAAGGGCCAGGTCCAGCCGAGCGTCAACTTCAGCGGTGTGGCGCACAGCGAGGCGACCAGCAACACCAAGGCCAGCAGACCGAGCTGGTTGAGCGCGGTCGCGATCGGGTTTGCGCCGAGTTGGTGCCGCGCGATGCGGTAGCCGAGTTGCGCCAGCGCCAGACACCAGCCGGTCACGATCGCGGGCGCGAGGAAGGCTTGGCGAGAGCTCGGTGCCATGAGCTAAAACGACCGCGCCAGGTCCATACCGCTGTAGAGGTGGGCGACCTCACTGGCGTAGCCGTTGAACGGTAACGTCGCGCGGCGCGTCAGCTCGCCAATCCGTCGCTCGCTGGCTTGGCTCCAGCGCGGATGGTCGACCTTGGGATTGACGTTGGCGTAAAAGCCGTACTCTTCGGGCGCCGCCAGGTTCCAGGTCGCGGGCGGCTCGGTTTCGGTGAAGCCGAGCTCGACGATCGATTTGATGCCTTTGAAGCCGTATTTCCAGGGCACCACCAGGCGCAGCGGAGCACCGTTTTGGCCCGGCAACGGCGCGCCGTACAAGCCGAGCGCCATGAACGAAAGCGGATGGGTGGCTTCGTCGATGCGCAGCCCTTCGACGTACGGCCACGGCAGCACGCGCCGGCTTTGGCCCGGCAGCTGCTCGGGATCGAGCAGCGTCTTGAAGCTGACGTATTTGGCGCGCGAGGTCGGCTCGAGCCGCTTGATCAAATCGGCGAGCGAAAAGCCGACCCAAGGAATCACCATCGACCAGGCCTCGACGCAGCGCATGCGGTAGACGCGCTCTTCGAGGCCGAACCAACGTATCAGCGTGTCGATGTCGAGCGTTTGCGGCTTTGCGACTTGGCCGGTGACGCGCACCGTCCACGGTCGCGACCTGAGGTGAAACGCCTGCTCGGCGGGCTCCGACTTGGATAGGCCGAGCTCGTAGTAGTTGTTGTAGGTGGTAACGTCTGCGTAGGGGGTTTGAGCTTCGTCGAGCTTGAATTGCCCGCGGCGGTCGACCTTCCAGGCTGGTGCGCCGGGCTCGGGTCGTGGCAGAGGTGGCGGCTTTTTTGGAGGATCGGCGCTGCCCAGGCTCGACAGCTGCGACAGGCCGACCGCGACGCCGGCGCTGGTGGCCACGTACAGCGCGCCGGTCTTCAGAAACTCGCGGCGGCGCGCGTACAGCGCGGGCGCGGTTATCTCCGAGCTCTTCGGTTCGGGCGGCAACGGGGGCATCGCAACTACTGGATGATGCCTCTTACGAACCCGACTAGCTCTTGGTTACCCGATTTCGCAGCAATTGTCGGGGGAAGCCGGCGCAAGAACAAGCGCACCGTCGACGTGGCGGTGGCGCCTGGTATCAGCTCGAATTGGGTACGTTCGCCGATCTCGACCCATGGTCGAAGCTTGGTGGCGGCGTCGTAGGCCGACGCGACGGAGATGATCGCCTTCGTGGCATCCGTCACCACCTTGACCACGACCAAGCCGTCGACGACGCTGGCGACCCAGCCTTCGGTGCTCTCTACCGACGCCTCGACCATCGCCGGGTCGTGCACTTGGTCGTGAACGAACCAAACCACGGGCTGCCAGACGTTCAACTTCAGCGTCGAGCCCGGCAAAAGCTTGGGCGTGCCCGGAAAAAACGTCAGCCCGCCCGCCGACGAAACCCGATGAAAATCCAGCGCACCGGCGCGCAACGTGCCGCTCGTGGCGTTGACCAGCGTGTACGTCACTTCGACCGAGCGGCGGGCGGTGTCGAGCCGAAAGCGCTTGGTCACACCGTCTGCGGAGCCCTTCAGCACCAAGGTGCTGCCCTCCAACAGCGCAGCGTAGCCACTACCGTGAGGCTCGGCCGCGACCAGCACGTTCTTGCCGTCGACCGACAAGCGCACGACGCCGCCGGTGCGCGGGTCAACCGCGAGCTCCATGCCGCCGCCGCTGAAGAGGTACAGCCCCTCGCTCGTGAGAACGGGGGTGCCGGGGAGGCGCGGCAGCACGGCAGGCGGCGCGCTTTGCGCCGGTGCGGCGCTGCTCGCCGCCGCGACCGGCTCGCCGGCAATCGCAACCAGCGTTTGCGGGCTGCTGACCGGCGCTAGCTGGCTGCTGCCGCCGTATTCGGG
>FSUE01001120.1_pt1 | contig 11733 bp, 11 predicted proteins | sample 1637031 | NCBI WGS metagenome assembly FSUE01 (sample SAMEA3914819, study PRJEB12502) | metagenome | biome: forest; material: soil | place: Canada | collected 2010-06-26 | depth 0.3 m | reverse complement strand
GTGACGAATGAAACCAATGCCGAACGGTGAGTCTGCTTCACGATCGATATCTCCTCCTGCCGAGCGGAGGCCCGGTGCGCGACTGAATCGCACACGCGCGGTGACATATCAACCCTCCGCGCTGCCGTTCCGGTGCCGTCTCCGAAACACTCAGCCGTTAGGGTTGGAGTGCGCGGCCGGCGCGCTACGTTTTCGTGATCAGGGCGAGTTGCTACGGACAAGCGCGCTGAACGCGTTTGCGTATCCGCCGTAGCAGTAAGCCGAGCGCGAGACCCAACCCGTACTGCGGTTGCCGGGTGTCGAAATTTGTCACGCCAATCCGGCAGCCGCAGCCCGCATCGCTTTGAGACGCCTGACTTGAATCGGCGTTGGTCGCGCCCGCCGCGGTGAGCGGGAGGTCAGTCGAAGTTCCGCTCTGAGGCGAACCGCTGGCCGCGCCGCCGCCGGCGTTTCCGCCTGGAAATGCGCCGCCTGCCGCCGCCGCGCCGCCGCTCGGATTCAACGGCGTATGCGGCTCGACCACGCCATTGGTGCCATCTTCGCCAAGCACGATCGTGGTGTCGGCCGCGAGGGCGTTTTTGCGCACGGTGGTGCCTGACGGGTAGAACGTGATTGTCACGTCCACGCTTTCGCGTTGACCCAAACCGAAGTGTCGTTCGAGCGCGTCGAACGCATAGTAATTTTGCTGGGCCTGCTTCGAGAATGCCAAAACTTCTTCGAACCACAATAGGTGGTCGGTGCCGGCCTCGTAGATGCGAATCTGCGAATTGACGCCGGGCTTGTTGCCCGGAAGACCAACCGGGCGCACGTTGAGCCAATGCTGAGCGGGCAAGTCGTTGCGGTAGAGCGCCAGCTGGCGTGTCGGGTCGCCAGCGGTGAAGCCGAGCAGATCCAAATCGCCGTCGGCGTCGATATCGCCGAATGCGAAGCCGCCGTCCACGCTGCCTTCGGCCAAATGCGTGATCTTGCCCCAAGCTTCGTTCTGATACTCGAAATGACCGCCGCCGGTTCCGCGCAGCACGTGAAAGAAAAACCGACCATCGATCAGGATGTCGGCCACGCCGTCGTTGTCCAAATCGGTGACGGTCGCCAAGCCCCACAACGAATACTCGGCCGCGCCCGGCACGCCCGTGACCGCGTTTGCCAACGGGCTGAACGCACCGTGGCCATCGTTCACGTAAATGACCTCGGGGAATTTCTTGTCTTCGAAGCCGATCAAATCGACGTCGCCGTCTTGGTCCACGTCACCGGCGCCCAAGATCGCCAGATGCTCGGGCTTGAGCCCAACTTCGACGGTCTTTTCGACCAGGTTCATGTTGCCGTCGTTGAGCAGCACGCGCACGCGGCCGTAGTCGTTGGGCACGCCGTAGCCGCCCCAATTGACGACCAAGTCCTGATCGCCGTCGGCGTCCAGATCGGCGAACAGCACGCCGGCGTCCAGCGCGCTGCCCTGCGGCTGCGAGATCAATCGGCTGTCGGCGCTGAAGTTGCCCTTGCCATCACCGAAGTCGACTTTGAAATTCTGCCCCTGGCAGCTGCGCACCCAATCGAGCTTGCCGTCGCGGTTCAGATCGACCAGCGCCTCTTCGCGCGATTCGTTGCCTTCGCGCGTGTCGACTTTGCCAACGTCGGTGAGCTTCAGCAGCGGGCTGCCGACTTCTGTCGTGTTCAGCCACCACTTGGCGCCGCCGTCGGCGTAGGTCATGTCCATGTCGACCTTGCCGTCTTCGTCGATGTCCAAGCAATTGTGGACTTCGCTGGTCGGGTAGGCGCCGCTGGCCGCAGTGAAGGTTCCCTTGCCGTCGTTCAGCGCGGCCAACCCCGCGTCGTGGTGGTCCGACAGAAACAAGTCCAAGTCGCCGTCGTGATCGAGATCGACGAGCGTCAAGCCGCTGAGCCACCAGTCGGCGGGCTTGCTATCGCGCAAGGCCTGCAGCCCGCTTTCGGCGGTGGCGACCGTAAACGCCGGGGCGCCGCGGGCGGGCAGCGTGCCGGTGACGCACGCGCCGACCAGCGCGAACCGCGTCAATCGCGCGTAAATGCCGGCCTGGAGCCAGTTGTGTCGAGCCTGCGATGGCGTGCGCACCGCTCGTTATGGAGGCCAGTAGCGCTTCGGATCGACAATTCGCACCGCCACCCCAGTTACTGCCAAACCGCTACTGCCAAACCGCGGGCTGGAGCTGGCGCTGACATTCGAACAGCACCACCCCGAGCGCTACCGCCAGATTGAGGCTTTGGGTGTGACCGTGCGCCGGAATCGTCACCTTGCCCGCGCAACCAGCCACCACACTCTCAGGTACGCCCTGCGCCTCGGAGCCGAACAACAGCAGATCGGTCGGCTCGAAGCGGTAACGGGTGAGCACGCTGGCGTCCGCGTCGGCGACGGTCGCAACGACGCGGCCGGCGTAGCTCGCCAGGAAGCGCTCTGGCTCTTCGATGCGCTGCCAGCCAATCTTCGAAAACGCGCCCGCTGAAACCACGCGCTGTTCGCGCACGCGAGCTTTGCCGTACCGTTCGCGGATCAGCCGGCGCGGATCGAAAACGAAGCACTCTGCTTGCCCGAACACCTCGAGCGTGCGCGAGATGGCGCACAAGTTGCGGAAGTCTTGCGGGGCATACAGAAACACGCGCGCCATGTCTGCGGCCAGCATAGCCTGGTGATTGGCCGGCGTTGGGCGCCCGCCAGAAGGTTTCTAGCCGCCCGAGCTCGGCCTTTCGCGCTCGCCGCGCGGGCCTGGCTGGCGGATGATTCGGCGACGGATGAACGCACCACGGAATCGGGCTCGAATGCGGGCGTGGCCAGCGCTGGTCGGCAGCGTCTGGGTGCTGGGGTTGGTGGATGGTTGCGGGTCGCGCTCGCCGCTGCCGCCCGGCGCAGTCGCGGACGACGGCCCGGAGTTGCCGCGCGGCGGGGTGAGCGCGACCGGCGGCACGTCGATGGTGCCACGCGCTGGCGCGCCGAGCGGCGGCCGCCCAATCGGACCGGCGGGGGGCGCTCCGAGTGAGCCCAGCGCCGGCGCCCCCGAGCAACCCGACGGCGGCACCGCAGGCAGCTTCGACGGCGGTGCTGCGGGCGGCGCTGGCGCACCTGCAGAGTGCCCGCGCGAACCTTGCCTGAAGGTGACTCAGCTCGCTGCGGGCGATGATCACACGTGCGCGTTGTTTACGGACGGTCGCGTCAAGTGTTGGGGCCACAACGATCACGGCCAGCTCGGCTACGGCCACACCAAAAACATCGGCGACGACGAGTCCCCGAGCTCGGTGGGATTCGTCAGCGTCACCGCCAGCGCGGATGTCACGGTCAAGCGGCTCGCGGCAAGCTACGAGCACACCTGCGCGCTCTTGTCCGATGGCTCGGTCGTTTGCTGGGGGCTCAACGATCTTGGCCAGCTGGGTTACGGCAACCGCCACGATGTCGGTGACGACGAGCTGCCGTCCGCGGTAGGTCCGGTCAGCGTCACGCTCACACCCGGCGTGACCGTCGCTGAGCTGGCCGTGGGTGGCTCGCACACCTGCGTTCTTTTGACCGATGACTCGGTAAAATGCTGGGGTGGCGGCGGTATCGGCCGGCTCGGCTACGGCAACGGCGAGAGCATCGGCGATGACGAGCTGCCGTCAGCGGTCGCAGCCGTCAGCGTCACTACTGCGCCTCAAGTCACGACGCGCCAGCTCACCACCAGCCGCTTCGGCACGTACGCGCTGTTGTCCGATGACACGCTGAAGACTTGGGGCCTCAATAGCTTCGGTGAGCTGGGTTACGGCAACATCGAGACAGTTGGTGACGACGAAGTGCCGTCGGCGGTTGGCACGGTCAGCGTCTCGACCAAAGCCGGCGTCACAGCCCAGAGCGTTTGCGGCGGCGACTACCACACCTGCGCGTTGCTCTCGGACGCCACCGTGCGCTGCTGGGGCAGCACGCTCGACGGTGAGGTCGGCTCCGGCAACAAGCAGCGGGTCGGTGACGACGAGCTGCCGTCCTCGCTCGTGCCGGTCAGCATCACCGCGACCAAGGGCGTGACCGTCAAACAGCTGGCGTGCGGCTTCGATCACAATTGCGTGATCTTGTCCGATGCGTCCGTCAAGTGTTGGGGCGCGAATGTCTTCGGTGAGCTCGGCTACGGCAATCTCGCGGCGATTGGTGATGACGAGCTGCCGTCGTCGGTGGGCCCGGTCAGCGTCACCACCACACCTGGCGTGAGCGTCAAGGCGTTCGCGCTCGGCTACCTCCACAGCTGCGCGCTGTTGTCGGACGACTCGGTCAAATGCTGGGGCAGCAACAAGTTCGGTCAGCTCGGCTACGCGAACATCAAAACGATTGGTGACGACGAGCTGCCGTCGGCAGTCGGCGCCGTACAACTGCTTTAGCGCGCACGCTTGCGCGGCTTTTTCGTCAACCGGCGTAGCGCTTCTTCGTAGGCGGCGTGCAGCCCGCGAAACTGCGCAGCGTCGCCGCCGCGATCCGGATGCAGCTCGAGGGCGCGGCGCTTGTAGGCTGCTTTTACTTCCTCGGCGCTGGCCTTCGCGGTCAGACCGAGCACCGACCAAACCGATGCCGCTCCGCTCGGTCGCGGGGCGGGGCGCGCCGCGTTTGGCGGCTTGCGCTCGCTGGTTGGCCACGGCGGCTCGCCTTGCAGCACGCGGCCCCAGGCGCGCGCCCAACTTGGGTCCAACTGCACGAGCGGGCACCCGGCGGCTTTCTCGGCTTCGGCCCGGGCGTCGTCGAGCGTCCGCGCGCCGCCGCGAGCGGCGTCAGGCTTGCGAAACGGTTCGCGCTCTGGCGGCTCGCTCCACCACGCCGCCCACAGCAAACGCCGCCGCTTGGTGCGCGTCACCGAATAGCCGGGCGCAAACAGCTTGGTCACCCGAGCTCGTTTAGCAGACTACTCAACCGGGTTCGCGGGCCGAGACGGCTTGCAGCAGGCGTTCGGCTTCTTGCTCGATGCTGGACAGAATCACGCTGGCCGGTTCCACGCGCCGGGCGAACACGACGGCTTGGCCCGCGTATAGGTGAGCAACCTCGTAGTCTTCGCGGTGTCGGGCGGCCTCGAACTTTTGCCGCGCGGCTTCGTCATTCGCAAGCGTGGCTTCGCGCCCGTGCCAGGTGTCGGTAAAGCTGTTCTGCAGCGCGCGGCCTCGATATTGTGCGGGCCAAGCCACGCGCTGCACGGTGTCGAACGTCTTGGTGAGCACGGTGTCGGTCTCGGACGCGGCCATTAGCCGTTCGCGAGCGCGCGCCGAATTGCGGGCTTCTTCGGCGACCAGAAAGCGCGTGCCAATCCAAGCCCCGGCCGCACCGGCCGCGAGCACGGCCGCCAGCCCGCGGCCGCTGCCGATGCCGCCCGCGGCCACGACCGGCACCTTCACGGTGTCGAGCACGAGCTGCAACAGCGGCAACGTGCCGACGCTGCCGGTGTGACCGCCGGCCTCGGTGCCTTGCGCGACCACCAGCTCCGCGCCTGCCCGCTCCGCAGCCAGGGCGCTTTTTAGGTCCTGCACTTGGCACACCAGCCGGATACCGGCCGCGCGAACGCGAGCGGCGTACGGCGCGGCGTCGCCGAACGACAGCGCGAGCGCGAACGGCTGCGCGGCGACCGCGGCGTCGAGCAGCGCTGGGCGCTCATCTACCACCCACGTCATCAGACCGATACCGAACCGAGCGCCGAGCGCACGGCACGCGTTGGCATCTTCGGTTAGCGCTTCGGGCGCCTGGGTGGCGCTGACGCCCAGCATGCCCAAGCCGCCGGCGTGCGAAATAGCGGCGGCCAGCCGTGCGCCCGCTTGCGGCGACATCGGCGCGCCGATGACCGGAACGCGAAGCTGCCAATTTTCGGTGAGAAATGTGCGCATGCGGCCTCCGTTGCTTCGGTTCCAGATTATCGGCGCGCTCGTCACGCCGCGTTACGGCGGCGCCAGTAGCTGCACGAACGCGCCGAAAGCCGGATTCACGACGTTCTCGTGTGCGCCCTGGGCAGAACCGGGCAGGGCGCACACGAGCAGCGGATACCGCTCGGAATTGGGACAGCCGATGATGCGCTTGCAAGTCGAAGCGGGCTGTCCGGCGCCGATTGGAAAGTCCTCGACCTGGGCCGTGTCGTAGCTGAATTCCTGGCAACCGTTGACCTTCATTGCGCGGGCGATCGCGAATTTGGGAGCGGGGAAAACGTCGGTGGTGTCGCCGACTGCATACACCCAAGTGCCGGCGGTCGGTGCGGTGGTGCACGTGGGCGTCCATTCTGGCTGCGTCGGAAGCCCGCCCTGGTTGCTGACCACGCCACGCACTGCGTAGCCACGCGTGTCGCCGCTGTATTTACAGCTGAGCTCGTTGGCTAGCCAGGAGCCGCTGCTGTTACCTGCGACCAAGACGCGATTTTCGTCGTAGCAGAGCTCGGTCTTCAGCTTATCGATCAAGGTCTCGTAAAAGACGAAGTCAACGGAGTCGTCGCCTTCTTTGTCGTCGAAGCAGCCTTGGTTTTCGTTGGTACCGTGGCCGACCGAATTCGGCGGCGGTGTCAAACCGACGCGGATTACCGAGCCGCCGAGTCCGACGTCATTGGCGCCGTTGGTGGGCGAGAGCGAGTAGACTTCGGTGCCGACGCCGCCGCAGCCCGGCGCCTGCACGACGAGCGGGTAAGCATGGTGGTTGTCGTAGGTCGGCGGAAGCCAGAGGTAGTAGTCGCGTGGCACCGACCACGCGCCGCACTTCGGCACGTTGTTGAGCTTGTCGGCGCAGTTGTTGTCTTTCGTGCCCGAGGTTGGGATCGTGTACTTTACGAACGTTGCGGTCGCCTGCAGCGCCGGCTTGCCGCAGCCTAGGCTAGGCTTGACCTTCGAGATGTCGCTCGGATTCGCCGAGCCGCCTGCGCCCCCGCCACCACCGGCCCCGGCAATGTTCGGTTGTCTGCCTTGCCCGGCGCTCGGCAGGTCGCCGCCGGCGCTGGCGTTGCCGGCGGTCGTGGCACCAGCCGCCGAGACCACGCCGCCCGCGCCGCCACTCGGCATCTCGCCGCCACCCGTCGTCGCGCTCGCGCCTGCTGCACCGCTCGCCTTTGCGCCGCCAGAAGACGTCTGGTTCTCTGCCGTGTGCCCCGAGCACGCAGCCAGCGCGAACAGTCCCAACGACGTCGTCAATACGCCGCGCCAACCGAAACGCGCGCACGGGCGCCGCGTAAGGTTGACCGACGCCCGTTCTCGCAGCTCGCGGTTCGAGCCCTCCGAATGGCGGACGTCACTCATCGGGAGTCCATTCTCATGGAAAGATCTGTTTTGCACGGTTCCCTGACATCCTCGCTCCTCATAGGAGTGTCCGCCCTTGGGATCTTCATTGCTTGCGATAGCTCGGACGCGGCCGATTCAGCCAAACGCGATTCCGCGGGCGGCAGCGCCGGAAGCGCTGCTGCGGGGGCTGGCGGATCCGGCGGAATTGCCTCGAAGGGCGGCGCCGCGGCGACGGCTGGTAAGAGCTCCGCGGGTGGCGCCCCGTATCCGAGCAACGCCGCGGGCGCGCCGCCCAATGACGACGGCGGTGGCGCCAATGCCGAAGGCGGCAGCGGCTCCGAACCAGTCAGCGGCGACGCCGGAGCTGGCGGCGACGCGGCCTGCGTTCCGGCGCCGCCCGCGCTGCCGACCGACGTGCCGGCAGCCATCGTCGCGCCGCAAGCCACGACGCTGCTGCGAAGCCTGCGCGCTGTCGGGACCCAGAACTATCGCTGCCGTGCGATCGCCGGCGCTGGCGGTGGCGACCCGACGTTCAGCTGGACGCTGGTAGAACCGGTCGCCGACTTGTTCAACAGCTGTGGCGTCAAAGTCGGCAGCCACTTCAGAGTGCCGGCGTCGGATCCGCCAGTCCCCGAATGGAAGTACGAAGTGGACGGCAGCAGCGTGATTGGCGTGAAGGTCGATTCGGCGCCGGTTGCCGGCAGCATTCCGGAGCTACTGTTGAAGGAGAATGGCCACGTTGGCGCGGGGTTGTTCGCGGCCGTGACGTTCGTCCAGCGGCTGCACACGGTTGGCGGCGCCGCGCCCGCCGCGGCTACTTGCGATCTAGCCCACGTCGACGAAACTGAAAACGTCGCGTACACGGCCCAGTATTATTTTTATTCGGGCGGCACCTAAGCCGGACTGGGGTGGACGGCGCGCGCCCTCGGGCCTACGTTCGGGACGTGCGCAGGCTCGACGAGACGCGGCTGCTGGACTTTCTGGAGGCGGTCTACGCGCTGGAGCTCACCGACCAAGACTGGCTAACGCGCGCACTCCAAGCGCTGGCCGCGGTGTGCACGATTACGAGGGGCTGTATTACGACGCTTCCGACGTTCAAGACTTGAAGCGTTGGAATCACCGTCGCTTGCAGCCCACGCCGCCTGGCTTGCTCTCCCAACAGAAGATTTTTCATCAGCTCACTGGGCCAGACTTCGTGCGGGCGACGTTTCGTAGCTTGTCGGTCGGCAGCGGCAGCCGCGCCGCGCATCGCTACATCGAGCCGGTGCTACGCGAGCGCGAGCGCAATGGTTGGGGTGATTTCTTCTACCTCAACGGCTTGGATCCTTCGGGTATTGGCTGCGTGCTCGGGATCTCGGATTCGACCGTGCGCGTGTTGATCGCGCGTGCCATCGGCAAGCTGGGCGTGCGGTCGCGCTCGGAGTTGCTGTCACTGCCGCCGTTTCAGCTACGGCAGTAGCTTGCGAATGCGGTGGTTGAGCGTGTCGGCAATGTACAGCGCGCCGTCGGGCGAGAACGCGATCCCGAACGGCTCGTCGAGGAACGCGTGGGTCGCGGGCGCGCCGTCGCCGCTCGAGCCGGGAATGCCGCACTGGCCGGCGACGGTCGTGATCACCTGGTCGGCGTCGATGCGCCGCACGCAGTGGTTGCCGCGATCGGCCACGTACAATTCGCCGCTCGGCGACCACGCCACGTCGGTCGGACGGAACAGCTGCGCCGCCGTGGCCGGACCCCCGTCGCCGTCGGCGCCTTCGCTGCCGGTGCCGGCGAACGTCTCGATCACTTCTTCGGCCGTATCGCCGCTGCCGAGCACGCCGTCGTCGCCCGGCGCCACGCGCCGAATCACGTTGTTGAAGGTGTCGGCGATGTACAGGTAGCCATCGGGGCCGAACGCCAGTTTGCCGGCTGGCATGACCCACTGCCCAAAGCCGTTGTTCAGCTTGGCCTCGATGGCGGGCCCGCCGTCGCCGGAGTAACCGACGCCGTCGGGACAGCCGAAGCCGCCCTTCGGACAACTGCCGACCACGGTGGTGACGATGCCGTCGGTGTCCAGGCGCCGAACCACCTGATTGGCTTGGTCGGCGATGAAGGTGTTGCCGGCTGCGTCGAGCACCACGCTGCTCGGCAGGTCGAGCGCGACCAGCTGAGCTTTGTCGGCGCCGAAACACGGTCCGCCGTCGCCGAGATAGTCGCGCGCGCCGCTGCCGCAGCGATCGAGCAGCTTGCCGGTCGCTGGGTCGAAGGCCTTGAGCTTGGCGTTGTGCCAAGCGGCGACCAGCGCCGTGCCGTCGGGAGCGAAAAAGATGTCGGTCGGATGATTGACTTGCGCTTCGGCGGCGGGGCAACCGTCGGCGTCGGGCGTGGCGTCGCAGGCATCGCCCTCGAGCCCGGTGCCGATCAGTGGGTACAAGAGGCCGTCGTCGCCCACCACGCGGATCTTGTGGCCGTTCCAATCGATGACGTGCAGCGCACCGGCGGCGTCGAACGCTACATCGACGGGCGAGTCGAGGTGCGCGGCCTTCAGTGCCACGCCGCGCGTGTTGCCAGCGTCGTCGAACGTCACCGGATCGGTCGCTTCTTCGCCGGTGCCGACGACGGTGACGAGGTCGCCGCTCTGCGCTTGGTGCGGTGCCTCGGGGCTGCTGCAGCCGAAGAGCAGCACCGCGACGGCGAGCGAGATTTCATTTCTCATCGGTTGTACTCCCCAGCACCAGCACGCGATGACTGAGCGTGTCGGCGATGTACAGGTTGCCGGCGTGGTCGAAGCCGATGCCGTACGGCTGGTGCAGCGGCGCCTCGAGCGGCAAGGAATCGTTCTTGGCTTCGCCAGCTTCGCCCGTGCCGACGATGCGGGTCGCTTTGCCGGTGTCGAGCTCGACGCGCCATACGACAGAATTGCCGCTGTCGGCGATGTACAGGCGGCCGTCGTGCACTTCGAGGTCGCGCGGCGTGTCGAGCAACAGCTGGCTCGGCTCGATGTCGGCGTCGAAGCCGCGATTTTCGCACTCGCCCGCGAATGTTTCGATGATTTCCTGCGCCGGGTCGCCCGCGCCGATCAGGCCGTCGTCGCCTGCCAAGATCCGGCGCACGCAATGATTGAAGGTGTCGGCCAGGTACAGGTTGCCGTCGGCGTCGAGTGCCAGCGCACCACCGGGCGGTGGATTGTCGGAGCCGCCCGCCTCGTCGTACGGGCACATTCCGAGCGCCGCCGCCGCAGCCGGCCCGGCATCGCCCTTGTAGCCAGAAGGCGCTTTCACGCCGGCCACGGTGGTGATCGTGTGCTGCTGATCGGCGGCAATGCGACGGATCACGTTGTTGCGTTGATCTGCCAACAACAGCGCGCCCGACGCGTCGATCACGAGCGAGCCGGGGAAGTTCAAGAGCGCCGCTTGCCCAGCGCCGCCATCACCCGCGTAGCCGGGGCGCGCGCCGCCAGCAATGCGCCGAACGCTGCCGTCGTTCGGCTCGAGCTCGAGCAGCTTGTGGTTGTGCCAGGCAGCCACGTAGGCCTGGCCATCGTTGGCAAAAGCCACATCCATCGGGTGATTGAGGGCCAGCTCGGTGCCGGCCACGGCCGCGCTGGCCTCGACGTCGGGCGGCCAATCGCCGGGCAAGCGCGAGCCAATCACCGTTTGCAGCTTGCCGTCTTGCAGCTGCCGCAGGCGGTGGTTGTTCCAGTCGACCACGAACAGGTTGTCGTCGGCGTCGAACGCCACCTCGGTCGGCTCGTTGAGCCAGCTCTGGCTGGCGGGGTGACCGTCACCGTCGAAGCCCTGCCGGCCCGTACCGATCGCGTTGGTGAGCTTGCCCGCAATTGGCTTCGTCTCAGCGGCCGCTGGCGCAGCCGCCTGGCCACACGCGATCAGCGGCGCCCCTAACGCCACGATGAAAAGCAAGATACGAGCGCTCACGTTGTCCTCCCAAGTCCCGGGCCGCCGAAGCTCCGTCGGCTCACCGCCAAAGTTTCTACGCTGCCCACCTGGCCTGAGCAAGCTCCGCGCCAAGCGGAGTTGGCTTGATGATCGGATTGGCGTAACCTGGCGGGGCATGGGTGAGGAGAGAGGTCCGCTTCTTGCTCTCTCGGGATTTCGAGGAGGCATCATGATCATGAGCCAAGGGATTCGGGGACAATTGCCGGGGAGCGAGCGGTGACGCGCGCGCGCCAACTGGTCGCGAGCGCGACATTGGTGTCATGCGCGCTGCTCGCGCCGACGCCGAGCCAGGCGTGTGGGGGGTGCTTCGGGCCGCCGTCGTTCTCGTCGACGACCACCGTTACCGGGCATCGCATGGCCTTCGCGGTCTCCGACGAGCGGACGGTGCTCTGGGACTCGTTCGAGTACACCGGCGCACCGGAGGATTTTTCCTGGGTGCTACCGGTTTTGCCAGGCGCCGTCTTGGAGGAGTCCACGGACGCCTGGTTCGAGACGTTGGAAACCGTGACGCAAACCAACGTCACTTCGCCATTGCTCAGCTGTGCATCGGCGGGGGGCGGGGGGGGCGGCCGCGGCTCGGCGGCGG
>FSUE01000675.1_pt1 | contig 11743 bp, 8 predicted proteins | sample 1637031 | NCBI WGS metagenome assembly FSUE01 (sample SAMEA3914819, study PRJEB12502) | metagenome | biome: forest; material: soil | place: Canada | collected 2010-06-26 | depth 0.3 m | reverse complement strand
GATGTGATGAATCCTCAGGCGCAGGCAGGGCCTACCCTCCAATACGGTGGTTTACGGACCGTCGGGCACGGGCACGTTTACGGGCACGCCAGCGATCTCGACTTTGGGACCCGCTATTAGCTTGCCGGATCGAGCGGCGTGAAGTGGTCGAACAGCTGAGTCATGACGCGGATCATCACCGGCACGTCGGCGCTGGCGGCCATTTCGCGGCAGCTGTGCATGCTGAGCATGGGGCCGCCGACGTCCACGGTGCGCAACCCGAGCCCGGCTGCGGCGATCGGCCCGATCGTGCTGCCGCAGCCGATGTCGTTGCGCGAGACGAAGTGCTGCGGCTCGACGCCGGCGTGCGCGCACGCCGCCCGGAAACGTGCAGCGGTCGGGCCGTCGGTTGCGTAGCGCTGGCTGACGTTGACCTTCAGCACCGGGCCCTTGCCCAGCAGCGGGCGGTGTTGTTTGTCGTGTTTATCGGGGTAATTGGGGTGCACGGCGTGCGCCATGTCGGCCGACACCAGCAAAGAGCCGGCGAGCGCGCGCGCGAAGCCGTCCGCGCTTGGCGCGTGGCAGGCCAGCAGCCGCGACAGCACGCTTTCCAGGAATTGCGAGCCGGCGCCGATCGCGCTCTCGCTGCCGACCTCTTCGTGATCGTACAGCACGATGACGCGCGTCGCGTCGGCGCTGCCAGTCGAGCCGAGCAGCGCGGACAACGCGGCGTGGCATGACACCAAATTGTCGAGCCGTGCCGAAAAAATCAGCTCGCCGCGCGCGCCGCCCAAAGTCGGCGCCTGCGTATCGAACAAACACAGATCGCTACCGCGGATCACCTTCGCGCTCACGCCGTCGCCAGCGGCTACGGCGAGGCGCTCGGTGAGCTCCAGCCCGCCGGCCTCCAGCTCGAGCGCGGCCAACGGCAAGAGCTGCGTCTGCGCGTTGAGCGTGAGCCCGGCCGAGTTCACGTCGCGGTTCAGGTGAATCGCTAGGCTGGGCACGCGGCAGAACGAGCCCGGCAGGCGCACCAGGCGCGTGGAACCGTCTTCGAGCACGAGTCGCCCGGCCAAGCCAAGCTCGCGATCGAGCCACGTCGACAGCAAGACGCCGCCATACACCTCGACCGACAACTGCTCGTAGCCGTGCGCGGTCAGCTCCGCCTGGGGCTTGAGGCGCAGGTTCGGCGAGTCGGTGTGCGCGCCGATCACCACGAAGCCCGCCTCGGCCGGCGACTTGGTTCCGATTCGAAACGCGGCGATCGACCCGCCGCCGCGGATCACGAAACCGCGCTCCCCGGGCGCGAGCTGCCAGGTTTCTCGCTCCGAAACCCGTCGGAAGCCGGCCTTCGATAACCGCTCGGCGACCTCGGAAACCGCATGGTACGGCGTGGGGGCGGCCTCGATGAAAGCCAGAAGGTCCCGAGTGGCGGGCTCGGCGGCGTGGTCGGCAAGCATGGCTCCACTATACTCCGGCGTCCCGCGGCGCTGCCTCCTTCCTCATGTTCACCCCCGACGCTCAAGTCCACGACTTCACCGCTCAAGATTGGCTGCGCCTGCCGGAGCTGTTCCGGGTCCCAACGCCCACGGCTGGGGCGACGGCCGGGACCGGCGGCGGCATCATCGCGGTCCGCGATGGCCAGCGCCTGACCAAGGTCTCCTCGACCTTGCGCGGTCGCTTGCCGCTGCCCAGCGCCGGGCACGTCACGGCCGCCGAGCTTGGGTTGGAGCACGACGGCACCTTCGCGATCGTGCTGTCGACCAGCGCGCTCGAGCAGTTCGGCGACCGCTTCGCGCGGCGCTTGACGCGCGGTCAGTCGTTCCACGTGCAAATCGAAGCTTTCGTGGCAGCGATGCGCGAGCTGGAGCAAGAAGGCGAAGTCGAGCTATGGCCATCGCCCTTCGCGGAGTGGCCGATCCCCACCGAGCGCGCATTCGGCAGCGCGCTCGATCTGGTGTGCCCTGATGGCAAAGCGCTGGTGCTCGGCGCATTCGAGGCCGGCGAGCTGTACACGGCGCTGTGCTTACGGCGGCGCGGGCCGGCGTTCGACGTCGTGATGGGCCCCGACCGCGTGCGTCGCGATATGGGACTCTTGTCGGGAGATTTTTCGCGCGACTACCGCTACCTGGGACCGGCGGTCGAGGCTCGGCTCGGTCCGGTGGCGGTCGGCTGTTATGCCGAGCTTTCGACGTTTCGTCGGCTGGCGACCGACACGGCGCCGGGCGCGTGGGCGACGGCGGTGGCGGTGCGTGACGTGGTTTTGACGCCGGTAACGCCTGGGCTGGCGGTACCGCTGGGCGTGGATGCCGGTCGCGCCGCGCTGTCGATCGCCAAGGGCCTGCTCGGACATTTCGGGATTTTCCAGGGTCTGAGCGCGCCGAGTAGCATCGGTCCGCGGCTGGAGCGCGCGTACGCGTTCGTCGAGAACGACGTGCGCCGCTACCTCGGCTTCGATCCGTGGCGTGTGCTGACGCGGTGGTTCCGGGTGCAGACGTGACGCGGCCCGGTCGCATCCAGGTCCGGCTGGCGCTGGCGATCGTGATCACGGCGCTGATTCCGGTCTTGGTCGCGATCTGGATGGGCGACAAATACGTTCGCGAGACCGGAGCGCGCTACTTCGTGCCCGAGATTGGCACGCACCTCGATCGTTCGCTCGGCTTGTACCAAGAGCTGGCCCGCACGCTGAAGGCGCGCATGCGCGAGGAGGCCGCGGCGATCGCGCTCAGCCCCGCGCTGCGGCGCGCGGTCGCGGCCGGGGATGCCGCCGGCGTGACGGCCGAGCTGAAGAAGCAACTGGGACAGCACCCGAGCTTGGTCTCGTTGCGCGTGGCGCTCGGCGACGGCAAAACCTTGGCTGGCGTCGATCGCGGTCGGCCGCTCGATCCCGAGCGGGAAAATCAGCTCGAAGTGACGCGCCCGCTGGCCGAAATCGCGGAGGGCGATGACGGGCCCGAGCTCGCGCTGGTGTTCGCCGCCGACAAGGCGCGCTTCGACGAGCTGTCCGAAATGGGTCAGTTCATCGATAACTACAAACTCGTCGATCGGCGCAGCAAGCAAGACATCCAAGGCTACGTGTGGGCGTTCACGGCCCTGCTCGGGATCACGATCGCCTTGGCGATCGCCGTCGGCACATTCCTGGCGCGCAGCGTGGCGGTGCGGCTCGGCGAGCTGGCGCTAGCCACCCAGCGCGTTGGCGCCGGCAATCTTGCGATTCGTGTCGGCGAGGCCGGCAACGACGAGATCACTGCCTTGGCGCGCGCCTTCAACCGCATGCTCGGCGAAGTCGAGACCAGCCGTGCTCGGATCGAGTACCTGCAGCGCATCAGCGCCTGGCAAGAGATGGCGCGACGACTAGCGCACGAAATCAAGAATCCGCTCACGCCGATTCAGCTCGGTGTGCAGGAGATCCACCGCCGCTACGAGGGCCACGACGAGCAGTTTCGCGATCTGCTCGACACCACGCTCGAGATCGTCGAGGACGAAGTCGGCACGCTGCGCCGGCTGGTCACCGAGTTCTCGGATTTCGCGCGCTTGCCGGAGGCTCACCTGGAATCGGCAGATTTGTCCGAATTTCTGGCAGAGCAACGCCGCCAAATCGAGCGCATCGACGCGCCCGAGGGCCAACCCGGTGACGAGCTTTCGGTGATCCGTTTGGCTGGCGCTCGCCCGAGCTTCGAGTGGAGTTTGCCGTCGCAGCCGGCCGAGGTCGCGGTCGATCGACAGATGCTCCGGCGCGTGCTGCTCAACCTGATCCAAAACGCCGCCGACGCGCTCGGGGAAGCCAAGGTCGAGGCGCCGAAAATCCACGTCAGCTTGCGCCGCGAAGGCGACTTCTTCGTGATCGACGTCGAAGACAACGGGCCGGGCATTCCGGTCGAAATGCGCGACGTGATCTTCGACCCGTATGTCACCACCAAACATACCGGCACCGGTCTCGGCTTGGCGATCGTGAAGAAGATCGCGATCGAGCACGGCGGCATGGTTACCGCCGACGCCGGCAGCTTGGGCGGCGCGCGCCTACGCTTGAGGCTGCCGGTGCGCGGCACGGCAGCGGCGCGCGAGCTGCCGCCGCGCAAAGAGCACCCGAGCCGACCTGTCGCATGAAAGCACCTCCGAAGCACGCCAAACTGAACGACACCTCGACCGGCTATTTGGTAGCGGGGCTGGTGCTGGCGTTCAGCCTGTTCATGGGCCTGTTCGTGCTGCCGTATTTGGGCGTCAGAAAGGCCGAAAAATCAGCGCTGGTCGGGCTGCCTGCGCCGGATTTCTTGCTGCCGTATGCCTCGCCCGCCGAGCGCGGCCGTTCGCAGCGCTTGTCGGATCTGCAGGGCAAAGCCGTGGTGCTCGATTTCTGGGCGAGCTGGTGCGGGCCGTGTCGCGCGCAGAGCCCGGTCCTCGAGCGGGTCGCAAAATCGTTCGGGTCGGACAAGCTGGGCGTGCTCGGCGTCGGTACGAGTGACGACCGCGACAGCATCACGCGCTTCTTGGCGCGCGCGGGCCTCGGCTATCCGAGCGTCTTCGACGACCAAGACGTGGCGTCGTCGTTGTATCACGTGCAAGGCTTGCCCACGCTGGTGCTGATTGGCAAAGATGGCACGGTGCGCGGCGTGGCGACTGGGTTCGCCGACGAGACCGAGCTGACCGGGCTGGTGCGCGATGCGCTGCGCTAGGGCGTGAGATCGGCCGCGCTACGCGGGTAGAGCTTTTGGTGACCGAACGAGAAACCAGCGATACCCGAGAGCGCGCTGAACGTGGTCCCGGGGGCGTACTGGTTGTCGAGGTCCGGCCACACCAGGTCGTCGACGCGCAGGCCGCCGACCAGCAGCGTTTCGTCGTAATCGTTCGGTGCGTCCGGGTTGGTGGTCGCGACCTGCGCGCCTGAGAGGCGCACGAACAACGACGCCAGCCGGGCCGCGTCGGGCGACCCGTCGGCGGCGTCGACCAGCGCAATGTCCAGCGGCGCGTACGCGTCTACGTTGGCTTGGCGCGACAAAAGCTCGCCATTTACCAGCTCGTCGGTGCCCTGAAAGGCGTCGAAATAGCCCTGCACGCGCACCAGCTCGCCCAGCTCGACGCCGGGCGCGGCGCTGCCCGTGTACACGAAGATACCGGAGTAAGCGGCGTGATCGCCGTCCTCCAAGTAGTAGCCTTTGGAGTCGAGCGTGCGCAGCGCGGTGACTCGTGCATCGCTCAACAACACTGCAGCCTTCGACGAGAGCCGTGTCGCAGGCGCGCGCAGCTCGGCGATGCGGCGCGGGCACGGCGTCAACCCGGGATTATACACCGGACACGCGTCGCACGCGTCACCGCGCCCGTCGGCGTCGCTGTCGGCCTGGTCCGGATCGGGCACTCGCGGGCAGTCGTCGAGCACGTCGGGGACGGCGTCGCCGTCGGCATCGGTTTCGCGCCAGGCGGGCGGCGGCGGAGGCGCATCACAGTCGACCTCGCCGGCCGGGCACTCGCGCGTCACGACCGCCTCACAATGCGGCTCGCCGGGCGGCGGCTCACAACTGAACAGCGGGTAGACGGCCTCACCGGCGGCGCGAATCGCCGCCAGAGCTTGGCCGGTTTCGGCCGTGCAGATCCGCCGAGCTGCGCCGCACACCATCAGCTCCTCGCACGCGCCGCCGTCGCGAAAGCCTGCGACGAGCTCGGCGTCGCCGTAGACTGGCACGCCTTGGCGCAACACCAGCCGGACGTCGGCAGGCTGGGCTTCGACGACGCTCGCGTAGGCGTCGTCGCCGCGTTGGGTGAAGACCGCGATGTCCCCGACCAGCCCCGTTCGCAGCGCCGCGAATCGTTGCTCCAGGTGCAGGGCCCAGGCTGGATTTTCGGTAACCATGCGCCAGCGCTGAAACGCGTCGAAGTAGCCACCCAGCACTGCCTGGTCGTAGTCGGCGGCGCAGGTCAGCTCGCGCTGCAGATTCATCGAGCCGCTGGCCAGCCAATCAGTGCCGAGCGCAAGCCGTACGCCCAAGCTGCTGAGCAGGGCCACCGGCGCCGTGCTGCCGTACAGGTCGAGATTCGAGCGCGGCGACCAGATCACGCTCGCGCCGCGGCTCGCCAGTTTTTCGGCGTCGGTCCGCGATAGCGCCATGGCGTGAACCACGGCGCTGTTCTCGCCCAGCAGATCCAAGCTACCCAGCGCGCAGCGCAGCTCGTCGCGCGCACGCTGATCGGTCCCTTCCCCGACGTGAGGCAGGTACGCCTGCGCGGCCGCTGCGACGGCCTTGGTATCCGGCTTGGAACCGAAGCTGCACGTCGCACTTGCGACGCTGCCGCTGGCGTCGTCTAGCGGAAAAGTTTCGGCATGGATGTCTCCCGCCATCAGGCCCTGGCTTTGCCCGACGCTGTCCAAGTTGCGCAAAAAGCCGCGGCGCCCCCCGGCGCCGACAATCGACGTGGTACCGCCGAGCACCATGCGCAGCTCGTGCGCCAAGACCTGCAGGGCGCTGGCGCCGCCGGCGAACGGGAGCTTGGCGTGGCCGTGCTCGCCCAAGCGCCAGTCGTTGCGGTGCTCGTACAGCTCGCCCGGATGCGCGAGCGGCGGCGTGCCGGCGTAGCCCAAATGATCGTGCAGGTTGACCAAGCCAGGCGAGATCACCAAATCGGGACAGTCGATGACCAGCGCTCCGGCGTCATCGCCGCAGTCGCACGCGGTGCACTGAATGTTGCCGGTCGCATCCAACGCCAGCACGCCGCGCGCACGCGTGACGAGCGGCTCGAGCAACGTACCGATCACACGCACGCCATGGCTTCTGTCGCCGCTCACCTGGCACGTCGTGGGGGCGGGCTGACGCGGGCAGGTCACGAGCGGTGGGCGAGCGCTGGCCGCGCCAGCAGCCCCGGTGGTCCCGCCCGCTGCTCTGGAGCTCTGCCCGGCAGCCCCGGGCTCGCCGCCCGCGCCAGGAGCGGTGCTGAAGCCAGGCGGCTCGCCGCTCGCGCCGCCCGCGCCGTGCGGCTCACCGCCCGCGCCATCGAGCGGCCCCAGAATCGCGCGATCGCGGCAGGCGAAAAAGCTGCTCAATACGAGCACCAGTGCCGCGGCCGCGTGGGCCGCGCGGCGTACTTTTGACAGGCCGCTGGTTCCGGTGACCACCGCCTTGCTCGACCCGCAATTTGCCACGAGCGCCAATCGGCCAGCGCTCGCGCCGGTTGCTTACCTTTCAGCTCACGTTATGCTCGCCCCAAAATCCATGAGCCACGTCTTTACCTTGGTGCTCGCTGGTGGCAGCGGCACGCGTTTCTGGCCTGCCTCGCGCAAGAGCCGCCCGAAGCAGGTGCTCGGCATGGGGCCGGACCCAAGCCTGCCGCTGATCGGCCACACGCTGCGCCGGGTCGCCAGTCTGTGTCCGCCAGAGCAGATGATCGTCGCAACCGGCGAATCGCTGATCGACGTGACGCGCGAGGCGTTGCCGTTGCTCGGTCCCAGCAGCTTCATCGCCGAGCCGGTGGCGCGCAACACCGCGCCGTGCATCGCCTGGGGCGCGCAGCTGATTGCCCGGCGTGATCCGGAAGCTGTGGTGATGGTCTTGCCGAGCGACCATCACATCGAGAACGAAGACGAATTTCGACGCATCCTGGCGATCGCGCTCGAAAACGCCGCAAGCGGTACGATCACGACCGTCGGTATCAAGCCCACGCGCGTCGAAACCGGCTACGGCTACATTGAAGCCTCGCGCGAGCTCTCGCCCGGCATTCTGGCCGTTGAACGTTTCGAAGAGAAACCGGACGAACCGACCGCCCAGCGCTACGTGGCGGGCGGCAAGCACCTTTGGAACAGCGGTATGTTCTTCTTCCGCGCCAGCGACATGTTGCGCGCTGTCGAAGAACATTTGCCAGCAGTTCACGCCGCGCTGCAGCTGATTGAGCAAGCTGCGGCGCAAGGTCCCGAGGCCGAACGCGCGGCGACCAGCGAGGCTTTCGCCAGCATGCCGTCGATCAGCATCGACCACGGCGTGATGGAGAAGGTCAAGCCGTTGGCGGTAGTTCCCGGCTCGTTCGGCTGGAGTGATCTCGGGAGCTGGCACACGGTCTGGGAGCTGGGCAAGCGTGATCACGCTGACAACGTCGGCCCCGCCGACGCCGTGTTCGTCGATGCGCATCGCAACCTGATCGAGGACTTGCGCCAGAAGCACAAGAGCGTCCGCACCGTAGCCTTGCTCGGCGTCAGCGACCTGTGCATCGTCGAGACCGACGACGCGATCCTGATCATGCCGCGTGGTCGCGCGCAGGACGTGCGCGCGGTGGTCGAGGAGCTGACGCGGCGCGGGGGGCCGGTCTGAAAAGCGGCGCTGCGTTCGTATCGTGCGCGGCGCTCGCGCTGTGCGCGCTGGGTTGCGCCAAATTCCAAACCGCGCGCGAGTGCGGCACGTTCGTGGCGGCGATCCGCGCCTGGAAAGGCCAAGCGCCGGCCGCGGCGCCCTCCGCGCCGGCTGCCTCACCGTCGGCTGCGTCGGTCGAGTCGTTGGCGCTGGCCCGACGTTACGACGACTTGGCCGGGCGGATCGACGCTTTGCACCTGACTTCGCCCGAGCTCGTACCCCGCGCGCTGCGCTATCAAAAGCTCTCGCGTGAAGCCGGCGCCGCTCTGCGCGACGTCGCCGAAGCCGTCGAAAAAGGCGACGCCGAAGCCGCGCGTCGCCGTCGCATCCAGTTCGACGACATCGCGCGCGGCGAAACGCCGCTCGTTGCCGACATCAACAGCGTCTGCCGCTGAGCTCGGCACTCCGCGCTGCTGGCTCGCCGGGCGCCCGCTGCGCGCCCGGTGGTCTCGGGCGATCATCGGCCGAGTGCCGTGATCGAAGTCGACTCTGCGCGCATTAGGTGTGGCGAGGTATTGCCATGCGTGCGCTCCGAGGTAGCTATCGTTCGTGGCTAGCGGCGACGATCACACTGAGCCTTCAGGCTTGCAGCGCAGCTGGCCAAGACCCGGGGCAGAGCGGCGCGGGAGCGAGCCCAGGAAAACCTGGTATTTCGGCCACGGCCGGCGCCGGACACGGCGGCAGCAGCCAGCAAGGCCCCGACCTCGGCAACATCGACGCCATGGCCGGCAAACCCAGCGGCTCGACCACTGACCAGTGCGCGGTCGCGACCGCGGACGCCAAGCTGATCAAGGAACCCGTCGACATCATCCTGGTGCTGGATAACTCGGGCAGCATGGCGCAGGAGCTGCAAGCCGTCGAAGACAACATCAACCTCAACTTTGCCTCGATTTTGGCGGCCAGCGACGTCGACTACCGCGTGATTCTGCTTTCGCGCCATCGCAAGGACGTGCGCGCGCCGTCAGGCGAGTCGAGCACGTCGATTTGCGTGTCGAGCCCGCTCAGCGGCCTCTTGACCTGCCCCGGCCCCGCGCCGGTGTTGAGCGAGCGCTTCAAGCACTACAACGAGAAGATCGAGAGCCACGACTCGCTCGAAAACATCATCCTATTTTACAACCGAGCCGACACCCGCACGGCCCTGACCAAGGTCGGTTACTCCGAGTGGCTGCGCGTCGGCGCCAAAAAGGTGTTCTTGGAGCTTTCGGACGACGACGAGGGCGGCGCGGACGACGCGCAGATCTACACCGCGGATACGTTCTTCAAGGCGCTGGTCAAGCTCGACCCAGCGCAATTCGGCGCCAACGAAGCCAAGCCGAACATCGTTTGGCACAGCATCATCGGCCTCAAAGAAAAGCCGGCCGCGAGCGACGCCTACCAAGCCGACGAGCCGATTCAGCTGGCGATGTGCAGCGGTAACGCCGACAAGATTTCTTCGCCCGGCCTGGTTTATCAAGAGCTCAGCCGCCGCACCGGCGGACTGCGCTTCCCGCTCTGCCAATTCGGCGCCTACGACGTGGTGTTTCATCGCATCGCCGAGGACGTCGTGACCAAGGCACAAGTCGCCTGTGACTTCGCGTTGCCCGAAGCGCCGCCGATGCAAACGCTGGCGCTCGACAACATCGCGGTCTCGTACGGCGTCGCGCAGGGCCCGGCGACGCAGCTGAAGCAAGCCAAGACGTCCGCCGATTGCCAGGCGGACGCCTTCTACATTCAGGACTCGCGCGTCTACCTGTGCGACCAAGCGTGCGAGGCCGTGAAGGCCACGGTCGGCGCCAACGTGCAGGTGCTGTTCACCTGCGAGTCGCAAATCATCGTCAAATAGCTCTCCCCATTCCTGGGCTGCCCACCCGCAGCCCGCTTGCAGAAACCTCGGTAGCGAACCCCGGTAGCCTGGGGCGGCTCGAGATTTTTACAAAGAGACGGGGAGATCGCGAGGCGAGATTTGTGGGTTCGCGCTGCCGCGGGCGAGCTTGTTGCGGCTGTGTGTGATTCCGGGCGGGCCGAAGGCGCGGGTGAAGAACAGATCCCGCTCCTGCTGATCTCCCCGTCTCTCTGTGAAAATCTCGAGCCGGCCAACGCCACCTGGTCCGATCCGTGAGCTTCTGCAGGAAGGCAGCGCAGCGGCAGCCCCAAACCGTGACGCTGGCTCAGCGCGAGCGGCGGCCGCCACCGGCTTTGGGCTTGCGTGCCGCAGGGCGGCGCTCGGAGGCGGGCGCCGCGCTCGGCGGCACGACGGATTCTCCGCCGTTCAAGGCTTGCAGCTTCCTGATCTCGTCGCGCACCCGCGCCGCCGTCTCGAACTGCAGGTTCTCGGCGGCCGCGAACATTTCCTGGCGCAGCTCGAGCAGCCGCTCGGCGATGTCCTGCGGCGAGGCCGCGGTTTCGCCGGTGCGCGCCTGCGCCGTGCGGTCGGCCCGCTTGCGGTCACCTGCGCCGGCCTTGCCGCCGTGGCCCTTTGGCACTGCGTAGTAGTCGGTCTGCCCGCTCGACGGGTTCATTTCCATGATCGCGCGGACCACGGTGGCGGGCGAGATCCCATGCTTCTCGTTGTAGTCGGCCTGAATTTTACGCCGCCGGATCGTCTCGCTCATCGCCAGCTTCATCGCGTCGGTGATGCGATCGGCGTACATGTAAACCTGGCCGTTGACGTTGCGGGCGGCGCGGCCAATCGTCTGAATCAGCGAGCGCGCGCTGCGCAAAAAGCCCTCTTTGTCGGCGTCCAGAATCGCCACCAGGCTCACTTCGGGCAGGTCCAAACCCTCGCGCAGCAGGTTGATGCCGACCAACACGTCGAATTCGCCGGCCCGCAAATCACGCAAGATCTCGATCCGCTCCAGCGTCTCGATGTCCGAGTGCAGGTAGCGCACGCGCACGCCGAGCTCGGTGTAATAGTCGGTCAGCTCTTCGGCCATGCGCTTGGTCAAAGTCGTGACCAGCACGCGCTCGTCCTTCTTGGTTCGAACGCGAATTTCGGCAAGCAAATCATCGACTTGGCCGCCAACCGGCTTGACGAAAATCTCCGGATCCAAAAGCCCGGTCGGGCGGATCACCTGCTCGACCACCACGCCTTCGCTCTTGGTGATCTCGTACTCGCCGGGCGTCGCCGATACGAACACGGTCTGGCGCATGAACTGTTCGAACTCGTCGAACTTGAGCGGACGATTGTCGAGCGCGCTGGGGAGCCGAAATCCGTATTCGACCAGCGTCTCTTTTCGCGAGCGATCGCCTTTGTACATCGAGCCGACCTGCGGCACCGTCTGGTGCGACTCGTCGATGATCAACAGAAAATCTTTCGGAAAATAGTCGATCAAGGTTGGCGGCGGGTCGCCGGGGTTACGCTGCGAGAGGTGGCGCGAGTAGTTCTCGATGCCCTGCACGAAGCCCATCTGCTCGAGCATCTCGAGGTCGTACATGGTGCGCTGCTGAATGCGCTGCTT
>FSUE01000557.1_pt1 | contig 11817 bp, 7 predicted proteins | sample 1637031 | NCBI WGS metagenome assembly FSUE01 (sample SAMEA3914819, study PRJEB12502) | metagenome | biome: forest; material: soil | place: Canada | collected 2010-06-26 | depth 0.3 m | reverse complement strand
GCTGCCGCTGCGGCTCTCCGGTCAGAAAATCAAATGCGAATGAAACGATTTGCTTCGCTTGTCACGGTTACCGCTTCGTTGCTGGCGAGACTCGCTAGCGCGCAGGCACCCGCCAATCCGCCGGACGAGACCGCGCTCGGCGAGATCTTGGTCACCGGGTCACAGGCTGCCGAGAAGCTGCCGCGCATCGCTGTCTTACCTTCGCTCAGCCCCGACTACGAAGACGTGATCGTGCGCGGCGTGGTGCGGCGTGACTTCGAGCTGACCGGCTTGTTCGACGTGATCGCCGACGACAAGGCGCCGCCCGGGATGTACGGCTTCGAAGACGCCGTTGACGTCGACGCGTGGCGCAAGCTCGGCGCCGAAGCCATCGTCAAGGTCGCGGCGCGCAAGGTGGGCGCCGATCAGATTCAGGTGTTCGGCCTGGCTTACCTGATGAGCACCGGCAAAAAGCCGGTGTTCGAGAAGAACCTGACGGTGAAGAAGACCGACGCGCGCGTCACCGCGCACCGTATCACCGACGCTCTGCTCGGCGCGTTGACGGGTCGCCCGGGCGGCTTCGCCAGTGAGCTCACGTTCTCGGGGCGTTGGGGCAAGAACCGACGCATTTTCCGGATGGACGCCGACGGCAACGGCCTGTTGCCGTTCACCGACGCGAAGGACACGGCGATCGCGCCAGCCTTTGGCCCCGGCAACAAAATCTTTTACCTGATCAGCCACGAGTACGCGCCGTTCTCGCTGGCCACGTATTCGAACCAGAAGAACGAGGCGATGGGCGTGCCGTTCAAGACGTCGTTGTACGGCGTCGCGCTCAGCCGCGACGGCAAGCAGCTCGCCTTGGCAGTTGCAGATGTCGGCAAGAGCGCCATCTTCGTCGGCGCCGCTGACGGCAGCAACATGAAGAGCGTGTCGACCAACGAGCTGGCGACCCGCCCGGTGTTCAGTCCCTCGGGCAAGCTGTCGTGGATTGGCGGAGACGCCAAGCAAGGCACGCAACGCGTGTGGCTCGACGGCAAAGCCGTGAGCCCACCGGGCTTCACCGCCGGCGGGCAGACGTTTTGCGACACCGAAGATGGTATTCGCCTCGTCTATGCTGTCGCGGTGGGTGGCGGTAAGCAGGACCTCGTGATGGGCGACGAAAAAGGTCGTGTGATCGGCCGCCTCACGCAGGGCCAAGGTTCGAACACGCACCCGGCGTGCAGCCCAGACGGCCGCCTGCTGGCCTTCTTCTCCACCCGCGGCAGCGCGCCGGGCATCTACGTGATGTCGCTCAAGAGCTTCCGCACCCAGTCGATCTCGACGCAGCTCGGCGAAGGCCTCAGCTGGGCCGCGCTGCCGTAACGTCTCGGGCTGCTTGGTTCCTGTTCGCTCATGACGAGGACCCTCCGAGACTCGACAGGGAGCAGAATGGAGGACGGGAGGTCCGCGAGGTTTTTGTTGCTCGAACCGCGATAGGCCGCTCAAAGACTGCGCAGTCGCGGTTCGACGCCTGCCGTCCCGAAACCCAAAATTCTCCCCTCGCGGACCTCCCGTCCTCCACTCTGCTCCCTGTGAAATCTCGAGCCGCACGCAGTTGCCGAGAACCGCCACGTTGGTTTCTGCAATTTGGGCTGCGAGTTGGCAGCCCCGGTTGCTACTTGCTGGCTTGGAAGCCCCGAGCGTGTGCCGCTTAGCCGATCAACACGGAGCTCAACGCCATCGCGACTTCCATGCGGCCCTGCAAACGGATCTTGCCGTCCATCAGTAGCTCGAACGGGTTTTTTTCGCCGCGTGACAGCGCCCAGAAGTCGCTGGCCGCGACGCGCACGGTGCACGCCGGCGGACTGCCGCCGGCGATGGCTACGCCAGGCGAGAGCAGCAGGGTGCGCACCTGGTCGTCGTCGGTGATCTCGAACGCCACGCTGCCGTCCACGTTGCGAATGGTTTTGGCGCGCTCGGCGTCGAGCGACAGCGAGCGGAGCGCCAGCAGCCGATCACTCGCGCCGCTTTGGAACAACGCTTCGGCTTGGCGGATCAGCTCGGCAAAGTCTGCCTCGCTCATCGACACCTGCAGGATGGCGTCGGTGCTGGCGCCGGTCGACACCTGGAGCTTGCCGCTGGCCAGTCGCAGCGCGTAGCTCTCGACGCCGATGTGGAAGACCAGCGCGCCGGGTGACGTGACTTGGCTGCTGGAAGCTGCCGCGAACCAGGCAGGCAGGTAGGTCTCGAAGAACTCGCGCGGCGATGCCGGTGCCGGGCCGTTCACGACTTCAAAAGCTCGCTGATGGCGTGGGTTTCACGCGCACCCAACAGGCCAAACTGCACGCCGAAGCCGCCAGGCTTGAGCCAGCGAATCGTCCCGGGTAACCGTACGTCGGCCTTGGTGTTCGGCAAACGCAGCACGATGCTAACCTCGGTACCGAACGTAACCAGGGTCTCCGACTCGATGTACATCCCGCCAACGCTGATGTCCTTGGCACTCCCGAGGATGCTGACGCCCCCGCTCACCTCGCACGTGACCTCTGCGCGCAGAGGGACTCGGGGATGACTTCGCTTGTCGTGCACGGCTACCTTGGGCGCGGGTGAGTGGGAGTAATGTCCGCTACCGAGCCATCCTTGGAACCTCCCGACGACGCTGTCAAGGAGCCGAAACTCGAGCACAAAACCCAGCCCGAGCGCCGGCGGTTTGCCCGCTTGCTCGACGGCTGGGAGCTCGGCGCCGTCACGGTCGGATTGGTGCTGGCCGCCGCCCTGCTCGCGGTGCCGCGAGCGGCCGCGCCGGGCGTCTTTCCAGTGCCGCTGGTCGATGCAGCCGAGGCCCGCGCGACGCGCCAGCGGCTCGACGCGTTGGCCGATCGCGCGCAGGCCGAGGGCTTGCCGTTCGAGACGCGCGCGGTCGGCGACGCCGTTCGACGTCTGGGCGTCGCGCTGGCTGGCGGGGTGGGCGATCCGGAGCACTTGGATCGGTTGATCCGCGAGCGCGTGCCCGCCGCACTCGCGGCTGGACAGGTCGATGCCCTGCTTCGCCTGCGCGCCTTCCAAGCGCGGATGTTCGTGCAGGCCGTGCGCCAACACCGCTGGGGCGGCCAGGCCTCGCCCGAGCTTTCGGCGCTGGGCGGCGACTTCGTTGTGCGCGCGCCGCGCAACGGTTGGGCCGGCGCCGACGGCTGCGTGGCCAGTGACGACGAGCTTCAGACGCTGTTCATCCGGCGCTGGACGGAACTGACACGACTGCGCGACCATCCACGCTTCAAGCCAACGTTGGGCGAGGTGCGTCGGTACTTTCGCTTTTTGCTGCTTTACCCGGAGCACAGCGCGGGTTCGGAAGCGCCCGCGCGGGCGCGCGCAGGTCTACGGCTGCGGTACGTGGAGGCGCTAGCCCGGCACGACAGCGAGTATCCGGTGGCCTTGGCTCGCGGCAGCCTGCTGGGTGCGCTGAGCCTGATGCCGCAGTGCGCGCAGGCGCTCAACCTTCACCTGGCCCGGCCCGGCCGCGCCGAGTGGAACCTGCGCGCGCGCAACTACCTGTTGTTCGCAGCGGATGGCCGCGGCGACGCGGCCGACCTTTTGCCGACCGATGAGCCGTAATCGCACGGCCTGCGCAGCCGGCGAGAGGTGCTAAAACCGCCGGCCCGCACGTGCAACGCTTCATCGCCCCACTGCCCGCCGATCGCTCCATCCTGACCTTGGAGGAGCTGGCGCATCGCGTGCTCGGCAGTAAGCGTGGCCTTTCGTGCGTCGGCGTCGAAGGGTCGGGGGCGGCCTTGGTGGCGCATCGCTTGGTGCGAAGTGGCGCGAGCCGCGTCGTGTGTATCTGTGCCGACGCGGATGGCGCCCAGCGCACCGCCAGTGATCTTGCGGCGTTCACCCGCGGCTTGGGTTTCGCGCGATTGCCGGCGCTCGCGAACGTCGCCGAGCCGCTGTTGCTCACCGCGCAGGAAGCGACGCCGTACGCGGAGGCGCGCGCCGACCGACGACTTTCGATGCTGCGCGCCGCGGCGCTGTTTCAGATGGCAGCAGGGCTGCCGTCGCAGCTGGTGGTGGTGAGCGCGGCAGCCCTGCTACGCCGCGTGCCGCCGCGCCGCGTGATCAAAGAAAGCGGCGTCACGCTCGCGGCCGAGACCGAGCTCGATGTGCCGGCACTGGCGAAAAGGCTCGACCTTGCGGGCTATTTGCGGGTGCCGCTGGTCGAGGACCCGGGCAGCTTCGCGGTGCGTGGCGGCATCTTCGACGTTTGGCCAGGCGGTGCCGAAGCACCGGTGCGCGCCGAGCTGTACGGCGACCTGGTGATGGGCCTGCGCACATTCGATCCGGAAGATCAACGCACGCTCGACGAGCTGAAGTCGATCGTCGTGCCACCAGCGACTGAAGCCGTGCAAGAGCCGAAGGGTGAAGCGCGCGCGAAAGAAGCGTTGCGCGCGTTGTGCGACCACTTCGACTACCCGACGACCAAGGCGCGCGCGTTGATCGACGACATCGCCTCGGGTCGCACGTTCTTCGGCGCCCAAGGATACCTACCGGCGTTCTACGAGCTGGAGTCGCTGTTCGACTACTTCGGTCCGGACGACGTGTTGTTGGTCGAGGACCCGCCGAGCGTCGTGCGCGCGTTGCGCGACGAGCTGACGCGCGCGCGCGAAGGCGAGCACGGTCGCGCCGCGCTGCCGCATTTCCCGCTGGAAAAGCTGTACGTGGCCGAACAAGAGCTGAATGCGGCGCTCGAGACGCGTCGCGTCGTCCCGTTGCACCGCGCCGGCGTTTCCGGTCCGGCCGGCACCGACGCCATCGATCGCCTCGAGCACGCGCCGCCCGACGCGCCGACGTTGGCGCTGCAAGATCAGGCCGAGCTCGAGCGTGCGATCAAGGCGATTCGCCAGGTAAAGAGCAAGCATGACGCGCTCGATCCGCTGGTGGAGGCGATTCACGAGTGGCAAGAGGCTGGGCTGACGACGCTGATCGGTGCGCGCACGGTGATGCAAGCCGATCGGCTCGTGACGTTGCTCAAGCATCGCGGCGTTTCGGCAACTCGCGCCGGTGACGAAGGCGCCGAGCCGGGGCGCGATCCGTTGCGGATTGTCACGGCGCCGTTGGCGCGCGGCGCGATCGCTCAGAGCGAAGGTTACGTGCTGGTCACCGAAGAGGAGATTTTCGGTGCCCGCGCCAAGCGCAAGGCGGAGCCGAAAAAGGCCAACAGTAAGGCGTTTCTCGAAGACCTGCGCACGCTAGATCCGGGCGACTTGGTCGTGCACGTCGACCACGGCATCGGTCGTTACCTGGGCCTCGAGCGTAAGCTGATCGGTAGTGTGGGCGTCGATCTGTTGGTGGTCGAGTACGGCGGCGGCGACAAGCTGTTCTTGCCGGTCCACCGCCTGAGCCAAATTCAAAAGTATTCGGGCGGCGAAGGCACCGCCAAGCTCGATCGCCTCGGCGGGCAGACGTTCTCGAAGACCAAAGCCAAGGTCGAACGCCACGTTCGGCAGATGGCCGATGATTTGCTGCGGCTGGCTGCTGAGCGCAACGCCGTCACGAAGGACGCATTGGAGGCGCCGGGCGACGACTACCAGGCGTTCGAGGCGGCGTTTCCATTCGAAGAAACGCGTGACCAGGCCAGCGCGATCGCCGAGGTACTTTCGGATCTTCAAAACACCAAGGTCATGGATCGACTGGTGTGCGGCGACGTCGGCTTCGGCAAGACCGAAGTCGCGTTGCGAGCGGCGTTTTTGACCGCCAGCCAGGGCCGGCAGGTGGCGCTGCTGTGCCCGACTACGGTCTTGGCGCAGCAGCATTTTTTGACGTTTGCCAGCCGTTTTGCCGAGTACCCGCTGACGGTCAAGCCGCTCAGCCGCTTCGAGTCGCGCGCCGAGCAGCTGGAAACCCTGAAGGGTGTGAAGGAAGGCAGCGTCGACGTACTGGTCGGCACGCATCGCCTGCTGTCGAAAGACGTGCACTTCAAGCACCTGGGGCTGTTGATCGTCGACGAAGAGCAGCGCTTCGGCGTGACGCACAAGGAGCGCATCAAGCAGCTCAAGACGTCGGTCGACGTGCTGACGTTGAGCGCGACGCCGATCCCGCGCACGCTGCAGCAAGCGGTCGGCGGGCTACGCGACATGTCGTTGATCTCGACCGCGCCGGTCGACCGCCGTGCGATCCGCACGGTGGTGTCACAGTTCGACGACATCTTGCTGCGCGAGGCGGTGCTGCGCGAGCTGTCGCGTAGTGGCCAGGTTTTCTACGTCTACAACCGCGTCGAAGGCTTGTACGAGCGCGCCGATCGGCTGAAGGCGCTGGTGCCGGAGGCGCGCATCATCGTTGGTCACGGGCAAATGTCGGAAGGCGCGCTCGAGCAGACGATGCTCGATTTCGTCGAAGGGAAATTCGACATCTTGGTCGCGACCACGATCATCGAAAGCGGTCTGGACATTCCACGCGCCAACACGATCATCGTCGACCGCGCCGATCTGTTCGGCTTGGCCCAGCTGTATCAGCTGCGCGGCCGCGTCGGTCGCGCCAGTGAGCGCGCGTATTGCTACCTGTTGGTGCCGCCGCCCAGCCAAATGACCGACGAAGCGCGCGCCCGCATCGAGGCGCTCGAGCGGCACACCGAGCTCGGCTCCGGTTTCCGCATCGCCGCGCTCGACATGGAGCTGCGCGGCGCCGGTGATTTGCTGGGCGGCGAGCAAAGCGGCTTCGTGGCCAGCGTGGGCTTCGAGCTGTTCTGTCACATGCTCGAAGAAGCGACGCGCGAGCTGCGCGGCGAGCACGTCGTGCACGAGGTCGATCCGGAGCTGTCGTTCGACGTCGAGGCGCTGCTGCCCGAAGCGTACGTGGCCGAGGTCGGCGTGCGGCTGTCGCTGTACAAGCGTCTGTCGAGCGCGACCGACGACGCGGAGATCACGGCGCTGGCCGGCGAGATGGAGGATCGCTTCGGCCCGCCGCCGATCGAAGCCAAGCAGCTGGTCGAGCTGATGCGGATGAAGACCGAGCTGCGCAAATTGCGCGTGCTCGGCTGTGAGGCCACCGCCAAGGCCGTCACGCTGCACCTGGCCGACGACACACCGCTCGACCCGCAAAAGGTCGGCGCGCTGGTCGCGACCAAGAAATCCCCGTACCGGCTTTCACCAGATGGCCGGCTCACGCGGCGCGCGCTCGAAACCGAAGCTCTGTCGAATGGCCTGGTGCTCGCCGATACGATGCTGGACGAGCTGTCGAAGTGCCTGAAGACAGAGGGGTGAGGAGTGAGGGGTTAGGGGTTAGTCGGCGGAGGGATCAGGGAAGACTGAGGGCGGAAATGCTTCACGCGCCCCTCGCCCTAGCGTCGGCCGCGCGGCAGCGCATCGTTGGCCTCTCGCGAGCAGCGACCCCCTCTTCTCCCCTCATCCCTTGGATTGACTAACCCGTAACCCCTCACTCCTCACCCCTTCAACGCTTCACGGACACGTGCACGTGGGCGGCGTTTTCGTAAAACACCCAATCGAAGCCGGCGCGCACGGCTAGTGCCGCCAGCGTGCCGAGCTTGGCCGGGTCTTGATCGGAGGTGGTGATGTCGGCGGCGCGGCCCTCGTAGTGCACGCTGCCCGGACCGTGCTCGCGCCGGTCGTCCCAAGCTTCGGTCACGCGCAGCTCGAGCTTGGGCCAGGTTTGGCTGACGAGCTTCGACAGCTGCGTCAGGCTGCGGCGCAGGTGCGGGGTCATCATCCGATCGGACTGGTTGCGCTCTTCGTCTTTGAAGACGAACGGGCAATCTTCGCAGGCCACCAGGGTTTTGAAGGCGCTGCTGCTGCGGGCGATCGGCTCGTCGGCGGCGCCCACCACGCGAGCCTCGACCTCGTTCGGCATGCGCTCACCGAGCGCCAGCTGCGTGCGGTTGCGTTTGACCAGCGAATCGCCATCGGCCTTATCCAGCCCCGCCAGCTGGTCACACGCCGAAAGCCCGAGCAAAAGCGGCAGCAGCAAACGGAAAGCGCGCGGGCCGGGCAGCATGGTGAGCGCGAAGATCGTCGCCTTGCGCCCGCGGCGCGGCCAAGAAAACGGCTAGTTACACGGACCGTTGTAGCTCACGCCGCGGGCCACGAGGGCTGCGACGTTGGTGGTCTGGGTTGGGCAATCGAGGCTCGTCCCGCCCAGGTTGATATCGTCACCCGTGCCGATGCCGGCGTTGTTGACGAGCGCACTGATGTCGGTGATCGGGTTGGCGTTCAGGTACAGAATCTTGAGCTGCGTGAGCGCCTGGAGCGGCGAAAGGTCTGCGATGTCGTCGAAAACGGCCTTGAGCTCGCTGAGCTTGGTCATGCTGCCGACGGCGGTGATGTTGGAGATGCCGGTGTACGAGGCGTTCAACGACGTGAGGTTGACCAAAGAGCTCAGCTTGTTGAAGCTCGTCAACGGGTGATTGCTGACATCGAGCAGCTGGAGTTGCGTCAAGGCCGCCAGCGGTGTGGCGTCGGAGAGCACGTTGGCGACGAGCAGCTCTTTGATGTTCAAGAGCGCGCTGAGGCTGTTCGGGGCACTGAGGGTCGAGAAGTTGAGCTCGAGATGATTCAGCGTCGAGATGTTGGCCAACGGCGCCAGATCATCGAGCTGGCAATTGTCGAGTTGCAGGCTGCTCAAAGCGGGCGCGCTCGCCAACGGCGCCAGCGGCACGTGTTTGACGGCGCCCGTGAGGTTGAGCTGTTGCAGATTGGGGAGCTTGGCGAGTGTCGCCAGCGTCGTCAGCGAGTTGTAGCTGAGATCGAGCTTCGTCAGCTTCTTCAGGTAGCGCAGCGGTGTGAGATCTTGGATGTTGCTCGGTTGGCCGCCGATGCCGAGGTAGAGGTCGGTCACGCCGGTGAAGCACTCGATGCCGGCGAGCGTGGTGATGTTCGAATAGTTCGCCGAGCCCAGGTCGGTGATGCTTGCGGCGGCTTCGGGAGTGATCTCGCCGCTGGTGTCGAGTGCGTAACGTACCGCCGCCTCGAGCTGCGGGTCGGCGATCACGATCGTGTCGCAGTTGACGGCTGGCAGCGTCTCCGGGGCTCCGCCCGCGCCGCCGTCGCTCGGTACGCCGCCGTTCGCGACGAGCGCTACGCCGCCTTCACCCGCCGTGGGGCTCGCCGGCACGCCGCCGTTTCCGCTGGACGCTACCGGCTCCGGTGCCCCGCCGTTTCCGCCGACCGGCCGTGGCTGCGCCGTGCCACCGCCCGAATGCGTGCCCGCGTCGGCGCCGCCACCACCCGCTCCGCCATCCTCGACGCGGACGCTGCGTTTCCCGGAATCGCTGCCACACGCGGCTGCGACGGCACCGGCCAAGAGCGCGCACATGGCGCCGTTCAAGAAATGCGGGGAGCCCAGCTTCATGCCGGACTCATACTCCAAGTCGCCCGGCCGAGCGAGCTACTGGCAGTCGCTGTTGACCTGCACGCCGCGGCCTTGCAAAGCCTGAAAATTGGCGAGCTGCGCGGCGCAGGCCAATGGGTTCTTGTTCAGGTAGACGGAGTCGCCGTTGGCGAGGCCAGCGTTTCCGACCAGCGGCGTGACGTCCGTGACACGATTGTCGACCAGGATCAGCAGGCTGAGATTGGCTAGGCCTTGCAGCGGCGTGACATCGCTGATCTGGTTGCCGTACGCGGCCAGGCCGGCGAGCTGCGGCATGCTCGCGACCGCCGTGAGATCGCTGATGCCGGCGGAGGTGATGTCGAGGTACTTCAGCTGGCTCAGTGCCGTCAGCGAGGAAAAATTCGCGAGCGGCTTGCCGCCAATGCGCAGCCTGGTCAGGTTCGTGAGGCCCGCAAGTGGGGCGGCATCGCTGAACACACCGGTTGCGTCCAAGTCTTGAACGCTCTTCAGCGCTGCAGCGGAATCTGGCTGCTGCACGCTGCCGGAACGCAGAATCAGCGTGCGCAGCGTGGTGACGGCGCCGAGCGGGGCCAGGCTCTTCACGCTGTCACCGTCCAGGTCGAGAAAATCCAGCTTCGGCGCGGTCGCCAGCGGACCCAGGTCGAGCTCGACCGGTATTTTGAACATGTACAGGCTTTGCAGCTCGGGTAGCTGGCCCAGCGGCTCCAGACTGGCGAGCGGCAGACGACTGACCGAGAGCGTTTGCAGCTTCTTCAGCGTGGCGAGCGGACCCAGATCGGTCACTTTGCCAGGCGGCAAGCTACCGATGTCGAGCGACGTCAAATCGGTCAGGCATTCGACGCCCTTGATGGAGCTAATGCTCTCGGTCGTAAGATCGGTGAAGCCGCTGACGTCGGCCGACGTGAGCGCTCCGCTCGGCTTGCGCAGGAGCAGCCGAACCGTGGCTTCGAGCTCGGGATCTTCGAACGCTATCGGATCACAGTCGATGATTGGCAGCTCGTTCCCGGCACCGCCAGCTGGCGAACCCGCGTCACCCAAAGCATCGGCGCCAGCTGCGGCGGCGGTGGCGCCCGCTGCGTCGCCAGTGCCGCCAGCGCCGCCCGGAACCGTTGCCGCGCCGCCGAACGAGCCTGGGCGTCCCGATACGCCGCCGTTCGTCGCGGAGCCGCCGCTGGCCGCCGGCTCACCCGCGCTGCTGGCTGGGCCGTTGCCGCGCGCGCGGCGCTGCGATTCACCGCCGCATGCCAGCAGTGCCGCGAGCGCCACCAAAGCCACCAGCGAGCTCTTCATCGACTGCGACGCCACCGAGTTCATGCTGATGACTGAGATAGAGCCGGAGGTCGCGAGCGTCACCCCTCGCCAGCAGACTGGGAGTCCAGAAGGCATGACTCGAAGTCGGGCGCTCGATGGAATCTAGCGGCGCTGGGCAAGCTGGCTTGATGTTGGCGCCCGTAGGCTGCCACGCTCGTCTGATTGGAGGCCGATGAATACCGAGGAGCTCGATCACGCGCTGCGCGCCACGCTGGAGGACGGCCGGCTTTCCAGGAGCGAGCGCCAAGCTTTGACGCAGGTTTTAGAGGACACGCCGCTCGATGGCGCCCGGCTTTCGCAGCTGCGAGCGCGAGCTTTCGTGCTCGCCAAAGAGCGCACCACCGATCCGCGCGCGCTCGAGGCGCTCGACTGGGTCGAGGACTTGGTGAAGCTGTTGGCACACTTGGACCAGCCGGTTGCAGCCGGCGCATCGCGCGCTTGCTTCAGCCCTGGTGAAGGCTGCCTGACGACGATCTTGGGTGAGCTTTCGCGGGCGCGCCGCACGGCGGACATTTGCGTGTTCACGATCACCGACGACCGAATCGCACGCGCCATCCTCGCGGCGCACGCGCGCCAGGTGCAGGTGCGCGTCATCACCGACAACGACAAACAGTACGACGGCGGCTCCGACGTTGCTCGGCTGCGCGGCGCCGGCATCGCGCTCAAGGTCGACGAGACCGAGCACCACATGCATCACAAGTTCGCGGTGCTCGACGGCACGACGCTGCTCAACGGCAGCTACAACTGGACACGCAGCGCCGGCGCCTTCAACGAGGAAAACTTGGTCGTGACCAGCGAGCCCGGCCTGGTTCAAACCTTTTCCCGCCACTTCGCCGAGCTGTGGACGGCTCTCGGACATTGATTGTCCGTGCCCGGGCGCGCGCCGGCCGCTGCCTCTAGAATCCCGGAGATCGCGGTGATAGATACGGATCCGTGACTTCGCCGAACACTTTCGAGCTCGCGCAGCTGGACGCCGTCGCGTTCCTGCGCACGCTGCCGACCGAGTCGGTCGACATCGTCGTGACCGACCCGGCTTACGAGTCACTCGAGAAGCACCGCGCCGTCGGTACCACCACGCGGCTGAAGGTCAGCGCCGGCTCGAGCAATCCGTGGTTCAGCGTGTTCCCGAACGTGCGCTTCGGCGAGCTGTTCGAAGAAGTGTTTCGCGTGCTCAAGCGCGATACCCACTTTTACCTG
>FSUE01000753.1_pt1 | contig 11820 bp, 11 predicted proteins | sample 1637031 | NCBI WGS metagenome assembly FSUE01 (sample SAMEA3914819, study PRJEB12502) | metagenome | biome: forest; material: soil | place: Canada | collected 2010-06-26 | depth 0.3 m | reverse complement strand
GGGTCGCAGCGGCTCGACCACGTCGGGAACGAGCGGCAGCGGGTGCAGCTCGCGCACCAACTTGCCGAGCTCCTTCTTGGTCCGAAACTTGGCGCGACCCAGCACTTCGACCAGGTTTTCCGGCGTCAAATGCGGCCCAAGCATCAACAGGCCCGTCAGATGCAACTCACCGTTCGCAATGGCGCCGAGCAACAGCGGAAATCGTTTTCACCAACTTGGCGGCGCCAGCGCGCCGCGCCGCCGCGTCCTCGGAAAAGCGCAGCTCGTAAATGCAGTAGGTGTAGAGGCTCGCGCACGCCCGGGTGCGGTGCAGACCGCGCGCCTCGACCTCCGCCAAATGCGCGAGCAGGGCTGCGAACACTTGATTGGACTTGCCGACTAGGCCGCGCGTGTTGGCGAGCAGCTCGCCGTTCGACAGGTGAGCCAGACCACCGTCGCCTCCGGGAATCAGCTTTGCAACGACATCGTGAACCCTCGCGCTGGTGTGCATACGCTCACCCTACACCCCGGATTTTTGGAGCTCCCGTGCGGCACACTGCGTCTTCAACGCCAAAACGCGTTTCGAATCAACGATCGCTCGAACACCGCATGGAACGAGCATTCAGGCTCTTGCGACGTGCCGAATTCGCGCGCAACGCCGCTCGAGGGCGCAGTCGAGCCCCGATCTCGTCAAGCAAAATCGACGTAAATGTCAGAGCCAAGTGAAAATGTCACCCCTTAACTGCTCGGTGAAAGTGTCACTCCCAGGTCCCAGGTGCAGGCTGGGCCTACGCCATTCACGGTGGCTTACGGACCGTCCGGGCACGGGCACGGGCACGTTTACGGGCACGGGGTGGGCCGGTTCCTAAGGTTGTGTTGGGCAAGCCCAGCTGGGCTGCCTGAGACCGGGCCTACCCATCAGTGGTGTTTGGTTGTCCACGCGGAGTACTTGCCGCTGGTGAGGAGGTCGTCTTCCGGTAGCGTTTCGCCCGTCGCGGTGTCGGTGGCGGGGTCGTAGTCGGCGGCGAGCAGGCGCTTCAGGTCGAAGGCGCGGAAGTGGCCGAGCAGGTGGGGGGACTCGCTGACCCACAGCGTGCGCGTGCCGGTTTGCATGATCACGCCGTGGGTGGCGATCAGCGCGTTGATGGCACGGCGGTCGCCGAGCGCGAGCTGCGAGCCGTCGGCGGCGTTGCGATCGCGCAGCAGGTTGGCGGCGGTCAGCGGTGTGATTGCGACGTTTGGCGGCAAATCGGCCAGCAATCGATCGGCGCGCGCGCGGCGCGGCAATGTCGATGTTTTGGCGCGGACGCGCAGGTTTTTGGGGTCGTCTTTGAGCGCGGACTCGAAATGATTGGTGGTGGCGGCGCGCGACGGCAAAGCGCGCACGCTGTCGTGGACGCCCGGCGCTCGCTCGATCGCGACCGAATGGCCGTGGGCGTCGGTCACGATCACGATGTGGCTCACCATCGGTACGCGCTCGGCGAGCAGACGAACGGCGTCTTCGGTGGTGTGCGCTTCCGACAGCACGCGACGCAGCGCGTGGACGACGGGCTCGCCAACGGCTTGGGGCTCGCGTGCGCGCCCGCCGTGCACCACGACCGCGACCCCTTCCAGATTCATGCCGCTGACGACGCCGATCAGCCCCGGCCAAGCTACGGACGCGAACGGAATCTTGCCCGTCTCGCGCACGAAAAATACGGCTTTGCGCCGATCGAAGATATCGTCGACCTCGAAGTCGAACGCGCGCGCCAACAGGCCAGCGCCGTCGGCCGTGGCTGCGCCGTCGAACGTGAACGTGGTGCAGCCGATCAACGGCGAGCCTTCGAACGACAGCGAGATGTCGTACAGCGCGTTCAGATACACGAAGCGCTGGAAGGTCGGGAACAGCTCGGCGTACGTATCCGGCTGAAAACCGCGCGCGCCCGCCGCAATTTCGCGCAGGCGCGCCGGCGACATTTCTTGATCGACGTGGCGGTAACGCAGCTGCGCCAGGTCGAGCAAGAGCGAACGCGCTGCCTGCACTGGCACTTGGTCCTTGAAGCGGCCGAGCAAGACGCCTTCGTTCTCGACCATTTCCGGGTACAGCAACCGCGCGTGGCTGTAGCCGATGGTCTCCGGCTCGCCCGCCAGCCCGACTTGCAGAATGCTGCCGACTTTGCGGGCGTAGGCGGGGCCGAAACGTCGCACGCCGTCCGAAGCCAGCGACGCCTGCATCAGCGGCAGCGTCGTCCGTGGCAAGGCGGGCGCCGTGAGGCGGGCGGCGCGCCCGACCGCGACGTGGAATGCGACGAGCAAGAGCAACGAGCCGCCGAGCAGCAGGCCGAGCCCGCGCAGCGCGCAGCCGAAGCGGGTCTTCACGGCGCCTTGTCCGTTCGACGCACGGTGAAGGCGGTGTGCAGTAGGCGGACGACGATCCGCGCTGGATCGGCGACGACGTGAAAGTGCGACACGCGCTCGGCCTTGGGCGGATAGATGACGTGCACCGGGACTTCGACGATCGGGATGCCGCGGCGCGCGGCGCGCACCAACATGTCGCACTCGAAGCCGTAACCGCGCGCGTCGGAATTGAGCGCCAACGTGGCGTGCAGCGGGTAGCGGCGCAGGCCGCACTGCGTGTCGCTCAGATTTTGCCCGGCGAAGCGCGACACCCACCAGTTGGAGAAGCGGTTGGAAAATTGGCTCGGCCCCGGCGCGCCATCGCGCACGAGATCACGAATGCCGAGCACGATCGCTTTCGGTGACGCGCTGTGTTTGGCCAGCATCACGGCGTCTTCGGCGCGGTGTTGGCCGTCGGCGTCGACGGTAACGGCCGTCTCGAAGCCGCGCTCGGCGAGCCAGGCGAAGCCGTTCTTGAGCGCGACGCCTTTGCCGCGGTTGGTGTCGTGGGTCACGACGTCGACGCCGATCGCGCGCGCGATGTCGCCGCTGCCATCGGTCGAGCCGTCGTCGACGACCAACACGGCGCCGTCCGGATCGTGTGCTCGCAAGTCGTCGAGCACCTGCTTCAGGCTGCGGCGGGCCTGGTAGGCTGGAATCAGGTAGGCGCGCTGCACCGGCGAAGGCTACCATCGCCGGGTCGATCTTCATGCCCTCGTTCGAACCTGCCCAAGTCGAGAAGCTCGCCGAAGCCGCCAAGTACGAATTGCGCAAGCGCATGCGCGCCCTGCGCACGGCCCACCCGGCCGAAGCGCTGCGGGTCCGCAACAACGCCATCGTCAAGCGCGCCCTGGCGCTGCCGGCGTTCGCGGCGGCGCGCAGCGTGGCGCTTTTTTTCCCGCTCCAGGACCGGAAGGAGGTGGACCTGCGCGAGCTGGACGCCGAGGCGCGCCGGCAGGGCAAGCGCGTCTATTACCCGTTTCTGGAGCTGCGCGGCGACGCGCTGGTGTCGGGCTTGCGGCTCACGGAATCATTGAACGAGTTGGCGGAGCGCGGCCGACGCTTTCTGGAGCCGTTGCCGTCGGCGCCGCAGGCCACGCGTGGCGACGTCGCCTTGGTGCTGGTGCCGGCGCTGGCGGTTGCGCCGAGCGGTCATCGGCTCGGCTACGGCGGAGGCTTTTATGACTCGCTCTTGCCCGACGTTTGTCCGCCGGGTCAAGCCGCGGCCGTCGCCTACGACTTCCAACTGCTGGTCGAGCTGCCGACGTTTCCGAGCGACGTTGCCTGCGACTTCGTCCTGACCGACGCGCGCAGTCTGACCGCCGAAAAAGCCTAGCCCTTCGCGGTGCGGCCGGGGCGGGCGCCTTTGGGCTTTTGGCAGTCGCTGCACAAGCCGTACATTTCGTGCTTGTGGGCGCGGATCAGGAACCCGTACCGCTTGGCGATCTTGTCCTGCAAGGCTTCGATCTGCGGCTCTTCGAACTCGATGATTTTACCGCATTCCAGGCACACCAAATGGTCGTGGTGGGCGTCTTCGTCGGCCAGCTCGTAACGGGTGAAGCCGTCGCCGAACTTGTGCTCCTGGACGACGCCGCTCTCGGACAAAAGCTTCATCGTCCGGTACACGGTGGCGTAGCCGACGCGCGCGTCGACCGCGCGCACGAGCTTGAGCAAGCTGTCGATCGTGATGTGCTCGTGCTGCTCGAAGAAGGTGTCGATAATCAGCCGGCGCTGCTCGGTCGAGCGCAGGCCGCGCTTGAGCATGTAGTCGTTGAGCTCGTGTCGCAGCCGCTCCTGATCCGGAGGACGGGGTTTGACTTGAGCTTTGGTCGTTTCCCCGCTCTTCACAGGGCTATGTATCCCAACGGCACGGGTCCGGGTCAAGCGCCGGTCCGAACCGCGCGAAAGTCCGCGGTTCGGCGCGCGTCTTGCACCTGGTCGCGCCATTCGCCAAGGGCTGCTGGTCAGGGACTTCCGCCTGTAAGCCGTGCGAGCAACGCTCCCAGCCCGCCGACGAAAATCGAATGATCCTCGTCGCGTGGCTCGGGACCACTTGGATCGAACGGTAACTGTTGCGGATCGATGACGTCGAGGATGCTGCGTTCTTGCTCGGTCGGGGAAGGATGCAGGCGCATCCGATGTTGGCGGGCCTGCGCGAGGCGATCCAATTGCTCCACGATCGAGCCAGACTCGTCGAGCTCGGGTACGCCCAAATGCTCGGCCAGCAGACTGCAACGGGCGGCTAAGATCGACCGGCTGAGCCCGTCGCCGGGGTCGAGCGTTTCAACCGATAGATTGAGCTCGGTGTCGATGCTGATGCTGCGGTTGGTCAGGTTTGCCGAGCCGATGGTGAGGAACCGATCGTCGACGATCATCACCTTGGAGTGAATATACGTGCCGCGCTCGGGTTCGACGCCGTCATTCGTTTCAGGCACGGTGTAGTAGACGCCCAACCTGTTGCGCGTATCGACCACCGCAGCTCTAAGCTCGCCGATGATCTTTGCTTGCGCCAGACCGACCGCGACCTGTTCCTTGAACGTCTCGCCCCGAATGTTCAGCACCAGCACGACCTCGAGCGCGCCTTGGTTCGAGCGCAGTCGAGCAACCAACGCTGCGCCCAGTTCTTCGCTGCTGAAGTACTGCGTTTCGACGTAGAGCAGTCGTTCGGCGCTGGCGATCGCTCGAAGGTGCAAGCGCCGAATCTCGCCACAGTCACGGGCGCCGTTCGGAGCCCCGAACGGATCGGTGCGACTGAACGCAACCTGCGCCGCTGCCAGCGGCACGGCGCTCTGCTGAACGAGCTCCGCAAATCGCTGCGCGCTGGCCGTGCTGTCGGGCAGCGGCAGCGACAGTGGGTCACCCCCAGCCGCAGCCCAACGACTCACGAACAGGTCGGTAAGCTGCCGCCCTACCTCGACACCCAACACGTAGGCTTGCACGTCGTGAAACGGCTGGTGCGGTTCGCCGCGGCTGACACGCAGCGGATTGGGGAGCTTATGCCTGCGATCGTCCCAACGATGATCGCACAGGTCTAGGCCACCCACGTATGAGAGCTGGCCATCGATAACGGCGAATTTTTGGTGATGTGAGGCCCCATCCACGTGGTGGGAATCGAAATGGAAGTGCAGCCGATCGCTGGTCATCCACTTGAAACGCAGGTCCTGCATCCATTGCCGTTCGAGCGAAAAGACGGCGTGAAAATCCCAAGCCAGCAAATACACACGCAGCGTCGGAGTGCGTTCACACAAGGCGTCCAAGTACGCTCGCAGCGTTACGGGCAGGGTCGCGGCCTCCGCATCGGCCCCGCGCAGCAGGCAGGCGTCGGTGTCGAACTGCCACCCAGCGAGCAAGATATAGTCACGAGCCAATTGCGCGGACGCGTAAAAGGCTCGGTAGTAGTCATCGCCGTCTACCAGCAGCCCCGCCGCCGCTACCGGTTTTTGGCACCAGGTATTTTCAGCTTCGCGGAGGATGCGCTGCATCTGAGCCGTCATACCATCGTCCCGGCGTCGCCAGCTCGCGACGCGTCGCTGTCGGTGAGCGTCGGAACTGTCGCACGCGTGGCAATGTGCCTCGCGCATCGACCGCCAGGCGGGAGATGGTTGGAAGTAAGCTGCGACGCGGTCAAGCGAGCGACCAGCCCAGATGGATCAAGTAGTAGTAGGCGACCAACTTCGGGATGCGGCAAAACGCGAGCACGCCCAGGAATCGCAACGGCATGTGGTTCAAGCCAGCCAGGTAGCAAAGCACCGAGTAAGGCAGGGGCAACAAGCTGGCGAACAGCGCCGCTCCGTAACCGTAGCGCTCGAACGACCAGCTGATCAGGCGGCGCATGTTGGCGGTTTTTCGCGAGACCCACGCGAAGCGCGAGAGACGCGCGGAGACCGCGTATCCGACACCGCCGGCCAGCACCGAAGCGCTGGCGATGGCTGGCAAGGTTTCTGCAAATGGGCTGCGCGCCGCGATCGCCAACAGCATGTAGAACTGCGGCGGCACCGGGAATTGCAAACCGTCGGCGAGCAACGTGCCGAGCCCCATGCCGAATACTCCGAACCTTTCAACGAAGGCGCGCGCGGCGCCCTCCGCGCTCGGGCGCGCGAAATGGGCGAGCGCGCCCGTTGCGCCTAGCGCGATGACCAGCGACGCCGAAAATCGCAAGATCAGCATGGGTACCCCGAGTTTGGGGGCCGGGTCGTCGAGTGCTTCTCGACCAACGGCGTCGCGCTCATTGAGCATCATGACCTACAACGTTCACGGCTTCATCGGGACTGACCGCGTCTACGATCCCGAGCGAGCGGCGCGCGTCATCGAGCTTTCGGGGGCCGAAATCGTGGCGCTGCAGGAGGTCGACTTTGGACGCGGCGCCAGCGCGGAGCCGGCGGCGGTCGAACGACTCGCTGAGCGCGTCGGCATGAATTGTCACTTCACGTTTGCGCGCCACGGTAAATACGGCCACTTTGGCAACGCCGTCTTGAGTAGGCACGAGCTGCAATTGGTGGCGGAAGGTCCACTGCCGAGCCGCCGTGACGAAACGCGTGCCGTTCAGCTGCTGAGGGTGAGCGCGCCCGCCTGGCAATTTCACCTGATTAATACGCATTTGAGCGTGCGGGCGGGCGAGCGCAAGGCCCAAGCGCTGGCGCTTCTGGGTGTCGAGTGGTTCGCGCGAGCGGGCAGCCAAATACCACTCGTGGTGTGTGGTGACTTCAATGCGTCGCAATTTTCCGCCGTTTACCGCAAGCTGTGCAGCTCGCTGAACGATGTCCAGCGCGGGCGGGACAGACGCCTCGCGACTTGGCCGTCGCGGTTCCCGTTCTGGTGCATCGATCATATCTTCGTCTCACCGTCGATATCCGTCTCGAGCTGCACCGTGGTCGCGCAGCCATTGGCCAAGCGCGCGTCGGACCACCTGCCTTTGCTAGCCGTGCTGGACTTCGCAGCCTGAGCCCGCGCGCTCATGGCTTGGGGACGCGCAAGGTTTTGCTGATCATTGCCGCACCATGCAGCGGGTACACGAGCGCGAGCAGGTGAAGATCGGCCGGTCCCAACGCCAAGCCGCCGAAGCTACCTGGCGCGTGACCGGTTGCTACCAGAATCGCGAGAACGCCGGCGATCAGCAAGCTGCTAGGGATGGGTAGACCCTCGAAGTATTTCACTTTGCCGCGCGCGTCGCTCAGCGTCTCGGCCGTCACGTTGTAGCGGGCGAGCCGGCTAATGCCGCACGCCACGAAGCACAGCAGGCACAACAAGTCCCAACCGCCGCGCAAGCCGACCGCAAAGCCCATCACGGCTGGCGCGACTCCGAAGGAGACGATGTCCGCCAGCGAATCCAGCTCGCGCCCCAGCGGCGATGCTTCGTTGCGGAAACGCGCGACGCGCCCGTCCAGCACGTCGAATAACAGCGCGATGGCCAGCAAGACGGTGCCAATCCAAACCGACGCCGTCAGCCCGTCGGTGCAAAAGCGCAAAAAGGCCAAGACTGCCGCCATTCCTGCCACACCGTTGAGCAGCGTGAGGAAGTCGGCCGCGCGCAACGCCCGCAGCATCGAGAAGTGTACGGGTGGGGTGACTCGCGACATGCCACCCGCTGTGCATCCGGCGTGCCGCGCCGCAAAGGCCGGCGGCGGAGCGCTCAGCGCTCGGCGCGCAAGCGCGACACGGCCAGGGCGGTGCCGAGGCAGGTGGCGAGCGGCGCCAACGCCGCCGGCGTGAAGCCGAACGCCGCCACCACGATGCCACAAATGGCCGGCGCCAAGATCAGCGCCAGGCCGAGCTGAGCTTCGCGGCGCGCCTGGTGCGCGACCCTGAGCGAGTAGGCGGCGTCGCGCACGTCGTCGGACGCCAGCTGCACGCTCCACTCGGACGCTCCGGAGCCGGCCACCGACAGCGCGACCGAAACATCGGCGGCGCCGAGCGCGCCGTCGTCGTTGGGGGTGCGGCCGACGACGGCCACGACCGCGCCACCGTCGCGTAACCGCCGGACTTCGTCGCCGCGCTCACTGGGCGGGACTTCGGGGCGCAGGTGGTCGATGTCGAGCGCGCGTCCGAGCGCCTCGCACGTGTCGCGCGCGTCCCCCGACAGCAGGATCGGCTCGACCCCGACGTCCATCACGTGCTGGACGGCCGCGCGCGCACCGGCGCGCAGCCCGTCTTGCAGGCCGATCACCCCGATCAGACGGCCGCCCAAGGCGACCAACAGCACGCTGCGGCCCATCGCCTCCAGATCGCTGATGCGCGCCTCGGCACCGGCCACGCCGACGCGCTCGCGCAGCATCAACGCGCGGCTACCGACCGCCAAGCTTTGACCGCTGCCGGCCACGGCGGTGATGCCCAGGCCGGGCAGCGGAGTCGGGCTGCGCACGGCGTCGGGGCGAATGTTGCGGGCGCGGGCGGCGCGCAACACCGCGTTGGCGGCGGGGTGCTCGGTGCTGGCCTCGGCCCCGGCGGCGAACGACAACACGCCTTCGGCATCGTGGCCCGAGAGCGCGTCGATGCTGGTGACTTCGGGTTCGCCGAGCAGCAGCGTGCCGCGTGCGCAAAACGCGACGCTCGATACGCGACCGGCGCGATCGAGCGCGTCGGCCGAGCGAAACGCCACGCCGCGCCGCAGCGCCGCCAAAACCGCGCGCATCAGCTGCAACGAGCCGATCTCGGCCACGCCGGCTTGCGCCAACGCCGCGAAGCTGGCGATGCCGAGCAAGAGCACGGTCGGGCTGTTGCCGGCGCCGGCGAACGCCAACAGCGCCGCGAAGCCGGCCGCGAACGGCGCGGCCTTCTCGGCCAAGTTGCGGCCGAGCCGCGCGGATTTGCCGTGCAGATCGGCGCGCCGCCGGGGGTCGTGGGTCAGGCGGATCCAGGCTCGGTCGTAGCCGGCCCAGCCGACGATCGCGCGCAACGTGCCTTCGACGATCGAGGCGCCGGCGACCAAGCTGTCGCCCTCGTGGCGTTCGACCTGCGTTTTGGCGCCCAACCAGGGCAAGACGCGCGCCGTGCCGGCGGTCACGGTGGCGTCGACCGGCAGGACGTCGCCGGCTTCGACCACGATCTCCTCGCCCGGCCGAAAATCGGCGGCGTTGGTGGTCGCGATCTCGCCGCCGGCGACGATGCGCCGCCCCGCGTGGTCCAGCTCCGCGAGCAACTGTTGACGCTCGAGCTCGAGCGGTCGACGCGCCCGCCGCACCAGCAGCAAGCTCAGCGCCGCGCACAGCGTGACCACGCCCGACAGGCCGATCGCGCTTTCGGCTTCGGCTTGTTCCGAAAGCCGCAAGCCAATCGCGGCCGCCACCGCCACGACCGGACCGCACAGCGTGGCCAGCGGATGCAGCTCGGTGACGCTGCGTTGGCCCATCGCGCACTCGGCTACGAGCGCCGCCGTCGCGACCGCGGCGACGACCAGCCGCGCCGCGAGCGATAGCTCGGAGCTGCCGGTCAGCGACAGCACGAGCGATAGCGTGGCGCCGAGCACCGACAACGAGAGCAACAGCGTGCCGGCGTCGACCGACAGCGACGGATCTTCGACGCCCGGGTGATGCTCGAGGTCAGCGACGTCGTCCGTCGGCTCGTGAAAGCCCGGCGCCTCGGCGTCGTTGGCGCCGTGCAAAGCCGCAGCGCCTGCCAGCGCGGCCTCGTCCGCGGCGATCGTGCTGACCGCCTCGCTCTCCCAGCTCGGATTGTCGAACAACGGCAGCGGCGCCTCGACGGCTGGGGTCGAGGTCGGCGTGGCGGCGTGCTTCGGGCGCGCCTGCGAGCGCTCGGGCTCGCCACTGCGGTACTTCTCCTCGCAGAGCAGGCTGCAAAAATAGCAAAAATGCTCGTCGAAATGCGCGACGCGCGGCGCCCGCAGCGGATCGACCGGTGCTCGACAGCTCGAGCACGGCAGTGTCTCCGCGGCGGCGCTCATGAAGTCTCCGCGGCGGCGCTCATGAAAAGGTGCCGAGCACGCGCTCGAGGATGTCGAGCGCGCCGCCCAGCTCCTGCGAGGTGATGGTGAGCGCAGGCGTGAAGCGTAGGCCTTGGCCACCCGCGATCGTCACCAGCACACCCGCGTCTTGCAGCTTGCCCAAGACTGCGCGCGCGTCGACGCCGTCTTTCAGGACCAACGCCTGCAACAGGCCGGTGCCGCGCGAGCTGGCGACGAGCTTCGGGTACTGCTTGGTCAGCTCGGCGAGGCGGGCCGCCAGCTGTGCGCCGCGCGCCTGCACGGCTTCGAGCAGGTGTTCCTTCTCGATCGTTTCGAGCACGGCCAACGCGGCCGCCGAGGCCAGCGGGCTGCCGCCGAACGTCGAGCCATGGCTACCGGGCGGAAGCGCCTCGGCCAGCGCTGCACGGCAGAGCATGGCGCCGATCGGCACGCCGCCGGCCAGGCCTTTGGCCAGCGAGAGCGCGTCGGCTTTCACACCATACTGCTCGAAACCGAGGAATTTACCGGTGCGACCGATGCCGGTTTGAATCTCGTCTGCCAACAGCAGCGCGCCGGCGTCGTCGACGATCTCGCGTAGCTCTTGCAGAAAGCCGGGCGGGGCGGGCAAAACGCCGCCTTCGCCCTGAATCGATTCGACCAAGATCGCGGCGACGTCCGGCCCCATCTCTTGCCGCACGCGCGCGATGTCGCCGTACGGCACGTGCGTGACGCCCGGCATCGGACCGAAGCCTTCGCGGTACTTGGGGGTGCCGGTCGCGGCCAGCGCACCGAGCGTGCGACCGTGGAACGCGTTGTCGAACGCGATGATGCGCAAGCGCTCCGGCTGGCCTTTGCTGAAAAAGTGGCGCCGCGCGAGCTTGAGCAGCGCCTCGTTGGCTTCAGTGCCGGAGTTGCAAAAAAAGACGCGATCCATCGCCGTCAGGCGCGTCAGCTTGGCGGCGAGCTCGACGTTGGGCTGGTTGTAAAAGTAGTTCGAAAGGTGAATCAGCTGTTTGGCTTGAGCGGCGATCGCGGCCGTCAGCGCCGGGTGAGCGTGACCGAGCGTGCTGACCGCGATGCCCGCGAACAAGTCGAAGTACTGCTTGCCGGCCGCGTCCCAAACGCGTGAGCCTTCGCCGCGGGTGAGCACGAGCGGCGGCTGCCGGTAGTTCGGGTACAGGTGGTCTTGGCCGAGCTTTACGAGATCGTCTTGGGACATCGTCGGGGGCCTTTTGTATCACAGCTTCTAGCGAAGGCTCAGAATCACCTGGGCGGCTTCGGCGACGCCTTTACCCATCGGCTGAGAGGTGATGTAGCGCGGCCGCAAGGTGGCGCGCCCGCGCAGGTTGGCGACCCCGATGCTGACCGCGAAGGCCGCGAAGCACGCGGCATCGTTCTCGCTGTCGCCCAGGTAGGCGTAAGCGTGGCGCACGGCGGTGGCGTCGAGCCCGGAGTCGGCTGCCAGCACGCGCACGGCGCCGCTGGCTTTGTCGGCGTAGTCGAAGGTGGCGTGCAGGTGCACGCTCGAGACGAACACGCGCGCGCCCAGTCCGCGCAGAAACGTTGCG
>FSUE01000303.1_pt1 | contig 11879 bp, 9 predicted proteins | sample 1637031 | NCBI WGS metagenome assembly FSUE01 (sample SAMEA3914819, study PRJEB12502) | metagenome | biome: forest; material: soil | place: Canada | collected 2010-06-26 | depth 0.3 m | reverse complement strand
GGCGGCGGTGGCGGGGGTGGCGGCGGCGGCGGGGTGGTCGCTGCCGCGGCTGTCACCGGCGGCGCGGTGACGCCGCTCCACGCGGCTGGTGGCTTCGGGTAGTTGCAGGCCGAGCTGGCCAAAAGCAGCGCGGTCAGCCCAAGCCTGCCCAACTGGGCCGCAAGCAAGCGCGAGGAAAAGCTGGAGTACACGACCACGGACAAAAGCATAGCTGCCGCGTAACCGCAAAAAGGCCGGACAAATCCTAGGGAGAAGTCGGAATGTTCGGCGCGGCCGGCGTCGTCTTCGACGCGGCGCTCGTGATGTCGGCGCCGGGTTTCCGCGGCGCAGCTGTCGCGGGCGCAGCATTCGCAGGCCGATCATCGACGTCGGCGCCGGCCTCCTCGATCGGGCCCGAGGCTTCGCCGTCGGCGACCTTTTCGGTCAGGTCGGCGTGCGGCTTGCTGCGCGGCGCCTCGCCCGGGCCGGCGTAGTCGACCCAGTAGGCGGCCGCCTCGCGCACGTCCAGGTGCACGAACGACGAGTTCGGATAGTAGCCGACGCCGCAGTTCCGGAAACGCCGCACGTAGTCGCGCACGATCGGGTTGGCGACGCCGGGGACGCTGAAGTCGACGGCCTGGCTATGTTTGTGGCGCGAATCTTCGAAGTACGAATGGTCGCGCCAGCCACTGACGACGCGCATCGGACGCCCGCCGAAATGCTCGCTCACGTCCGCCAAGAGCGCGATCAGGCGCGGGTCGACGCGCGGCCGACTCCCGGTGGCGGCGAACAGCTTCGAGATCGACTCCACGGCGCCGTTGGCAACCTTGCCCTTCTTATCGAACACGACGCCGCGGTAACGGGTCGTGTAAGTGGACAAATCCATGAAGCCCTTCTTGGGCAGCTTGGCGTTCGCGGTGCGGCGGTCGTCGTCATCGCCCGGCTTGGACAAGCCGCCGTCGGGCAAGGAGCCAGGGATCACCAACACTTGGCCGGGCTTCAGCTTGGCGTTGCGGTGAAGACGATTGACCTCACGCAGGGCGTCGATGCTCACCTGGTAGCGCTTGGCGATCGTCTCCAGCCGCTGGCCGGCGTACACCGTGTGCGTCGATGGACGTGCCGGCTCGCGCGTGCTGGCCAGCAGCGTTTCGGCGGTGGCGCCGTCGCGCGCCTCCTTACGTTCCGGCGGGGGCCCGTACTGGCGCCGCGTGATGCTGCCGTCTTTGTCGTCTTTGCCGGGCACGAGCAGCTTCTCACCGACCTTGAGGCGCTGGTTGCGCTCGATGCCGTTGGCCGTACACATGGCGTCGATGCCCACGCCGTAGCGCTTGGCGATCGAGCCCAGCCGCTGGCCGGCCGCGACGGTGTGGTAGCGGGGCGAGCTGGCAGCTGACGCTAGCTCCGCCCAGGCGAGGATCAGCAACGAAGCGAGGGTGGCCCGGAAAACGCGCACGCCCACTTGTTTAACCCGGGTCGGCCCGGCGTCCATAATATTTAGCATCACTGAAATTGGGTGTGATTTCACGCAACTGCGGAAGGCGACCGCCCGACAGGTGTATATCCGCTCGGCATAGCTCATGCGATTCCTCGGTTCCAAGCCCCTGCTGGCCCTCCTTGTGGCGCTCGTCCCCACGCTTCGGGCGCCGAACGTGTGCGCCGCAACCGAGCCGAGCCCTTCGGAGCTGAGCGTCGCGCGCCGGCTGTTCGACGAAGGCCGCGCCGCCGAGGACGCGGCGCGCTGGCGCGAAGCCGCCGAGAGATTTCGCCAGGCCACCGCCATCAAAGACACGCCTGGCTTGCGCTTTCACCTGGCCCGCTGTGAAGAGGAGCAGGGCGCGTTCGTCGAGGCCCTCGTCGAATACGATCGGGCTCGCGAGCTGATCGACAGCGGCGTGAAGGCGGCCGACGTGGACAAGCTGCTGGCCGACGCGCGCGAGCGGGTTCGCGCCAAAGTCGCGCTGTTGACGCTTCGGCTGCCGAGCGACGTCCAGAATGCCAGCGTCGAGCTCGACGGCAAGGCATTGTCTCGATCGGTGCTGGGCGTGCCGATGCCGATCAACCCGGGTGCGCACCGCCTGAACGTCGTCGCGGTAGGCCGCACCACGTTTGCGACCGAGCTTACGCTCGGAACCGGTGAAGTCCGGCAGCTGCCGATCGAATTGCCGGTTGCCACGACGGTTCCCGCCGGCGCCCCCACCGCTGCGCCGTCTGCAGCACGGGCTCGGCCGAACGCCGCCGCCGAATCGGCCGACAGCTCGGTGCCGACGCGCACCATCGTGCTGGTTGGCGAGGCGTCGTTGTTCGCCGCGGCGCTCGGGACTGGCATCGCCTTTTCGGTTGCGCAAAGCTCGGCCGACGACCGTTACGCCGCCGCCAATCAGACCGTGCTCGACCAAGTCGGGGGCGTAGACACGGACGGCACGGCTTGCGCGACGCCACGAGCCGGCTGCGCTGAGCTCGACCAGGCTCGCAAAGACCGGTCGCGCGCCACGGCGTTCGCCACCGGCGGGTTCGTCGCCGCAGGCGTTTCGGCGGCCGCGTTTGGGCTCACCTTCTGGCTCTGGCCCCGGCAACCGGCGCCGGTCGACGTGCGGGCGGCTGCGGGACCGGGCGCGTTCGACCTGTCGGTTTCCGGACGTTTCTGATTGTGAGCCCGGGCCAGCGCGGACCCTGAAATGCCGAAGGCCCGCGTGGTGCGGGCCCTCATTCGCCAACGTCGGCGTCGCGCTTTGCCGGCTTTTAGCGGCCGAAGTACTGCGTGGCGCGCTTCTGGCCCTTGGTCTTGAGCTGCTTGTTGGCGATCAGCTTCTTGGCGGGCAGGTTCAGCTCCTTGGTGGAGGTGCCCATGCCGTCGGCGATCTGCTCGATGCGCTGACCGGGGTTGCCCTTGACGTAGTCGAGGAGGCGACCGGTGAGACGCTCAATCTCATCTGGTGGACGCTTGGCGCCCTTTTCGCGACTCGCGGCGCGGCCACGACCGCCGCCACGCACGGCCGCGACAGGAGCAGCAGCGCGACGACCACCACGACCCGACGACGGACGGGCACCGGCGAGCGCAGCGCTCACGGTTTCCATCGCGGATTCGCGGATTAGTTCTGCGAGCTCTGCAGCGAATTGTTCAACGCGAGCCCGGATTCGATCATCAAGTGAGTTAGCCATGGCGAGCCTGTAGTGCATCGTGAAAGCGAGTGTCAATGGCTACCCAGCGATTGGGCTCGACGACCACGAGCGATTGAGACTTCGAGTCTAATTCTGGGTCAGTTAGTCACACTCAGAGTCCATCACCCGACGTACCAAGATGGGATCCAAAGGTCACACCCCGACGGGTTCGAAAACGAAATAGTCTTGTATGTGGGCGTCGTGCGCGAAGCGTCAGACCAGCGGGCTCAACCACCGTTGGACAACGGTGGTCGCATCGACACGCGGCGTGGGACCCGAGACACGCACTTCGGCACACACCCGGGCAATTGCAGGGATTTTTCGCTGGCAGGCAACTTGCTGAAGGAACCTGGGAAGCCGGCGGTTGTCAGCTGTCGGGCATTAGGGAGCTTTTCGAGTGGTCGAGCGTATTCAAGGAGCACAGGTCATGAGCTTTCGAAAACATACGATTTGGGCGGTGGCTTTGGGTGCCTGTATGGGTGTTACGGCGCTAGCCGACAACGCCAAGGCGTGCGGTGGCGAATGGTATCCGGAGGTTATGGTCGACCCGCGCATCCACGGCGTGGCTCAAGCTGAGAAGACGCTTGCCAATGGCAATCGCCTTGCCGCTGCTGCCAGCGTGTTGCGCATGATGCCACATATCAAGTCACTCAAGTCCAAGCCTGGGTCGCTGGTGGCACGCGCCGAACGCGTGTTGGCCGTAGCGCTGTCACGCTCGCAGGGCGCGCTGCCCGTTGCCAGCGAAGTACCGGCCGAGGTGCTTGGCAGCTGGCGCGGCGCCGCTGCGGGAGAGTCGGCTGCCAACCTAGCTTGGTCGGTCGCGGTCCTGAAGCGCCAGTCCGAGAGCAAGAGCGATGACGTGGCACTGAAGACCGATTTGGCCGAGGCGATGGCCCGGTTGCCCGAGCAGCGCGCGGAGGCTCGCACGATTTTGGAGGAGCTGGCCAAACGCGACTTGATCGCCTCCCCCGAAGGCTATGCCGCGCTCGCGTCGCTGCGCAGTCAGTCCGGCGATACCGACGGCCAAAAGCTGGCCCTGAAGCGCTGTGAAGCCATGGCCAAGAGCCAAGACGCTTGCGTGCTGCGCAGCTAGTCGCTCTGATTCGACCGAGTTGTCGAGCTGGTTGAACGGGACCTTAGCGATGAAGTCGAGTGCTTGGCGCACGGGCTGCGTGGTGGCGGCGTGGCTGGCAGTGTCGCTGCTGGCGGCCTGCAAGTCGCACAGCAGCAGCCCGCCCACGCCCGAGAAACCGAAAGCCCAGGCGCACGTGCGGCCCGGCTCGGCCCCGCTCGAAGCGCCGTACGTCGTGCCCTTCGCAGCGGGTAGTGCGGAGCACGGTAAGGCTTTGGTGGCAGAGTTCGAATGCAATCGCTGCCACGCCGGCACCGGCCTTGCCGCGCCCAAGCTCGACCAAGACTGCGTCGGTTGTCACGAGCAGATTGCCACCGACAAGTTCCAGGCGGCAGCCAGCAAGCTTGCCAAATGGAAGCCGCACATCTTGCCCTACCGTGATGTGCCGTCGCTCACCGACTTGGGCGCGCGGCTGCGCCCAAGCTGGGTGCGCGACTACCTGCTTCACCCGCACGACCTGCGGCCGAATCTGGCGCAAACCATGCCGCGGCTGAAGCTGTCGGCCGAACAGGCGCGAGACATCGCGACGTATTTGACGAGCGCGAGCTCAGCCGCGCCGGCAGCCAGCCCGGTTGCCGTCAGCGCTGAGCCGGCGCAAATCGCGCACGGCAAGGAGCTGTTGACGGCGCGCGGCTGCGTCGGCTGCCACCAGGTGAGCGGCGCGGGCGTGGCGAGCCCGCCCAAGAACGACCCGGTCGTGCGCACGCTGGGCCTGGCTCCCGACTTGCGCTTTGCGCGTGAGCGCGCCGAGCCGGCGACGCTGGCGCGCTGGCTGCTCGATCCGGCGAAGGTGAAGCGCGACGCGGTGATGCCCAATCTCGGGCTCAGCGTCGCCGACGCGCGCGACTTGGCGGCGTTTTTGAGCTTCGGAGAGCTCGAAGCCGTGACGCCGCCGCCGCGCTTCGATCGCCTGCCGGTGCTGGCGCGGCGCGTCGGCTTCGACGAAGTGAACGAGCAGGTGTTCGCGGTGACCTGTCGGCACTGCCACACCAATCCCGATCTGGCCGGTGGAGACGGCGGCCCGGGCGGCACGGGCGGCTTCGGCTTCAAGCCGCGCAAAATCGATTTCTCGACCTACCAGAGCATCCAATCTGGCGGCGTGGATGCGCGCGGCGAGCGCGTGAGCTTGTTCGCGCCCACCAGCGATGGTTTGCCGCGCTTGGTTGCGGCGCTGGTGGCGCGGGCGCGCGAGCACGAGGGGCACGAATCGGACGACGTGCGCGGCATGCCGCTCGGATTGCCGGCGCTGAGCGCGGAGAAAATTCAGCTGGTCGAATCTTGGGTTGCGCAAGGTCGGCCGCTGTAGTCTGAGCGCGTGACTGACCGGCTGGTATTTCGTGACGTGAACGTGCTCGACGGCAGCGGTAGCCCGCCGTTCGTCGCCGACGTGTCGGTGCGCGGCGAGCACATCGAGCGCGTGGGGCGCGCGCCCGCGGGCGGCACCGAAATTGATGGCCGTGGCCTGTACCTGTCGCCCGGTTTCATCGACGTGCACTCGCATGACGACGCCGCGGTGCTCGAGCTGCCGGAGCTCGAGTTCAAGCTCGCGCAGGGCGTAACCAGCGTGGTGGTCGGCAATTGTGGCTTCGGTCTGTCGCCGCTGACCGGCAGCAGCGAGCCGCCCGGCAACGCCAGTCTGTTCGGGCCGTCTCGACGCCGCTTTGGCCGTGTCGGCGAGTACCTGACGGCGATCAGCGCCGCTCGGCCAGCGCTCAACGTGGCGACGCTGGTCGGGCATCACAACTTGCTGGTCAGCGTGTTGGGCGAAGGCGAGCGCGCGCCCTCCGCGACCGAGCGCGCCGAGCTTCGCGCGCTCTTGGCGGGCGCGTTGGACGACGGCGCGATCGGCCTGTCCACCGGCTTGATTTACCGTCCGGGCCGCTCGGCGAAGACCGACGAAATCGCCGAGCTGGCGCGGCTCTGCGGCGAGCGCGGGCTGCTCTACACCACGCACTTGCGCAGCGAGTCCGATCGCTTGCTCGAGGCGGTCGACGAAGCGATCGCGATCGGCAAGAGCGCCGGCTGTCGCGTGCAAATCTCCCACCACAAAGCCGCAGGCAAGCGCAACTGGGGCAAGACCGAGCAGACCCACGCCCGACTGCTGGAAGCCGAACGTGCTGGGGTGGATGTCGCGTTCGACGTGTATCCGTACACGGCCGGTAGCGGTCCGCTGGTCGAGTATTTCGATCCCGCCCAGCCTGATCTCGAGTTCCTTGAGGTAACGCGCCTGGCCAGTTGTCCTCCGTTCCCCGAGCTGGAGGCGCGCATGCTGGTCGACATTGCCCGCGAGCAGGGCAGCGACTTGCCGACGCTGGTTGCACGCATCCTGGCCGCGCCTGGCGGCGAGCGCACGCTGTGCATCACCTTCACGATGGGCGACGCGGATCTGGAGCGGAACCTCACGCACCCACGCTCGATGATCGGCTCCGACGGCCTGGCCGATCTCACCGGTAAGCCCCACCCGCGACTGTTCGGCACGTTCCCGCGCGTGCTCGGTCGTTACGTCCGCGAGCGGGGTCTGCTCACGCTGCCGGATGCGATCCGTAAGATGACCCGCACGCCTTGCGAGCGCTTTGGCCTGTCCGGCCGCGGCCGCGTCGAGGAGGGGATGCTGGCGGATCTGGTGCTGTTCGATGCCGCGCAGGTTACCGACCTCGCCGATTACGACGATCCGATGCGCAGCCCGCGCGGCATCGAGTGCGTGGTAGTCAATGGTGCGATGGCTTATCGAAGTGGCGTCATTTCGGGCTCAACGCGGGCAGGCCGCGTGCTGACGCCGGCCAAAACCGCGCATGCGTGACCGCCGGGCCGGCCAAGCAAAACGCACAAACCACTAAATGTCCCACCTCGCCCGGCGGTGATACGATTACTCGCCTCTAAGCAGCCTGATCCACACACGGAGCAGGCGTCCACTCGCACCGTGCATGCCTGATCCTCGCTTACCGCTCGCTGGACGATTCGCCTTCGCTGGGCTCTTGCGAACTAGCCAAGGGCCACGTCGCTGGCTCGCCACTGAAAGCGACACCGGTCGCCGTGTCATCGCCGTGGCTACTGAAGCCGGTCGGCTCGCTACGCTCGAGTCTGCCAAGGGCGTGAAGCATCGCCATCTGGCTGGTGTGGTCGACGTGGTGCGCGATGTCGATCCGCTGTCGATCCCCGAAGGCGTCGTGATTCCGACGGCGGGCGGCGTTGCGGTCGCCGAGTACCTGCCCGGTACGACGTTGCGCAGCCAACTCGAAGCTGGCCCGCTGAACGCCGCCAAAGCGGTCGCCTGGACGGTGCGGCTGGCCGAATCGGTGCAGGCGCTGCACCAGGCGGGCGGAGCGCACGGAGCCATTTCGTTGCGCAGCGTCGTGGCCGAGCCCGAAGCGCGCAAGATCGCGCCGGTGCTGTCGCAGCTGTTGGCGCAGCCGGTCGGCGCGTTTTGTCCGCCGGAACGCCTGCGTGGCAGCGTCGAAACGTCGGCCGACGACGTGTGGGCGCTGCATGCCGTGCTGTTCGCGATGCTGACGCGCGAGGCGCCTTTCAAGGGTGGCGCGCGCGATACGCTGCTCAAAGCCATGCTTGCCGGGCGGCCCAAGGCGCTGTCAGCCTTCGGCATCGACGAGCCGGTGCTCGACGAGATCTTGGTCCGCGGTCTGGTGGGCGAGAAGCGCCTGCGCGTGACCGATTTACCCGAGCTGGTTCAGGCGCTCGACGGTTGGGAACGCGACCGCACGATCATGCCGCCCAAACGCGCGGCTTCCCCGCGTCCGGCGTCGCGCGGGCTGGCTGACATCGTCGGCGGCACCGCACACGGCGGCGTGCGCGACGACGGCGTCGTGATCGACGATGATCTTTTGCCCGACGACGAAGGCACCGAGCTGCGCGCGGTAGCGCCGCCGCTCGGCGCGTTGCCGGAACCGCCGGCTGCAGCGCGGCCAGCGGCGGCCGCCGCCAGTGTCGCGGCGGCAGCGCCCGCCGGCGTCGGTGCCGGGCGCTCGTCGGCGAGCCCACCCGGCACCGGCAAGCGCACCAGTCGGCGCGTCTCGATCAATCCGTTCGAGAAGAAGAAGCGCATCTGGCCGCTGTTGGCGGGCGCCGCGTTGGTGGGTGGTGGCGGTGTTTACCTGGCGGTGGCGCCGGATTCCACGAAGCCGGCGGCCGAGCTGACCCCGACCGCCGCACCGACGCCGACGCCGGCACCTGCCAGCGCAAAATCGGTGGAGAAGAAGCACAAAAGCGTCGCCGAAGAGCGTGACGCGTGCGTGGTCGCCTACTTCCCCGAGGGCGCGTTCAAGGGCACACCCGAGTTCGAGTTCGTTTGCAGTGACAAAGACTTTCGCGAGATCGCCAGCGCGCTGAACCAAATGGTGTCTTCACCCGCAGCGCCCGACGCCGCGGGTGGCGGCAGCGCCGGCGTCGTCAACGCGGGCACGCCGGCCGACGTGTTGAAGGGCGATGGCGGCGTCAAGGGCTCCGGCCTGGATTGGTACGAGCTGCCCGCGACGGCGATCATTCGTCGTCATTGCTGCGTGGCTGCGGCGCCGCTCACGCTGCCGGAGTCGGCGGGCTGGTGCGAGCAGCTGCAGTCGTCGGTGCGGCGCGTCGCCGATGACAGCTCCAAATCAGTCGACTTGGCGCCGGCGGCGCGCGACTTCGACAAGGCCGTCAATTGCTTGTTCGCCAACAAGATTGCCCGCCCGTACGCCTACGACAAGCCGCCAACCGAGGCGAACCGCGCGGCGTTTCAACAGTTTTTGGGGCGCGCCGCGGTCAGCGACGCGCGCCGCTGACCGGACGCAAAAGGCCGATCCGTGCCGCGGCTGGTCGTGCTCGATGCGTTCACGTTCAATCCCGGCGACAATCCGTGGACGGAGGTCGCCGCCGAGGGTGACCTGCAAGTCTTCGAGCGCTCGGAACCGGAACAGATCGTGGAGCGGGCGCGGGGCGCCGACGTCGTGCTCACGAACAAGACCCCGCTCAGCGCCGAGACGCTGGCGGCGCTGCCCGGCTTGCGTGGGATTTGTGTGCTGGCGACCGGGGTGAATGTCGTCGACGTCGCGGCCGCCACGGCGCGCGGCGTGCCGGTTTGCAACATTCCCGCGTACAGCACGGCCAGCACCGCGCAACACACGATCGCGCTCTTGCTCGAGCTCACCAATCACGTCGGCAAGCACGACGTGGCGGTGCACCAGGGCGCCTGGGTCAGCGCGCTCGACTTCAGCTTTACGTTGTCGCCGCTGACCGAGCTCGACGGGCTGCTGCTCGGTATCGTCGGCTTTGGCGCGATCGGTCGGCGTGTCGGCGAGATTGCGCACGCGCTCGGCATGCGCGTGCAGGCCGCGGGCAGCGCGAAACGCAGCAGCGACCCGGCTTGGCTCGAGCGCGTCGAGCTCGAACAGCTGTTTCGGAGCTCGGACGTCGTGACGCTGCACTGCCCGCTCAGCGACACGACGCGTGGCCTAGTCAACGCCGCCCGGCTCGCCAGCATGCGACCGAGCGCGTGGTTGCTCAATGCTGGGCGGGGTCCGCTGATCGACGAGCGCGCGCTGGCCGAGGCGCTCGAGCGCGGGGTGATCGCCGGCGCCGCGCTCGACGTCTTGAGTCAAGAGCCGCCAGCCGCCGACAATCCGTTGCTGCGCGCGCCTAACTGCGTCATCACGCCGCACAACGCCTGGTTGACGCTGGCGGCGCGGCGGCGCGCGATGCGCATCAGCGCCGCCAACGTGCGCGGCATCTTGAGCGGGACGCCGCAAAACGTCGTCAATCCTTCGCGCTAGCGGTGCTCCGCCTCAGCGACCGCTGCGAGCGGCTACTGGCAGGCGTAAGCGGCGTCGAAGCAGGCGTTCGCCGATTGCATCAGTTGCGTTACTGTTTGAATGCCGTTGGGGCTGTTGCACTCGCAATTGGCAAGATTGGGGTTTTGCGGGCTCGGCGAACAGTACGTTTCGTACTGCCCGTTGGGGCACGAGAACAGCATCTTGCACTCGGTGGAGCCGCCGACTCCGCCCGCCGTGGGGCACGAGGTGACGTCGATTGGCGTTGGCGTTGGCGTTGGCGTCGGCGTCGGCATCTTGGGGCCGGTCGTCATCGCTTCTTTGCAGTACTCGAACGCGGTGACGACGCCGCTGCACATGGTGAGCGCGCGATTGACCGCAGGATCACACGCGCCGCCCTTGGGGCTGAAAAACGGGGCCAGGCAGTCGAGGGCTTGGATGCCGAGCGCTTGGCACGTTGCCCCGAAACCATCGAGCTCACCTTGACAGGTGGGCATGCAGTCCTGCCCTTTGAGCCGCTTTTGGCACTGCGCGCCGTAGCCAGGGCAATACCGCTGACACGCCGACAGCGCCAAGCTGGGATCGACGCCGCTTGCGCCACCCGGGCTGCCGGGTGACGACGTGGCGCCGCCATTGCCCAAGAGGCCGCCGCCGGTCGGCTTCTTGCCCGCGCTGCCGACCGGGTTCGGGTCGACGTTGTTGGTGCCGCCACTGCCGACGCTGTCGCTGCCCACGCCGTACACGTCCGAATCGACCATCGACGTTCGGCTGCCGCAACCGAAGCCCAGCGTGCTGATCACGGCCACGACTGCGAGCGACACGCCGGCCCACCCGCACCTACCACCGTTGACCAACATGCGGCCCAGTATAAGCGTCCGCTCACTCGCAGCAAACCAACGGCCTGGAAACGCTGCAACTTTCCTGGTTCCCAACCCGCCAAACCTGCGAATAACAGCGCGGGGTGCAGGTCTGAACCGTGATCCCGCACTTCTCCGAAAACGTGTAGCTGCTGTTGCACTCGGCCGGAGTGGGGCCAAGGCTTTCGGTCTGTTCGGCGCCACAGCAGCTTGCCGGATCGCAGGCGCGGCAGGTGCATTGCTTGGTGTTGCTGATGCTCGCGCCAGGCTTGGGCGGCGGATGGAAAAAGCCGTGCCACGCTTCGGGTGGAGGTGGGCCTGGCTCGCCGGCGCAGCCCAAGCCAAGCCAGGTTGCCAGTAGCGGCAACGTCGCCAACCAGATCCGAGGGACGTTCCGGGACCGCACTGGTCCATGATACCCGCGAGGACCGAGGCGGCTTTGCCATGGTTACGAGAAGAATCGAACGGGCCCACGGCCGCCGGCGCGATACGCTTCAGGCTGCATGAAGCGCGTCTTTTGGCTGGTCAGTGTGTGCGGCTCGCTGGGACTCGGGTGCAGCGCGGCGGATCCGGGCAGTGCGGGCTCGAGCGGCGCGCCAAGCGCGGGCGCAACGGCTGCGGGCGCAACGGCTGCTGGCGCGGGCGCGAGCGGCAACGCTGGCTCGGCGAACGGCGGCGCCGGAGCGTCGACCGGCGGCCAAACCACGCCTGGCGCGGCTGGTAGCGTGATCAACGGCGGCGGCGCGGGTGCGGGCGGCACGACCGGCGGCAGTGCGAACGGCGGAGTCGGCGGCAACGCTAACGCTGGCGCGGCTGGCAGCGGCGCTTGCGTGCCCGACACCGCCGGCATGTTCAGCATCGTCGGCGAGACCGTTCACGACCCCAAGACGTGCCTGGACTGGATGAAGACGACCAAGACCGGCGTCAACTACGAGGCCGCGCAGGCGTTCTGCGGCGACGCCACGCTGGGCGGCTTCGACGACTGGCGCATCC
>FSUE01000950.1_pt1 | contig 11937 bp, 11 predicted proteins | sample 1637031 | NCBI WGS metagenome assembly FSUE01 (sample SAMEA3914819, study PRJEB12502) | metagenome | biome: forest; material: soil | place: Canada | collected 2010-06-26 | depth 0.3 m | reverse complement strand
TGGCTGCTGGCGCTCGTGCTAACTTTGCTGGCGCTTTCGCGGCACGCCAGCGCCCATAAACCCAGTGACAGCTACCTGCTGATTCAAAGCGAATCTGGCAACATCAGCGGTCGCTGGGACATCGCGCTCCGCGATCTCGACGACGCCCTCGATCTCGATCGCGACGGCGACGCTGCGGTAACCTGGGGTGAGCTGCGCGGCGCTCGGCCGCGTATCGAAGCCTACGCGCGAGCGTCGCTGCAGGCAGCGGCAGCCGACAGCACCTGCCCGCTGAGCTTTCCGCAAATGGAGGTCATCCGGCATTCCGACGGCGTCTACGCAGCTTTGGGTTTAGCCTTCGCCTGCCCGGACGGCGCGCGCAAGCTGCGGCTCCACTACGATTTGCTATTTGCTCTCGACGCGCAACACCGCGGGATCGTGCGCGCCCCAGGCAGCATCGCTCCAGTCGTGCTCACGAAAACGCGGCCCGACGTCGAGCTGAACCTGGGGCACGACAGCAAGGCTGGTAGCCTCTTTGCGATGGTTCGGCTTGGCGTCGAGCACATTTTGCACGGCTATGATCATCTGTTGTTCCTGACCGCGCTGCTGTTGCCTTCGGTGCTCAGGCGCAAATCCGAGGCTTGGGTCCCGGTCGAGGATTTTCGGTCCGTGTTCGTCGATGTACTTCGGGTCGTTTCGGCGTTCACCCTGGCGCATTCACTCACGCTGGGGCTCGCAGCTGCGCAGCTCGTGGCGCTCCCGCCACGCTTCGTGGAGGCTGCGATCGCTTTCTCGGTCGTGCTCGCGGCTCTGAATAATCTGTTTCCGCTGGTTCGCACGCAACGCTGGGCGGCGGCGTTCTGCCTCGGCTTGTTGCACGGCTTCGGCTTTGCCGCGACCTTGTCCGATGTCGGCCTATCGGGGCTCGGCTTCGCGCGTACGCTGTTGGGCTTCAACCTTGGTGTGGAGATCGGTCAGCTCGGAGTCGTGCTGCTGCTACTGCCGCTGATCTACGCTGCTCGTCGCTCGCCGCATTACCTGCGCTTTGGTTTGCAGCTCGGCTCGAGCGTCGTGCTGCTGGTGTCGTGCATTTGGCTCGTCGAGCGTGCCTTCGACCTTCGGATCATCTCTTGAGTGGAGCCATTACAACTTGGCAAAGGTTTCGAACAGGCGTTGCGCAAGCGCGTCGCTGGCCGGCGTTTTATCGATGTGACGGACGGTGAGCGACGTCGCCCGGTTGAGTCGAATCTCGCGATGGGCGAGCGGAATCTTGCGCGAGACCTCAGCGCCGGATTGGGCCGCGCTCGCGTCGATGTACTCGCAGACGCTCAACGCGAGCCCTGCGCCCGACTTGGCGCCGCGACAATAGCGGGCGCCGTACGGGCGCGCGAGGTGCTGTCGCTCTTCGTGCAGCTCGATGCCCGAACGCCGAAACGCCTCTAGGACGTCCTCGGCACGCAAGGTGCCGGTTGGACGATTGCTGGCCTCGACCTGAAAGAGCGCCGCGATATCGCGCGGGTTTTGCGCGTTGGGCGCGGTCGGATGGCGCGCGCTGAGCTCGTTCGCCGAGCTCGCGCCCTTGGGTTTGTCACGATCCAGACCTACGGCTGACGACTTGCTGCAACCCGTGAGGCCAATCAGGCCCGCGGTGCAGAGCAGAAAAAGTTTGTTCACCCGTTAAATACTGCTCGGAGGGGCACACGGATCGACGGCCGGAAGATTTTCCAGACGGCCCGCGATCCGCCGGTCGACGCAACGACGTACTACGCACGGCACCGCTAATCGAACATTCGAGCTCGAGCGGTACCGGAGGAAATGATGAGGACTTCAACGAAATCGGGGCTGCTGCTCGGGACGCTACTGGCGGCGGGAAGCACCGTGCTCTCCGCGAACGACGTGCGAGCGTCGAGCCACCGCGAGGCGCCGTTCATCACCAAGAACCCCAAGGTCGACGGCACGGATTTTTACATGTTTCGCAGCTTCGAGGCTGGAAGAGCTGCGTTCGTCACCGTCGTCGCCAACTACCTTCCGCTGCAAAATCAATACGGCGGTCCCAACTTCTTCAGCCTCGACCCGGAAGCACTGTACGAGATTCACCTCGACAATACCGGCGACGCCCAAGAGGACATCACCTTCCAATTTCGATTCAGCAATGACCTTGCCAATGCCGGTGCCGGCACGAAAATCCCGGTCGGAGGTGAGATGGTAGCGATTCCGCTCGTCAATTCCGGACCGGTCGCCGGGGGCGGCGCGGCGGAATCTACCAACGCAAACCTGCACGAAACTTACACCATCAAGATGGTGAAGGGCGACCGCCGTTCCGGCACCGCGACCGACGTCACGCTGGCGTCGAACGCGGCGACGACTACTTTCCGCAAACCGCTCGACTATATCGGACAGAAGTCGTTCGGCGCTCCGAGCGCCTATGAGGCCTACGCGAAGAAACACATCTACGATGTGAAGCTCGACGGCTGTGCCACGAACGCCAAGGTGTTCGTGGGCCAGCGCCGCGAGACTTTCGCCGTGAATCTCGGCGTGATCTTCGATCTGGTCAACGTGGACGCGCTGGGCCTCGGCGCCGTAGCGCAGCCGCTGGGCGACGTGTTGAATCCGGCAACGAGCAATCGTGCCGCGTTCGCGAACACCGTGTCGAACGCCAACGTTACCAGTATCGCCATGGAATTGCCGATCGACTGCGTGACCGGCACGGCCAAGGCGGGCGCTGCGGCGGACGCCGGCAAGATCATTGGCGGCTGGACGACGGCCAGCATGCGTCAGGCACGCGTGATCAACCCAGACCCGACGTTCAAGCAACCGACGGTCGAAGGCGGCGCCTGGGCCCAGGTGTCGCGGCTCGGTTTCCCGTTGATCAACGAAGCGGTGATCGGCTTGCCCGACAAAGACAAGTTCAATTCGAGCTTGCCCAAGGACGACCTCACCAACTTCGCCACCTACGTCACGAATCCGACGTTGCCGGCGCTGCTCGAGATCCTCTTTGGGGCAGCTGGTTACGCCGCACCTGCGCTGCCGCGCGATGATCTCGTGGCGGCTGCGGTGACAGGCGTGGCAGGCGTGAACAAACCCTACAACGGCGGAGCGGGCGAGATGCTACGACTCAACGTCGCTTTCACTCCCGCGCCGCTGGCGACCCAGTTTCCGTTGGGCGCCGCCGGCTGTTTCCTCGGCACGATCACGGCGGACAATCCTTACGGCCTGGATACGGGTAACGGCGCCTGTGACCCCAATGGTTTTCCGAACGGCCGGCGCCCGATCGACGACGTCACCGACGTCGTGCTAGCGGTCGCCGGAACGAACTTCCTGCGCACGCCAGCGGCGACCAAGACGGTGCTGCATGACGGCGTCGCTCAGGAAGTCATCTTCCGCACTGGCGCCGGGGCGCCGGCCTTCCCCGGCGCTGACGCGTTCCCCTACTTGCCCACACCCAACGGGGGCACGTGAAGGAGCGGGTCATGCGCGCGCGACACTTACTCGTAGCCGTGTGCGTCACGTCGTGCCTCGCGACTGCGTGCGGGGACGATGATTCGAAGCCTGGCAAGGGAGGCGCTGCCGGGCAGGCTGGCGCTGCCGGCGAAGCTGGCAAAGCTGGCAGTGGCGGCTCGCCAACGAACGGCGGCACCGATAGTAGCCCAGGCGGCGACGGCAACCCCGTCGGCCAAGCAGGCGGGCCCGGCGCCGCCGGGAACCCGGGTGGCTTGGGTGGCGCGGGCGGTGAGGCTCCGTCCGGTTTCGTCGAGTTCGTTCACGACCTCGTCGAAAATCACACCTCGGAAACCAATCAGCCTGCAGCCACCAACCAGCAGTTCACGGAGCCGCAGGACGATCACGGTCACTACCTCGCACCCGCATCGGCTTTCGACGACCTGCTCTAGACGTTCCCTCGGAGCGCAACGTCACTCGCGCGAACGTCGCCCGAAGGCGCATCTTCCCGAGATCGCTCGTGCATGCCTGCTAACAAATCGCGCATGCGGGTCGAGAGCAATTCCTGCGCAAATGCCTCTAGCTCCTGAAAGTTGTTTTTTTCCACCTTCGAAAGTCGCGACCAAAGTTCGTCACGCTTCGCCTCCCAGGACTTCGAGCTCGCTGCATCTTCCAACATCATTCGCGAAGACGCCCCGCTGACGTCGAACACGCCCCAAAACCCGGTGAACCCGAGCTTAGCCGTGTCTTCCGACACGTCACGGAGCGCGAGCAAGACCGCGAGGAAGGCCGCAAAGTGTGCGATTGATGGCCGATTCACGAGCGTGACCTCAGCTCGTAAAACGGCTACGCACCGCGCTACAATCTCATTCAGCCGTTGCCGGTCGGTTTTCTGTCCCTGCGAACCAATCCAGGTTATCGCGTGCTTACTTTGATTTTCGATCGTCTTCGGGTCCTTCTCTTTCAGAATCGAAGTGATGACGAGCACGAGCAGACCTGCCGTCTCTTCATCCAACTTGGAACCCTTGATGCCTTTGACGGTTACCTGCGTGGCGCCCGTCAGGGTCAACTGTCGAAGCAGTAACCACGTGCCAATGGCAGTGCTGGCCAGCGTCACCGATGCGGCGAGCAGCTTGCAAGAATCCGCCGAGAATCCCAATTTGCGGCCCAGCAACGCCACTCCCAGCGGGGCAAGCACGACACCCAACGCCGTAACTCCCCACAGCGCGAGGTGGCGTTGAGGCCGAAGCAGCCAACGCTTCCAATCATCCGGCAAGCTCGAATACTGGTAGACGACCGCATACACAGCCACCGTAAACCCCACTACCTGGACCCAATCGCCCGTGGCCACGTAGGTCGCCCAAGGCTGCAACGAAGCGCCTGTCATCGCTCCGATAGACCGCTGCAACCGCTGGTTGTCAATGAGCTGATCATCGCCTGCATACCGTAGTCAAATGTTCGTATGAGACAGCTCGGGCGTCCACGATCACGATCGCGATCACCTTCAAGAAGCTCATACTTGTGCTACTGAATCCAGGCTGCCCGAAACCTCGCCGACCTCGCTGAGCAACGCCGGTCAGCGCCGGCCACCCAGACGCGCAGCGGCGCGTGCGCCGGTTGCGCCCTTGTCCCCCGCAACGACGTCAATCGCGTGACCGACCTCCGGCTGTTGCTGCTGATCGCCGCAATCAGCGCAACACGCGCAGCCACGCCTCGTGGCGCTCGACTAGCAGCTAGCTGTCGAGTCACGGGCCGTCGCGCCCATCGGAAACGGCGGTCCGCCGTTTAGTCAGATCCCTCGACACGAGGATTTTCAATCCCAGTACCGAGGGCCTCGGCGGGCGGGAATTTGGCTCGAAAGGGGACGCGGGCGGGGTCGGTGTAGCGAATGCGTAGCAGATCGCAGCCGGTCCCAGGCCCCGCCTTGTCCCTGTTGTTCTCCAGGCCTATCCTGAAGGTCATGCAGGCCCCCGCCACCGGCTTCCCAAAGCCCCCGGCCCCCGACGAGTCGCCGGCCCAGGCGCTCGTGCGCCTGCTGGAGCAGCACGGGCTCGAAGACAGTCTGCGCGAGATCCTGGCAGCCATCCAGGCCCGCAAGCAGGCAGGGCAGAAGGAAGCCCGTCTCGCGCTCCTCGAGCACTTGCTCGAAGGCCAGCCGCCTCTGACCGAAGCTGAGCTAGCCGCGGTCCGCGACGAGTAATGGCCGGCGTCACGCTCGATACGGGCGTCCTGATTGCCCTCGAGCGCCGCCAACGGCGTGCGCTCGCGCTTTGGGCCGACTGGACGCGCTCGATGGCCACGCTCACCGTGCCAGCCGTCGTGATCGCAGAGTGGTGGCGCGATCGGCAGTGGGATGCGGCTCGCTGGCTGGGCGGCCTCGATGTCGAGCCCGTCGACGAGACGCTCGCGCGGATCGCGGGCGAGGTGCTTGGCGAGTTGCGTCTCGGGCGTGAGCACACGATCGACGCGATCGTGATGGCTTCGGCAGCGCAGCGCGGGGACACGCTTTACACGTCGGACTTTGACGACATGGCGCGGTTGGCGACACGGTTCCCCAGTGTGCGCGTACTGGGCGTGTAGCGGTGTGCGTCTGCTTTGTGGCCGTCGGCAAATTGGCGGGCGGTTGTGGTGTCCTGGCAGCGAACCGCGTGGCCGCTCAGCGTTACTTCAGCACGCAGGATGCATCGAATTTGGGCAAGAGCCTTTTCTGGGGAGGGGCGAACGTTGAGACGTCGCACCGGTACATCGTGACGGAGCCATTTCCGGTCACCAAGATATTGACGACCGGCGGCGAAGCCAGAATCGAACTAGATCCATTCACAACTGAAAACAATGGGTGCTCCGCCTGACGAGCTGCAAACGCCCGATCGGCGGTCACCCCTCTCGCGGCCGCTCGGCAGCTTTGGCGTCGGTGGCCGGGACATTCACGAAGCTGCGGCCGCCAGCCGCCGCTCGCTGGACCGCGGTGCAGGACACCACTTTGCCCGAGGCGTCGATCTCGAGCTTCCACCAATGGAGGTCAGCCAAGGTCGCCCCTCCCAAACCCAGCGTAACGACTCGTCCCGGGCATCGGCTACGTGGAGCCAGCACTCGCCGTCCCGCTCGGCCTGGATCCGGTCCCGGCCCGCGCGGGCGAACTCGAGCTGCTCTGCGGCGCGGAACCGTCGGGCCCGGGCGCAGTGCCGTTCGAGCCGCGGTCGGGGAGGAGGTCGACGAGCTCATCGGTGGCCCAGTCGAGCGTCCGCTCCCAATAGGCTGCCCGCGCGGCGCGGGCACCGGCGCAGCCGGCCCCGGCCTGGACGGCGGCGAGCACCCTGCCATCCTCGAAGAGGCCGAGCTCGTGAAGGTGATCGTGGTCGTGACCGTGAACCGCCTGCGGCGGGTCTCGTGGTCGTGGCCCCGCCCGCGGCGGGCATTCGCGAACGCCTGCGGCGAGCAGGTGATCGTGAATCCGACTCTTCACCAAATCGCGCCGCAGGCGCGACCACGATCGCTCTTGCTCCGCGGCCGAAGGCCGTTCACCAAATCGCGCCGAAGGCCGTTCACCAAATTGCGCCGCAGGCGCGTTCACCTGCTCGCACGCTCACGAAATCGCCCCGAGCGCAGCTCGGGCGTTCACGATCACCGCAACGATCACCAATCAGGGAGCCGCAAATCGGCACCTGGCTCCGCTTACGGCAGCTTCTGCGATTGGGGCTGCGGCGTGGCAGCCCCAGTGTCCGCATCACTTTTCCGGCAGCGTCGACCAGAACTTCCAGACGCCGTCGTAGCGGTATTTGCCGACGGCGGGGTCGTTCTTGTCCGGCAAGTGGCCGCTATCGATCGCGCACCAAACGACTGGGAACTTGGCGGGGCAGCCCGTGTACGTCACGCACTTCGGGTAGTCGGGATCCCACATTTTGGTTTCGGTGCCGACGCATTGGTTGCGCGCCAGAAGCTCGTCGCGCGCGGGCGCGGTGCCGAGCGAGTCGTTCAGCGGCGTGGCGAGCGGGCCGATTGGGTTGCCGTCGTCTTGCAGGCCGACGACGAAGATGGCGGCGGTCGGGCCTTTGCACGGCTTGGGGCCGTTGATGCGCAGGCCGCCACCGATTTGCACGCCGTAGCCACGGATGATGTCCGAGCTGGCGCAGCCGAGCGACACGCTTTCGAACGCGCCGCTGCTGTAGCCGCCGAGGAACACCTTGTTGGTGGCGTTGCAGTATTTGCTTTGCACGTCTTTGACGACGGCCGCCAGGTACTGCACTTCGGGGCTGTTCGGGTAATCATCGGCGAAAACCGCGCCGCCGCAGTCGGGCATCGCGGCCTTGGACAGCACGTAGGAGAGCGACACCAAGATGGCTTTGTCTTGGTTTGCAACGTTGCCGAGCGGAGCGTAGCCACCCTCGGAGCCGACCGTCTCGGGACCGCCGCAACCGGAGCCGCCGACGGTGATCGGGTACTGCTTGGTCGGGTCGTAGTTGGTCGGCAACTTCAGGTAGTAGTTGCGGTGCGTCCAGTTGTAAGTCGCGCCTGCGTTGGGCGGATACTTGGTGATGAACGCGGGATCGACACCGGTCACTTCGATGTCGTGCTTCACCCACGCGGTGGCCGAGTCGGTGGGTTGCGGATCCATCTTGCAGCCGGGGCTGCCAGCGCCGGTGGCGGGAGCGCCACCAGCACCGCTCATGCCGGCTGCGCCGGCCGTGGTGCCCGAGCCGCCCGCGCCGGCCGTGATGCCCGAGCCGCCCGCGCCGGCCGTGCCGGGCGAGCCGCCGGTGCTGACCGAGCCCGCCGCGCCTGGGGTGCCAGCGGTGCCGGGCGTCCCGGCGGTGCCGGCCGCGCTGTTGGCGCCGGCCGTGCCAGGGGGTGCGCCAGCACCGCCGATCGAGGTTGGATTGTCAGTGCTGCTACAGGCACTGAAAGAAATGCTCAGCAAAACCGCAGAAGATGCGGCAAACAACGGGGAAAAGCGTCTGCTCATGGGGCCACCTGTCGGCAGTAGTGTCCGGCAAGTGGCTGCGCTGCCCGCAAATGTGACGCGACCGACTCAAAGCGGCGCGTAGGCCCCACTGGGCCGGGGGGCCCCGGCTAGCTCGCGTGCGCGCGACGCAATGGCGGCGGAGGGGCCGAGATCGCCCGCTCCTCTTGGAGCAGCTCGGTGAACAGCATGCGGTAGTGGACGAGCGATTGACGCAGCAGCTCGGTATCGACCGTACCGTTGTGTACCGAACCGGCGAGACTGTGCGCCGCGCGGTAGTGCTGGACCACCAGCGGGTGCTCGACCGAAAGATCGGCCACTCGTTGCTCGAAGCTGAGTGTGGGGTAACCGCGCGCGCGCATCACTTCGTTGATCAGCTCGTTGGCGGAGGTAACGGCGACGGCCGGATCGTCGACGAAGCCCTGCTGAATGTGGTTCCAGTGCGCTGCAAACCGACTCCGGTCAGCCGGGCTCAGGTCTCGAAAGCGGAAGTGCTCGACGCGACGCGTGCGCGCTTCGAGCTCGTGCTCGGCTCGGGCCGGCGTACCCAGCTGCTCGACCGTGCGTTCGTATTCCGGACCGAAGTGCTGCCGCAGCCTGGCGCTGCGCGCGTGCGCTCGGTGCCGCGCCATCGCCATGCTGGCGATCAGGACCGCTAGCGCGACCAGCGCAATGACTATCCAAAGTCTTTCTGTGTCGTTCATGATTAAATCTCCGGGCGACGCGCGCCCCAAAATGTCCCGGCGTGGCTCAAATCGACGTCAGCGGCTGCTCGCGTGCCTGGGCGCCTCGGGCTCGGGCGAGAGCCGCTGACGAAACTCCAACAGCGATTGCTGGAGGTCCTTGGCCAGCTGCGCGCTCGAACCCAGCAGACTGCCGCCGTCGGCCGTGAGGCGGTGTTCGAGGCTGGCAAATTGGGTCTCGAGCTCCTGCCATTTTTCCTTTGCATCCAGTCGTGCCAGGTGCAGCCGCACGCGGATTTCATCGCGGAGCTGGGCGAGCGAAGCGAAGTCGACGTGATCCGTAGCCTTGTCGGTGTCGTTCATCGGCAGGCGGCAGTTGCAAGCCTCGGGCCGCGCAAGTAGACGCGCGCCTGGGCATTTCGCCGCGAGGCGATAGTCGACGGTGACGCGCGATGACTATAAGCTTGCGGCATGCGGCCGAGCAGGTGGGTGAGGTTGTGGGGCTTGCTTTTTGTTGGCACAGCGACGCTGGGCGCGCTCGCGTGCGGTCAGTCGAGCTCGGGCGGCGCGAATGGGGCGGCCACGCAAGGCGGCGCCGGGACGATTCCGGGCAAGGGCGGTGGCGGGGCGGACGCTCTGCCACGGAGTGGCGCCGCTGGCGCGAGCAACGCTTCCGGCGGCACGACCATGAACATGGGCGGCGACGCCAGCGCGACCGGCGGCAGTTGCACGGGACTCGCCTGCGACGTGCAATCCTGTGCGGTCAATACCACGACGACGATCAGCGGTACGGTGCTCGCGCCCAACGGCACATTGCCGCTCTACAACGTTTCGGTGTTCGTGCCGAACGCAGCGGTACCACAATTCGAGCCCAAGATTGCGTGCGACCGCTGCGGCGAACACGACGTACCCAGCGTGGTGCGGACCACCAGCAACCAGAGCGGCAAGTTCGCGCTGCAAGGCGCGCCGGCGGGCAAGAACATCCCGCTGGTGATTCAGGTCGGCCGCTGGCGCCGGCAGATCGTGATTCCGAGCGTGCCACCGTGCGTAGAGACCAAGCTCGAGATTGAGCAGACGCGCTTGCCGCGCAACAAGCAGGAAGGCGACCTTCCACGCATGGCCCTGATCGCCGGCGGCGGCGGTGATTCGCTGGAGTGTTTTCCGCGGCGGCTGGGCATCGACGACGCGGAATTTACGACCAGCGCGGGTGACGGCAGCATCCATCTTTATGCGTCCATGGGCACGGGACAAAGCGCGGGCATCAGCCATTTCGATGCTGCCTTGAACGGCGGAGCCACGCTGCCGCTCGACACCCAGCTGTGGGCGAGCCCGGAGTCGCTGCAGAAATACGATCTGTTGCTGTTGGGCTGCGAGGGCGCGTCGCGCGTCAACGAAAAGCCGCTGGCCGCTCGTGACGCCATGTACGACTACACCGTGCTTGGCGGCCGCATGCTGGCCATGCATTTTCAAAGCATCTGGTTTTCAGGCGGGCCAACCCCGCTCAGCACGCTCGGCACGTGGACGGACCGTCGGGATCCGACGATGTTGGACGGGCCGATTGAAGCGACCGTGAATCGGACCTTCCCCAAGGGCGCCGCGCTTGCGCAATGGTTGGTCGACAACGCCGCTTCGGTGACGCTCGGAACGCTGTCGATTGTAGGCGTGCGCGACAACTTGCAAGCCGTGGATCCCAAGTTGGCGCGCGAATGGCTCACGCTCGACAACCCGCAGTATCGCGACGCGCCCAAAATGGTCGGGCTGATGTCGTTCACGACCCCGGTCGGCGCGCCTGCCGCCCAAGCCTGCGGTCGCGCGGCCTACGCCGACCTGCACGTCGCGCCCACGATCGTGCCTGGCGTCGGTGATCCGCCGCTGCCCGGATTTCCGCTCAATTGCGAGGAGCGTGACCTGTCGGCCCAAGAGAAAGCCATGGCTTTTTTGCTGTTCGATCTCAGCTCGTGCATCGCGCCGACGGACATTCCGTAACCGCCTGGGGACGTGCTCAACTACGCTCATGAGCGCGACTCGACCGCCTTCGACGCGATTTCGCTTCGTCAATCTCGACGGCTCGGAGCCGCACCCCGTTTCGGCGGTAATGAAGTGGGCGTTGGTCGACCGCGTGCTGGGCAGGCGTCGCAACGGCTCGGCAGCGGAGCCGGCGCCGAGCGTGGTGCCAGACACCGAAAAGCTCGCGCACCCACCCGCGGTGGGGCAGCCGGCGCGACTGACCTGGATTGGCCACGCTAGCTGGCTGGTTCAACTGGACGGCGTTTCCTTGCTGATCGATCCGATTCTTTCGGACAGCATCGGACCGGGCGTGAAGCGCTTCGTGCCACCGGCGCTGAACGTCGACGCCGGCCTGCCGTCGATCGACGCGCAGCTGATCACGCACAACCACCGCGATCACCTGGATCTGCCGTCGGTGCGCGCCGTTGGTCGGCCGGTGATCGCCGGACTGGGCCTGGCGGCGTTTTTCGAGCGCCAGCAGCTTGCCTGCACCGAGCTCGATTGGTGGAGCGAGACGCGCGTCGGCAAGGTGACGATTCGCTTCGTGCCCGCGCAGCACTGGAGTCGCCGCGGCTTGAACGACGCCAACGCCACGTTGTGGGGCGGCTTCGTGATCGAAGGCTCGACCGCGCGCCTGTACCACTCGGGCGACACCGCGTATTTCGACGGCTTCTCTGAAATCGGGCGCCGCTCGGGCCCGATCGACGCGGCCATGTTGCCGATCGGCGCCTATGACCCGGCTTGGTTCATGAGCAAGCAACACATGAACCCCGGGGAAGCCACGCGCGCGTTTACCGATCTGGGCGCCCGCACGTTCGTGGCCATGCACTGGGGCACGTTCAAGCTCACCGACGAGCCGCTCGGCGAACCGCC
>FSUE01000917.1_pt1 | contig 11937 bp, 8 predicted proteins | sample 1637031 | NCBI WGS metagenome assembly FSUE01 (sample SAMEA3914819, study PRJEB12502) | metagenome | biome: forest; material: soil | place: Canada | collected 2010-06-26 | depth 0.3 m | reverse complement strand
GGCTCGAAACCCCCAGATTCTCGCCCTCGCGGACCTCCCGTCCTCCCTGTGAAAATCTGGGTCCTGACGGATTCGTTCCGGCGACGTGAAAGGCTTGGCGGTTCGGCGCCCATTTGCTGCGGTTGACCGGGTTTTCCCGATCGGCACGAGGGTCACTGGACACCCAACAGAAGCATGAGCCAGGACGGCGTTTTTCTAGGCAAGCACCAGATTTCGAAGCGCGAGCCGACGGTCGACGGTCGGCTGGTCGAGCGGGGTGGGGAAACCTTTTATCGAATCGAGCACGCCGAGGCGATGGCGCCGTTCCTGACCACGGTGGTGAGCGACTCCGACCATTGGCTGTTCGTGGGTAGCAACGGCGCGCTGACGGCGGGTCGTCAAAGCTCCAAGTTCGCGCTCTTCCCGTACACGACCGAGGACAAGCTGCTCGACGGCGTCGACGTCTCGGGCCCGCACACGGCGTTGATCGTCGAGCGCGCGGGCGCCCGCCAATTGTGGCAGCCGTTCAGCGCGTTGTCGGATTTCGTTTACGACGTCACGCGCAGCCTCGAGAAGAGCGTGCTCGGCAACAAGCTGCGCTTCGAAGAGCTGAACCAAGATTTGGGCGTACGTTTCGGCTACGAATGGAAGACCAGTGCGCGCTTCGGCTTCGTGCGCGAGTGCACGCTCGAGAACACCGGCACGACTCCGGTCAAGGTGCGCGTGCTGGACGGCGTGCAGAACCTGCTCGCCGCCGACATCGAAGAACAGATGCAGCTCGGCTTTAGCTCGCTGCTCGACGCCTACAAGAAGAACGAAGTCGTGGCCGGCACGACGCTCGGCCTGTATACGCTAACCGCGCAGGTCATCGATCGCGCGGAACCACGCGAGTCGCTCCACGCCGCCGTGGTGTGGAGTCATGGCCTACCCAACGCCAAGATTCTGCTGTCATCCGAGCAAAATCGCCGTTTTCAGCACGGCGAGGCAGTGAGCGCCGACAGCGAGGTGCGCGGCAAGCGCGGCGCTTACTTGCTGGCCAGCAGCGTCGAGCTGGCGCCGGGCGCCAAGCTGTCGTGGCTGTTGGTGCTCGACGTCACCCGCTCCCAGCGTCAAGTCAGCGAGCTGACGGCGCGGTTGGCCAAGCCCGCAGAGCTGGCGGCTGAGGTGCAAGCAGACGTCGAGCACGGCACGCAGAACCTGCGCCGGATCTTGGCTGCGACCGACGGTTTCCAAGTCACCGCCGATCGGCTGACCAGCGCGCACCACTTGGCCAACGTGCTGTTCAACGATCTGCGCGGCGGCATCTACGCGCAGGGCTACGCGATCACTGGCGCCGATTTCGCGCGCTTCGTGAAGACGTGGAACAAAGCGACGTTTCGGAAGTTCGAGCAGCTGCTCGGCGACCTGCCGGAGACGCTGTCGCGCAGCGAGCTGTCAGCGCTGGTCGAGCTTCACGCCGACCCCGACCTGACGCGCCTAGCGTATGAATACCTGCCGTTGACGTTCAGCCGTCGCCACGGCGATCCGAGCCGACCGTGGAATCGCTTCGAAATTCGCGTGCGCGACCAGCAGGGCAACAGCTTGCTGGGTTTTCAGGGCAATTGGCGCGACATTTTCCAGAACTGGGAAGCCTTGAGCGTGCCGTTTCCGGATTTCGTCGAGAGCATCATCGTCAAGTTCGTGAACGCTTCGACGGCCGACGGCTACAACCCGTACCGCATCACGCAAGAGGGTATCGATTGGGAGGTGCCAGAGCCGGACCACCCGTGGGCGGCGATCGGCTACTGGGGCGACCATCAGGTCATTTACCTGACCAAGCTGATCGAGCTGTCACGCAGTCACCATCCGGAGCGACTGCGCGCGCTGCTCGAGCGTGAGCTATTCACGTACGCCAACGTGCCGTATCGGATTCGGCCGTACGCAGAGATTGTGAACAACGTGCGCGACACGATCGTGTTCGACCACGCCAAGCAGAAGCAGATCAACGCGCGCGTCGCCGAGGTCGGTTCGGATGGCAAGCTGTTGGCAAATGCCGATGGCCTGACGCGCGTCACGTTCCTGGAGAAGCTTTGGGTGACCGCGCTCAGCAAGCTGGGCAACTTGGTGCCTGGCGGCGGGCTATGGCTCAACACCGGGCGCCCGGAGTGGAACGACGCCAACAATGCGCTCGTGGGTTACGGGTTGTCGATGGTGACGACCTACTATTTGGAGCGCTATTTGGCGGTTTTGGTCGAGCTGATGGCGCCGCTGCAAGCGCGTGAGCTCGCGTTCAGCGCCGACGTAGCCAGCTGGCTCGAGCGCACGGCGACGGCGCTCGAAGCGCATCAAGGCCTACTGAACCAGCCGACCATCGATGACCTGGCGCGCCGCAAAGTGATGGACGAGCTGGGTCTTGCCGCCTCGGATTTTCGCAGCAAGCTCTACGACTCGGGTCTGCCCGGCAAGCGCAAGTTGACGGGCGGCCAGCTGCTCGACCTTGCCAACTTGGCGCGGCGCTGGGTCACGCACACGATTGCCGCCAACAAGCGCGCCGATGGGCTGTACCACGCGTACAATCTGCTCGCGTTCAACACCGACGGCGGCGTGCGCGTCGAGTACCTGTACGAAATGCTCGAAGGCCAGGTCGCGGCGCTCAGCACGCGCGCCATGCCGCCAACCGAAGCCATCGGCATGCTCGAGGCGCTGGCGCACAGCAAAATGTACCGCCCCGACCAAGAGAGCTACACGCTGTATCCGGATCGTCGCTTGCCGCGTTTTCTGGAGAAAAACAGCGTCAAACCAGCCGAGCTCGCCAAGTCAAAGTTGCTGGTCGAGCTGCTCGCGTCCGGTGACAAACGCATTATCTTCAAGGACGACCAGGGCACGGTGCGGTTTCACGAGAGCTTCGCCAGTGCCGAGCGGCTCGAGGCCGCGCTGCGCGCTCAAAACGCCGATCCCCAAGGAATTGCGGCCGCGCTCGACGTCTACGAAGCAACCTTCGACCACCACAGCTTCACCGGCCGCAGCGGCACCATGTTCGCGTACGAAGGCTTGGGCAGCATCTACTGGCACATGGTGGCCAAGCTGTTGCTCGCCACCGGTGAACGCACCTTCGCCGCGGCCGAACAAGGCGCCCCGGCCGAAGTCGTCAATCAACTCACCGAGCGCTACTACACGATCCGCCGCGGCCTCGGCGGTTTCAACAAGACGCCGTCGGTGTACGGCGCCTTCCCGCTCGATCCGTACTCGCACACGCCGAGCGGCTCGGGCGCGCGCCAGCCGGGCATGACCGGTCAGGTAAAAGAAGAAGTGCTGACGCGCTTCGCGGAGCTGGGCGTCACCGTTCACGGTGGCCGGATCGCGTTCCGTCCGCTGCTGTTACGAAGGTCCGAGTTTTTGCGCGAGCCGGCCGAGCTCTGCACGTTCGATCTCGACGGCGCGCCGCTCACGGTGCCGCTCGCCGAAGGCACGCTCGGCTTCACCTACTGCCAAGTGCCGGTCGTCTTTCACCTGGGCGACAAGCTGCGGATCGTGCTCAGCAAGCCAAGCGGCGCGGAAGAGATCTCGGGCGACACGCTCTCGACCGAGGCTTCGGCGGCGCTGTTCGCGCGCACCGGGCAGATCAAGCAAATCGACGTTTGGACGACGCCCGGCTGCTGACCACGAGCCGTACCTCAGCCGTCGGCGGTTTTTCCGCGTAGACCGCGCGTTTGTTGCAGCGCGTCGAGCAAGACCGCGACGCTGACCTTCGGATCGGCGTCGAAGGTGTAACCCTGTTTCACCAGCCAGCTGGCGCCGTCCAGATCGTTCTTGGCACCGTAGAGCAGGAAATTCGCGCGCACCAAGAAGCTCATGCCGCGCAAGAGCTGCTCGGCGACGCGGTGATTGTTGGCGGTCGCCACCATGCTCAAAGCCGACAGGTTGCGCTTGCAGAACCGCGCGATCTCGATCAGACGCTGCCGCTCGTCGAAGGTCGGCGGCGGCGACTCGGGCTCGACGACCGTCAAGTAGGCGAACCGCTCACCTCGTTCACGCCCGAACGCCTCGCCCGCGCTGATGACGAAGTCGACCGAAGCTTGGTCGACCGGGCCGCGCCAGGAAGACACGAGCACATTGCCGACCGACGAAACGGCGACGAACGATTTTACGCCCAGCGGACGCAGCACCGCGGACTGATTGGCTCGCGACGCCCGACCCCAACCTTCGGGCGAAGGCGGCACCGGCGTGGCTGCGCGCAAGCCGCCCGGTCGCCCGAGCACCCGCCGCAAGCGCTCGGAGGCCGAGCTGAAACGCCGGCGCACGGTCTTCACGTCGCAGTCGTTGATGTCGGCCAATACCCGAAATGGCATGCCGGCCGTCAAGTGCAACGCCAAAAGCTCGCGCTCGGGCGCGGACAGCTCACCCAGCGCGCGGTGCAGCCGCTCGGCCGACGATGCGCTGTCCTCGTCGGGTTCTTTCCAGTCGCCAAGCGGCGATTCTTCCAGCAGCTCGCTTGGGATCTCGCGGCGCCGGTAGGCCTTACGCCGGTAAGCCAACACGACCAGATCACAGGCCTGATGAAGCCAGTCGCCGGCAGGCGTTAGCTCGGGCGCTGCCGCGCGCTGCTTGAGCGCACACAGAAACACCTCGTGACCGACGTCCTCGAGATCCGCCGGCGCGACACCGAGCGTGAGCAGGCGCGCACGCACCAGCGCGTGGCTGTCCAAGTACGCGGTCGCAAGCTCGTCGGTCGCCTTCATGACGGAAGCCTCGAGCAGCCTATGCCTGCTCGGTCATGCGCGCAGCTTCGACCAGCTGCGCGATGCCACCCTGCTCGAACGCGCCGTGGGCGATCAGCCAGGCCGCGGCTTCGTTCAAACCTTGGGACGCGTGGATCGGGTAGCGCACCTGCAACAGAAAGCCGAGCCCGCGCATGATTTGCTCGCCGAGGCGCAGGTTCGCGTGCGCGCCGTACAGGCCAAAAGCGACGCAACTTTGCCGTAGAAATTCCAATGCTTGAAAGATCAGCAACCGGCCATCGAACTGCGGTACCGGCCAGCCCGCCTCGACGATGCCGAGGCAGGCGATGCGCGGGCCCGAGCTCTGCAGCGTGGCCTCGACCGCGCGGAACAACAACTGCAGCCCCGACGGCGTTAGCGCGCCGCGCCAAGAGGTGATCAGCACGTTGCCGATCGAGCCAATCGACACGCCCGAGTCGGCACCGAAATGCCGATAGGCTGCTGCTGCGCCCAGCGTGAGCCCAACACCGGGCGAGGTCCAAGGTGAGGACTTGAGGGCGTAAACGTCACGCGAAGCTTCAGCCTCCAAGATCCGACGCAGGCGCTTGGCGGCCAACTGGAAGCGCTTGCGCACCGTCTTGACGTCGCAACCGTGCAGCTCTGCCAAGGTCCGAAACGGAACGTCCGCCGCCAGGTGCAGCGCCAAGAGGTCACGCTCCAACGGATTGAGCTCAGCCAGCGCGCGGTGCAGGCGCTGGCCCGGTCGCTCCGCGGAGTCGACCTCGGCCACGGCGCCGAGCAAGCGGGCTTGCTCACTTTCGGGCAGCTCTTGCTGGATCTCACGCCGGCGATAGGCCTTACGCCGGTGTGCGAGCGCCACGAACTCGCACGCTTGGTTCAGCCAGGCTGCCGCCGCCGCCTCGTTACTGAGCTCGGTGCGCCGGCGGAGCGCCACCACGAACACCTCTTGGCGCAGATCCTCGACGTCGGTGGAAGGCACCCCGAGCCCAACCAGCCGCGCGCGCAGGCGATTTTGCGAAGCCGCATACGTCACCTCTAACTGATTGATATCATTAATATTACTTGTCATTGCCGCCGGCGACTGAGTCAGCTTGACCGAAAGAACGACGCCCTTCAAAAGATTTGTTCCCACGACCAGCGGGCCGGGGGCATTTAGGGGGGACCTGAGTTGCCTCTCGCCTAAGCGGCGTGGGCGGGTGCCGTTCGTGGGTGGTGGGGTCGGGGTCTTTTGCGGTGGTTGCTGCGGCGGCACCGGAGGCCGATACTCGTCGATCATGCAACCCGGCGGATTTGGCGGCGGCGGACAAGGCAATGGTTACCCGCCCGGAGGCTATCCGCCCGCCCCCGGCGCCCCCGGCGCTCCGCAGCCGTACGGGGCTCCGCAACAACCGCAGCCCTACGCCGCTCCGCAACAAGCCTACGGCGCGCCCCAACCACCGCAGCAGTATGGCGCCCCGGCGCAACAGCCGTACGGCGCGCCGCAGCAGCAACCGTACGGCGCGCCGCAGCAGCAACCGTACGGCGCGCCGCAGCAGCAACCGTACGGCGCGCCGCAGCAGCAACCGTATGGCGCTCCCGCGCCGGGCCAGTATCCGGGTGCGCCCGGTCAGGTGGCACAACAGGCAGCGCAGATGGGTTACGGCGCAGCGCCAGGCATGCCCGGTATGCCAGGCTTGCCCGGCATGATGGCCGCGCCGCGCGGCAACTCGTTTGGCCAGGCGCAGTCAGCGCTGGCGGGTGCGGGCGGCATGATGAAGATGATGAAGTACGCCTTCATCGGCATCGGCGGCTTGTGCGCGCTGGGTGGCTTGGCGATGGTGTTCACGGTCGACGTCATCACCGGCATTTCCGTGGCCTTCACCGGCGTGGTGTTCGTGGTCGTCGCGATCGCGGTGTTGCCGCGCTTCTCGGGCATGCTGGGTCAAGCTACGGCGATGGTCGACGGCTTCGCCGCGAAAGAGCAGCTGGCGATGACCGGCATTCCGGCGATGGGTCGGCTGATCAGCGTGCAGCAGACCGGGCGCTTGGTGAACTACAACCCCGAGATCCAAGCCGTGGTCGAGGTGCACCATCCGCAGCTCGGCCCGTACCAGACGCAGACGACGGCGATCGTGCCGCAAATCGCCATCCCGCGCGCCCAACCCGGTGGCCAGGTGCAGGTGCGGGTCAGCCCGCAAAATCAGCACGAAATCGCGCTGGTTTTCTAGACGCGCGGTTTTTACAAGTCAGAAGCTCTGACGGTCCAAGACGACTTGGGCTTCAAAATTGTACTTGCCGTGCATGCGAACCGCGCGGTTTTGGGTACCGACGTGTGCTCTGCTCCTTCTTCACTGCGGCTCCGGGAATCCTGGGGTCGGCGGCTCGGGAACCGGTCCGGGTACCGCCGGCGCGAGTACTTCGACCAGCGGCACTCACGCCGGCGGCGCGAGTGGAGCGTCGTCGACGACTTCTGGCGGCACGCTCGACATCGGCCTCGGCGGAAGCGATGCCAGCAACCACGCCGGCAGCGCCGGCACGAGCGCCGTCGATACCAGCGGTTGCGGCGACGGTCTGTTGCAAGCAGCCGCGCTCGGCGAAGCCTGCGACGACGGCAATAGCGTTTCCGGTGACGGCTGCTCGGCGGACTGCATGGCGATCGAAGCCAACTTTGCCTGCCTGAAGCCTGGCAAAGCCTGCGCGTCGACGGTGGCGTGCGGCGACGGCAAAGTCGCCGGCACCGAAACGTGCGACGACGGCAACACCAAGCCGCTGGACGGCTGTGACGGCGCCTGCCAGCTCGAGGCGGGCTGGATTTGCCCGAACCCGGACGACGCGTGCCAAGCCGCCCAATGCGGCGACGGCATCGTTGCTGGTGTCGAGCAGTGCGAGGACGACGACGCGACGCCCGAAAGCGGTGACGGCTGCTCGGCGACGTGCGCGCTCGAGCAAGGCTATGTCTGCGAAAGTCCGGGCAAAGCTTGCCGCAAAGCCGTTTGCGGGGACGGCATCGTCGAAGGTGGCGAGCCGTGCGACGACAAAAACCAAGTCGTCGGCGACGGCTGCAGCCCGGCGTGCGAAGCCGAGCCGGTGTGCGACGAGCCGACCGATGCCGACGGTTGCTCGTCGCGCTGCGGCGACGGCTTGCTGCTCGAGGGCGACGCCGAAGAGTGCGACGACGGCAACAAGCGCGATGGCGACGGCTGCTCGGCTTCGTGCCAGGTCGAGGCCGGCTACCAGTGCGTGCAGCAAGCCGGCGCGTTGCCGGATTCGCTGACGATTCCGTTCACGTTCCGCGACTTCATCGCGCTCCCCAGCGCGACGACGACCAAAAAACGCCACCCGGATTTTCAGGCGCGCTGCGCCGGTCTAAATAGCGGAATCGTCGGCGCCACGCTCGACGCGCAGGGCAAGCCGCTCAACAGCGGCGCCTGCAACCTGAACGCCGACTGCACGCTGCAGCTCGGCCCGATCACGCTCGACCCCGACGCCTGCAAACCGGTCAACGAGAGCTGCCCGAGCGGCTTCGACACCTGCGACGAGCTGCACGCCAATCACCCGCTCGACGGGCACCCGGGCGAAGATCCGTTCGAGTTTTGGTACCGCGACACCAGCGACGTCAACAAAACCAAGGTCGTGCCGACGGTGTTGACGCTGTCGGGCGGCGCCTACCGCTTCGAATCGGGCGCGCTCTACCCGTTCGACAACGACGGCTGGGTCAAGGCGGGTGACGAGGTGGCGGCGGGTAACGGCCACAACTACGGCTTCACGACCGAGGTGCGGCGTTGGTTCACGTTCAGCGGCGGCGAGCTGTTGACGTTCACCGGCGACGACGACGTTTGGGTGTTCATCAACGGCAAGCTTGGGCTCGACATCGGCGGCGTGCACGCGATCGAGAAACGCACGATCCGCTTGAATGCCAACGGCAGCGTGGACTGCAAGCTCGGCGAGCCCGGCGTGTTCGACAACCTGACCAACTGCGAAACACCGAGCCGCAGCCTGGGCCTGACCCTGGGCAAGGTCTACGAGATCACGCTATTTCACGCCGAGCGCCACACCAGCGAGTCGAATTTCCGGCTCGCGCTCACCGGCTTCGTCGACGCCAAGAGCAAATGCACGGCCGTCTGCGGCGACGGCACGCAGACGCCCGGCGAAGCTTGCGACGACGGCGTGAACAACGACGACAGCGCGTACGGCGGCTGCACCAAGCTGTGTAAACGCGGCCCGCGCTGCGGCGACGGCAATCCGCAAATGCCGCAAGAAGACTGCGACGACGGCGCCAACCTCACGCCCTATTCGCCCGACAAGCAGGGCTGCGCGCCAGGCTGTAAGCTGCCCAGCTGGTGCGGCGACGGACAGGTCGACGGCCTGTTCGGCGAAGAGTGTGACGACGGCAAGAACGCCGGCGGCTACGGCGGCTGCGAGCCGGACTGCACGCTGGGCCCGCGCTGTGGCGACGGCATGATCGACGACATGCAAGAAAACTGCGATGACGGCAACGCCATCTCCGGCGACGGCTGCTCGTCCAAGTGCTCGAAGGAAGCCCCGAAGTAGCCGCCGGCTACCAAGGCTGGGGGACCTTGCGCTAGTCTGCCGGGCCATGAGCTCAAGCGACGATGGCCTGAAGGCGAGCCAAACGCGGCTGTGGAAGTTGATCGAAGAGCGCTGCCGGCCCGGCGCCGATACCGTGGCGATCGACAAGCGGATTTGGGACCTGTTCGGTGAAGACTGGGCGATCATGTTCACCGACCTGTCCGGCTTCTCGCGCCGCGTGACCGAGTTCGGCATCGTCCACTTTCTGCAAGTCATCTACGAGCAGCGAAAGTTGCTGTTGCCGATCGTCGAGTCGTTCGACGGCTTGTTGCTGAAGGAAGAAGGCGACAGCTTCATGATCATGTTCCGCACCGCCGAGCGCGCCGTCGCGTGCGGTGTTGCGATGCAACAAGCCTGCAGCAACGTCAACGAGCGCCGCAAACCGGAGGAGCAAATCTTGCTCTGCCTCGGCATCGGCTACGGCCGCATCCTGCGCATCGGCGACAGCGACGTGTGGGGTCGTGAGGTCAACGGTGCGAGCAAGCTCGGCGAAGACACCGCCAAGCCTTACGAGATTCTGCTGACCACGGCCGCGCGCGACGCCTTGGGTGAAAAACCCGGCTACAGCTACGAAGACATTGGCCCAGGCTCGTTCGGCGGCGATCCGAACTACCGCTTGAAGTACAAGTAACCCCTGCCCTTTGGGCTACTCTCGGCGGCGCTTTTTGGCTACGGTCGCGACTTGAATTCTCCCGGGCAACGCTTCAAGGTCGGGCGACTCTGGCGCATGGTTTGCGCCTTGGCGGCGCTGGGGCTCGGCAGCCTGATCATTGCGGGCAAGTTGGCTGCGCCGACGGCGCTCGCGCACGCCAGCCCGTTGCTGGCCGCTGCGGTCGACTCGGCGCGCGCAGCAGCGACGCCGGCGGCGCCAGCTCCGGCCAGGCCGGCCGCGCCCGCCCCGAGCGCCAGCGCAGCGGTAGGCCCCGATGCCCCCGGCACCGCGACCAAAGACGGCGAAGAGACGGCCAACTCCACGCTCGGCGACACCGTCATCCAAACCGAGGCCGACCTGCCTAAAGATTTGAGCCCGGAGCAGCTCGACGCGCTCGGCAGCGGCAAAGTGCCGATCCACCGCGAGGGCCGCTACCGTTCGCCGCTGGCCAATCCGTCGCTGGGCGGCCCGGCGACGGTGCGCGTCGGCTTCGTGATCTCCGAGATTCGCGACTATCAGATCCAAGACGGCAGCTTCTCGGCCGACTTTTTCATGTCGTTCACGGCCGACAAGCCCGTGCCCAAGCTGCACCCAGTCTTCACCAACGGTCACGAAACCAACTGCATCAGCCTGGTCGACGTCGAAACCTTCCGCTTTTACCGCTGCACCGGCACGTTCACCAGCCCGGTGGATCTGCTCGACTACCCGTTCGACACGCAGACCTTGGACATCAGCGTGGAAGACGCGGTTTACGGCGTCGACACGATCGTGTTCGTGGCCGATCCGCGGCGCACGTCGCTCGACGCCAACTTCAGGATCTCGGGCTACAGCGTGGCCGCGGTGGGCGCGAACACCTTCAAGCACCAGTACCCGTCGCGGTTCGACCGCGATGATCTCTACGTATCGCGCTACAAGTTCACGTTGGCGCTCGATCGCTTCGCGCAGTCGGCCGCGTTCAGTGTGTTCGTTCCGGCGATCATCATCGTGCTGATCTCGCTGATCGGCCTGTGGGTGCCGCCGGAAGAGCTCGAGGTGCGCAGCAACGCCGGCGCGCCGATGCTCGCCGCCGCCGTGCTGTTCCACTACTCGCTCGTGCAGTCGTTGCCGGCGACCGGCTACCTGACCCACGCCGACAAGCTGATGCTCGGCGTCTACGTTTCGCTGTTCATGAACATGGCCACCACCTGGGTGTTCATGATCGTCGACGAAGAGCGGATCCCGTTTTGGTTTCGATTTTTCCGCGCCTGGACGCCGCCCGCCACCGTGCTGGTCATGCTGGCCGCCATCTTGGCCTGAACGCTCGAGGAACCCATGCGCAAGATCGTCATCGTCGGAATCATCTGCCTGATCGTAGGCGCGTTGCTGGGCTGGTTTTCCGGGCGGATCATGCTCGAGCGCTACTGGACGCAGCCGTTGGTGCTGAAGCGCCTGGCAGCCTCCGACGTCGAGCCGTCGACCGGCCAGGGCGCTGACCCGGCGCCGAAGGTGGGCACGGTCGTGCTGCGCCCCACGCCGCTGGCGCGCGCACGCATGGTGCTGAGCGAGCTCACCCGCCAAGATCCGCTGCAGCTGACCCTGGGCGATATCGGCACAAGCAGCACGGAAAGCCGCCTCAACTTGGATCTGACCAATCGCGGCAAGTGCGCGATCAGCTCGTTCTCGGGTGTGGCGTATGGCTTCGATGCCTATGGCCGCCCGAGCCGACTGAACAAGGGCGGCGAGCACTACGTCGCCTTCAGCGAGACCAACGTGACCGATCTTGCGCCGTCCGCCACGCACTCGCTCTCGCTCAAGCTGCACAACGTCGAGACCGCGTCGCTCGTCTTGGCCCACGTCGATCAAGTGACGTGCAACGACGGCACACGCTGGGCACGCAACTAGCCGCGGCTATGAGATTGGCTGCCGAAATGCAGCCTGAATCGCAGGCATAAGACGGGGCGTGACGGTTGGAGAGCATGCTTTAGCGCTGGCCTTCCGAGCCATCGTCGTCGTCGTGTTCAGCGGCGTGAGTTGGGTCGT
>FSUE01000330.1_pt1 | contig 11980 bp, 9 predicted proteins | sample 1637031 | NCBI WGS metagenome assembly FSUE01 (sample SAMEA3914819, study PRJEB12502) | metagenome | biome: forest; material: soil | place: Canada | collected 2010-06-26 | depth 0.3 m | reverse complement strand
CCCACGATCTGGACCCGTTCGCGCACGAAAACGACTCCGGCACGGTGCACGTCGTGCATCATCTGCCGCATGACGTGGGCGATGGCTCGGGCGCGCTGCGAATCGACGCCGTCCCGCTAGCGCCAACGGCGTCGCCGGACGCGTCGGTCTCCGGTCCGGCCACCACCACCGCGTCCCGCAGCGGCACCGCCTCCCGGTACTCCTCGCCATCATCCTGCTTTTCGAGCATGCAGCCGGGCACCGCGCCCGTAAGGAACAAACTGACGGCCAAGGTCCGAAGCGTGAACGAGCGTTGCGACATGGCCCGGTAACTACAAGACCCGGGCCAACCCGATTTCCGCGAATTCGTGGGCATTTGAGCGCCGGGCTGACGCCCAGCGCGAACTCGCGGCGCCGCTCATGAACCACCGTTCTCGCCCCGCCCCGGCTCTCGGAAGCTGCCGCCTGCCAACTTTCAACCGCCAACTCCCAAGACCCACATCGCCCCCCAACGTCTCCCAACGCCACACAACGTCGCGTCGGCTCCGCGAATTTGCCTCATGGCTTTCGTGCGCGGCTCGTACAATCCTAACTTCCCCCCGTGCGCGCTCGTCCCAATCCCGTCGAAGCACTCGCCACCCTGGCCCGATTGTCGGACGAGGCCGAGCGACGCGCAAGCTGGCGCCAAGCCGTTGCCGCGCTCGGTTACAGCACGCAGAGCGCCGGCCCGCCACCGCTCGACGGCATCGCGCCCGAGGTGCTGGCGCGCGCTTCGCAGATCGCGCTCGAGACCGGTTTGGTCGATGATCTCGAGTTCTTGGCGCCCGGGCCCGCCGCGGTGGCGCTGTATGAGATGAGCGCGGCGTTACCGCTTGGGCGCGAGCGGCGCGAGCTCGGGCGTCGGGTGTTCGCGCGGCTTTATGAAGGCACCGCTGCGACGTTTGCAACCGTCGCCGCGCGCATGGCGTTGAGCTCCGGCAAACCGTTCGAAGCCGCGTCGGTGCGAGCGCGTGTCGGTTTGGTCTTCGACCTGCCGATTGGCTGCGGCGTGAACCCGGACGCGCTAGCGCTCACGCTGGTGACCCGGCGCGAAATGCGCGAGCGCTGGCTGGACAGGGCGCGCACCGGCACCTTGCCGGTGCGTCGACTGGCGGCCAAGCTGCTCGAGCACGCCGCGCGCGAGGCGGTTTTTCGCTCACAGCAGGGCGATTTCTACCCACGCGATCTGCTGCTCAGCGAGCCAATCCGCTCGATTTACGAGAGCCTGCTGCACGATCGCGAGCCGCTGGTGTGGCGGCACGCCGCGGTCGCGCGCGGCATCTTGTCGTCGATTCAGGCCAGCTTACGCGAGGAAATCGACGTCGCGCTCGACCCCAACTTGTCGCCGACCGAATGGCGGCGCGCCGGCGTCTCACTCGTCGCCACGCTGGTGAGCGAGCCGGAAAGCTCGCTCCGCGCGCTCAAACAGCTGCTCGACGGCCCGGTCTCCGCCGCCGATCCGGGCTTGGCGGCCACGCTGTTGATGGGCATGCCGCGGGTGATCGAAGCCGAGCCCGACGCGGCCGAATCGTTGCTCGAAATGCTGTGCGGCAAGCGCCGCCCCGACGTCGCCGAAGCTGCCGCGGCGCTGTTCGCGGATCTGAGCAGCCCGAGCTTTGGCCAACGTTCGGCCAAGGTGCTCAAGCAGACGCTGGCACAACGTGTCGACTCGCAGAGCTCGGTCCTGCGCAGCGTGGCCGAGCGCGCAGTGCGGATTTTGGACCGTGATCAGGACGAACAGAACGAGGTCGTAGCCTCGGTGCGCCGCGCCCTGCTCGCCTACGAATCCAAGGGCGCCCGGGCCGCGACCGATCTGGCGATTCACGCCGTGACGGCTGCGCATCGCGCGATGGACTTCGTGGCGTCGCACGATCCTCACGACGAACAGATGCTGCCGTACGTGCTCGGCACGCTGAGCGATCTGGACGCCGCCGCACTCGAGAGCCCGCGCCTTTCGGACCTGATGCTGCTCGGGCGCCGCCCCGGCGACACCGACACCAGCGTGCCGGAGGTCGAACGCCTCCACGATCGCCTCGGGAATTTCCTGCTCGAAGCCGAGACCAGCGCCAACGAAGCCACGCCTTCGCCGGCGCTGGCGCTGGGCGAGCAGCGACGCCTGAAGGCGCTCCTGCACCTGGTCGATCTGGAAGCCGCGCGCACGACCGACGACGAAGGCGGCGTTAGAAAACGCGTGCGGCGCGCGGTCGGCGTGATGATGCGCCGCGTGGGTCACCAACCGGAGCCGATCGTGCATCGGATTGCCTGCGCCACCTTGGCGCGCAGTTTCGACGCCGCGGTCCGCGAAGGCGTGAGCGACCCGTCGGATCTGCTGTTGGCGCTGGCGTCACACGTCGACGAGCTGCCGAGCCTGGAAGCCGTCGCCGAGGCTTCGACCAACCCCGAAGTGCGCAGCGCGGTCACCGGTTACGTCGATTTCCTGAATCCGGCCAACGCCGAGGCCGGCGACGGCGGCGGCGAATCGCAGCATTTCGAGACCACGATGGGCGCCAGCATGCGCGACGACAGCCGCAAGGTGGCCACGCGCCTGCTGCGACTGTCGCGCAGCTTGGGCGCCGGTGGCTCTTATCGCGGCGAAGCCTTACGGCGCGTGGTCCAACGCCTGGCGCGTTCGCTGGAGAGCGTGGCGGCAGCGCGCAGCCAATCGGATCTGGTCGACGCCAGCGGTGGCTCGGCCGACGTGATGAGCGACATCGAGGTCGCGGTCGACGGCCTGCGCCGCCTCACGCAGGGCGCGCAACGCCGCGTGCTCGAGGTCGATCCGATGGCGATCGCGGTCACGGCCGACGTGGCCTCGGTGGCGGCGCTGGTGGAGCGTACCGTGCGTTCGAGCGTGCCACCCAACGCAGCCCAGCTGCAAATGGCGATCAGCGAGCTGACCGCCGACATTCCCGAGGCGATCGGCGCAGCCGTCGCCAAAGTCCTGTCGCGGCTCGAGCACCTACCGGTGACGGTCGCCGCCGCGGTCGACAGCGCGCCAATCCCGCTCGAGCGGCGCCGCACCCCACTGCCCGACTGGCTGCTGCCGCGGCGCACGATCGGTGCCTTTTACGTGGTGCGCTCGCTGGGCAGCGGTGGCGCCAGCTCGGTGTTCATGGCGCGCCGTTTGGAAGAGCGCAACAACGCCAAGGCCGAGGGCTTCGCGCTCAAAGTCCCCGACTACGATCCGACGACGGCGCGCAGCCTGTCGGAGCAGGAATTCTTGCAGCTGTTTCGCGAAGAGGCCGGCGCGCTACTCGGGCTGCCGCAACACGAAAATTTGGCTCGCTTCGTGACCTTCGACTTGGCCGCGCGCCCGAAGCCAATCTTGGTGATGGAGCTGATCCGCGGCGCCGGGCTCGATCGCTTGATTCGCAGCCGCTCGCTCACGATCGAACGCGCCCTCAAATACCTCGACGGCATCTTGGCGGCGCTCGAGGCGATGCACGGCGCTGGCGTCGGTCACCTCGACATCAAGCCGTCGAACGTGATCTTGCGCGACGGCCAAACCCCGGTGCTGGTGGACTTCGGTTTGAGCGGCCGGCAGCTACGACCGGGCTGCGGCACCCTCGAGTACTGCGCGCCGGAGGTGCTCGGGTTGGTCGAGTCGAAGACGCCGCAACCGGCGGACATGTACGCGTTTGCGTGCACCGCATTCGAAGCGCTCACCTTCGAGCTGTTGTTCGACGCCGAAGACGAAACCTCGATCTTGTCCGCGCACATCGGCCACGACGGCTGGCCGGAGAAGCTCGCCCGGCTGGCGCACATCCCCGAATCAGCCGAGGTCGCGCGCTTGATGGCGGCTTGTTTGCGCCGCGATCCGAAGAACCGGCCGACCGCTTCACAAGCGCGGCGCGCGTTGCGCGACTTGACGCCCAAGCTGACGGGCGTGAGCTTCCCGCTCGGTGCCCCGTCGTCCAGTCCGAGCCCCGGCAGTACAGGCGCCGTGCCCGCCGCCGCCGCCGCCCGGCCCGTTGCTCGCGCCGAGAGCGCCTAACCGGATGCTGAAAACCGCGCGCTGGTTGACGCTGGCGCTGTGCCTGCTGGTGAGTTGTCGTGACAACACCGCCGCGCCGATCCGCATCGTGCTCGGTCCCACGCCGGCCGACGAAGTCACGCTCGTACCGCGCGCGTCACTGGCAGAGCTGATCGAAATCAGCGACACCGAGAGCGCACTGTTTCTGACCCTGACGTCGACGACTCGCACCTGCGAGGCGTTGCCCAAGCCCGAGTCGGACGACGTCGGCGTTTCGATGCGGCTAGTGTTGCCGGCCGGTAGCAAGCTCGAGCCTGGCAGCTTTCCGATCATCGAGGCCGCGCCCAGCGCCGACAAGCCGCACGTGGTGGCCACGGTCAAGCTTCACGGCCAGCGCCAAGAGCTGCGACCGGGCGGCGAGCTCACGCTGACCCAAGTGGACGCCACGCCGCAGGGCTCGATCGACGGCCTGCTGAAGTTCGAGTTCCCGGGCAACGCCGAGCACCCAGCCACCCGGGTTTCCGGCCACTTTTTGGCGCATTTTTGCCGAATCAACCGCCTGCGCTAGCCCGGGTTTTGTTCGTGGTAGGTTCCGCCCCGGCAATCGCCCATGAATCCTAGCTCTCTTCGCGCTTCTGGCGCTCCTCGCGTTCTTCGCCTGTCATCACCCGTGTCCCGCCTGCTCGTCGTCACGCTTTCAAGCCTGGCGATCGCCAACGCCTGCAGCAGCGACACCGCCGCCCCCGCGGTGCCGATCACGTTTGGCATCGAGGTCACATCGCTCGACGGGCATGCCGTCGACCAAGCGGTCGCGTTGCGCTGCGACCACGGCGGCCCTGGTGCAGCCGCGGCCCCCGACGCGTTCAGCACGTTGGCGGTCGGCGTCGCCCTGACGCCGACCGAGCCCGGCCGAAATTTCGTGCTCAGTCCCGCCAATGCTTGCGGCAAATCGCAACGTTGCGGCTTCGTCCGCATCGAGGCGCTGGACGCCACCGGTAGCGTGCTGGCGCAGACCGACACCGTGACCACCGAGGGTGTGCTCGAGCTCGGGCTTACGCAGCTGCCCGACCTGACTCAGATTCGGGTCAATTTGATCCGCGGCGTCGACCTGACGCCGCTGCAAAATCCCGACAAGTCGGCGGTCAACAGCATCGTCACGCCGACCTTCGTCGTGCCGGCCGATTGCGGCGCGCCGCCGACCGGTGCCGGCGGGCAGAGCTCCAGCGGTGGCGCCGGCGGAGACACGTCGGAGGGTGGCGACACAGCGGTTCCGGCCGGCGGCGCGGGCGGCGACAGCTCGGTTCCGGCGCTGGGCGGCGCTGGTGGCGACCGCTCGTTGCCAGCGCTGGGCGGCGCTGGCGGCGCCTGAGCGCCGGCTACGGGTGCACGAACAGCACGGTACCGGTCAGCTTCTGCATCACCGAATGCCAGCCTTCAGGCAGCGCCGGCTGGGTGAAGAAGAACAGCCGCCGCGCGTCCTCGGGCGTCAGGTTGATGCAGCCATGGCTCTTCGGCGTACCGAAACGGTCGTGCCAGTAGGCGCCGTGCAGCGCGTAGCCTTCCTCGAAATACTGCACGTACGGCACGTCGCGCAGCTCGAACTCCTCGCCGACGGTGTCGGAGTCCATGGTCGTAGATACGTGCTTGGTGTGGATCCGAAAAATGCCGCGCCTGGTCGACTTGGTGCGCTCCGGGTCCTCGAGCCCCGCCTCCCCGGTCGAAATCAGCGTCGCATAAACCGCGCGCGTGCCGTCGTACGCGACTAGCGTTTGCTTGGAAACGTTGACGTCGAACCAGCGTTCGCCGTTCTTGCCCCACGCCGGCATCTTCTTGGCCTGATCGAGGCGTGATGCATCTTGGTCGGAGATGTATTGCCCGGCGGTCGTCTCGAAGTAGAGCCGGTGCTGAAAGAAGCTCTGCTTGCCGGTCAGCTTGAGCACCGACCAGTACTCGGCCGGGCCGGCGTCGATCAGCTTGCCCTTTTCGAAGCGCTTGAGCTTGGCCGTCTCGGAGCGCACGAGCGCGAACGGAAATTCCAGACCTTTTCCGACCTCGACGCCATGGTGCTCGGAGCCCTGAATCGGGCGCAGGCGGTCGGTCGGTACCACGTCGAGATCGGTCGCCACCCCATAGCGTCGCCCCTCGAACAAGAGCGTCTTGAGCAGCGACAGGCCTTGGTGCGGTTTCATTCGTGCCGCCACCAAATCGGCGGAGTGATCGGCCTGGCCTTCCGGCGTCGGCAAAGCTCGACCACCGCCCAGGAACGCCGGCAAGGCATCGGTGCGCTTGGCCTCCCAAGCGGCGCGCGCGTCCGGCGGCGGCTCGCCGCGCAGCCAAACTTGTTGCGCGTAGCTCGCGCCGACTTCGCCGTCAGCGGCCAGCCAGCTTGCCATGCGTTCGTCCAAATCGCTCTCGGCGTGCTCGGCTTCACTGCGCGTGGGCAGGCGCGTGTAGATCGGCCCGGGCTTGCGCACCGTGCCATAGATGTACGGCAGCTTGCTGGCGAAGTCGGCACCAAGACCGCGGTACGCCGCGACCACGGCGTCGTTCTCATCTAGGGTCGCAGCACCCTCGGCGCAGACGAAGCCACGCGGCGTGACCGGAAACCAGCCGGCGCCGCAGCCCTCGGTCCCCGCGCGCTCGCCGCGGATTGCCAGCGAAGCGCCCGCCCGGAAGTAACCGAGCCGCTCGGCCGAGCGCGACGGCCGCTCATAGATCCAGCCGTGCAGCGAGCGGGCATAGATCCGGCGCCCGCCGGCGGCCGGGGCCGCGTGGAGCGTCCCGTCGAGCCCGAGCGTCGTCGCCGGGGCTTCTGGCTGGGGTGGTGGTGCCGCCATGGCCCGCGCGCTCACGACCGCCCCGGCTGAGCCCGTGGCCGCGGCCGGCGCAGCGCCGGCGGGGCCGGGTGGCGGCTCGGCTTTCGAACAGGCGGCCGCCAACAGCCCTAGCGTCAGCAGCGACTTGGCAGAGCGGACCGGCATCGCTCCCCGGACATGCCACGCGAGCGGCGATGGTCGCAAGAAAACGGGCGGGGCGTTTTTGCGGGCAAACCGCCAACCGGCTGTGACCCAAATGCGTAAGTAGCCGGAACGAGTTGCGTCTTTCGCAGCGCGGCCTATGTTCCAGTCGGTTGTCTGCCCCTCAGCCCTTCCGTAGCGCCGTGCCGCTCGCGGCGACTGGCATCATCTGCCTGGGCCTGGTGCCGGTGATCGGCGGGCCCGAGCAGCCGCTCCACTGGGCGATGACGGCCGGCGTGGTCGGTTTTGGGGCCCTGCTTTTGGTCCGACGCCTCCTGCGCGGTCCGGAGGCTGCGCTGCGGCGCGTGCCGCCCGAAGAGGCGCGCCACGCCGGACGCACCCTGTTCGTCGTCTGCGGTTTCGTTGGCGGCCTGGTCGCGCTGATCGTGGGCGCACGGCTGCGCGGCGGCGAACCGCCGGCGGCTTGGTCCGTCATGCTGCCAGTGCTGGGCCTAGCCTGGTTGGGCACGCTCGCTCTGCAAGTTTGGCATCATCGTGAACACTCCGTTGTGTCGGAGTCCGTGGGTGATCGTCCCTCGCGGCGCCCTGCGAATTGGGACGCCAGCGCCAGCCGCAAACCGAGCCCCAGCAGTCCGCCGGATCGGCACGTCAGCGCATGAAGCGCCACGGCTGGTGGCTGACCGCGGGCGCCCTAGCGCTCGGGCTCGGCTTTGCGCCGCAGCTGCGTGCTGAGCTCGCCCCGGGACCCAACGACGCCCCGCGTCCGTCGCACCAGGAAGAGGTACGCCGTCAGCTCGAGCAGCTGCGTCAGCACGCCGCCAGCCTGGCGAGCGCTTTGCCGCGACCGCCCGGCTCGGGCGAGGCGGCGGCACCTTCCAGCTCCGCGGCCGCGCCCAGCAACCCGCTAGCGCTGGAGCTGGCCAAGAAATGGGCTGACATCGTTGCGACTCGGCACGAGCGACGCGAACGCCATCGCGCCGAGCTGGCGCAACAGCTCGGCGCTCGCGTGAGTGACCCCGCCGTTTTGGCGGAGGTCAAGCTGCACACCACGCGCCAAGCCGAGCTAGCGCGCGCGAGTTTTTTGGCACAGAACGCGCGCCAAGGGGCCCAGCGCGACAAAATCCTGCAGCGCATCGCCAAGCTGTCCGAGCGCGAGAACCAGCGTCACCGCGGCCACATGGACAAGCTCTTGGGGCGGACCGCCGCGCCGAGCAGTAGCGCGCCGAGCGCAGCGCTGTCGGCCACGCCCGGCACCGGGGGCCCGCGTTGAGCCGCGCTCGGCTGCCCCTGGCTGCGCTGCTGGTTGCCGGGCTGTGCCTCGGCGCTTGCTCGCGCCCGTCGAGCGGCGACGGCTCGGGAGCCGCGGAGACCAGCAGCCAGCGATCGCTACCACCCACGCCCGCTTCGACCCCGGCGCCCGCAGCCTTGTCGGCGAGCCCCGGTGCCGTTGCGGTGCCGACCCCGGAAGACGCCGAAGACGACGCCGAGCACCGCATTACCGACCAGAATTTGGAAAGTGAGCTCGATCGTTTGGAGCGGGAGATCCAAGCCGAGTAAAAGGGGCGTCCCCATGCGATCGCTCGTCCCTGCGCTGTGCCTGCTGGCCGCTTGTTCCAAAACCGACCCGACGCCGCCGGCAACCCCAGCCCCCCAGCCCGCGTCTGCCCCTTCCGCCACGCCTGCGGCGAGCCAAGCCGCCCCTGCGGCGAGCCCGGCCGGAGCGGCCGCCAAACCGCGCAACGTGCTGTTCGTCACCATCGACAGCCTGCGCGCCGACATGCCGTGGAACGGCTACGCGCGCGCGATCGCCCCGAACCTGGCCGCCTTGGCCGAGAAGTGTACGACCTACAGCAACGCGTATTCGGTCTCGAGCTACACCGCCAAGAGCGTGGCCGCGTTCTTGAGCGGTCAGTATCCGAGCACGCTCTACCGCAGCGGCTTTTTCTTCGCCAACTACGCAACCGCCAATCAGTTCATGGCCGAGCGCCTGCACGACAACGGCATCGCGACCTTGGCCTGGTTCGGGCACATGTACTTTTCGCGCGCCAAAGGCCTCGAGCAGGGCTTCGACGAGTGGCGAACCGTGCCCGGAATCACCTTCGATCCGGAGACTGACAATCACGTCACCAGCGACAAAATGACCGCGCTCGGCATCGAGCTGTTGGGTAAATCCGAGCTCAAGACCAAGCAGTTCTTTGCGTGGGGCCACTACATGGACCCGCACGATCAGTACAATCGCCACGAAGAAGCCCCCAACTTCGGCAACAAGGCCCGCGACAAATACGACCAAGAGGTCTTTTACACGGACCTGTGGGTCAAGAAGCTGCTCGACTTCGTCGACCAGCAGTCGTTTGCCAAAGACACCTACTTGGTGATCTCGGCCGACCACGGCGAGGCGTTCGGCGAGCACGGCATGTACAAGCATGCGTTCGAGCTGTGGGAGGTGCTGACGCGCGTTCCGCTGTTGGTATGCGGACCTGGCATCAAGCCGCAGCGCATCACCGAACGCCGCTCGCACATCGATCTGGTGCCCACCATCCTCGACTTGCTCGGCCAAAAGCCAGCCCCCGAGTTGCCCGGCAAAAGCCTGGTCCCGGAGCTGACCGGCCAAGAAATCGCCAAAAACCGCGAGCCGATCTACCTGGAGCTAACCGAAGACAGCCACAACCCGCCGCGCCGCGCGCTCATCCGCGGGGATTACAAGTTGATCTGGAGCGGCCCGGCCGACAAATTCCAGCTCTTCAACCTGAAACAAGATCCGGGCGAGGAAAAAGACCTAGCCAAGGCCGAGCCCGACAACCTCAAGGACATGGTCGCCGGCTACCACGCGTTCTGGGACAAGCTGCCGATGGTGGAACCGTACGGGAACAACAAGCTCCACGACGGCGGCACAGCGCGGGGGCCCACCGGGCCGACGAAGTAGTGCGGATTGGGGGTGAGGAGTGAGGGGTTAGGGGTGAGTCGGCGGAGGGATCAGGGATGAGGGAGGGCGACCTTGATTGCGCTTTGGTGGAGAAACGAGCGAGCGCCAGCTCGCACCACCCCTCACCCCTAGGCCCTCATTCCTCAGACCTTCCGAGGGCTCAAGTTTTGGGCCGCTTGGCCGTTAATTTCAGAGTGAGTAGCTCGATTCGGTTTTTCGTCGGAGCGGTGTTGGTGTTCATGTGTGCGACAGCGAACGCGAGCGTGCAGTCCTGCAATACGCGCTGCCAAACCGCGCAAACGGACTGCAACCTGCGCTGCGACGGCAACATCCCCTGCATCAACCAGTGCCAGCTCTCCGCCGACAGCTGCGCCGACTCCTGCCTCAAGCAATAGGCGCGGCGCTCCCTACCCCCTCACCCCTCCGCCGACTCACCCCTAGCCCCTCACTCCTCACCCCTACTTGAGGACCGAGCCCAAATCCTGCTCGATCTGCTCGGCCGTGCTGGCGGGAACCTTGACGTACCAGCGATCCCACTCGGTGCGGGCCAGGTAGTCGTTGCCCTTTTCGGCGGGCTGTTTGTACAGCTCGATGAAGCCGACGGATTTGCCACCGTCGAAGTATTCGACGCGGACCAGCGCATCCTCGGGGCGCAGGGCTTTCACGGGCTTTTCGACGAAGTCGCTGCCCCGCAAGCGGCCGAGCTTGCTCATCCAGTTACCGGCCGTTTCGTCCTGCTTGGTTGGGCTGGCCAGGTCGCCCCAGCCTTCGTTCTTGCCCTTCACCGGCACCAGCTCGCGGGTCTTGCCGCCTTTTTGGACGCGCACCCGGGCGATGTCTTCGCTCTTGAAGCCGTGCAGCTCACGTTCGGGCAGTCGCGAGTCGCCGAACATCAGACTTTGCGCGATATCCCCGGAGATGGCGAACACCTCGCCGCTGTTTTGGTAGCGGGCGTAACGTTCACTGCCGCCGGGCGTCGTGCCACCGATGATCAACACGTGCTCTTTGCCGTCGACCGTGACCTTGAGGGTGCCTTCCGGCTTGTCGAGGCCGAACTCTTCGTTGCGGGCGGGTTCGACCTTGCCCACGGCGCGCACGGCCTTGAGCGGTGCTAGCGATTTGACCAGCGTTTCTCCCGCCTTCACCGACACGAAGCGCGAGGTTTCCTTCTTCGGTTCCTTGCCATCAGGCGCTTTGAGCGGGGCCGCCCCCGTCACGCCGGCATGCGGGTCAGCCGCGGGCGCGTCTTCTTTGTCGACGTTGCCGACGTAGTAGTAGCCGAGCGCGTCCTTCTGCCCTTCGAGCCTGACCTTGCGCGTCTTGCTTTCGAACGACAGCTTGGTGAACGAGGCTTGGCTGCCGCTCCACACGTCGAACATTGCCTGCTGCTTCTCGGGCGCAGGCTCGTCCTTATTCCAAACCGAGTAGGCCAAGCCGGCCGACACCACCAACAGCGCAGCGTGAAGAACGAGCGGTTTCACTTGCCACCTCCTAGCGCGCGGCGCCGCACGAAGACGCCGGCCGCCAAAACCAACGCCGGAATGCCGAAGATGGTCGAGTAGAACCAGGCCAAATCTTGCTGCTTGGTATGCTCGATCCGCACGTCTTCCTCGCTGTTGGTCTGCCCGGCGTAGCTCTCCTCACCCACCAGCCAGCGCATCGCGTCGACGAACAAGATCTGGTTGCCGATCACGTTCGTCAGCACGAGATCGCTGAAGGCGTCGACGTCGGCCACGACGAAGGCGCGCATCTCCTTGACCTCGGGCTTCTTGTCTTTACCCTTTTTGTCGTCGGGCTTGGCGGGCGGCTCGGCAGGCGCGCCGGCAATCGGCTTCGAGACGGCGGCGGCGATGTTGTAGACCTGCGACTTCTCGTCGTCCTTGTCGAGCTTGTAGTTGTGGTTGGCGTCGTTGAACGTGCTGCCCGGCGAGCGCACCGTGAAATCGACTTTACCGGCCATATTCTGCGGTTTGTCGAGGCTACCGGAGCCGAAGACGACGATCGCCGCGCGCGGCGAGTTGCGGCTCAACGTCGACACCGAGGCGTGCGACGAGAAGCTGCTGGTTTGCAGCCGCGTGCGGTCGGAGT
>FSUE01000706.1_pt1 | contig 12017 bp, 13 predicted proteins | sample 1637031 | NCBI WGS metagenome assembly FSUE01 (sample SAMEA3914819, study PRJEB12502) | metagenome | biome: forest; material: soil | place: Canada | collected 2010-06-26 | depth 0.3 m | reverse complement strand
GACAAGGACTGCATCATCGTCGACGACTTGATCGACACCGCCGGCACGTTGTGCAACGCCGCGCGCGCGGTGAAGAACGGCGGCGCACGCCGCGTGTTTGCGTGCGCGACCCACGGCGTGCTCAGCGGCCCGGCCGTGCAGCGTATCGAGGAGTCACCGCTCGAGCAGGTGGTCGTCACCAACTCGATCGCGCCGTCGCCCGAGACGCGCGCCAGCAAGAAGATTCGTTACATCTCGATTGCCCGCCTGTTGGGCGAAGCAATTCGACGCATCCACAACAGTGACTCGGTGAGCTCGCTCTTCGTTTGAGAGCTGGCAATTGCGGTGGTTGGGCGGTTTCCCCGCTGACCCACCAAAGGTAAGAAGAAGATGGAATCGATCAAAGTAGTCGCAAGTCGTCGCAGCGAAAGCGGCAAAGGTGCTGCCAGCCGTCTGCGCGCCAAAGGCCAGATCCCGGCCGTCGCGTACGGTAAGCAGCTGCCCGCGCAAGCGTTGGCTGTCGGCCCCGAATCGCTCAAGGCGGTCTTCGCCAGCGCCTACGGCAACAACACCGTCATCGAGCTGGACGTCGAGGGCAAAGACAAGCTCACCGTCTTGCTGCGCGACTACCAGTACCATCCCGTGTCGCGTCAGCTGTTGCACGCCGACTTCGTGCAAATCCACATGGATCAGACCGTCGACGTCGAGGTTCCACTCGAGCTTACGGGCAAGCCGGCGGGCGTGGTCAAGGGTGGCGTCTTGCGCCAGGTTTTCCGCAAGCTGCCGATCCGCTCGCTGCCGGGTAACATCCCGGTCAAGATCGTCCACGACGTCACCGCGCTCGATCTCGACGGCCATATTGCGCCGAAGGACTTGAACCTGCCGGAAGGTGTCACGGTGCGGCTCCGGCTGCTGGTGCGGCTGCGGCCGCCAAGGCTCCGGCGGCCAAGCCCGAGAAGAAGTGACAAATGCTGCTGATCGCTGGGCTCGGTAATCTCTGCCTGGAGGGGGCGGCACGCGCCGCCCCGCTCGGCCGAAGTGAATTCGGCCGAGCCTCCCCCCACGCGGCAGAGTAGCCATGCTGCTGATCGCTGGGCTCGGCAATCCCGGGCCTCGTTATCAAGCGACGCGTCATAACCTCGGCTTTCGCGTGATCGACGAGCTGGCGCGCCAATGTGGCGTGCCAGCGTCGGCGTTCAAGGATCGCTTTCACGGCGAGTTGGCCAGCGCGCGTCTTGGCGACCAAGAGCTGCTGCTGCTTCGGCCGCAGACGTTCATGAACGAGTCCGGCCGCAGCATCCAGGCCGCCTGCACCTTCTACAAGATCAAGCCGGCGGAGCTGATCGTGGCCCATGACGAGCTCGACCTGCCGTTTGCCGACGTGCGGCTGAAGAAGGGCGGGGGAGACGGCGGCAACCGCGGCGTCCGTTCCACCACCGCTGCGATTGGGCCGGACTACGTCAGAATTCGGCTCGGAATCGGCCGTCCCGCCCCCGACTTTCGGGGTGACGTGGCGGATTTCGTGCTACAAGCCTTCGCCTCCGCGGAGCTCGCTACCGTCGAACAGATGGTAACCCGCGCTACGGAGGCGGTCTCGCTAGTGACGAGCCTCGGGCTCGAGAAGGCGATGAACCGCATCAATCAGCGGCCCTAGCGCTGATTGAGATCCTGACCGGCGCAAGCAATCAAGCAAGCGGCGGCCAGCTCCTTGCTCCCCAGCATGTCGCCGGGGGGCCCTCGGTCCAGAAGGAGACCACAATCGAATGGCTACGACGCAAGCAGCGGGTCTACATGCCCGCGAATACGAAACCATCTACGTCCTGCGCCCCGACGTCGCTCGTGAGAGCCAGGAAAAGATCGCCCAGCGCATGGGTGAGGCCGTCACCCGCGAGGGTGGCAAAATGACGACGATCGAAAACTGGGGTCGTCGCCAGCTCGCCTACGAAGTCAAAAAGGCCAAGCGCGGCGTTTACGTCTACGTCAAGTACGTGGGCGGAGGCGCAGCCGTCGCCGAGGTCGAGCGCAACCTGCGCATGCTCGACGACGTGCTCAAGTATCAGACCGTTCAAGTCCAGGCCGACGTCGACGCCAACACCGTCACCGTCGACGCCGAGGCGCTGAAGTTCGAGGCCGTCGACCTGCCCGGTGAGGACGAGGTCGAAGAGACGATCGAGCGCAAGCTCGGCTTCGAAGGCGGCCCTGAGCGTCACTCGCGTGACGACATGCCGGCCGACGACGAGGACTTCGAGAACCCGCTGGCCGACAACTCGGAGGATGCACAATGAGAGAGCAAACTCGCGACCGTGGTGACCGCGACATGCGCGGTGACAACGAAGGCCTGGCCAACGGCGGGCGTCGTCCGCGCCGCCGCGGCTGCACCTACTGCTCCGATGACGCGGTACCGGTGGATTACAAGGACCCGCAGGGTCTGCGTTACTTCGTGACCGAGCGTGGCAAGATCGTGCCGCGTCGCATCTCTGGGCTGTGTGCCAAGCATCAGCGCAGTGTTCAACTGGCCGTCAAGCGCGCGCGCAACATCGCGCTCTTGCCCTTCACCTCCAACGACTGAGGCGAGGTTTTTCATGGCAAACCAGATCAAGGTTCTGTTGAAGAACGACGTCGTGAACCTCGGCACCGGTGGCGAGGTCGTGCGCGTGCGTCCCGGCTTTGCGCGCAACTTCTTGTTGCCGCGCGGCTTGGCCGTTCCGGCTACGGCTGGCAACTTGGCGCGCGTCGAGGACCTGAAGCGTCAGGTCGCGTCGCAGTCCAAGCTCGAGCTCGAGCAGGCGAACGCAGCGGCGGCGCAGATCGCCGGCGCGAGCGTGAGCATCGCGCGTGCGGTCGGCGAAGAAGGCAAGATGTACGGGTCGGTGACGACCAAGGACATCGAAGACGCCTTCGCCGCTGCGGGCGTGAAAATCGATCGCAAGAAGATCGTGTCGGCCGACGCGATCAAGTCGCTCGGTAGCTTCGAGGTTCCGATCAAGCTGCACAGCAGCGTGACCGCAACGTTGAAGATCACGGTCGTAAAAAAGTAGTCGACCGAGCGCGTTGACAAAGTGCGGGCGCTCGTGAGAGTGTCCGCGCCAGTTCGAAACCCCGGATGCCGAGAGGCCTCCGGGGTTTCGTGCATTTGGCGGCCTGTGCACAACCTGCGCGCGAGGTCTGGAGGACTACGTGGACAACCTGCATGCTAATCGGGGCAAGAAAATCCTTGGGGCTTTCCGCCGGTTATACGCCGGCGTTGCGGGGGGCTGCGCATCTGGTCAGTATGTGGATATGTCCAGCTGGAGCGACTACGCATGATGGGCGCGGCTGAACAGATTCGCGCGGTTCCCGAGCAAGCCGGCGGCCGCGTGCCGCCCAGTGATCTCGACGCCGAGGGCGCCGTCCTGAGCGCGATCTTGCTCGATCCCGATTCGTTCGATCGCGTGCAAGAGATCCTGCAGCCGATGCACTTCTACGCCGACGCCAATCGGCGGATCTACGAGGCGGTCGTCGACCTCAACAGCAACGGCAGGCCGGTCGATATCGTGTCGGTCGCCGGATTTTTGCGCGACAAGGGCCGCCTGCAGCAGATCGGCGGCTCGCCATACCTGGCGCAGTTGTCGGACGCGACGCCGGCCGTGGCGCACGTCGAGGCCCACGCCAAGGTCATCCGCGAAAAGTGGCGTGTGCGGCAGTTGATCGGCACCTGCCAGCGCTTTGCGGCCGAGGGCTACGGCGACTACGGCGAGGTGCAGGGCTTCATCGACTTGGCGGAGCAGGCGGTGTTCGACATCGCGCGCATTCCCGAGAGCTCGACGATTGTTCCGCTGAAAGACGCCGTAAAGGGCGCCTTCAAGGTCTTGGCCGACGCGGCGCAGCGCGGCGGCGGTATCAGTGGTTACGAGACCGGCTTCACGATGTTCGACAAGCAGGTATCCGGCCTACACCCGGGCGACCTGTACATCATCGCGGCGCGCCCCGGCATGGGCAAGACGTCGTTCGTGCTCAACCTGGCGGTCAATGTCTCGCGCCCCAAGCAGGTCGAGGTGACGGGCGAAAACGAGCCGTACATGGAGGCGCCCGTCGAAGAACCCGGCTACGGCGTGTTGTTCTGCTCCTTGGAAATGCCGCGCGAGCAGCTGGCGGCACGCATGTTGTCGTCCGAGGCTCGCGTCGACATGCAGAAGATCCGCAGCGGTCGCATGCAGCGCGAAGACTGGAACATGCTCACCGACGCTGCCGCGCGCATGGGGCGCCTGCCACTTTGGCTGGACGACACGCCGGCGCTCACGTTGCTCGACCTACGCGCGAAGATCCGCCGTCTGCAGGCGGAAATCAGTCGCGGCGCCGACAACGGCATGCCGGCCAAGAAGCTAGGCTGCGTCGTGATCGACTACCTCCAGCTGATGCAGGGTCGGCGCGACGCCGGCAGCCGCGAGCAAGAGATCAGCGAGCTTTCGCGCGGCCTGAAGGCGATGGCCAAAGAGATGAGCGTGCCGGTGATCGCGCTCAGTCAGTTGAACCGCGCGGTCGAAACCCGCGCCACCAAAGACAAGCGTCCGCAGTTGTCCGATTTGCGCGAGTCGGGCGCCATCGAGCAGGACGCCGATACGATCATCTTCATCTATCGCGACGAATACTACTTCCGCGACAGCCCCGACAAAGGCGTCGCCGAGCTGATCGTCGCCAAGCAACGAAACGGCCCGACCGGCAAGGTGATGGTCAAATTCACCTCCGAGTACACGCGCTTCGACAACCTGGCCGCCGACGAATACAACTTCGACGAAATGGACGACTTCAACCCCGGCGGCGGCGCCTAGCCGTTCGCGGATGGGCTGCAGAATTGCAGCCTTCTTGCAGAAGCTCATGTGTCGTCCCCAGGCCGTGCCGATCGGCACGCTTTGGGCAGCTTCCGTCTTGATCGCTAGTGTCGAGGACCTGCGAGATTCACAGGGAGCAGAATGGAGGACGGGAGGTCCGCGAGGTTTTTTGTTGTTCGAATCGCCTAAGGCGATCGGAGACTGCGCAATCGCCGTTCGACTCCGATAGTCTCGAAACCCAAAAATTCTCGTCCTCGCGGACCTCCCGTCCTCCATTCTGCTCCCTGTAAAATCTCGAAACGCGCAGAGTTGCCCGGGTTCAGTGGTGACCTAACCCCGACATGCCCTGCCAGAGTTGGTGGAGGGCGAGGGCGGTGAGCACGATTTTGACGGTTAGCTTGAAGGCTTTTTCGGGCAGGTGATCGAGTAGGCGCGTGCCGATGGCGGAGCCGGCGACCGCGCACGCGCACAGCAGTAGGCAAGGCAACAGGTAGCCGGCGATGTCGAAGCCGCGTAGGCCGAACAGCGCGACCTTGCTGGCGTGCTGGAAGATTTGGCAGGCCGCCATTGTGGCGATCGTGGATTGGCTGCCAAGGTCGAGCGCCAAGACGAAGGGGCCGAGCAACGGGCCCGTGGCGCCGACCAGCGTGGAGAAGAAACCGACCAGCGCGCCGCCGAATGGCAAGGCGCGGTTGGCGGCCGGCCCGTGGCCGATCGAAAAGAACGTTTTTAGCCAGGTCGAGGCCAGCACGAACGCGCCGATCGCGATCCGGCTGCCGTTGGCCGGCACGTACGCGAGCAGCCAGATGCCGAGCGCACCAGCCGGCAACAGCGGCCACGCGAAGCGCCACACGGCGCGCCACGCGACCTTTTGCCGCAGGAAAAACGCGCGCGACCCGTTCGACACCATCTGTAGGATGCCGTGCACCGGGATGGCTACGGCCGGCTCGAGCTTGAGCAACATGACCGCGAGTAGCAGCATGCCGCCGGCCATACCCATCACGCCCGACACGATCGAGGTAGCGACTGCGACTGCCGCCAGCTCGAGCCAAAAGGTGAGAGCGACCGGAGCCACGCTGCGTATATAGAGCTGGAGCTCTAAATGAACAGCTTCTCGGACAGCTCTTGCATCAGCTCGGTCAAGCCGTGATGGGTGGCCGCGCTGACGATCCGCAGATCGACGCCCAGCTTCTTGAAGTCTTGCGCGAGCGTGGGGTACGCCTCGAGCACGTCGGGCAGATCGGCTTTGGTGAGCGCCACGACCTCGGGTCGTCCCGCCAAATCCGGGTTGAAGTTGAGCAGCTCGCGGCGGATGACGTGATAGTCGTCGACCGGATTTCGACCTGGTTCGTCCGCGAGCGCGAGCAGGTGCAGCAGCACGCGCGTGCGCTCGAGGTGACGCAGAAAACGGATGCCGAGACCGGCGCCTTCGCTGGCGCCGGGAATCAGCCCCGGAATGTCGGCGATCACGAAGCTTCGGCCCAGGCCCGAGCGCGAGTCGCCGATCGTGACCACGCCGAGGTGCGGTACCAGCGTCGTGAACGGGTAGTCCGCGACCTTGGGGCGGGCGCGTGACACGGCGCTGATCAGCGTGCTTTTGCCGACGTTGGGGAAGCCGAGCAAGCCGACGTCGGCCATGACGCGCAGCTCGAGGCGCAGCTCGCGGGTTTGGCCCGGTTCGCCTTTTTCGTACTTGCGCGGTGCGCGATCGGTTGGCGTGGCGAAATGCTTGTTGCCACGCCCGCCGCGGCCGCCGGTCGCGACCACGAAGCGTTCGCTGTTGCGCACCAGCTCGCACAGCTTTTCGCGCGTGGTGGCGTCGAACACCACCGTGCCGACTGGCACGCGCACCTCGCTATCCTCCGCGCCGCGCCCGTAGCAGTCTTTGCCTTGACCCGGACCGCCGTGGGCAGCGCGGACGGCCGAGACATGGGTGAGCTCGTACAACGTGTTTACGCCGGTGTCGGCTACGAGCACGACGTCGCCGCCACGGCCGCCGTCTCCGCCGGCTGGGCCGCCGAACGGCACGAATTTTTCGCGCCGAAACGCTGCGCAGCCATTCCCGCCGGTGCCGGCGTGAACGGTGAGGGTGCACTCGTCGATGAACTTCACGGGGGGCCGTGTTCTAGAAGCGATTAGGGGTTCCGGCAAGCCAGCCTGGTTTGCCTCCGTGCCCTGCCCGAAAGCCTCGCGATCTTCGTGATTTCAGCGCGGCGGGCGCTCGGCCTCGCCGAGTTTGCTCACTTCGGTCCCCGTTGGACGATCGTGATCTGCTGGTGCCAAGGGTCGGTTGAGGGCGATCCAGCTCGCGCGTTCGCGCTCGCGACCGTCGGGTAAGCCGCCGATGGCCCGCGAAACAGGAGCTGCCCGTGCCCCAAAATCCCGTGATTACCGCGGCGGCTTGAGCGGCAACTTGGCGACGCGGCTGGCGGCTTGGGTCTGCGGCGCTTGGTCGATGGCGTCGATTGCTCGCCCCAGAGCTTCGAGCTTCAAAGCTTTGGCGGCGGCGGGCTGGAACAACGTCGGGATGCGGACCAGCTTTTGGGCCAGCCCCTTACCGAGCCCAAGCTCGCGCTCCGCGAAGGTCTCGATGTTCGAGTAACCCTTGGCCTCGTGCAGCTTGCGCGTGTCGATTGCCGCGAGGATTTCACCCAGCTCGAAGAAACCTTCGTTCAGGTTCTTCTGCAAGGCGCGCAGCTTCTGCAGCAAACCGTGGAGCTCACCGATCGAGGCTTTGATGTGGTCGGCCCCCTGCGGCGTGCGCAGGGTGGCCCGCGCGCTGCCCGGCTTCGGCGGTTCGCGGTTGCGACGCACGGCTTCGGCGGCCTGGCGCTCGGCGTGGCGCAGAGCCCAGGGCGCGGCCCCACGCAGCCCAAACTTGCGCGGCACCTTGGGCGCCGGCGGAATCACCGATTTGCGCGTGCCGGCTGACGGCGCGACCGATTTTCTGGCGCCGGGCGCGACCGATTTACGCGCCGGCGGGGCGACCGACTTCCTGGCGCCGGCAGGCGGGGCGACCGATTTGCGGGTAGCGGGAGGTGGCGCGACGGATTTGCGCGCCGCGGGGGGCGGTGCCACCGACTTGCGGACGGTGCTGGCTTTTGCCGATGATTTGAGCTTGTTCTTGGGCATGGGCCGCAGCCTCTGACCCGCCAACCTAAGCGGATCGGTTCCTAACCCCGGAAGCGTATTATACCTGCGAGAGTTTTCCGAATTTCGATGAGCTCTCCCTACAACTCCGAACGTTCTGAACGCCCCAGCGACCCCGCATCGGCAGGACCTGTCGAGCAGCGCATCGCGGTGGTGGTGAACGGCAACGCCAAGAACGCCACCGCCGACGTGATCTCCACGCTGGATCAGATCCTGAACGGTGGTGACCTGTTCGTCTCGCGCAAGCTGTCCGACGCGCGCCACATCGCCAAGACGCTGGTCGCGCGCGGCTATGGCACCGTGCTCACCGGTGGGGGTGACGGCACCTTCACGGTCATGGTTACCGAAGTGGTTCACGAAGCCAGGCGCTCGGGCAAGCCGCTGCCGCGGTTTGGGCTGTTGAAGCTCGGCACCGGCAATTCACTGGCGTGGGTGGTGGGCGCCCAAGGCGCCGCCAAGCACGAGCTGCAAGCCGACATCGGGCGCCTGATTGAAGACGCCGGCAGCCGTTCGATGCGGCTGATCGAGGTGGAAGGCTTCATTGCTCCTTTCTGCGGTCTGGGCGCCGATGCGCTGGTACTGGCCGACTACGGCAAGACCAAGGGCATGCTGGCCAAGACGCCGCTGAAGCGCGTCGCGCCCGGCCCGCTCGGTTACATCTTGGCCACGACCACCCGCAGCATCCCGCGCTTTCTGACGTTGAAGATGCCGCACTGCCGCGTGCGCAACGACGGCGCCGAAGCCTACCGGCTCGGCGCGAAGGGCGCGGTGGTTGGCTCGCCGATTCCGACCGGCCAGACCTTGTACGAGGGACCGATGCGCATCTGCGCGCTGTCGACGATTCCCTACTACGGCTACGGCTTTCGCATGTTCCCGTACGCCGAGGAACGCTCGGACCGTATGAACCTGCGGATCGCCACGATTGGCCCGCTGAGTTTCGTCCGCCATTTCGGCGAAATTTGGCGCGGCGAGTACGAGAATCCCGAAGAGGTGTTCGACTACCTGGTCGACGCGGTCACGATCGAAGTCGACCCCGAAACGGACTTTCAAATCGCCGGCGACCCGCGCGGACGACGAAAGACCATCTCCGCGCTCTTGTCCCCCACGCCGATCAAGCTGGTAGATTTTTACGCGCCGCCAAATGTTGAATGAGCTTTGCTCAGGGTCTTGTTCTCCTCCGCGCTTCGCAGGGGTGCCTGGCGTCCCTTGTGAGCAGAAGCGCAACGGGCGCTCGGCCTCGGGCTTTTTGTTTGTTCTCCTCCGCGCTTCGCTGACGGCGTCGCGCGATGCTCTCGACTGAGGCGCAGCGGGCGCTCGGCCTCGCCGAGTTTTCGCCGGCCTTCTCTCAATCGCGGGTCGTGATCTGCTCTCGCCAAAGTATGGGTGAGGGCGATCTGGCTCGCGCTTTGCGCGAGCTCGCCTTGTAAAGACGCTGAGCGAGGGAGCGCTGAGCGGGGAACGGACTTGACCAGGACGGCGCTGAACAGGGAGATTTCCAACTGCCAACTGCCAACTCCTTTCGACGAACGGTCTTGAGCGCACGAAGAAGAGGGAGCAGGCTTCGAGGGGTGAGGACGTGGATCCACGGCTTTGGGCTCTTGCTGGCCGTTCCGGCCTCGGCGGAGCCGGCGAGCATGAAGGCGGAGCTTTCGTGTCGGGCGGAGGCGGCGCCGGGGCGTGTGCTTTGTGAGCTGAAGTACAGCGCGGCCGAGGGCACTCGGCTGGTTTGGGCCGACGCGCTGGTGACGGCGTCGCCCGAATTCGTGCGCCCGCTGCGTTCGCGCGTGACGCCCGAGCGCTTTAGTGCCGCCGGTACTGCGGAGCGCAAGCTGAACCTGGCCTTCGTTGCCAGCAAAGTCGGGGTGGGGCAGGTGACGGTGCGTGCGCGTGCGGTTTTGTGTCGCGGGCAAGGCGCGGGCGAGCGTTGCCGCCCGGAGACGCACGATGTCCAGGCCGAGATCCGCGTTGGCGCTTGACGACCGAGGTACGAAACTTGTCCTCACGCAGCGGCTTTTGGTAGCCGCTAATGCATGCAGCTCCCTGGACGGCTTCGGCTGACGACGCTTGGTGACGTGCTCGGAGCGGTGCACCGCGCCCGTGCCTCCGGAGTGTTGGAGCTGACCGAGGATCGCGGCGCCACGCACCGCGTGTTCTGGGCCGACGGCATGATCACGCAGATTGACACCGACCTGTATCGGCAACGCTTGGGCGAGCTTTTGGCGCGCCAGGGCGTTCTGGGCGCGCGCGCGCTGGCACGGTTGGCGCGCCGGCTGCTGGAGGCGCCGCGGCAACGCGCCGGCGAAATCTTGGTCGAGGAAGGCTTCGTCAGCCCTGATCTGGTCAGCGCTGGGCTGCGCCGGCAGTTGCGGCAAAAGCTGGAGGCGCTGTTCGAGCTTCGGGATGCGCAGCTCGCGTTCCGCATCCCGCGGCCTCACGCTCAGGAACGTACGCCGCTTTCCCCTGGGGAATTCCTGCACGGCCGCCCGCGTGCGCGCCCGCGAGCTCGCTACACGGCCGCTCAAGAACGCGCGAGTAACGGCGCGGGTTCCGCGAGCTCGCATGCGGCGCGCATGCCGCACGGCTCACGGACGCGCGCCTACGCGACGCTCGGCGTCTTGCCGGGCGCGGATCGCGCCACGATTCAACAGGCGTTTCGCCGCCTCGCCCTCAACCTGCACCCGGATCGCTTTCCCAACGCTGGCCCGAATGAGCGTGCGCGCCTGCTGTCGCGCTTTGCGGAGCTCAGCGCCGCGTACCACGCGCTAGCCGGCTGATCGCGTCCGGTAGCTCCGCCAGCGTGTCGATGATCAGGTCGGGCTCGGACGCTGTCAGCCGCTCGAGGGCTTGAATGCCGCCGCGCACCCCGATCGTGTAAGCACCGGCGGCGCGCCCCGCCAGCACGTCTTGCGGCCCGTCGCCCACCATCACGACTTCTGCCACGGCTACGCCCAGCAGCCGCGCGGCCTCGACCACCATCGCCGGATCGGGTTTTCGCTGCGGCAAGTCATCGCCCGCCACCACGCCCTTGAAGCGCGCTGCGAGCGCTAGCCCTCGCAGCACCGCCAGCGACGTGCGCCGTGGCTTGTTGGTGCAGACGCCGAGCGGGTATTTTTCGAGCGCCGCCAGCGCCTCGAGGGTGCCCGGCATCAGGTCCGTATGGTCGATCGGATGCTCCGCGTAATAGTCGAGGAAATCCGCGACCATGACCTCCGTCTTTAGATCCTTTACATCAATCCGCGCGGCGCGCGCCATCAGCAACGGTGCGCCGTCGCCCACGTACGATTCGAGCTCCTCGTGCGGCAGGCGCGGCAGGCCCGCCTTCTCGAGCGCGTGGTTGGCGGCTTCGGCGATGTCGCGCCGCGAATCGACGAGCGTGCCATCGAGATCGAACACGACCCCGCTCACCTGGCGGGTCGCCGTCACTGCCCAGCGTTCCTGAACACGGCGCGGCCGACGAAGAACGGTCCCATCTTGTCCATGAACTCGGCAGTCTGGCGCGTTTGACGCATCGCCTGCACCACGTGCGACAGCGGGTGCAGCTCTTTCCCGATCAAGCCGATCACGAAGTCGTTGTCGGCCTGATCGAGACCGTGGCAGGCCAGCCGCACGTCGTGCGCTAGATCCTGCGAGCCGTACGCGCGGCCAACGCCGCCGTGCTCACGCATGATCTGCCCGCGCTCCTTGGGATCCAGCCGCTCGAACGGTCCGACGCGACGCAGCGGATACCAGATCGCCCACGGCCAGCTTTCGTTGAGCACGGTGTCGCGCGGCCGCTGCAGCAGCCAAAATTCCAGATCCTGCTCGAAACCGGTCGAATAGGTCCGTCCCAACATCGACAGCTCCGGACGCGGTCGAAGCCCCGCCAACGCCGAGCTGCCGACCAGCGGTCGGACGCGATTCGCGAAGTCGAGCGGTTGCTCCGAGAACGTCAGTAGCGCCAAGCCGCGCGGGTGATTCACGTCCTCGTACACCACGCTTGGAACGCCTTGCTCGCGCAGGGCACCGGTGAACAGCGGCAAGAGCCGGTTCGGGTCGTCGCACTCGAAGCCCAGCAGCTGCATGAACAGCCGCCGATTCATG
>FSUE01000121.1_pt1 | contig 12050 bp, 8 predicted proteins | sample 1637031 | NCBI WGS metagenome assembly FSUE01 (sample SAMEA3914819, study PRJEB12502) | metagenome | biome: forest; material: soil | place: Canada | collected 2010-06-26 | depth 0.3 m | reverse complement strand
CCGAGAATCTCTTCGGCACCAGGCGAAACCGGACGCTTGCTGGACATCGGGGCCGACCGTAGCAAACGCCGGCTCCGAAGGCACCGGCTGCCGCAGGTCCGGGCTTTCGCGGGTGACTCTGGACCCCCCTGGAACGAGGCACAAATCGCTGCTACACCGCCGGCCCATGCGCATCTGTTTGCTTGGAGCCACTGGTCTGGTCGGGCGTGAGTCGCTCGACTTGGTTGCGCGCGCTTGGCCCGGCGCGACGCTGTCCCTGTACGCGAGCCGTGATCAAGAGCTGAAGCACGGCGGCAAGACGTACCAGGTCGAGGCGGCGTCGAAGCTGGAAGAAGAGAGCGCGCCCAAGGGTGACTTGGCGCTCGTGGCGCTGGATGACGACCACAGCAAGCGCTACGTGCCGCGGCTGTTGGCGCTCGGCTACCGCGTCGTCGACAAGAGCAACACGTACCGCGCCGATCCGAAGGTGCCGCTGGTCGTGGGCGGCGTGAACTCGCAGCGCGTCGACGAAACGGTGCGCTTGGTCGCGAACCCGAATTGCACGACGATTCCGCTCACCTTGGCGCTGTCTCCGCTGCAGAAGGAGTACGGGCTCGAGGACGTGACAGTCAGCACGTACCAGGCCGTCAGCGGCGCCGGCATCGCCGCGCTCGACGCGTTCCTGGAGGCCAGCCGTGTCGGCTACGCCGCGCAGGATCGCTTGGGCAGCGTGTTCGACCCGAAGGCGTACGCGGGCAACACCGTGCCGCACAACGGTGGCACCGACGACAGCGGCTTCTCGTCCGAAGAACGCAAGCTGATGTTCGAAGCCAAGAAAGTCCTCGAGTTGCCCGAGCTCGGCGTCAGTGCGCAGTGCTGCCGCGTCGGCGTGGCGGTCGGTCACTACGAAAACGCGTGGGTGACGTTCGAAAAGCCGGTGTCGCTCGAACGCATCGCGGCGCTGCTCGCCGACACGGCCAAGGCGCCGTTCGTGACGTTCTTGGCTGGCGCGGCCGGTGAAGGTTTGTCGGCGGTCTCGTCGGTCAAAGACCGTGACCGCGCGCTGGTCGGTCGCCTGCGTCCCGACGCGCGCGACAAGACCGGCCGCACGGTGTGCATCACCGTCGTTGGCGACAACTTGCGGCTCGGCGCGGCGACCAACGCCGTGCGGGTCGCCAGCCGCTGGTTCAAATCGAGCGACGCGGAGCTGCAGGCCTAAGCAGCCGATGCGCATCGGCCTGCTCGGCTGCTCGCTCGGCCTGTTGCTGAGCTGCTCGCGAGCGGTTCCGCGCGCGCCGAGCGCTGGCGTGCGCCCGGTCGCGGTCGTGCGCGTTGCCGGGGCCGTCAGCAAGGGCGCGCCGGCGCCGCGGCTGTTTCCGCCCACCCACGGCGCCGGCACCGTCGAGGCCGGTGTCGAGCACGATGGGTCGCGACGTCTGCTGGCCTTCGGTCTGCGCGTCGTCGAGCATCCGGACGGTTCGCTCGACGTGGGCGACGAGCTTTTGCCAGCCGCGCGCGGCGCGAAGTTCTTGGAGTTGCCGGCTCGCCTCGGCTCGGGCTTTTTGTTTTGGATTATCTCTTCCAGCGGCACGCTGATCTACCGCTCGGCCACCTGGACGGCCGCGCTCGAGCCGCTCGCCCAGCTCGACTTCGAGGTCGAACGGTTGGTGCCCGGCTTCGATCGCTTGCTGATCCTGCCGCGCCGCGACGCTGACTACCGCGCGCTCGATCTCGAGACCGGGCAGCCGGTTCCGCCGCTCGGGCTGCCGGTGGCGCCGGCCTACGGCTCGATGGCGTTCGTCGACGGCTGGTTCGGTGCGGTCCAGGTCCCGCTGCGCGGCGTCTTGCTCAGCTTCGACGCCGGCGCCAGCTGGCACCCGCTTTCGTTGCCGGTGACCAGCTTCGAGCCGGTCGGCGACGCGTTGTCGCTGGCGACACCGAACGGTGACTACTCGCTCAACGCGCGCGGCGCGTTGTCACACGTAGCGGACCGCGACGATGCCAAAGTCAGCGAGGCAGCGCGCGCGGAACTTTTGCGGCTGGTCGCCACGCGCGACGTGGGCGCCGACCACGGCGCCGAACCGTTGCTCCAGACCGCGACTTTGACGGGGTTTCCGGATGGGCACGGCAACGCATTCGTCGCCACCTCCGGCACGCTGTTCAAGCTTGGGCTCGACAACGGTCGCGTGCTGCAGCGCCACGAGCATGCTTACGTCGGTGCCGCCGAGTGCTTGGGCGTTCGGTTCGGCTCGGGCGTCGGCTTCGTTTGCGGCCAAGGGCAGGAGCTCACGCGCATCTACCGCGTCGCGGAGCCGTTTCAGCTGGAGTTGGTGCGTGAGCTGCCGGGGGCGCGGGTCGTGAGCGACAGCGGAAGCGGTGCGCTGGTGGTTCACGGCGGCTGCAACGCGTTGGGGGGCGTGCTCCAGCATTGCATCGTGCCGGCAGCGGGCGCGCCGTACGAGATCAAAACCAACGCCGAGGCGGAGCGGGTCGTAGCGCTGGCCGACGGCCGCGTCGCGGTGCTGACGCCGCCCACGGCGCGGAGCCCGGGCGCGTTGACGCTTTGGAAAACTGGCGTCGCGCAACGCTTGCCGCTGGTCTTGACGCATCGCGAGCCGCGTCACAAGACGCTGCTCGAGCAGGGCGTGTGGCTCGACGGTCCGGTCGAAGCCAAGCCGGGTGTGCTATCGGGCTGGTTGGTCGGTGCCGGCCCGTTTGCCGGTTTCGAGGTCACGCTCGGCGGCAAGCTCACGCTGCGCCGCGTTCAAGACAACGCGAATCACGCGCTGTTCGCCGGTACACGCGCGCTGGTTTTGGGCGAAAACGGCCTCGCATCCGAGACCACGGACGGCGGGGTCGAGTGGCAGGCCGTCGAGCTGCCGCCGGAGATTGATCTGAAAGCGGCACGCGGCCTCGGCATGCGCCAAGGCTGCTCGGCGGTCGGCTGTGGCTTTGCCGGCTTCACGCGCGTGGGCTATTTCGAAGGCCGCGCTGCCCGTAGCCTGGCCGCGCCGGCCACGCCGCCGCGGATTGCCTTTCCCGGACCGGGTGGCTCGCGCTGGTTTCTGCACTGCGCCACCACCGGCGAAGTCAGTCCGCCGGCGTTGCCGTTCCGGCCCGCCACGCCGCTCAGCGGTCGGCGGCTGCGACGCTCCACGGTTGCACCCGCCGGCACGCCCAACGACGACGTCGAGCTCGGCCCGCTCTCGCCGCTGCTGGACCAGCCGGCGCCTGCGCTGCCCGAGAACTTCGAGGGCGTCGACGCCGGCACCGAGCCGTACGGGGTCCAGGTACGGATCTACGCCTACGGGCCGCGTGGTGGCGACTGGACCAAGACCTCTTCACTCAACATCGCCTTCGCCGATCGCTTCAGCGTCAAACCCGGAGTGCACGTGACCGCCAGCGGGCGCAGCCCTTGGCCCGACGTGGCCAGCGCAGCCGACGCCCTCGGCGCCGAGCCCAGCACCAACGCCGCGGGGCTGGCGGCCGCGCTCGATCCGTCGGGCACTTCTGGTGCAGTGTTGCTCAGCTCGCGGGGCAGCGTCGACCTGTTCGTGTTCGAGGCAGGGCGCGTGCCGCTGCACATTCCGAACGTCGGCCGGCTCGGGATGGCGATGCGGTTTTCGGGGGTCGTCAAGACCAAGGCCGGCGTATTCATTGGCTCTTACGACGAGAGCTCACGCGCGTTCCGCATCTACCGGGTGGTGGGGCAGGACCTGGAGGTTGCGCTCGAGGTCACCGACATTCCGCCGCCGCGCGGCGCCAACGCCGAGCTCGTGCGCAGCGCGGCCGGCGACGCGTTGGCAATTTGGGTGCGCAGCACCGGCTGGTTCGTCCACCCCGTCGATTTGGACAGCGGCGTCGTGGATTCGCCCTACGTGGTCACGCCCGCCCAGCTCGCCAGCATGCCGCCGGTCTGCGCCGACGGTGCTGAAGGTTTTTCGCTCACCGGCGCGATCAGCCCGGACCCCGGTGCGCAAACGCCGGGAGGCATCGGCATGCGCGCTTTCGAAGGCCGCTTTCGGGTCTCGGCGCTGGGCGTGTGTGTCGATGTGCTGGCGGCGCAAGGTGATGCGCCGGCGCCAGCGACGGCGGCCAAGGCAGGCGCCACGGCGCTGCGCGCGACTGGCCGCCCGACCGTCGTTGCGACGTTGACCGAGCGAAAGCCGCTCGGTCGCCGCGTGGAGCTGCGCTGCTCGAATTGAGATACACACGTCTCAAATCGGCGTGAGTCTCACCCCGAGATGTTAGGAGATGTTGCCGCTCGTGCTGAGCTGAAGCCGCGTCGCCCGACGCCGTGCCGCTGCGACAGAACGCCGGCTTTTCAGCGCATAACCGCGGTGTTTTGGCGGCAACCGCGCGCGCCCGCTGCGCGAACTTTCCTTTTTCGGTCGCGCGCAATTCTGGATTTAGGGGTTTGATTTTCCCGGAACGTGCTGCTACTACATTCGGGTCCGCGCAGAGTGAGGCTGTCCCCCCCCCGGCCCCTTTGCGCGGACACTGTTTTGTCCCTGCTCAGCGCAGCCGCAGACAAACCCACCCCAGCGGCGTGTCGTTCAGACACACCGTCGCCAATCCCGTCGCGACGAGCTCGTCAGCGCTAAGCCAACGCTAGCTACGGTCGAGTTTTTTGGCCATGGCTTCGCCGAGCTCGATCGCGCGTTTCGTGGCCGAGTCGACGGCATCGATCAGCGTGCGCCGGATGCCACCGCTCTCGAGCGTGTGAAGGCCAGCAATTGCCGTGCCGCCCGGGCTGGTGACCATGTCCTTGAGCCTGCCTGGGTGCTCGCCGGTTTCGAGCAGCAACTTGGCCGAGCCGTACACGGTTTGAGCCGCCAGCAAGAGCGCGGTGTCGCGGTGCAGGCCCACCTTCACGCCGCCGTCGGCCAGGGCCTCGATCATGACCATGACGTAGGCCGGTCCGCTACCCGAGAGCCCGGTGACGGCGTCGATCAACGATTCGTCCAGCACCACCGAGCGGCCGATCGCGGCGAACAGCGCCTGCGTGATGTCGATGTCGGCCTGCGTGGCGCGCGACCCGGGCGCGATACCAGTGGCGCCGGCCAGCGCGATCGCCGGCGTATTGGGCATCGCCCGTACCACGCGCACGTGCTCGGGCAGGCGCGCCTCGAGCGAGCGAATCGGAACACCGGCCGCGATCGACACCAGCAGCGTGCCGGACAAAAACGCGTCCGCCATTTGATCGAGCACGCGGTCGATGACTTGGGGCTTTACCGCCAGCACGACCAGATTCGATACGGCTGCCAGCTCGCGATTGTCGACGAAGGTCTTGATTCCGTACTTGGTCTCGAGCTCCTTCAAGTGGTCGCCACGCACGTCACTGGCAACGATCTGCTCGGCGGTGACGCTCTTCGAAGCGAGCAGGCCGCGGATCAGCGCGCCCGCCATGTTGCCGGCGCCCAGCATGCCAATGCGTTGAGATTTCATGCCGCGAAACCTAACGTATCAAGCTCAGCCGAGCCAGGACTTCGCGTAGCTCAGCGGCGTTGCCGGCGCCGTAGACCCGCTCCGGCAACCGGCGCTCGCGGTGTCGTGCGTCGAACCAGATCGCGCTGGCCAGCGCGCTCAGCGCGCCCTGGACGTCGGCTTCCCAGGCGTCACCGACGTGCAAAAGCTCGTGCGTTACCACGCCGAGCTCGGCGCAGGCGTGCTCGAAGATGCGCGGGTCCGGCTTGTCGATGCCGAGCCGGCCTGAATCGACCACGACGTCGAAGTCACGCGCCCAGCCCAGCTCTGCGACCAGCTCTGCCAAATGCCCTTCGGAGTTCGAAATGATCGCGATCGGCGTGCCGGCGCGCTTCAGCTCACGCACCAGCTCGATCATGCCCGGAATTGGCCGCCGCCACAGGTTGCGCCGCGGTTGCTCGTCCCACAACCAGGCGCCGAGCTCGGCGCTGTGTTCTTGCGGCACGCCGCCGGCTTCGAGCTGCGCGGCGATCATCGCGCGCCAGGCCACGGCGTGGCCGTCGTTCTTGCGTGCGCCGTAGATCTGCCAGGCGTGGTGGCTCTGCGCCGCGGCCGCGCGCACGTCGAACCCCGCGCCGCGTTCGCGCAGCCGCCGCGCCAGGAACTCGAAGTCCAGCTCGGCCAGCGTCTGCCCGAAATCGAAGCTGAGCGCTCTCAACCGAACAGACCCTTCAGTTTCTCCAAAAAGCCCTGCTGCTGTGGCTGCACGTCTTCACCCAGCTCGCGCCCCAGCTCTTCGATCAACTCGCGCGCGCGTGGCGTGAGGCGCGCCGGGATTTCGACGGCTACCTCGACCAGCTGATCGCCGCGACCGCTGCGCAGCCGATGCTCGACGCCACGGCCGCGCACGCGCAGCACCTGGCCCGGTTGCGTCGACGGCGGTACGCGCAGCTTGATCTTGCCTTCCAGCGTCGGCACGTCGATTTCTCCGCCGAGCGAGGCTTGTACGAACGTGATCGGAACCCGGCACACCACGTCGTCGCCGGTGCGCCGGAACAACGGATGCGGCAACACCTCGATCAATAGCTCCAAATTGCCGGGCAGCTTGTCGGGCTTGGTGCGGTGCCCGCCCTGATCGACGACGCGCGTCGCCCCGTGCTCGATGCCAGCTGGGACGTCGACCTTCAGCACGCGCTCGGCGGTCGTCAGCCCTTTGCCGCCGCAGCTGCGACACGGCGTGGTCGGCAACGAGCCGCTGCCCTTGCAGCGCGAGCAGGCGCGCTCCATCGCCAACGGGAACAGCGCTTGTTGGAAGCGCACGCGGCCGCGACCGCCGCACGCCGAGCAGGTTTCGACGCGTGTTCCCGGCTCGCCACCGCTGCCCTTGCAGCTGCCACACGTGTCGGAGCGCTGGTAGCGCACCTCTTTGCTGGCGCCGAGCGCCGCCTCTTCGAAGGTGACCTCGAGCGGCATGCGCAGGTCGCCGCGATCACCACCGCGAAAACCAAAAGCGCCCAAGATGTCGCCGAAGATCTCGTCCAGCCCGCCGAAGTCGACCACATCGGCGCCGCCAGCGCCGCGGCCGCCGGCTTGGAACGCGGCTGGGCCGTAACGGTCGTAGGCGCTGCGCTTGTCAGCATCGGACAAAATCTGGTGTGCCAGGTTGATCTCGGTGAAGCGATCTTGAGCGGATGGGTCGCCTTGGTTCTTGTCCGGATGGTGCTGAATCGCGAGTCGCCGAAACGCGGCCTTGATGTCTGCTTCGCTGGCGTGACGGCCGAGACCGAGTACTTCGTAGGGATCGCGCACTTCGGTAAGCCAGTGGAGTGTGGAGCCGCCGGAGCGGCGGAGCCGTGGGTGTGGGGGTGTGGGGAGCGAGGGCCGGAAAGCCGGCGCTGAGGCCATAGCATGGCCGTTTCCGGGGGCCATCGGCATGGGCCTTCCCGGCGTCGGCCCGGGCGGCTACCGTACGCGGTCGGGCCTGCTCGCGAGCCCTTCCCTCGATGACCAACGAAGACGACCGGCGCATCGCCTACCGAGCTCCGATTGAGCTCAAGGTCGAATACAAGCGCCTAAATACGTTTTTTGCCGACTACACGCGCAACATTTCGCGGGGTGGCACGTTCATCGGCACCGACAAGCCGCTCAAGGTGGGAACCGAGTTCGTTTTCGCGCTCGGCATTCCGCACATGGCCGAGCCGCTGCGGCTGCGCGGCAAAGTCATCTGGACCACCGATACCGAAGACGCCACCAAAGCCAACCCGGCCGGCATGGGCATCGAGTTCCAGTACGACGAGGGTGAGCGCGCCGAAAAAGAGGCGGCGGTCGAACGTCTGATGTCGGCCGAGCTGGGCGAGCACCTGGCAACCAAGCTGCTCGGTCGCAAGCCGCAGCTCTAATTTTCGGGCACTGGCTGGCGAGGTCTGCGCCGGTGGAGGAGTGCGCGTTTGCCTCAGCTGCGGCAAGTCTGCATAGGGGGTGAGGTAGGAGGTGGCAGCGCTGACGAGGTATTTGCGCGGAGCCCGCGCCCGGCGCCTGGCATCGTCTTTGCTCGTCACCCTGGAGAGATGTGCAAACGGCGCCTGGGAGACTCACCTGGACCGCATTAGCTCGATCCCTTTGTTGGCGAGCGCGCAACCGAACGTACTGGTCGTCGACGACGTGCCGGCCAACCTGTTGGCGCTCGAGGTGCTGCTGCAAGGCCTCGACTGTCGCGTCGTCGTAGCCAGCTCTGGTGGGGAGGCGCTGAAGCTGATGTTGCGCGAAAAATTCGCGGTCATGTTGCTCGACGTGCACATGCCGCACATGGACGGCTACGAGGTGGCTCGCCATGCGCGCATGAGCTCCAAAACGCGCCAGTTACCGATCATTTTCCTGACCGCCTCCGGCTGTGAAGGTGACCAAAAACAGCTGCGCTTGGGCTACGACTCGGGCGCCATCGACTACCTCTTCAAACCGCTCGATCGAGAAGTGTTGAAGAGCAAGGTGCGAGTTTTTTTGGAGCTGTTCATTAGCCGGCGTGAGCTGGAAGAGGCCAACCACCGCCTGGAAGTCATGAACGCAAAGCTATTGGCGCTGGCCGAGGCCGAGGCGACTTCGGCGCGCGCCCTGCGCCAGGCCAACGACGAGCTGAGCGTCGCCTACCGCGAGCTGCGGGAAGCCCAGAGCAAGCTGAAGGGCTGAGGCGCGCCGCGCCGATCGCGATGGTGGCGAAAAATGGTGGTGTCGCCGGTAAGTGGCTGCCCGCGAACGATTTGTGGCGGTTCGAGAGGACATTTTCGCCCGGCTACGGACATTCTCATCTCGATGAGCCCGCGCACTTCAGGCTTTCTTTCCGGCTGTTCGCTCGCGCTTTTGGCGCTGGCCGCTCCGACCGCCGCGCACGCCGCGGTCGCCTGGACGGCCACGTTCGAGAAGGGCGATGCGTCGGAGTGGATGCCCGGCACCAACCCGAAAGGTCCCGACGGCGTGCGCAAGAACTTCGAGGTCTTGGGCGAGCAGGTGTATCGCGGCAAATTCGCGGGCAAAATCACCGTGCACCCGGACGACTTGTTCGGACAATACAAGCAAGACCGCGTCGACATTCAGCACCAGAGCACGCTGACCGGCGAGGGTAAGAACATGTGGATCTCGGGGCACTACATGATGCCTGCGGACGCCAAGGTTCGAAACGAGATTGCGTTCTTCGAGTCGAACGTGAGCTTCCAGAACGTGATGGACTTTTGGGTCGACGCCAAAGCCGGCGGCGGCACCACCATCAACTTTGGTACCGGCTTTTTGGGCGCGAACAAGTTGTGGACCGCCGACTTTGCCAAAGGCGTCTGGCACCAAGTCGCGATCCACGTGTTGTGGTCGACCAACGCGCAGACCGGCGCGGTCGACGTCTGGTTCGACGGCCAGCAAGTCGTGACGGCCGCCAAGGCCAAGACGAAAGCCGACGGCAACACGCTATTTTTCCAAACTGGCCTACATCGCAAGGACCCCGCCAACTTCGACGACACCATCTACTTCGACGAGTTCATCGAGGCTGACACGTTGGCCGACGCCAAGATCGCCGCGCCCGTTGCGGATCCGGCCGGCACCGGCGGCGGCGCCGCTGGCATGGCTGGGGCCGCTGGCGCGGCAGGCGGCTCAGCAGCAGGCGCGGGCGGCAGCAACAGCCCGCTCGGCGGCAGCGCAAGCTCCGGCGGCAGCGCCAGCACGGCTGGTACGCCGAGCGGCGGCGCTCTCACCACCGCCGGCAGCGGCGGCGCTCCCACATTGCCCAACGCCGGCGCTCCGACCAGCGCCGGCACCGGTACGGCTGCCGCCTCGGATTCGGCCGGTTGCGCGCTCGGCGGAGCCAATCCGCCGGCTTCTTCCGCGCTGCTCGCGCTGCTCGGCGTCATCAGCCTTGCCGCACGGCACCGGCGCCGCGCCGTCTAGCAAACTGACGTCTCCCAGATTTCACAGGGAGGACGGGAGGACGGGAGGTCCGCGAGGTTTTGTTGGTCCGAGCCGCGATGCACCGCACGGAGACTGCGCAGTCGCCGCACGACGCTTCACGTCTCGAAACCAAGAAATTCTCGCCTCGCGGACCTCCCGTCCTCCCATACCCCTGTGAAAAAATCTCGAGCCGTAAAGTGTGGCCACCGCGACGCTACGAAAGCTTCTGCGAGTTGGGCTGCAGATTGGCAGCCCACCCGTGAGCTACGGGACGACGACGTTGGCCGGGAGCTTGAAGTCTTTTTGGGGCTTCTCGTAGGCGGCGAGCAGGTCGCGGGCGATCGAGACTTCGACCAAGTCGATCGCCTCGCTTTTGACGACTTGTTCGAAGCCGGCCTTGGCGTCTTCGGCGCTGCCTTGCGCGTGGCGCGCCATCGCGGCGTAAAAAATCGCTTCGGTGCGCTGCGAGCGATCTTTGGCGGCGGCCAATAGCTCGGCGTCGTTCAGGCGTCCGGTCGCCCAGGCGCGCAGCCGTGACGGCCAGCCGGCTTTGTCGTCGATGCCCGAATAGGCGTCTTCGACCGCACCGCTGCTCGGCACGCGCAGCTTCTTTTCGAGCAGCTGCAACCACAATGCCGGATACACCAAGTCGTCGCCCGACATGCCGGCGCTGACGGCGCGTTCGACCGCCGTACGCGCAACCGTGAGATCCGACAATGTTAGGCCGCGGCGCGCCGCGTCCATCACGGTTGCCGAGAGCAGCCGCGGATCCGAGCCGGCGGCTTCGAACGAGCGCACTGTCGCGCGTCGCACCGCGCGCTGATCACCATAATGCTCGAGCACGCGCGCCAACAGCCGCTCGGCGCGCGCTTGCATGGCGCCGGTTCGGCCCTGCTTTTGCGCCAACAGCACGCGCGTCAACGACGCTTCCAGCGCGCGGCTGGCCTCGGTCGCGTCGTGCTGCTCGCGAAAGATCTCGAAGCGCGTGATCTGCGCGTCGGCCTCGGTCAGCAGATCGCCGCCGCCGCGCGCGGCTTCGACGGCCTTGTCGGCCCAGCCGAGCGCGTCGACCAACTTGCCGCGCTGGCGCTCGATCGCCACCAGCAACAGGTACGCATCGCTGCTCGGCTCTTCTTTCAGCGACTGGAGCAAGAGCGGACGCGCCCGATCCAGCTCACCATGGCGGATTTCGGTGGCGGCCATCGTGAAGCGGAGCCGCGCCGGCGTGGGCCGGACCTTGCCGCGCAAGCCGGGTGCCGACGCGACCTCGAGCAACGGCGCCGCGTTGTCGAAGGTCGCGCGCGCTGCGCCGAGCCCACCGGCGTCTTCCTCGTCGCTGACCGCGCGCATCACGAAGCCGAGCGCGGTGCTGACCGCGTCCGGATCTGGGTGCTCGCTGAGCGCGGGCCCGAGCACCAGCGGCGCCACCTCGGCCATGCCGTGCGAGGCAAGCTCGGTCGCGATCGGCAACGTGCCGCGCAGCGAGCCGGGCTCGGCGCGGAACAAGCCTTCGGCGGCGCCGAAGGCAGCGGCGTCCACCAGCTCCGGGTCGAGCAAGCCGTCGGAGCTGCCGCGCGCTGACTCGAAGAAGTGATAAAGATCCGCCCACGCGTCGGGATCGCTTTCGTCGCCGGCGCGTTCCAGCCGATCGCGCAGCTCGGGTGGCATCAGTTTCTCGAGCCCAGCCGAATCCAAAAGACCGAGCGCGCCGCGCGGATCGCGCTGGCGCAAGTACAGCGCCGCCACCGTGTAACCGCCGGCGCGCAGCGCCCGGTACGCTTCGAACGCTTCGTCGCGCTCTTGATTCGAGCGGATCGGCGCTTCGCCGATGTTGGTCGAAAGCGCCTGGCGCAGCCAGGAAACGGTCATCTTCTTGGCGGCGTCCATCGCCTCCGGACCGGTGTCGATGATCGCGCGGCTGATCGCGGCGCGCGCTGCGGCCGAGGCGGTCGTGACCGCGCCGCTGCCGCGCGTGTCTTGCCGAAACTTGTCGATCGCCGTCAGGTGGCTCTGCACGTCCTTGCGCCACGCGCCTTCCGGCAACCTGGGCAGCAGCATGGAATACAGCGCCAACGCCCGGCCGTCGTTGCCGACACGCGCGACTTCGGTGGCGGCGGCGTCGAGCGCGCGCTCGCCCTTCTCGAGCATCTCGGGCCGCAGCTCACCGGCGCGACCGAGCAGGAAGGCGCCACCTACCGCGACCAAGCCAGCGGTCGGGT
>FSUE01000638.1_pt1 | contig 12057 bp, 10 predicted proteins | sample 1637031 | NCBI WGS metagenome assembly FSUE01 (sample SAMEA3914819, study PRJEB12502) | metagenome | biome: forest; material: soil | place: Canada | collected 2010-06-26 | depth 0.3 m | reverse complement strand
CGAGTGTGCTGTGCGGCGCCGGCGAGCAGAATTTCGGCGCGCAGCTCGACAACTTGCACCTGAACGCGTTGATCATGCGCGTGGTGTGCGGCGCCGACGTGCTGGTGGCGCATCCGTGCGTGATCGGCAAATCGATGCTGCTGCGGTTGAGTGACCTGCAGCGGCTGGGCGGCTTCGAGAGCGTTTGCAACGTGCTGGCCGAGGACTACGTGCTCGGGCAGAAGTTCATGCGCGGCGGCTTTCGGGTCGCGCTCTCGTCTTACGTGGTCGGGGCGGTCAGCGCGCATCGCTCGGTGAAGGACTTCTGCGCGCGCCACGTGCGCTGGGGCCAAATGCGTCGACACATCGCGCCCGCGCTGTACTTCGCCGAGCCACTGCTGAGCCCGCTGCCGTTCATCGTGCTCGGGCTGCTGTGCCTGCTGGGGGGCGCCGAGCTCGGTTTCGTTTCGCGGGCGGCGGCAACTGGCTTTTTCGGTGCCGGGCTGCTGTTCAAGCTCGGCTCCGACGCCCACGTGTTGTCGCGGGTGCGCGGCGAGCGGCTGCGCGTGCGCGAGCTACCGTGTTGGCTGTGCAAGGACTTGATGCTGCTCGGGATCTGGGCGCTCGGCGCCGTGAAACGCACGGTGGTTTGGCGCGGAAACGTGCTGCGCATCGGGCCCGGTTCGGAGCTTTCCCCGGCGACCTAGCGCCGGCCCCGGGGCCGTTGCACCGCAAGTGGCGCCGGACTAATACACGGCTGTCACCGAACCGTCACAGCCGCCCGATACCGAAAAGACCGGATGTCCCGAATTCTCATCATCGAAGACGAACAGGACATTCTGTCCGTCCTCGAATACAACCTGCGCCAAGCAGGGCACGACGTGACGACCACGCGCTCTGGCCGTGACGGGCTGCGGCTCGGCAAAGAGCTGCACCCAGATCTCATCCTGCTCGACTTGATGCTGCCCGACCTGAGCGGCACCGACGTCTGCAAGCAGCTGAAGGAAGCGACAGGTACGCGCGGCGTGCCGGTGGTCATGCTGACGGCGCGTGGCGAAGAGATCGACCGCGTGGTCGGCTTCGAGCTCGGTGCCGACGATTACGTCGTCAAACCTTTCAGCATGCGCGAGCTGTCGCTGCGCATTCAAGCGATTCTGCGGCGCGGTAAGGCGCCGGTCGAGAGCGAAGCCAGCATCGAGTTTGGCGTGTTGCGCATCGATCGCGAAGCGCACCGCGTTTGGGTCGAGGCCGCGGAGATTGAGCTGACGGCGCTGGAGTTCCGGCTGCTGGTGACGCTGTACGATCGGCGCAATCGCGTTCAGTCGCGCAGCGCGTTGCTCGACGACGTGTGGGGCATTCAGGCGGATATCACGACCCGCACCGTCGACACCCACGTCAAGCGCTTGCGCGAGAAGCTGGAGGCGGCGCGTGACTACGTCGAGACCGTCCGCGGCGTGGGGTATCGCTTCGTCGGTACGCCGGAAGAGGCCACGGCTTGAAGCTAGGCCTACGTGCTCGTCTGATCGTACTGGCGTTGGGGGTGGTGGTCGTTTCGGCCGTGCTCGCGAACGTCGAGCTACGGCCGGTGTTCGAAGCGCACCTGATGCGCAACCTCGAGCGCGAGGTCGCGGGCCGCGCGCAGCTGGTGGCCGCGCTGGCCGAGGCGCGTCGCCCGCCAGCGTCCGACGCCGACGCGCTTGGCCGGTTGGCGAAGGAGCTGGCGCTCGAGGCTCACGGTTCGGTCGAGCTGTTGCGCGCCGACGGCAACGCGATTGCTAGCTCCGAGGGCCCGCCGCCGACGCTGAGCCGCGTGCACGAGCCGGACTTCGCGGCAGCGCGTGCGGCGCCGCGCGGCCAGAGCTCGCCGGGCTTCTTGGTCGAGGGCCGCAACCTTTACTCGGCGGCGCGGTTTCAGTTGCCAGACGGCTCGGAGGCCGTCGCGCGCGTCAGCGGTTCGTTGCTCGACGTCGACGCGGCGTTGGCGGAGTTTCGCGGTTTCCTGGTCGCCGCGGCCGTGCTGCTGTTCGCGCTTTTGGCCGTGATGGCAAGCCTGATCGAGCGTTTTACGGCGCGCGGGCTGGGCGCGTTGAACGAGGTGGCTCGCCGGATGGTCGCCGGTGACCTGGACGCGCGCTCGGGCATGGAGGGCGAGGACGAGCTGCCCGAGCTGGGGCGCACGCTGGACAAGCTGGCGCGCGGCCTTTCGTCGTCGCTCAAGGACCTGCGCGCCGAGCGCGATCGCATGGCCGGCATTCTGGAGGGCATGCAAGAGGGCGTGATCTTGCTCGATGCCAAGCGCCGGATTGTCGTGCTCAATCCGGCGCTGCGCGAGATGCTGCTGTTGCCGGCCGACGCGATCGGCAAGCCTTTGCTCGAGGTGGTGCGCAACGCCGAGCTGCGCGACTTGTTCGACGTCGCGGCCGGTGACGACGAGCCGACGACCCAAGAGGTGGAGATTGGCAACATCAAGCCGCGGCGCTTGTTGGCGCGCGTCGCGCGCATGCCCGGCGAACAGCGGCAATTCGTGGCGGTTTTCGTCGACGTGACCGAAGTGCGCAGGCTCGAGTCGATGCGGCGTGACTTCGTCGCCAACGTGTCGCACGAGCTGCGCACGCCAGTGACGGCGATTCGCTCGGCGGCCGAGACGTTGATCGACGGCGCCGCCGACGACCCGGCCATGGCGACGGCGTTCATCGGCATCATTGACCGAAACGCGGCGCGGCTGCAGCAGCTGGTCGAAGACTTGCTGGATCTATCGCGGATCGAGGCGCGCGGCTTTCGCCTCAGCTTCGAAGCGATCGAGCTCAAGCCGATTTTTTCGCAGGTGCTGGGCTTGTTCCGCGAGCGCGCCACCAAGAAGAACGTCGCGTTGGAAGAGCGCACGCTGGGCGAGCTGCCGAAGGTGCGCGCTGATCGGCGGGCGATGGAACACGTGCTCACGAACCTGATCGACAACGCGGTGAAGTACTGTGGCCCCGGCACGCACGTTTGGCTCAGCGTGTCGCTGAGTAGTGACGCGGTGACGGTCAGCGTCGGCGACGACGGACCCGGCATCGACGAGCGTCACCTGCCGCGCGTCTTCGAGCGCTTCTATCGTGTGGACGCCGGGCGCTCACGCGAGGTCGGCGGCACCGGGCTCGGCCTCTCGATCGTGAAGCACCTGGTCGAGGCCATGGGCGGCAGCGTATCGGTCGAGAGCAAGCTCAACCAAGGCACGACGTTCTCGTTCACGCTCAAGCGCTCCGAGCCCGACCACGAGTCGGCCCGCGCGGTGGCTTAAAGCGCCACGCGCGACGCCGGATGCGTCACCCGGACGAACGGCGATGCCGGCGCCATGTCGGCGGTCTGGGCCCGGCACGCGGGCGCATCGACGAACGCCTTGGCGTAGTCGGCGACCAGCTTGCCGGTCGCGTCGTCGCGATAAAAGGCGAAAGAATCGTAGTCGGGGTAGCGGGTTCCGGTTTCGTCGTTGCCGGCCAGCATCCACGGCAGCGCGGCGTTGCCGCCGTGTTCGAGCATCAGCGCGTTCCAGCGCCGGTACGCGTCGCGGCGCGCGGGCCAGCCGCGATTGATCTCGCCCGCGTGACCCTGCGTGCGGCTCACCTTCATGCCGTACTCTTCCAAAATCGTCGGTTTGCCCAGATCGCGCGCCACTTGCAGGTGATCCAAAATCCACCGCTCGCCGAAGCCCTCGGGCGCTTGCCAGTCTTCGGGATACAGGTGAAACGTACCGAAGTCGATCGCGGGCAGGCCGGTCAGCGCAGCGTGGTCCACGCCGTCGCTGGCTTGGTACGCAAAGTGGGCACCGCCGTCGTCGAGGAAGCCTTCGTCACCGACCGATACCAGGTGGTTCGTGTCGAGTGACTTGATGTACGTCGACATCTCGCTTGCCCAGTTGGTCAGCGTGCGTTTGTCCCAGCCGCTGCTGGCGTCGAAGTCGTTGCCGCCACGGCAACGCGGCTCGTTGGCGAGCTCCCACGCGAACACGGTCGGGTCGTCGCGGTAGACGCGGCCATTGAGCGTATTTTTGCGGCTGAGCACGTGCGCGACCCAGTCGCGATACGCCTGCCTCGGCTCCGGAGCCGTGAAGAACTCGTGATGACGGTTGCGGCCGTACCAGATCAAGTATTGGTCGATGCCGCCGAACGCGCGCCAGTTGTTGAGCAACACGACGATCAGCTTGATGTCGTGCTTGGCGGCGGCGGCCAGCACGTAGTCGAGGCGTTGCAGGCCGTTCTCGCCGTCGTTGTAGGCGGGCCGGCGCTGGGTCGGATCCCAGTACTGAAAGTAGACGCCATCCTTGGAGCCTTCGCCGTCGGCGTTCGGCACGCTGCCGTCGAGCGAACCGCGGTCGAGCATGCCCCACACGCGCATGACTTTCAGGCCGAGCCCGTGCGCGGCGTCGAACAGGTCGTCGACGACCGGCTTGGGCTTGAAGATCGGGTAGTAGTTGTTCGAACCGGCGAAGCAGAATGGCTTGCCGTCGACGACGAAGCTTGCCGGTGGGTTACGCGTTACGTCGAGCGCCGACTGTGGGGCAGGCGCGGGTGTTTTCAGGCAACCCAGACTGAGCGCGGCCGCGCACAACGCGAGCGCGGCGGGCGAGCTACTGCCGCTCTGCATCAGCGCTCGCGCAGCCGCTCGCGCAAATAGGCGAGGGCAAGTCCACTCAGCTTCTGTTCGCTCAGCTTGTCCGCCAAGTTTTCGAGCAGCTCGAAGGTGTCGGCGCCGAGCTTCTGGCGCAGATCGGCCTCGAGCGCCGCGCGATTTTGCTCATCCGAAAGCCGCTCGCGCCACGCCGGGCTCCAAAGCGTGGTGACGTCGCGCAGCAGCCCCGCTTCCGCCAAGCGCGACCACTCGCCCGGATCGAACCAAACGCCGCCGCAGCGCGCACAGCGCTCCAAAAAATATGGGTCCGCATTGGTGACGCGCGCGCGACGCAACAAGCCGTGCCCCTCTGGACACGGTCCGGTGCGGTGATCTTGCTCGAGCGGCTGCTGCGGGCGCACGTCGCGCGCTTTCAGCAGCTCGATCACGCCGGCTTCTGCGAAGGCCAATGGCGGCACCCAGAACCCGGAGCACTTGCTGCAACACAGCACGATCGATTGCTCGACCGGCTGCAGCGGAGCAGCATCACATTTCGGGCAGCGCGCGTTCATGCTTTGCCTGGGCCAAAGCGCGTCCGACGCGCCTCGTTCGGTTCCTAACACGAGCGGCAGAAAGCGTCCTCTGCTAGCTTCATGCGTCGGAGATCACGGAAATTGTCGATTGAAATTCGGGAAGCCAATTTGGCTGACGCCGCCGAGGCGGCTGGGTTCTTGACCGTGCTCGACAGCTACGCGGCCGATGAAATGGGCGGTGCTACGCCGCTCGATCCGGAGGTGCGCCGCCGCCTGGTTCCGGCCCTGCGCGAGCAGCCGAGCGCGCTCGTGCTGCTGGCCTTCGAAGCCGAGCGCGCGGTTGGCCTCGCCACCTGTTTCTTCGGCTTCTCCACGTTCGCGGCGCGCCGGTTGCTCAACGTTCACGACTTGGCCGTGCTGCCGGCGTTTCGCGGCCGTGGCGTGGGGCGCGCGTTGCTGAACGCAGCCGAAGAGCACGCTCGCACGCGGGGCTGCGCCAAGCTCACGCTCGAAGTTCGCGAAGACAACGCGCGCGCGCGCGGCCTGTACGAAGAGCGCGGCTTTCGCGACTTTCAACTGGCCGGCGTCACCTACCGCACGCTGTTTTTGTCCAAACCCTTGCCGCTCGACTCATGAGCGGTGCGTCGCGCGTTAGCGTCCGCGCCGCGGAGCTTGCCGACAGCGAGCGCGTGTTGACGATCGTGCGGCAATCGATCAGCCAGCTTTGCGTCGCCGATCATCACGACGATCCGGTCACGCTCGAGCGCTGGCTCGCCAACAAGACGCCCGAGCATTTCGCGCGCTGGCTGGCCGACGCCGACAGCGTGCTGCTCGTCGCTGAGCTCGATGCGTACGCGCGTGGGGTCGGCAACCTGAGCCGCGCGGGCAAGATCCATCTCTGCTACGTGGAGCCGGGTTTCGAGCGCGCTGGGCTGGGCACCGCCCTACTTGCCGAGCTGGAACGGCGGGCTCAGGCCTGGGGGTTGGCCGAGGTGTCGCTGGACAGCACCTGCAAAGCGTGCGGTTTTTACGCTCGTCACGGCTACCAGCCGGCGGCTGCCGCTTGCGCCGCGTTCGGTGTCTTGCGCTGCTACCCATTCAAAAAATCAATCGGGCACAATTCGTGAGCCGTCCTGGGGCCTGTGAACACTCATCTAGCTGTATGCGAGCATTTCGCTGGCTGCCGTTGCTCTTGGTCTGTTGGCAGGTTTCCGCCTGCTCGACCGACAACGGAAGCAAGCCGGTTGGCGGGGCCGGCGCAAGCACCAACCCCGAGGGTGGTAAGCCGACCGCGGGCGCTCCGGGTGGCGGCTCCGGGTCTGGCACGCCGTCGAGCGCCGGCAGCGCGGCGGGCGGAGCCGGGAACGGCGGCGGTGGCGTCGCGAGCGGCGCCGGGACCGCGGGTCAGGCCGGCCAAAGCACCGCCGCGGGTGCGGCCGGCATGCCGACGATTTTGCCGCCGTTCGGCCCCGCACCAACCGACAAGCCCGACACGGTGGAAGTCGGCGTGCGCAACAACTGCCCGTTTCCGGTTTGGATCCACGCGCAGGGCAAACAGGGCACGCTGCTGCCCGACTACCAGCAGCTGCAGAAGGGCGACGCGTATTGGTACGACGCGCCCAAGCAGTGGGAGGCGGCGCGCATCACCGCCTACGGCGACGCTGCTCACAAGGACGAGCTCGACAAGGTCGAGATGACCTTCGTTCAGGCGGGTGACGTCTTGAACTACAACGTCACATACGTCGACTCGGTCAGCCTGCCGATGGAGATGCTCAGTCGCGGCAGCGGTGATTGTAAAAAAGTCGGCTGCTACGTCGCGGAGGCTCAGATCCTCGCGGGGTGTCCCGACGGCTTGCTCGACGGCAAGCGCTGCTTGGCAGCGCGCAGCTACTGCCTAGCGGGCAAGAACGACGACAAGCCGTATTGCCACGTGCTCGACGCGGAAGTGCAGCGGTGCGCCACGACCAAGGTTGGGTGCGAGGGCGCCGCCGGCAACAACACCTCGAACGTCTACGCCTGCGACAAGTTCTTCGGGCAAACCGCCAACGCCCCCAAGTTCTGCGCCGCGCTCAACCGCGGCATGCTCGACGACCCCGACAACAAGGACACCAAGGCTTATTACAAGCAGCCGCCGTACAACACGTACTCGCAGTGGGTCCATCAGGTGTGCCCCGGCATTTACGCGTTCGCTTACGACGACTACCCGCCCAACGCCGAAGAGAGCGGGTTTCACGCGTGCTCGGGCGGCAAAGAGATCGAAGTCACCTTCTGCCCGGCGGGTTAGAACTGGGTCGACAGCGCACGCGCGAAAATTCCAAATTCACGCGCACAGTTTACAAAAGCTGTCAGCTTACATGTGTGTAAGTGTATGAAAATATTGCTGATTGCGGCATCGGTTGCGACGGCGGTCTAGGCATTTCAGTTTCACGGATGTGAATGGGGCTGGCGACTAATCGCCGAGATGACGGTTTGGCCGTCGCCGGAGAACCCCATGTTCACGTCGAAAAGCCGAGAAATTGCCACTTGGAGCGGAGTGGCTGGGACGCTCAGCCTGCTGCTGGGATGCACCGGCATCATGAACGGCGGCAGCGACGGCAAGGGCAACATGGACCCGAGCTACGGGGTCAACGCTACCGACGGCGCCAACGGTAGTGGCAAAGGCAACGGCAGCGGTAGCGGCCAAGGTGGCGGCGTCAACGGCGGCGGGCCGTACGTACCTCAGGTCGGCGTCGATCCCGGCACCAAGCCGATGCACCGGCTGAACGACGCCGAATACAACAACTCGCTCCACGACGCGCTCGGCACCTCGCTGGCGCCGGCAGACTGGTCCAAGGGGCAGGGCGAGCTGTACGGCTTCGACAACATTGCCGAGCTACTCGGCATGGATACCAAGACGTACACCAACTTCTTCAACGCCGCCGGCAAGGTTGCCGAAGAGGTGATGGCGACGCCAGCGCTCAAGTCCGCGTTCATCACGTGTAATGCTGCCGACGCGGCTTGCGCGCAAAGCGTCGTCACGGGCGCCGCGCTCAAGCTGTTTCGGCGTCCGGTCGTTGCGGACGAGCTGGCGATTTACGGAAAAGTATTCAGCGACGCCGCGGCGCTGGGCGAAACGCCGGAAAATGCGCTCAAACACGTGCTGCGGTCGATGCTGTCGAGCGCCGAGTTCCTGTATCGCATCGAGCTCGATCCAACGCCCGGCTCGGTCACGCCGCACAAGCTTGGCGCTTACGAGCTGGCTTCGCGCCTGTCGTACTTTCTGTGGAGCAGCGGTCCCGACAAGGCGCTGCTCGACGCCGCCGGCAGCAACAAACTGCTCGAAGACGGCGAGCTCGCCGCCCAGACCGATCGCTTGCTGGCCGACGCAAAGGGCGAGCGCTTCGTCATGAATTTCGGCGGCCAATGGCTGAGCATCCGCCAGCTTGCCGCGCACGCAGTCGACACCGGGGTGTTCCCGAGCTGGACGCCGGCCATCACCGCCGCCGAGACCGAGGAGGCGTACCGCTTCTTCAACGAGTTCGCGCGCGGCAGCCAGCCGTGGAGCACGTTCCTCAAGGCCGACTTCAACTTCGTCAACGCCGACCTGGCCAAGCTCTACGGCATGCCGGCGCCAGCCGGTGCCGGGCTCCAGCTCGTGCAGGTGAAGGACGATCACCGCTTTGGCTATTTGGGCTTGGGTCAGTTCTTGACCGTCAGCTCGTACAACCACCGCACTGCGCCCACGCTGCGCGCACGCCGGATCTTGGACCAGTTGATGTGCTCGGCGCCGCCGCAGCCGCCGGCGGGTCTGACGATTCCGCCGCTCGACGGCGACTCCGGCACGGCCGAGGCTGCGGCGCAAAACATCCGCCAACGGCTGGAGATGCACCGCAAAAACCCGGTCTGCGCGGGCTGCCACGCGACGTTCGATGCGGTCGGCATGGCGCTCGAGAATTTCGATGCGATTGGCCAATACCGCCCGACCTATCCGAATGGCGCGGCGATCGATGCCAGCGGTCAGATCGCCGACGGCAAGCCGTTCGTTGGTTTGGAGGGGCTGACCGACCTGCTGACGAACGACCCGCGCTTCACTTCGTGCGTGGCCGAGAAGCTCTTCATCTACAGCCTCGGTCGTGGTGTGGAACCGACCGATCGCCCGTACCTCGACAACGTCATGCACGCGTGGGCGTCGAACACGGCGGTGTTGCCCGTGCTCGTCAAGAATCTGATCCAGGCGGATACCTTCCGGTTCCGTCGCGGGGAAGCGCAGTAAGGAGCCATTAGATGAACCGGCTGATGAATCGGAGAACGTTGCTGCGTGGCGCGGCTGGTGTGGCGCTGACGTTGCCGTGGATGGAGTCGCTGGCACCGAAGCTGGCGCACGGCCAGGCGATGGTTTACCCGAAGCGCTTCATTCCGATCTTCTTCCCGAACGGCTCGGCCACGTTCTGGCGTCCGGCCAATCCCGGCATCGGTGACGCTTGGAAGTTGTCGCCGATTTTGGAGCCGTTCGCGGCGCTGAAGAAGAAGTTCACGGTCCTCACCAACGTCGAGAACTACTCGCCGGCGCAGGCCGACAACCCCGACATCGAGCCGAGCCACGGTCGCGACCCCGGCACGTTCCTGTCGTGCGTCGACGCCAAGCTGGTGCGTGATCAGCTCAAGAGCAAAGACGCCAACGGCACCACCGCCGACCAAATCATCGCCCAGCACCCCAATTACGCCACGCAAACCGCGCTGGCTTCGCTGCAGGTCGGCTTGTCCACGATTGAGAGCTACTGCGACGGCCAGCCCTGCTCACTGTCGCGCAGCATCTCGTGGAAGAGCCCGACCGAGCCGATGTACAAAGAAGTCGACCCGCTCAAGGTGTTCGACGCCATCACCGGCGCGGCGGCGCCAGTCGGCGGCGGTGGCAATCCGGACATGCCCGATCCGGCGCGCGAGAAGATTCGCAAGCTGAACCAGAGCATTCTCGATGGCGTGATCGCCAACGCCACGCGCACGCAGAAGCTGCTGGGCAAGGCCGACCAGGTGCGGATGGAGCAATTCCTGACCTCGGTGCGCGAGACCGAGAAGGCCGCGACCGCGATCAGCGGAGGTATGGCCAAGGCGGGCACGTCGTGCAACACGGTTGCCGCGCCGACGCTCAAGGCGTCGTACGGCTTGGCCAATGCCGGCGGCGGTTACAACAAGGGCGCGCACATGGACATCATGAACGACTTGATCGTCATGGCGCTCACGTGCGACGCGACGCGTATCATCAGCTACATGCTCGAGGACGAGCGTTCGGAGTTCGTCTACGATCACGTGGCGAAGCGCGCGTTTTCGGCGACGGGCTCGACGGCCAACGCCAGCGGCAATTGCGGCAACTATCACGGCGCGCAGCATGGCGGCGACGCCAACAACGACTTTGCGACGATCAACTGGTGGCAGAGCACGAAGATTGCCGAGCTTGCGACCAAGATGGATGCGATCAAAGAAGGAGACGGCACGCTGCTCGATAACTCGATCATGGTGTACGCCAGTTGCATGCACGGCGGTAATCACCACGCCGACGACTTGCCGGTCGCGCTGATCGGCGGCGGCGGTGGCGTGTTCAAGACCAACCAAAACGTGCAGTTCGGCGCCGAGCTGCCGCTGCGCGACGTCTACTTCACGATCATGAACGCCTACTTCGGCCTCGACGTGAAGAGCTTCGGCATCAGCACCAAAGGCGCGCAAAACAAACTAATCAGCGAAATCCTCGCGTAGCCGTAGCGTCGCGGTGACAACGCCGTACGACTCGAGATTTTTTCACAGGGAGGATGGGAGGACGGGAGGCTCCGCGAGGTTTTTGTTGTTCGAACCGCGCTAAGCCGCGCGGAAACTGCGCAGTCTTGTTGCATCACCACGCGACTCGAAACCGAAAATTCTCGACCTCGCGGACCTCCCGTCCTCCCATCCTCCCTGTGAAATCAGGGAATCGGATCGAGCCTTTGGGTCAGGGGGAGACCCGAAGCGCGCTAAGCCGACTGGACGACGGGCGGGTCGCTGGCGACGAGCGGGGCGGGAGCCTCGGTGCGCAGGGTGAGGCCGTTGGGGGCGGCACCACGGGCGCGGAGCTCGCGCGGCGACAGGCTGTAGCCGCGGCGGATCGCTTTGTTGAAGGCGTGCAGGTCGGGGATGCCGACTTCGCACGCCACCTCTTTGATTGGCACTTCCGAGCGGGTCAACAAATGCAGCGCGCGTTCGAGCCGACAACGCCGCAGGTAGTCGGTGGCGGTCAGCCCCATCTCGGCGCGGAACAAGCGGGTGAGGTGGGCTGGCGACACGCCCGCCGGCGTGGCCAGGTCGGTCAGCGACAGCGGCTCGGAAATGCGCGCCTGAATCACGCGGCAAGCGCGCTCGAGCGCGACATGACGTCGGGTCTGACGCTGGGTGCTGCGTGTGGTTCGCTCCGAGAGCTCCCACAACACGTCCCACACACGCGCTTCGGCTTGGGCTGGCCGCGTGCGAAATACGTGAATCGCGTGCTCGAAGCGTTCGCACAGCGGCGTGAACTCGGGCCCTAGGTCTTGCAGCGCCGCGATCGGCATGGCGTCGCCGCCCGGCTCGCGCAAGTTGAAATGCGCGCACAGATGCTCCGAGCGCCCGCGGTAGTGGTACTCGTGACTCACCCCAGGCGGAATGATGCCGACCGAGCCGGGAGTGATTTCGAGCTCGCTTTCGCCGAGCAGCAGCCTGGCTTCGTACTTGTAAAAGTGGATGCACCAACTGTTCAGCTGATATTGATCCGAGCTGCGCTCGCTGCCGTGACGGGCCGCGGCCATGCTGAGCAGCTCAGGAGCGTGCGACAAACGTAGATCCCACGTAGGCACCGCGTGCGACATGTACGATCGGTACCACTAGCCTCGACCACTGACCAGGTCGCGCCACGCGCAACATCGTGACTCGATGTCTAATTTTTCGGAAAGTTTTGTGGGACCGCTCCCCTTTCGGG
>FSUE01000752.1_pt1 | contig 12065 bp, 10 predicted proteins | sample 1637031 | NCBI WGS metagenome assembly FSUE01 (sample SAMEA3914819, study PRJEB12502) | metagenome | biome: forest; material: soil | place: Canada | collected 2010-06-26 | depth 0.3 m | reverse complement strand
GTCGCCTTGGCAGCGTGGCGGTCATTCCTCTGGGACGCGCGTTACCGCGCGCCTCGTGCAGCCTACCCAGAGGCTCGGGCGGGCAGCCCTCAAACGCCTCTCTACGTGGCCTTGCTCCGGATGGGGTTTACCGTGCCGTGACCGTTACCGGCCACGCGGTGGGCTCTTACTCCACCGTTTCACCCTTACCTGATGCGATGTTGAGTCGAATCAGGCGGTTCACTTTTCTGTGGCACTTTCCTCGAGGTTTCCCTCACCGGGCGTTACCCGGCATCCTGCCCTGCGGAGCCCGGACTTTCCTCTCGGGCCGAAACCCGAGCGAGCGCCTGTAGCTCTCAGACGCCCGCAACATAGCCTCAGGCCGCGTGCAGGTCCAGGTCGAGGTCGAGGGTGACGCCGGCCGCTTCCGAGATCTGGCTGATGCGGCCGCGCAGCTTGCGCCGCGCGCGAGCCTCGAGCTGGCGTGCACGCTCGCGCGACACACCGAGCCGCCGGCCAATCTCGGCCAGCGACAACTCGTCTTCGCGATCGGCCATCAGCCGCTTTTCGACGATGTAGCGCTCGCGCTTGTCCAGATGCTTGAGGGAATCACGCACGACCGCTTCGACGTTGATGCGCGTCTCGCGATCACCGACCTGCTGTTCCTGATCGTTACCGGGCGAGACCAAGGTATCGAGCACCGTGGTCGCCGAGTCGTCCCACACCTGCGCATCGAGCGACAGATCACGCGACTCGAGCCGGCGCACCATGGCGGTCACTTTGTCCGTCGGCAGGCCCATGGCCTTGCCCAGCAATTCGTCAGCCTCGGGACCTTCACCGACCAGATTCGTGATTCGCACGCGCTCACGGCGCAGCTTGAAGAACGTCTTCGACCGCAGCGCGCCGGAGCCGACGCCAACCAAGCTCCAAGAGCGAATGATGAAGTTGAGGATGTACGCGCGGATCCAATACGCTGCGTACGTGACGAAGCGCGTGCCGCGTTCGGTCTCGAACTTCGACAGCGCGTGCACGATGCCGAAGTTGCCTTCGGCGACCAGATCAGCCACCGGCAACCCGTAACGGCGGTACTTCAGCGCAATGGCGACGACGTGACGAAGGTGAGCTCGGACTAGCGCGTCGCGTGCGGCTTCGTCGCCGTTTTCGCGGAACGCTTTGACCAGCGCCTGCTCTTCTTCGCGGGTCTGCTGGGGATAATGTTGAACGGTTCGAACGTATGTCTGAAAGGACGTGTCCTGGCTTGTCATGACGACCTCGCGCGAGGTCTTGCCTCGCAACTGGGGCTACGGGGTCATGTGCTTCGAAGTTCCGCGAAGTAACGTTAAGCGGGAACTTCGTACGCCGGGGCACAGCCGCTGGACGACGGGACACGCTTTGGACTTCGTTTTGTCCAGGTAACGTGAACCGGACCGTCGTCCGGGTACTGCCAACGCAATTCGGTGCGCGGCGAGCTGACGCTAGACCTTGAAGGAAGAGCCGCAGCCGCACGAACCAGTCACGTTCGGGTTGCCGAACTTGAAGCCGGCACCGTGCGCGCCCTCGACGTAATCGATCTCAGTCCCATCCAGGTACTGGTAGCTGAGCGGATCGACGAACAGCGCGACGCCATGTGACTCGTAGCGCTCGTCCATTTCGGTCGGTTTATCTTCGAAATACAGGTCGTATTGAAAGCCCGCGCACCCGCCACCAATGACCCGCAGACGCAGGCCCTGGCCATCGAGGCCTTCGGACTGAGAGATTTCACGAACCTTATCGGCGGCGAGGGGAGTGATAGAAATCATCGATCGGACGGAGCCTCCACGAGGCCGGGCAGATTTGCCCGGCGCCGAGGTAGTATAGGCGCGAGTACACCGTGAAACCAGCCCACCTAATCCCGTGTTCTCTGGTTCTTTCCTGGTTGGCGCTGGGCGGGACGGCTTGGGGCCAGGCTGGGCCGGCTGATGCCGAGCCGGCCGCGGCGGCCCCCGCCGCTCCACCGGCCCCTATGCCGCCCCCAGCGGACATGCCTCCGCCGCCTCCGCCGCGCGGTTCTCCGCCCCCGTCCCCGCAGGGAAAGATGGTGATCTCGGATCCGCCCGTTCCGCCGCCAACGCAACGGGCTGGCTATCACGTGCACGATGGTTTCTACCTGCGCCTGGCAGCGGGCATCGGCGGAGGGCATACGAGCGTCACCGGCGCGACCAACTTCGGCGTGGGCGGTCCTGGGCTCGCTCTCAACCTTTGGATTGGCGGGACGCCGTGGCGCGGCGCCGCGCTCGGTGGGTTGCTCTCGTACCAGGGTCAGAACGAGGGTGACACCGTCGTCGAAGGGAAAAAAACCGGCGCCGGCGCCAACAGCCACATCGTGTTGCTGGGCCCGTTCCTGGACGTGTTTCCCGATCCGCTGCGCGGGCTGCACTTCGGCGGCTCGGCGGCGTTGGCGTTCGTCGGCACCACGGCTGACAGTCACCTGCTCGAGGACAAGTTCGCGGTGAAGGACTATTCGGGTGGTGGGCTCGGCGCTTCGGCGTGGCTTGGCTATATGGGGTTCGTCGGACCCGAATACTCGATGGGAGGCCTACTTCAGCTGAGTGGCTTCGCCACGGGCAAGAAGGAAGACAGCGTCGACCGCAAGGCATCGGGCTATTCGGTCAGCCTGTCGTTCAGCGCGCTCTATCATTAGGGTCTTGTTCGCCTGGGGGGCTTCGTGGAGCGTGTGGCGGCGCTCGCCAGCTGAAGCGTATGCGTGCTCGGTCTCGCCGAGTTTCTCGTTCACTCCGGTCTTCCGTGGATGATCGAGATCTGATCGTGCCAAGGTCGGGTGAGGGCGATCTGGCTCGCGCTTTGCGCGAGCGCACATTGTTCAGCCGATGTGGCGCTTGGGGAGGGCGAAAGAACGCTGCGCGCTTCTCTTCCTCGAGCTTGAACCTACTCGATTCGAAGCATGTTGCCGGAGCGGCAGGCGAGCAGCAGTGCCGTCGGGCCAGCCGCGAATAGCCCGACCGGGTCGGGGCACGCGCTACCGGGGACGGTCGATACTTCACCCGCGGGGTTGACGACGCCGATGTCGGCGCCGGCGCGCGCGACCAGCAGCCGGCCGTCGGTCAACAGTAGTGCGTCGTCGCTTCCGGGCGCCTTGCGCGCGCCCGGATCGATCGGTACGCGCTGCGCTTCGCTGCCGTCGGCGCGGTAGCGGACCAGCAAGCCGTCGCTGGTGAAGGCTTGGGATATTTGGTCGGCGCTCAGCAGCACCGGGCCGTCCAAGTCGAGCGTGGCGTCTTCGACCGACGCGCGCAGGCGATGCTCGACCAAGTCGAAGGTCAACAATCGGTGATTGCCGGTGCGCGCCAGCAGCTCGGTGCCGCCGCGGGCCAAGGTGACGGCGTTGGTCGTCGCGCCCAGCTCACCGCGCTTGCTCATCCGGCCAGCGCCGTCGATTCGGTACACCGACCCGGGCGCGGTGACACACCACAGGCCTACTTCCGTTTCGAGCAGCTCGAGCGGCGTTTCGGGACTGGCTTTGCGCCAGACGACGTCGCCGAACGCGCTGACCTTGACCAGCCAGCCGCTGCTGGCGACGACGACCCCCCCGTCGCGCGAAGCCAGGACGCTGCGGGCGCCGAAGTCAGCGTCGCCGAGCGCCGTGCGCGAGCGGACCCGGCCGCGGTCGTCGGCCAGCCAAAGCTCTCCGCCGGTGACGAAAGCGCTCGAACCGTCCGAAGTCACGACCGGCGGCGACGCCGCTTCGGTTGGCAGCTTGAGCGAGTACAGGAGCTTGCCCTGCGCATCGAAGCGCGACGCACGCGCGGTTGGATGCAGCACCAGGAACCCGCCGTCATCGCGGGTGACGAGACCCCGCCCGACGCCGTACGCGACGCGCAGGCGCCGCTCGACGCGCGGACTGGCTGCGAGCTTGGTCGTTGGCCGGCGCGAGCGCGTGGCGTCGACGCCGGGCATGGCGTGCGGCGCGCGCGGTGGGCCGAGGCTTTCGCGGAACCCGGCGCGTGGCGGCTGCGCGATGGCCGATGGAGCCAGTGCCGCCCAGGCCAGGAGCCCGGCGATCGGCCACAGCCTTCGGTTCACGGCGCCGCGACCGCTTCCACCCAGTAGGGTTCTTCGCCGGCAGGCGCCAGGAGTGGATGAGGCGTAGGGGCCCAGGGGTTCGGCACGAGCGAGAGCTGGATGCAGGGAGGGCGGCCGGCGCTTGGGTCCAGCACCGTGCTTTCCCAAACGCCCACCACGTCACGCGCCGAGGCCGGAACATCGCGCGCGCCGCTGCGATGCACGCGCACCGGTACCTCGAAATCATCGCCGGCCAGTGGCATGACCTGGAGCACTGCCGCGCGGGCGCGCGCGTGCTCGGGCGAGTCGGTGACGCGGAAGCGCACTTTGTCGGCGGAGCTGGCACAAACGACATCGACGTCTCGCATCCAGGCCAGGCTGCCGCGGCGCTTCTCGCCGGGCGTAAGCCGCGTCGCGTCGCGTGCAAAGTCGTTGGGCTCGATTTCGGCCTCGGGCGAGGTGGTCACACCAACGTTCAGCCGATAGCTCTCGGAAATGGACTCGGCCGTCGGTGGTGGCGGGTCTTTGGTGTACGCCTCGCGGTCCTGCATCAAGCCGAGCACGTACTGGCCAGCTGGTAGCTTCAAGGCTTCGATGTGCAGCGGCCGCTCGGGGCTGCCCGGGCAATAGCGGCCGAGCGGCTCCTCGGAGCCGGCTGGATAGAGCAGCGCGCACCAGGCCAGGCCAGGCACGGCGCTGACGTCGAAGGATACCGATTTTGCGCTGGGCAGGTTGAATCGATAAAAATCGCGATCGCTGCGCTCCTTGTCGAGGCGCTTGCCAATGATGCCTTTGGCCGTGAACGGGAACGGCACGCGTGTCGCGTCGCTCGCAGAATCGTTCGGCTCGAGCTCGTCGCCGCTGAACACGGGCGGCGCCGACCAGCGCTGGAACGCGCGAAACCCGAGGAACATGGCGACCGCGAGCGCGATCGCCAGGACCGCCCACAGCGCACGACCGCGCTGCCGCAGCTTGTGCTCGTAGCGCTCGACCTCGTCGCGCGTGGCTGCGTCGGCGTCGGCCGCGTCGGTGGCGTGGCGCAGGTGCGAGTAGTCGAGCAGGCGCTCGACCGCTTCTGTCTTGTCGCCTTGCTCGAGCTCGCGAATCAACGCCTGCTGCAGGTCGGTGACGCTGGCCACGCGGCGCTTGGGATCCTTCTCGAGCGTGGCCAGGACCACCTGGCCCAGACTGTTCGGGATCTTGAGCTCCGGAAAGCGACGGCTGGGGCTCTCGGGTAGCTCGGTGAGGTGCTTGGTCAACACGCCCATCGGCGTGTTGGCGTCGAACACCACGCTGCCGGTCAGGCAGGCGTGGATCAGCGCGCCGAGCGCGTAGACGTCGCTCTCGGGGCCGACGTCGTCGCCGCGGATCTGTTCGGGCGACATGTAATACGGCGTGCCGACGATCGCACCGCGCGACGTGACCTCCGACAGCTCACCGCCCTCGCGTAGCTTGGCCAAGCCGAAGTCGAGCACCTTGATCAAGTCCTCGTCTTCGGCGCCCTGCATGACGATGATGTTTTCGGGCTTGAGATCGCGATGCACCATGCCCTTGTCGTGGGCTTCGGCGAGCGAGCTGCAAATCTGGATCACGATCTTGATCGTGCGCTCCACACCGAGCGGCCCGATGCGGCGGATCAGGTGCCCCAGATCTTCGCCTTTCAGGTACTCCATCGCCAGGTAGACCAGGCCGTCGGAGGCGCCAAAGTCGAAGACTTGGACGGTGTTGGGGTGGGAGAGCCGACTGACGAGCTGGGCCTCGCGCTTGAAGCGCGCGACCTGCTGCGGGTCGCGCGTGAGCTCGCCGGTCAGCAGCTTGAGTGCCATCAGCTTGCCGATCCGCGCGTGCTCGACGCGGTAAACCACGCCCATGCCGCCGCGCCCAATCGGCTCCTTGATGCGGTAGCGCTCGGCGACCACGACGCCGATCAGCGGGTCGGCTAGATCGCGCGGATCGGTGACGCGGTCTTGCAGCGCGGGTGGCGCCGGGCGGGTCGAGGTCATTGCGGGCGGTGGTCGCGTGGATGCGACACCGAGCGAACGCATCGACAGCGGCAGCGAAACCGGCGGTGACGAAATCGTCAGCGTCTGCGCGTTGAAGCTGTGGCCGAGCGCGAGCCCGCATTGGTTGCAGAAGCGCGCCTCGGACACGTTGTGGGCGCCGCAGCTCACGCACAACAGCGTCGGATCGACGGCGCCTAAGGTCACGGCGCTCCGGCGACGACCAGGTCGGCTCGCACCTCGGGGATGCGCTCGCCGGTGCGCGGACCGTCGACGAAGCGCAACACCTTGCCAAAGGCTTTGACCTCGCGGCCCTTTTCGAGCGAGGTCTCGACACCGTAAAGGACCTTGCTCAAGCACGACGCCTTCTTGCAGCCCTTCTTTACGTCGACGAGCAGCACGCTCGTGTATCCGTCGTGACGCACGTCGAACAGCTGGCCTTCGAGCGCCAGGCTGCGGCCGAGCGCGGCGTCACCGGCGCGCAGCACCTCCGCGTACGACGTTTGAGCCATCGAGCGAGCCAGTGCCGCTTCGCGCTCGAGGTTGTCGCTCCGCCGGACGCCCACCGTCACTAGGCGCGGCGCGTGGTCTTTGAGCGTGGCGCGCACCGTGAACGAATTCTCGCCGGGGGCCAGCGATTGCTTGCTGACGAAGCGACCTTCGGGGTCGAGCGAGATCGCCTGCGCGCCAATTTTCAACACCGAGCCCGGCGCCGTACGGCCGGCGATCACGATCTGTTTGTCGCCGACGATGATGCTAGCGCCCGGGGCGTCGACGACCAGTGGCGTGACGCCGATGCGGATCACGACCTGACCGCTCTGGCTAGCGCCGCTGGCCGACACCGCTTTGTACGGTACGACGCGCTCCAGTGTCTTGACCGAAGCCTCGGGCCCAGTCAGCTCGCTTGCCACTTCGTAGTCGAAGCGCACGACGCCGCCGGGATCTGCGGCCACGGGTTTGCCATCGACCTCGAGCTTGGTTCCGGCCAGCACGCTGGCCAGCACCGAGACTTTCGGCGAGTCTTGGACCAACTCGTCGGTGCTGCTGCGCACGCGGAATTCGATCGGCAGTGACAGCGCGATTTCTTCGCGGCTGCGGCCCGGGCGCTCCAAGACCAGCACGATCGGATTTTCTCCGACCTTGAGCGGCGCCTGCAGGCTCAGCGCGGCCTTACCGCCCTGAAACGCGACCGGCGCCGTGTCGATCCAGGCTTTGGTGCCGTCCGGGCATTCGGCGCACGAGAGCTCGAGCAGCTCGTTGCCCTTGCCGTCCAGGCTGGCACGCGCGGTCACGCTGCCGTGACCCCGCAGCATGAAGAAGGCGACCACCGCCAGCACCAGCAGCATGGCTGCGCCGACGATCGCCAGCGTGGCCGTGAGCGAGATACGCCGCGGTGCTGGCCGCGGCGAAACCGGGCCTTCGCCGCGCGCGCTGGGCGGTGGCGCGGGATTCCATACGACCGGCGCCGGCGCGCCGACAGGCGCTGCGATTGGCGTGGGCACCGGCTTGGCTTGGCCGGGGTTGAGCGGTGCGATGCCGGGGCGGGCGACGCCCAGCACGGTCTTCTGCGCGGAGGCGAGGCGCGGAGCGCCGGCGGCGCTGGCGGGCGCGACGGCCGCCTCGGGGCCGGGCGGTGGCGGGGGCGAGGGGAACGTCGACGGCGGAGCCATACCGAGCATCGTCGAGCCGAATTGCCGAGCCGGCGGCTGACGGCCGGCGGCGGGTGGCGGCTGACTGCCAGCGGGCGGCGGCGTCGAGCCAGTCGCGCTAGCGGGCGCAGGTGTCGGTGCCGCGAAGACTGGCGGGGCAAGGCCGATCATGGTGCCGCGCAGGTTGGGCGCCGGTTTGGCGGGCTCCGGCTTCGGGGGTTCGGGAGGCGACATGACCATGGTGCCGCCCAAACCCTGCGCCGCCGCGGGCAAAGCCATGCCGCAGCCAGTACAGACCGTCTGTTGGTCCAAGTTCTGCGTGCCGCAGCGGCCGCACTGCTTCATCTCCCGCAGGACTATAGCGTTTTCTGGCTCGTGTCGCGGGGCTCGAGAGGTGTTTGGGCGAGCCGGCAGGCCGGCTCCAAAAGGCCGGGGGTTTGTCCGGATTCGCAGTTTTGACTTATGGGGGTAATACCGGCCCCAGAATGCTCGCGAAACGCATCATCCCCTGTTTGGACGTCCGCGGCGGCCGCGTCGTCAAAGGCGTCAAGTTCGTGGACATCCGCGACGCCGGCGATCCGGTCGAGTGCGCGCGCCGCTACGACGCCGAGGGCGCGGACGAGATCACCTTCCTGGATATCACCGCCTCCCACGAAGAACGGCCGGCGATTTTGGACATTATCGAGCGGACTGCCCAGGCGGTATTCGCGCCCCTGACCGTCGGCGGCGGCGTGCGCCAAACGTCAGACGTGCGTCGGCTGCTCGACGCAGGCGCCGACAAAGTGAGCGTCAACAGCGCGGCCGTGGCGCGCCCGGAGCTGATCAGCGAGGTCGCCGAGGCTTGGGGGCGGCAGGTGCTCGTGCTGGCTATCGACGCCAAGCGCAACGCGGCGGGCGGCTTCGAGGTGTTTACGCACGGCGGGCGACGCGGGACGGGCATCGATGCCGTCGAGTGGGCGCGCCGCGGCGCCGAGCTTGGGGCAGGCGAGATCCTGCTGACCAGCATGGATCGCGACGGCACCCGGATTGGCTACGACTTACCGCTGCTGAAAGCCGTGGCGGCCGCCGTGCCGATCCCGGTGATCGCTTCGGGCGGCGTCGGCGAGCTCGAGCATTTGCGCGAGGGACTTTGCGAGGGCAACGCTGACGCGGCGCTCGCCGCCTCGATCTTTCATGACGGCCAGCACACCGTCGGTGAAGCCAAGAAATACCTGCGACAGCACGGCGTGCTCGTGCGTGGAGGCGAAGCGTGACCGTGTCTCTGCTCGAGATCCTTGCGGCTGCCCGCGCTCATGCGGCGCCGTTGGCCGCCGAGAGCGCTGGCTATTTGTTGTTGGCAGTGGCCGACCACGTCGTCTCGGCGCCGCGCGTGGCGACCGCCGACGACGTCGAGCTGTTGCCCGACGGTTGCGTGCGCTTGCGCGCGCGTCGCGGCGGCGGCGGTGATGCTGGCATCGAGCCGGCGATCCGCCAGCTGTTGGCGCGCACGCTCGAAGTTTCGAGCTCGGTCGGCCCAGCGCTGCGTCGCGCTGCCGAACGCCACGAGCCCACCGGATTGGCGGCGCTGGTCCGGGAGCTGGAGACGGCGCTGATTCCCGTCAACCGCTCAGCGGCCAAGCGCGCGCTGTCGCGCCTGCATCGCGAGACCGAGCGCGCGAAAGCCGCCGGCAAGCTCGACGCATTGCTGCAAGCCGAATCGGCGCTTGCGGTTCCGGTCGTCAGCGCGCCGGTCGTGACGGCTCCGGTCGTCAGCGCGCCGGTCGTGACGGCTCCGGTGGTCAGCGCGCCGATCGTGACGGCTCCGGTCACGATCGCCGTCGACACGATCGCCCTGGCGGCGGAATATCCCGAGCCATCGCCGCTTTCCGCGCCCGCGTTGCCGGTCGTCGCCGCCTCACCGATGCGTGCGCCCAAACCGGTCGTTCCCGCGCCGGTTCCGGTGCTCACGCTGACGCCAGAGCCGCAGCTAGCTGTCGGCGAACCGGCACTCACCAAGCCGGAGCCGGTCGTGCAACGCGCCAAAGAGCGCGGCAACGCGACTCCGCGGCTCGGCACGTTGGTCACCCTCCAAACCTTGCCGGGCGAGGAGGGCGAACGCACCGAGCGCGCGCCCGCGGTCCTCGTCGAGGACGAGCCGGACCTCGACTTGTCGATCGACGTCGATGTCGAGCTCGAATCGAGCCCGCTGCCCGTACCAGCCGCAGCTGCGCCGCAGGCCCTCGTCGATCCCGAGCCATCGCGGATGCCCGACGTGCTGACGGCGATGGTCACGCTCCACACCGGTCTCGACGCGGACGATGCGCCCACACGGATCCGCGATGTGGTGACGGAGCTGCGCGCCGTGAGCCCAACGCTCGAAGCCGAGCCTCCGCTCGTGTCTCCGCCGCCGCCCCAGCTCACTCCCGAGCCCGAGCCGGTTCAGGACACCTGGCTCACGCATAGCTCGCTCGAGGGGCTGATCACCTCAGCCGCGACGCCCGAAACCGAAGCGGTCGATCCGGCGGTCCACGAGGCGCTGACCTGGAACCCCGGGGCAGTCGCACCGGCGCCCCGATCGGGACCCACGTTCGCGACCGCTGGAGCGAGCCCGAGCCCGCTGCCGCCGCCTACGCTGTTGATCCTCGAGCCTGCCCCCGAGCCCTCGCCGTACGCGCCCGCAGTTCTGCCGGCACGCACCAGCGACGTCTCCGAGTTGCTCGATTCTTTCTACGTTTCCGACGCGGCCGAGGAACGAGACCTGCGCTCGGCCCTGAAAGGCATGGCCGGCCTGGAGCTCACGCCCATGCCCCATCCGTACGTGGAAGAAGGCTGAGCTTTTGCAGCCGCCCGCGATGTGAAAGTATCGGTGGCATGCAGGCTCAGAATCTCGCGGTCGTAAAGGGCTTGGTCAGCGTGGCCTGGGCGGACGGCCACGTCAGCAGCGAAGAGACAGAAGTGCTCGAGGCGCTGCTCGAAGCATTCCAAGCGCTGCCGAGCGAGGCGCACGAGCTGCGCAAGTTTGCGCAGACGCCGCGCAGCCTGGCCGACGTGCCGATTCACGAGCTCGGGTTCGCGGCGCGCCGCCAGTTGCTGCAGCACGCCGTGTTGCTCAGCTACGTCGACGGTAAGCAGGACGACAAAGAGAAGGCGCTGATTACCGAGCTTACGCACGCGCTCGAAATTCCGCCGCTCGAGGCGCGCGATCTGGTGCGCGACTCCGAGGAGCGCGCCAAGTCTTTGCTCAAGCTGCTGTAGTAGCGCGACCGGCGCTCAGGCGCGGGTCGCGATCAGCGATTTGAGGCGATCGATCTCTTTCAGCAGCGCGATCGGGCTGAACGGCTTGGTGTAATACGCAGTGGCGCCGGCGGCGGTGGCGCGCGCGCGCGACTCGTCGTCGTCCATCGCGCTGATGATGACGACTGGCACCGTGCGCGTCGCCGGATCGGAGCGCAGCCGCTGGCACACGTCGAAGCCGTCGTACTGACCGGGCAGATTCAGATCCAACAGCACGATGTCGGGCGGGTTGGTCATCGCCACGTCGATCGCCTTGGCACCGGAGCTGACCGCAGTGACCTCGTAGCCGCGCGCCTGAACGAGTGCCTCGATCATGCGCCGAATCGAGTCTTGATCTTCGACGACGAGAATCCGCATCAGTCCCTGATACTAACCCAATTACGCAATTACCGGGACAGAAGCGTCCAGACTTCGGCTTGGCCACCCATACCGTCGCGCAGCTCGAGACTTCCTCCCAGGCTTTCTGCGGCTGCTTCGGCGATTAACAGCGCCACTCCGGACGGGCGTCCGAACGCGCTCGGGTCGGTCCGATTTCTGAGCACGTCGCTCCGGTGAGCTTCTGTGACCGACGGCCCGCCGTCTTGGGCCGAGAGCAAGACACCGGTCTCGACCGCGTAGGCCGAGAAGATGATCTGGCCGTCTTTGGGCGTCGCCGAGATCGCGTGGTGCAGCATGGCGCGGATCAGCGACAGCAGCGTTTTCGGTCGCGAGGCAATCCGCAGCGTCGCGGGCCCTTTGACCTCGATCGCGATGCCATGCCGCAACGCCCGCGGTTCGGCCTCCGACACCGCCACCTGCACGAGCTCCGCAACCGACACGTCCGACTTGGCTTCGTCGAATGGACAATCTGCTGCCAGGCCAAGGTCGAGCGACATCTCGGCGGCGGCGGCGGCGCGCTTTTGCAGATTTTGCGTGAGCGGCGAGCCTTCACCAAGCTCGTTGCTGGCCAGGTTGGCGTCGGCGCGCAGCCCATCGACTAGGCCCTTGAGCGTGCGCTGCATGCCCAGCGCGGCGCTTTGCAGGGTTTCGAAGCGCTGCGAACCGCCGCGTGGCGCCACCGGCGGTGGCGGTTCGGTCCGGATATCGCCGGCGGTCAGCACCGAGG
>FSUE01000179.1_pt1 | contig 12172 bp, 11 predicted proteins | sample 1637031 | NCBI WGS metagenome assembly FSUE01 (sample SAMEA3914819, study PRJEB12502) | metagenome | biome: forest; material: soil | place: Canada | collected 2010-06-26 | depth 0.3 m | reverse complement strand
CCGCCCTCCCTAGGAACACTCACCGAATGGCCGAACAGAAAGAAAGCTCGGTTCTCTTCTCTCTCAAGGAGCTGATGAACCTTGAGGAAGATCGCATCAAGCAGGAGGAGGCCGACAAGGATCGTCGCGCCCGCCAAGAAGCCGATGCCAAAGCCGCGGCCGAGCGCGCAGCGCGTGATGCCGAAGAGCGACGCATCCGCGAGGAAGAGGAAGCCCGACGCCTGGAGGACATGCGCCGCAAAGAAGAAGCGGCACGTATCGAGGCCATCCGCCATGGCGAGATCGAAAAGGCCAAGGCCGAGGCCGAGCACAAGTCGCGTATGGAAGCGATGTCGGCTCAGCAAGCGCACGAGCAGCAGCTCGCCGCGCTGAACAGCGACCAAGGCAAGAAGCGCCTGAAGCTGATCGTCGGCGTCTCGGTCGGCGTGCTGTTGATCGCGATCGTCGGCGGCGGCGTCGCGCTCAAGAACGCATCCGAGAAGGCAGAGAAAGAGAAGATCGCGGCTGACGCGCGAATCGCAGCTGCCGAAGCCGAATCGAAGCGCCTGAAGGACACCTTCGAATCCGCTCAGAAGCGCGAAGAAGAGCTGCGCAGCTCGCTGGCGAGCGCGAAGGACGAAGCCACGCGCGCCAAGCTCGAGGCCGAGCTCAGCAAGGCCACCGAGCAGAAGAAGCAAGCCGGCGCCGCCATTCGAAGCGGCGGCGGCGGCGGAGCGAAGCCCGGCGGCGGAGCCGCCAAACCGTGCAACTGCCCGCCTGGGGATCCGCTCTGCTCGTGCTTGTGACGTGAAGGTCTCGCAGGCGGACTGATAGGTTCGCCTGCGGCGGTCCTTGTTTTCCTCCGTGCTTCGGTGGGAACGCCTCGCGATCCTTTCCTTGCGAGGCGCGATCGGCGCTCGGCCTCGCCGAGTTTTCGCTGGCCTCCTCTCAATCGCAGATCGTGATCTGCTCGCGCCAAAGTGTGGTTGAGTTCGATCTGGCTCGCGCTTTGCGCGAGCTCACGATGTTCAGAATCCGCACGGCTCGAGACTGAGGCCGAGAGCGGCAGGCGTGGTGCCCCCGCCCACCCGTCTTGGTTCCTCCTCAAGGCGGCGTCCCGGGGCACGCGAGCGCAAAGCGCGAGCTTGGAATGCCCCCACCCAACTTTGGCACGATCAGATCGCGATCCTCTAGGGAAGACCGGAGTGAGCAAGACTCGGCGAGGCCGAGCGCCCGCTTCGCTTCGGGTTAGGAAGGTCGCGAGGCCCCGGCAGCGGAGCACGGAGGCGAAAAAGGACCCGTGAACAAAACTCGGCGAGGCCGAGCGCCGAATCGCGGTTTGGGTCGCGACGGTCGCCCGAGGCACCACGCGAAGCACGGAGGAAAACCAGGAACAAACATGCTAGGCACGGCACATGCGTGAGCGGTTGGCGTTTGCTTTGGATTATCCCACCTTGGCCGAGGCGGAGGTTGGCGCGGCGCGGGTCGCGGAAGTCGTGGGCGTGTTGAAGGTAGGGCTCGAGCTGTTCGTTGCGGAGGGGCCGGCGGCGGTGAAGCTGGGGCGCAAGCTGGGTAGCAGCGTCTTCCTCGACTTGAAGCTGCACGACATCCCCGAAACGGTCGAGCGCGCGGTCGCCACCGCGGGGCAGCTCGGCGCGAGCTTGCTCACGCTGCACGCCGCGGGCGGGCCACGCATGCTCGAAGCGGCTGCGAAGCGTGCCGAGCGCGAAGGCGCCGGGCTCAAGCTGCTGGCCGTCACGGTGCTGACCTCGCTCGACGCCGCAGACCTGCAAGCCACCGGTGTCGTCGGGACCCCCGCCGAGCACGTCCTTCGACTCGGACAGCTCGCTCGGGCGTCGGGCATCCACGGCTTGGTTTGTTCGACCGCCGAGGTCGGCGCCCTGCGCCAAGCGCTCGGGCCCGACGCAATCTTGGTCACGCCTGGGATTCGGCCGGCAGGCGCTGCTGTCGGCGATCAGAAGCGGGTCGGTACGCCTGCCTCCGCGCTGCGCGACGGCTCGAGCTTGCTGGTGGTCGGGCGCCCGATCCGCGACGCCGCCGACCCTGTCGCCGCGGCTCGCAGCATTCTCGCCGAAATGAGCGGAGCCCTTGCGTCACCGGCCTGATTTCGGCCGGCGCCCGCCGCGCCCGCGCCCGGACCTGCCGGACGTGAAGGGTCGCCTGGTCGCGGGCCTGCAACCGGTGCGCGAGGCGATCACGGCCCATGGCCGTGCCATTCAGCGCGTCAGCGTGGAGCACGGCGAGAACCCGCGGCTCGAGGCGCTGGTCCGCTTCGCCACCGATCATCAAGTAGCCGAGGTCACGCGCGAGCCGCGCGCCTTGCTCGACGCGCTTACTGAAGGCACCGTGCACCAAGGCGTCGTCGCCTGGGCGCCCGAGCTCGAGCTACTCGACTTCGCCGATCTGCTGGCCGACCCGGGTTTGCTCGGCATCGTGCTCGACGGCATCTCCGATCCCCAAAACTTTGGCGCGGTCGTGCGCAGCGCGGTCGGCATCGCCAACGCGGCGGTCGTTTGGGGCGAGCACGCATCCGCCCCGCTCAGCCTCGCAACCTTCCGTGCCTCGGCCGGAGCGGTCGAGCACGCTCGTCTGTGTCGCGTGCCGTCGTTGACCGGGTCGCTTACTGAAGCCGTCGCGAAGGGTGTTCAAGTCGTCGGCCTCGACGCCCAAGCCGACCGAGCGCTCCACGAGCTGGACCTCAAGGGGCCGACGCTGCTCGTTCTCGGCTCCGAAGGCGAAGGCATGGGCCGCTCGGTGCGACGCTCCCTCAGCGCCACCGCACGCCTCGCTCAGTCGGGCCGAATCGGTTCGCTCAACGCTTCGGTCGCGGCCGCTATCGCGCTGTATGAAGCATCGAATCAACGCGTAAAAACATAGGTTTACACAACAAATCTCAAGCGCTACATTGGCTTTCGCCACTTACTGAACAGGCGCCGTGTAAGTGTTGGCGGGCGTTTCCATTCAATGGAAAGCCGTTTCCGGCGACATCGCGGCGGCAATCCTGAGCAGTTTGGATCGCTTACGCGCTGCTCTCTCGGGCGTGGGGCGAGACAATCGACCCCGGGATCACGCAGCACATGAGGTTTGCGGCTGTCCACGCGTAACTCCGCGGAGTCATGCGCGAAGCACGCGCTCGAACGCGCGCAACGCAAACTCCACGTCGAGGCCGGTGGTCGCGTCGCCCAAACTGATGCGCACGGCTCCGCGCGCGCGCTCCAACCCGAGCATGGCCGTGATGATTTTGGACGGCTCGGTCGTGCCCGCGCTGCACGCGCTGCCGCTCGACACCGCGACCCCGAGCAGATCGAGTGCCGCGACCAGCTCGTCGCCCGCGCGTCGCACGAAGGACAGGTTGGACACGTGGCCCAGCCGGGCTGCCTCGGCGCCGTTCACCACCGCCCCGCTCCGAGCGAGCTCGGCTTCGATCCGATCGCGAAGCTCCACCAGGCGCCCGCGCTCCCCGAGCGAGGTGCGCGCCCGCGCGGCGGCAACCCGGAACCCTGCCGCCGCGACTGGATCCACGGTGCCGGGACGGCGCCCGCGCTCCTGACTGCCACCGAGCAGCAACGGCTTGGGAGCCCGCTCCGGCCGATGAACCAATGCGCCGATGCCCTTGGGCCCGCGCAGCTTGTGCGCCGCCAGGCTCAGCGTATCGGCGCCGGCCAGCACGCTGCTGGGCAGCTTGCCGACGGCCTGAACGGCGTCGACGTGGAGCCGGGCCGCGGCGCGTTTCACCAGCTCGGCGATCGCTTCGATCGGCTGGATCACGCCCGTCTCGTGATTGGCGGCCGCTACCGCGACCACGGCGCCTGCGGGCAAGCCGACCAGCGCCTCGGCCACCGCATCGGGAGACAGGCGACCGCTCGGCGGCACCGGCAGCCACCGCACCGGCCGTCCCTCAGCCTCCAGCGCCTCGGCCACGCGCGTGACGGACGGGTGCTCGAGCTGGCTGGTAATCAGCGCCGGCGCCCGGTGCAGCGCCAGATTGTTCGCCTCGGTGCCGCCCGACGTGAAGATCACGTCGCGGGCGCTTGCCCCAACCAACAGCGCGATCTCTTCGCGCGCAGTCTCGACCACGTCGCGCGCGGCTCGGCCGCTGGCATGAACGCTGGCCGGATTGCCCCAAGCCCGGCGCGCCGTCTCGGCCATCACTTCGACGACCTCCGACAGTGGCGGCGTCGTGGCGTTCCAATCGAGATAAACCTGCGTCGTCACAGCGGTCGCGAGGGGGGCTCGCTGGCCGGACCCGAGCGCTCCGGGATCACGAAGTAAAACGCCGCGCCGTTCAGGCGCACGCCCATGATTTCTTCGTTCGCCGGTGAGGCCACGCGCACGTCACCACCGTGACCCCGCGCCACGCCGCGCACGATCGCCAGGCCGACGCCGGTGCCGCCGAACGAGCGCGTGGGCGAGCCGTCCACTTGATAGAACGGCTCGAACAGCTTGCCGTCTTTTTCCGGCGGGATACCCGGGCCGGTGTCGGCCACGCAGACCTCGAAGTGCCCGCTGGCAAGCCTGCGCAAGCGCACGCCGACGGTGCCGCCTTCGGGCGTGAACTTGGTGGCATTGTCGAACATTTGGTCGAAGGCGCGCCCGAGCCGCTCGACGTCACCCGTGCACAGCATGGCGCCGCGCTTCGGTAAATCAGCCACCAAATGGATGCGGCCGTCTTCGAACGCCGGTTGCCGCGAGGCTTTCTGCACCAGCTCGGCCAGGTCGTACTCGCGCTGCGCGAAGCGCATGCGGCCGGTCTCGAGCGCAGTCACGTCGAGCAGGCTGTCGATCAGCCGCCGCAACCGGTGCACACAGTCGCTCATCGCGCGCAGGCTCTTGCGCTGCGGTGTCGTCAAATCGCCGAGCTCGCCGTCGATCAGCAGCTTTAGATAGCCGACGATCGGCGTCATCGGCGTCGCCAGCTCGTGCGAAATGTTCCGATAAAATTCCTTCTTGGCTTGGTCGACCTCCAGCAAGCGCTGGTTCATGCCGCTCAGCTCGGCAACCTTGGCCTCCAAGTGGCTCACGATGCGCTGGCTCTGCAGGCGCAGGCGTTGCCCGGTGGCGTCAGGGTTGGTCGTTTCGCGCCAGCCGTCCAAGTAGCCGCGCAGCTTGTCGGCAAACGAGCGCGCGTCGATCGGCTTCTGCAGGAACCCATCGCAGCCCACCGCCAGGCTGGTGTCGCGGTCACCCTCGGCAGTGATGGCGACGATCGGCATGCCACGCAGCTGCGGCTCCGACCGCAACCGCAGCGTCACCTCGTAGCCATCCAGGCCTGGGATGGCGATGTCGACCAGCACCAGATCCGGCCGCTCCTCGATGGCCTTACGCACCCCCTCCAGGCCGTCGGCGGCTTCGACCACCTCGAAACCGGCTGAAGTCAGCAGCTTCTTGACCAGCAGTCGGTTGGCCGGATCGTCCTCGATGTGGAGGATTTTCGCCATGCAGCTGTCACTATGGCGCTCGCCAGGCATCACCCGCAAGCTTTGGGTCTCTCAACGCTTGAAATCAGACGGCTATCGTAATTACGTAGGCGCCCCCCATGCCCCAGCTTTCTCGAACGCGGCCTCCGTCTCTAGCCCTCGGCTTGGCTCTGGCTCTCACGCTTGCCGGCTGCGCCGACCTCACGACGCCCGGCGGCCCCGCCCCGGCGCTGCAGCCTGAGCCCGTCGCCGCCGACGCACCGGCGCCCGACGCGCCGCCGACTCCGCCGCCCGCGCCGACTCCGCCGCCGCAAGAGGAGCCGAAGGTCGGCGCCAGCCACGTACTGATTCAGTACAAAGGCTCGATGCGCGCGGGTCCGAACATCACGCGCAGTAAAGAGGAAGCCAAGAAGCTCGCTGGCGAGGTGATGGCGAAGGCCAAAAAGGGGCAGGACTTCGCCGGCTTGGCCAAGCAATATTCCGACGAGCCCGGCGCCAAAGACCGCGCGGGAGCGCTCGGGAAGTTTGCTCGGGGGATGATGGTAAAACCGTTCGCGGACGCCGCTTTCGCGCTGAAACCAGGCGAAATCAGCGGCATCGTCGAGACCGATTTCGGTTTCCACGTGATCAAGCGGACCGAGTAACCACTTGTCCGGAGCTCCTGCCTCTCCTCGCAAACGGATCGTGATCGCCGAAGACGATCCGGCGATCGCTGCCATGCTCGAAAAGGTCCTGGCCCAAGACTACGACGTGTCGGTGGCGCACGACGGTAGGCAGGCGCTGCTACTAGCGACGCAGCAGCCCCGCCCCGCCCTGCTTCTGCTCGACATCATGATGCCGCTGCTCGACGGCTTGGGCGTGGCCGCAGAAGTGAAGAAGCTGCCGGAGCTAAAAACGGTGCCGATCATCTTTCTCACCGCCAAATCCGGCGCGACCGACGTGATCAAAGGCATCCAAAGCGGCGCCCGCCACTACATCACCAAGCCCTTCAAAATCGACGACGTTCTGGCCAAAGTCAAAAAGGCGCTCGGCGCTTAGGGCATGGCCGTGAAGCTTCCGCTGCCGCCCAAGCTGGCCTACCCGATGGCCTTCGCCTCGGGCTTGCTCTACTTCGTCGCGTTTCCGGGCATCGACGTGTGGCCGCTTGCGTTCGTGGCGTTGGTGCCGTTGTTCGTGGCGCTGGCCGGGCAAACGCCCAAGCGCGGTTTCTGGATTGGGTGGACTGCCGGCTTTGGCATGACGATCGCCGGCTTCTATTGGCTGAGCTACACGCTGCAGGTTTTCAGCGGCTTTCCGCTGCCGCTGTGCTGGCTGTTTCAGGGCATTTTGTGCGGTTATCAAGCGGGCCGCATCGCGCTGTTCGGTTGGCTTGCCGCGCGCGGCGACCAACGTGGTTGGGGTCGCGGGCTCACGCTCACGCTCGGGTTCGCGGCGAGCGAGCTGGTGTTCCCGCTGCTGTTCCCCTGGTTCTACGGCGCCACGGTGCATCAAGTCTTGCCGTTGATTCAGGTCGCCGAGCTGGGCGGGCCGATCGCCGTCTCGTTGGTGTTGCTGGCGTTCAACTACGCCCTGGCGGAGCTGGTGATCGCGCGGCTCGACGGTCGCGCGCCCAACAAGCGCGTGCTGGCAGTCGGCCTGGCCCCGCTTTTGGCGGCCATTTACGGCTGCGTCCGCATACCGATGGTCGAGGCGCGCAGCGCGGCGGCCGAAAAAGTCGAAGTCGGTTTGGTCCAGGCCAACATGAGCCTGATGGGCAAGCGCTTGAACAAGCGCGAGGGCCTGGACCGTCACCTGCGCCTGACCGACGAGCTCAAGGCGCAGGGCCGGCTCGACTTGGTCGTGTGGAGCGAAACGTCGGTCATGTCGGCCGTGTTGGAAGACGAAGCCAATCGCGCCATGCGCCAGCAATTCACGCGCACGCTGGGCGTCCCGGCGCTGTTTGGCAGCGTGCTCGCGCGCCGGGTCGACGACGCGCGCGAGTACGCGCTGTTCAACTCCGCCTTGCTGACCGACAAGAAGGGCTCGGTCGTCGGCCGCTTCGATAAGCAGCTGTTGCTCGCTTTCGGTGAGTACCTACCGTTCGGTGAGACGTTCCCGATTTTGTACGAATGGTCGCCACATACCGGCCATTTTCAGTCGGGCACGTCGTTCAAGCCGCTGAGCCTCGGCGACCACCAAATCGCCGTGGTCATCTGTTACGAGGACGTGCTGCCGAGCTTCGTCAATCGCGAGATGCGCGAGGGCGAGCCGGAGCTGATCGCCAACCTGACCAACGACGCCTGGTTCGGCGACAGCACCGAGCCCTGGATCCACTTGGCGCTCGCCAAACTGCGCGCGGTCGAGCAGCGCAAATTCTTCGTCCGCTCGACCAACAGCGGCGTCAGCGCATTCGTCGACCCTACCGGCCGCATCATCTCGCACACCAAGACGTTCGAAGAAGCCTCGCAGCGCGCCACCCTGCGCTGGCTCAAGGGCAAGACACCGTACACCCTTTGGGGTGACGCTCCGTGGTGGCTGGCGACGTTGGCCAGCGTGGTGTTCGCGTTCCGTTGGCGGGGCCCCAAGCCTGCCCAGAGCAAGCCAGCGTCGCCCAGCGGGGCCGACGCGCCCGCCGTGGTCGCCGCTCCGCCGTCCGCTGGTCCGAGTCCGGCAGCGCTGGAACCCGAACCCAGCAGCCCGGAACCGGCCGATCGACCTGCCGACGTTTCCGCCCTGCCTGGTTTCCCCAAACCAAGCGATTCTAAAGCCTAACCTGCTCCTAACGTCGGCCCGGGGAAGGCTATTCGGACCACCGACGAATAACGTGCAATGTTGCCCGTCGATCCGGGTAACCTCCCTTTTCCGAGTCAGCCGGGTGGTGCGACAATCGCGTCGCTTGGTGGTGCTGGCATCCCTACTTTTCGGAGAGCTCTGACATGCAAGTGAAGCCTTCTTATCGTGCGCTGAAGTGGCCCCTGTTGTTGGTTGGTATCGCAGCGTCGCTCGGCGCCTGCGTCGTCACGGAGGGCAATGGGGACGACGACGACGCTTTCGGCGGCGACAGCGGCACGTCCACCGCCGGCACCAAGTCCACCGCGGGCGACACGGGCACCGCCGGCACCAAAACCACGGGTGGCGGCGGCTCCGGCGGCTCCGGCACGGCTGGTACGACCGCAGGCGGCTCCCCAGATGGCGCGGGCGGCGAGGCCTACGTGCCCGGGAAGTGCGAGGCAGATTCGCCTACCCCCAGCGTCGAACCGTCATGTGCGCACGTCGCCGCGGACGACATGGATGGCCACGAATGCGCCAAGTGCGTCAAGGCCAAGTGCTGCGACGAGTGGGGTACGTGCTTCGGTAACACGCCCACCACCGCGTGCGGCTACGGCGCCACGGCGGCTGCCGACGGTCAATTCGAGTGCATCATCAACTGTTTCGCCGACAACAAAGCCAACGAAACCGACGCCGACATGCTGCTCAGTGACTGCAGCGCCGGTTGCGCCAATCAATGTGACACCGTCGACCAAGGCTTGCCGCTCGACTCGACCTCCGCTTTGGTGGAATGCGCCAACAAGGTCGACACCTGCCAAGCAGAGTGCTTCCCGTTCTGATCTGAGGCCCTCGTCCGGCCAAATAGCGCGCAAAATGGCGCAAATATCGCGCCCGAGGGCTGGTCTCTCGGGCGCGTCTCGTTTTGTGGCATCCGGGGCGCGGCAGCCTTGCGCGGCCGCGGGGCGTCGCGGCGCCGGCGATCGCAGCCGTTTCCGTGGCTTTTCGGGCAGCCGTTGCTAGCTGCCGCCGCTGACTGCTCGCCGAAAATCGGCGTTCCGGGGCGGGCGTGGTTACCTCTCGTGTGTTAGCGTCTGCGCCAATCATGATGGTCGTTGGCTGCGCTGGTTTTGCTGTTCCAGCGACGCGCTATTTCAAAGAGTACCTGTTCGTCGAGGTCCAAGAGACGCACATGGCCGTCCCGGGCCCTGGCACCGTCCGTCGCTGGCGACGTGAAGCCCCGCAGGGCTTCGAGTTCGCGCTGCTCGGCCCGCGTCAAATCGCCCAAGAAGGCTTCCGCGAAGGCAAGGTCGTCGAGACCGCGCTCAAGACGCTCGGCGAAGTAGCCAAAGAGCTCGAGTCCAAGGCGGCGATTTTCGTCGCTCCGCCGGACTTCACGAGCAGCCGCGCCAACCGCACCGCCCTGCGTGATTTCCTGAAGAGCGTGCGCAAGCAGTTCGACACGGTCGTGTTCGAGCCCGGCCCGGCCTGGAAGCCCGACGACGCCGACGATCTGGCCGAAGAGACCAACACGCTGTCAGCGCGCGATCCGCTGCACATGGGCTTGTCCAAGCGCAAGGTCGCCTACTACCGCTTGCCCGGACCCGCCGGCCACAAGTCCCGCTACGAGGACCCAGCGATCGAAAAGCTCGCCGACATCGCCAGCGGCGGCAAAACCCAAGACGCAACCTACGTCTTCACCAACGTAGACATGTTCGCCGACGCCAAGCGCTTCAAGAAGTCGATGGGCGTGGTCTAGGCGCCTCGCGCTTTTGCGCGAGCTTGCGTCGTACGCGAGCTTGCGTCGTAACAGAGCGCTCTCTTTCCAGTCTCGAGAAGCGACATTGCCGCCGATGCGCTCGGGCGGTCCCGACGTTGGCCTTCGGCGCGCCGCCCGCGCGCCCGCGCGGCGTGCAGACGTCGCTCGGCCATCGTACAGGTGGATGTTCCGATGTAGTTATCAGCTAATATTAGCTAATTATTAGCTGATATCCCCGCTGAGCCCTCCCCCTCTCGGACCTTCTCGTCGTCGGGGCGAAGCCGACGAGTAGACTTATAAGTCCAGTCGCTTCCGCGCCCGCCCCCGTTCAAAACATCCGCCCGCCCCCGTTCAGAACATCCGCCCGCGAAGCAGGAGGAGTCTCAGGGCGAGCGCCAAGCATAGCCTCAGCCGTCTGCAGGCTCGGGCAACCCCAACAGGGCGCGGCCTAGGGCTTGGCCTACGCTCCTAGCGGCATCGCGCACAGCGCGGCTGCGGGCGGCCGCATCTGCGGACGGCGTGGCACCAGCGGCAAACTGCGCGGCGCGACTCATATCGCCCGTGTCGCGGCTGGGTGCGGCGTCTGCTCGCGCCAGCACGAGGGCGCGTCCAACGACGACGATTTCCGAGCCGCGCGCGAGCGGCGCGGTGTTGCCCATGGAGCGCACGCCGATGCTGCGCTCATCGACCCGCACGATCTCCACCACCACGCGCGGGAAGCCCTTGCCAAGCGCCTCAGCCGCCCCGAGCTCGCTGCGCACGCCCTCGGCCGCGGCATCGGCGGCCTCGAAGCTGGAAGTCGCTGCGCGCCCCTTCACGACCTCGTAGTGCGTGGAGCCGCCGCGGCCATAGACGGGCTGGTAGCCACAGCCCAAGCAGGCAAGCAGGCACGCGATTGTGCCTCCAAGCCGGGCTCCGGCCCGCGCTCCGGCGCGGACCCGTTTCCGACCCCCAGGTCGGTGAGTTTCCCCCAGGGCTGGGGTCGCAAATTCCTGATTCACATCCCGCATTTCGGGGCCAAGTTTCACGGGAAACAACAACATATCCACATCCGACCAGCCGTTCAGTGGGGCGGCTTATCCCACGATGAAATTCACAATCTTTCCGGGGACGTAGATGAACTTCTTCAGCGGCTTGTCGGCGATGAAACGGACCACATTTTCGTCCTTCAGCGACTCCGATTTGGCGAGCTCCTCGGGCGCATCTTTGGCCAGTTTCACGCGCCCACGCGCCTTGCCATTCACCTGTACGCCGATCTCGACGAAGTCGTCGACGCAGAGAGCCATCTCGTAGCTCGGCCAAGGCTGCTCGGCGATCAAACCCTGATGTCCGAGCCCCTGCCACAGCTCCTCGGACAGATGAGGAGCGAACGGCGCCAGCACGAGCAGCAGCTTTTCGAGCGCGCCGCGCGGCACGCTGTCCAAGCTCGCCAAGCGATTGGCCAGAATCATCATCGTGCTGACCGCGGTGTTGAAGCGCATCGTTTCGATGTCCTCCCCCACCTTCTTGATCGTGCGGTGCAGCAGCTTGCGCGTCTCCTCGTCGCCTTCGCCATCGGCCAGCGGTTTCTTCGCGATCGCGTCGACGCGATCGAGGAAGCGGCGGCAGCCTTGGATACCAGCCGTTTGCCAGGGCTTGGTCTCCTTCAGCGGGCCCATGAACATCTCGTAGACGCGCAGGCTGTCAGCGCCGAACTCCGCGACCACGTGGTCCGGATTGACCACGTTTCCTCGGGATTTTGCCATCTTCTCCAGCGAGGTGTGGAGCTTGACGCCGCTGTCCGGGTGGTACGGTTGCTGGCCCTTGAAGGTGACGTCCGCCGGCGCAACGTAACGGGCTTCGACTTTCTCGCCGGCGCTGGTCTTGAGGTTGCCGTCGGCGTCTTTGTTGACGCTCGCGTCGTCGCCATCGAGCGAACGCAGCAGCTTACCGTCGGCGTCTAGTACTGCGTACCAACGGTACGACTGGCCCAAGATCATGCCCTGATGCACCAACTGCTGAAACGGCTCCGGGTGCTTCACCACGCCGATGTCGAACAGCACCTTGTGCCAGAAGCGCGCGTACAACAGGTGGAGGACCGCGTGCTCGTTGCCGCCAACGTAGAGATCGACCGGCATCCAATCGTCGTAGGCCCGGCTCGAGAACGGCTCCTGGTCGTTGGTCGGATCCAGGTAGCGCAGGTAGTACCAACACGACCCTGCCCACTGCGGCATGGTGTTGGTCTCGCGCGCGAACCACTGGCCATTTTGCT
>FSUE01000579.1_pt1 | contig 12211 bp, 10 predicted proteins | sample 1637031 | NCBI WGS metagenome assembly FSUE01 (sample SAMEA3914819, study PRJEB12502) | metagenome | biome: forest; material: soil | place: Canada | collected 2010-06-26 | depth 0.3 m | reverse complement strand
GTTTGCTTGCGTGTAGATGGTGGTCCAGTTGACGTTGTCGTTCGACTGCTGGATCGTGTACGCCTTGCCGTAGGCGGTCTCCCAGCTCAAGTACACTCGATCGAATGTCTTCTGCGAGCCAAGGTCGATGCTGAGCCACTGCGGGTCGACGCCCTGCACACTCTCCCAACGCGTACCGGTGTTGCCGTCGGCCGCGTTCGCCGCCACGTTGCCAGCGTTGACGCTCGAGGCCGTCGCCGAGCCCGACAACTGCAACTGAGCCTGGCTTTCGCCGACGGATTCGCGCTCCGCAGAAGGAATTTCGACGCTCGAGCAAGCCGCGACGGCCAGGTACGACAGTAGCAAGGAGCCGATGTAAGCAGCGCGACGCAGTGAACGCCTGGACTTGGGCGGGAGCGGCGAATCGTTCATCGTTGGTGACAATCCCTTCGTGTTGGCGGCGGAGGCTCTTCAGCAAGCCGTGTGCCGATTTGGCCAACTCGCGAATCGTCGAAAATTGGCGGTGGCGCTCGCCTCCTACCTTCTGCTCATGCGCAAGTTGCGCAGACGCGGCTGCGCAAGTCAGCACGCTGCGTTGCGCATGTCTGCCCGGCTCGTGGGCATGTTTTCGACAGCGCGCGTGTGGGAGCAGGTCGCTGCCCGTCGCACCACTCTTAAATTCAGCCCAGATCGGACGTTGACGTTAAAGCAGCGCTCCGATACGTCGTTAAGGGAGAGCGCTCAGCACGACTCCGATGGCAGCCGTTAGTGGGACGCGTTCATGCTAGGTCCAGAGCCAGCGGAGAGCTGGGAGCTGATCGTCTACGAACGCCAAGTTCGACGCGTATTTCGCTTGCCCGAGTCAGGGGTGGCGAGCATCGGCCGCGCCGCCACCAGTGACGTGCGGCTCGAGCACGATTCGGTGTCGCGCCGTCACGCGCGGATTCACCTGCCCAGCCTGGAGCTGGAGGACCTCGACAGTCGCAATGGCAGCTGGTTGCTGCAGGCCGACCCGGCGATGACGCTGAGCGCCGCGGCGGAGCGCCTGGCGATGGGCGAGCAATTGTTGCCCGGCGTTCGGCGCCCGTTCACGCGCAGCTCGATCTTCTGGTTGGGCGAGGTAGTCGGCCAATTGCAGCGCAGCGCTCCGCTCGTCCACACCCTGCCGGTGGCGCCACCAACCGAGCAGGAGGGGCCGGTATTCGAGGACGCGGCGATGGTCGAGCTCTACGGCTTGGCCAAGCGTGTCGCCGCCACCGGGCTGCCGCTGCTGATTTTGGGCGAAACGGGTGTCGGCAAGGACGTGATGGCGGCGCAGGTGCATCGCGCGTCGCCGCGCAGCCAGGGGCCGTTCGTGCGCGTCAACTGCGGTGCGCTGTCCGAATCCTTGCTCGAAAGCGAGCTGTTCGGTCACCAGCGCGGCGCCTTTACCGGTGCCAGTGAGGCCAAACCTGGTTTGTTCGAGCTGGGCGAAGGCGGCAGCGTGTTCCTGGATGAAATCGGCGAGCTGCCGCTGCGCACTCAGGTGAAGCTGCTGCACGTGCTCGAAACCAACCAGGTGACGCGCGTCGGCGCCACCAAGCCGCAGCGCATCGACGTGCGCTTCATCGCCGCCACCAATCGCGAGCTGGCACGCGACGTCCAGGCCGGAACTTTTCGGAAGGACCTGTACTTTCGCATCAACACCCTGTGCTTGAAGATCAATCCGCTGCGCGAACGCACGGCCGACGTATTGCCGCTCGTGCAATATTTCTTGCGCCGCACTTGCAGCAGCATGCGCGTGGCCATTCCCGAGCTCTCGCCCGAGGCGGCGGAGCACCTCCAAGAATACGCGTGGCCCGGCAACGTGCGTGAGCTGAAGAACGCCGTCGAACGCGCGCGCTTGCTGTGCGGCAATGGTCCGCTCTTGCCCGCGCATTTCCCGACCGAACGCGAGCTTTTGAACTCCGCGCCGGACATCGCCGACATTTGGGCAGACGCCGAGGTGCCCACGCAAGTTCGCGAGCGCCAGGTCTCGCGGTCCGCGCCGGTCAGCGTCGGGCGCGACGACCACGCGGCCCTGCTGGCGGCCCTCAACAGCTGCGGCGGCAATCAAACCCGCGCCGCCGAGCTGCTCGGCATCTCCCGTCGCACCCTGGTCAACCGCCTGAACGCGTTCAACGTGCCCCGCCCGCGCAAGGGTCGCGGCTGAGGCTCGCTCCCGCCTGACCGCGCGTGACCGCGCGGTACAGCCACTAGCCGTGCAACGCCAAGTTGTTGAACGCGCTGAAGCCTTGCACCCGGTAGCCGAGCCCTTCGACCCAGTCGAGCAGCTCGCGGCGGCGCTGCGCGTACCAAGGCTTCCAGGTCCAGGCCTCGAACAAAAGCGGCGGAAAGCCGTTTTTGACCAGCGTTTGCTGGCCGCCGCGCAGCACGGCCAGCTCTAGGCCTTCGACGTCGATCTTCAGCATGCGGACTTCACGAAAATCGAAGCTGTCGAGCGTGCGCAGCTGCACGGCTTGCGTAGCGCCGCGGGTTTTGACTTCGTACTCGTGAAGTTGCACTTCAGGGTCGAGCGAAAACGCGCCGACGTTCGCTTCGAGATTGTAGTCTGGTAGCGTGGTCGTGACTTGGCCGGCGGAGTCGGACAGAGCCAGCGCATGCGTGACGACGTTATCGAGTTGGTTGAGCGCGACGTTCTTGCGGAGTAGCTCGCAAACCGGCAGCTGCGGCTCGAAGCAGACCAGCTCGAGCCCGGGGTAGGCTTTCGCCATCGGCAGCGCGTAGGTGCCGATGTTGGCGCCGACGTCGATCACTCGCCCGCGAACGTCCTGGGGTCTAGCTGCCAAACCTTGCAGGGCTGCTGCCGTCGCCTCGAGCACCTCTGCCTCGTACACCCCCTGTCGCCTCAGCGTGTTGCTGATCAAATCCCGACCGTCCACTACGTAGTATTTGACGTCGAGCCGGCCATGTACGAGCCGCGTTTTCAAAGCCCGAGCCTATTGTCCCCAGCGGAACCGAGCCAGCGCAAGGAAGAAACGGTTGACCAGCTCCGTAGTTTGGGGCGACGTTGAAGGCCCGAGGCACCTCGCGGCCGAGGTGACCGGCCAGAACGCCACCTTCGTCCCCGGTGCCAAGGTCGCGTACGGCTACACGTCGCCAGGCACTTTCCTGGTGCAAACCGCCAGCGGAAGCCTGCAAGCTTGGAAGCTCGGCGCCAAACAGGGCCTCGAGCTGTTTCCGGACTCCTCGTATCTCGGCGTCGGACCAGGATTCGTCGCTCACTGCGAGCAAACGAGTGGGGTTATCACGCTGGTGAACGACGATGGCAGCAATCGCCATGCGGTCGACGGCACGTTCGAGTGTCAGGCCGGCCTGAGCCGCTCCGGGTCTTACGTGGCCGCGGTCACCAAAGGCTTTGCGAAGGCGTTCGTGTTCCACGACACGATGACACCGCCCGAGGAGCTGCCCGCCCCGCCTGGAGCTACCGTGGGTGTGCGCGGCTCGCTGCGCGGCGGCGTGGGCTTCACGCTCGACGCGCCCGACGGCAAGTCCTCGTGGGTCTACCGACCTGAGCTCGAGTTCATCCTGGCCAAGCCCAGCCTGCCGCTGTTCAACATCGGTGGCGGCGAGCTGCTGCCCTGAGGCTGTTCTGGGTCGGGCAGTTGCCCACGAATGAGCGGGGTTCTTGCGACCGTTCAGCCGATGTTTGCATCGCCGCGAAGTATCCGATTCAGTGGCGGCCAATTGCCGAAGACTAGCCAGGGTAACCCGCTCGACCACCTGCTCGAAGAGGGCATCATTACCGACGTGGTCGGCCGCCTACAGAGCGGCAAAGAGGCGGAGGTCTTCCTCGTGCGCTACGGCGAGCGCATCGTTGCGGCCAAGGTCTATAAAGACAAGACGCAGCGCAGCTTCAAGCACAAGGCGGCCTACCAAGAAGGACGAGGCACCCGCAACACGCGTGACCAGCGTGCCATGGACCGCCGCTCGCGCTTTGGCAAGGGCGCCGAGGAAGACGCGTGGAAGTCTGCCGAGGCCGACGCTTTGTACCGGCTGCATGCGGCCGAAGTGCGCGTGCCGACACCGGTGTTGTTCTTGGAGGGCGTGCTGCTGATGGAATTGGTGGTGGACGCCGACGGCGTCACCGCGCGGCGATTGATCGACACGACGCTCAGCGTGGAGGAAGCCAGCGCCGCCTACCACGACATGCTCATCCAACTCGTTCGCATGCTGGCCTGCGACCTGATCCACGGAGATTTGTCGCCCTACAATGTGCTGTGGGGAGCCAACGGCGTCACGATTATCGATTTCCCGCAGATCGTGTCGGCCGCGCAGAATAGCAACTCCGAGCGCTTCTTCCTGCGCGACGCCGAGAATATCCTCGGCTACTTTCGGGCGATCGACGCGCGGCTGGCGGCTCGCCGCGGTGACGCCGCCGAGATTTGGCGCGCGTACATGCGTCGCGAGCTGACCGCCGACTTTCTACCAACTGGGAAGGCTCAACCCGTACCGCCGCAGCGTCCGTTGCCGATCGTCGCGCCGCGCCCGTTTGCCGGTCACCCGCCGCGCCCACAGCCGGGTGGGCGCCCGCAAGGTCGCAGCGTCGAGCCGCCCCGGCCCCCCGCCGGCAACCGCCCCGCACCGTCGCAGCAGACGCGCGGCAACGCACCGTCGCAGCAGTCGCGCGGCAACGCACCGTCGCAGCAGTCGCGCGGCAATGGGCCGCCGCAGCAGTCGCGCGGCAATGGGCCGCCGCAGCAGTCGCGCGGCAATGGGCCGCCGCAGCACGCTTCGCGACCCACCGGGCGCACCTTCGGCAAAGATCGCCGCGCGATGCCGGAAGTAATCGTCCGGCCACGTCTCGCCGAGAGCTCCGCACCGCGTGAGCCGAGCCGGTCGGATACCAGCGATACCGCGCCGCCCCGGGACCCCGACCGAAATTTCAAATCGCAGCGACGCTGAGGCTCAGCTGTCGCTCTTGCTCGAGGCGCCCGACACCTGCCAGCCGCCATCGGCAAAGACGACCTGAGCATCGAGCAGCACCCGATCGGTTACGACGAACGTGTCGACGTGGTACCGCACCTCCCGCGGATTGAGGTGCGGCTTCTTGTAAACGCCGTGCCTTGCGCCGAGCGACAAGTGAACACCACACACGCGCTCGAACGCCCCCACGTCCGAGACGCGGCGCTCGCGAGAGAAAGCCCGATTCATTCCGAACCCCAGCTCTCGCAGCCACACCTCGCCCTCGTCCGCGCGGATGGCGCTCAGGACCTTTTCGAGCTCGCTCGTCGAATTCAGTGCCTCGACGACGCGGCCGCGCTCGACGACCAACGTGATCGGTTCCGCGGGCGCGTTGAGTCGAAATGAAGTGTCCGCAAACGCATAGATTTTGACGCGACCGTTCACTTTCTCGAGCTCGCGGGCTTCGGTAAAGACTTCGCCGATTGGAAACTGACTGCCAACGTTCTTCAGGCCGGCAAAATCGCCGATGTTGAGCTTGGCTGGCTCGAGCGGGCAGTCGAAGTGCAGCAACTCGCCATCGCTCTCGATGTGCGCCGATGTCGCCGCGTCCATGCGCGCCTTCAACGCGTGGCCCACGCCTCGATAGTAACTCGAATCGTAGGCCAGCGCCGCGACGTAGTGCTCAATCTGGTTCGGCTCGATGCGCTCCAAGTTGGAGTGTTCCATCACCTTGATGTTACGCCGGTACAGCTCCACGCGGATCCGGAACTCCGGAATCCGAAACACGCTCGACTGGATCAAGACCGCGAGGTCATTCTCCCCAAGCTCCTCCAACGCAGCCCTGACCGCTGCGGGTTCGAGCTCGTCGAACCGAAGAACCCGCGCGCCGGGCAGGCACTCGGTGTAAGCCCGACCCAGTAAGCGTGAAAGCTCGGTGCGTCCGTCTGCGACGACGACCGACGCCCGCTCTGGCGTGTGCTCCATCGCAATCGCCAGCGTATCGCTCAAGTTGCGAGACGCGAGGGCAGCGAGCGAAAGCATCGGCCGGCTTGTAGCACGCCGCGCGCCCGCGCTAGCTCTCGGACGGTTCGAGCACCTTGGTAGCCAGTTCTGGGCGGTAGTGCGCCATGCGCTGGAGCAAGGCGTCGGCGTCGGTTGCCACGATCAGCGCCTGGCGTTGTGCCGGTTTGAGAAAGCCCTCCGTGACGACGTGATCCATGAAGGCCGAGAGCCCGGCGTAGAAGCCGTCGATATCTAGCAGCGCGCAGGGCTTGGCGTGCAGCCCGAGCTGCGACCACGTCCAGACCTCGAACAGCTCTTCGAGCGTGCCGATGCCGCCAGGCAGTGCCACGAAGCCGTCCGACAGCGAGGCCATCAGCGCCTTGCGCTCGTGCATCGAGCCCACGACGCGTAGCTCCGTCAGACCGGCATGAGCGACCTCGCGTTCCACCAGCGCCTCGGGGATGACGCCGATCACCCGCCCGCCGCCGGCCAACACCGCATCAGCCAGCGCGCCCATCAAGCCGACGCGCGCGCCGCCATACACCAGCTCGATCTGCCGCCGCGCCAGCAGCGCGCCGAACGCTTCCGCCTGCGCGCGGTATACCTCACGCGCACCAAAGCTCGAGCCGCAGAACACACACACGCGCATGCCGCCAACGATGCCCGCTGGCGGCGCCCGGCGCAAGCAACTAGTGTTGGTGCCGTGCACGAGGTGAAGTTGGTAATGACGAAGTCCGGTTTCTGGCTGCGACTCTGCGCGAGGCGCGAACGCGTACGCCCAAGGCTCAACGCGAAAGCGTAACGCGGAAGGTGGATTGTCGAATGCGCGCGGGTGCGCGCGTGGCGCGCTCGACGTTCCCCAGCCACGTGCCGCTTTCCCGCCCTCGACGTTCGCGTTGGGCGTTGGGCGTTGGGCGTACGCTTTCACCAACTCGGCGCTGGTCATGCCCACGAGCGATCAGGACAGAAGCAGCCCAAGACCTGCCGCTCGGCTCGACCGAGTGGCGCCACGTGAGCTTCTGCAAGAAAGCTGCGGCGCTGCAGCCCGCTTTCATTGGCGGTTCAGGCGCGAGCTGCGCCTTGCAGCACGCCGAGTAGAGCTTGGCGTACCTCGGCCATGCGTGCGGGGGCTTCCACCTTTTGTCCGTCGAGCTCGGTGACGTAGAACACGTCAATCACGCGCGTGCCCTCGGTGTTGATTTTTGCGACGGCAATCGTGAGCCCAAGGCTGTGGAACGCGCGCGAAAGCTTGAACAGCAACCCCGGCCGATCGCGCGTGGCCACCTCGACCAGCGTTTGGCTCGCCGAAGCGTGATTGTCCAGCACCACCTCGGTAGGGACCGCAGGCGCTGGGCGCTCGCTGTGGCGGCCAGAACCGCGCTTTTTCAGCAGGTCTTCCGCGGCCACGGCGCCGGTGATGACGTTGTGCAGGTCGCGCTCCAGCTTTTTCATCGCCGCCTCGAGCTCGTCTTCGTCGTCGCGCCGGTCGGTAATCCAAAACAGATCCACGGCCTGCACCGTGCCGTCGCTGGCGCGGCGCGAGTGGATCTGCGCTGCGTGAACATCGAAGCCGTTCGCGGTGATGGCCGCAGAAATCGAGGCCAAAGTGCCGGGACGATCGGGCGTGACGACGCACAGCGGATCGACGAAACGATCACCGGTCACCACGCAAAGCTCGGTGACCTCGGCGCGTCGTGAGGGCACCAACGACGCCGTTACGGTGGTTTGCTTGCCGCGCAACGCCACGCGCGCGTGGCACGCGATCTCTTCCGGCCCGTTGGAGAGTAGGTAACCCTCCGGCATCGAGCGCAGGTAGTCGACCAGAAAGGCGGCGTCGTCCCCAACACCCCAGCACCTGGCGACGGCCGCTTTGATCGTGGACAGGCGCGCAGAATCGGACGCCTGCGAGCCAGTCAGCGTCTGTTCGGTGATCAGGAACAGCTCGTCCATCATGTGCGACTTCCACTTGGTCATGGAGGTCGGGCTGGTGGTCGATAGGTCGACGACGGTGAGCAAGAACAGGTGTCGCAAGCCTTCCGGGCCACGCACCTCTTTTGCGAATTCGGAGACCGTCGCCGGATCCTCCAAATTGCGGCGCGCAGCCACGCGGTACATCACCAAGTGCTGGAAAATCAGGTGGCAGCTGTCGTCGATATCGGGCTCCGAAAAGCCCAGCCGGGCCAGGATCGTCCGCGCCATCACGGCGCCGCGCTGCGAGTGATCGCGACCGCCGATCGCTTTGCCGACGTCATGCAGCAGCGTCGACAGGTACAAGACCTTCGGACGCGTCACTGCTGCGGCCAAGCGTGACGCCAGCGGTTGCTCACCCAACAGGTCCCCGCGCGCCAGCGCCCGCAAACGGTCAACCGCCGCTACCGAGTGAACGTCGACCGTGTACACGTGATAAATGTCGTGGTGCACGCGACCAACCACCGGCAAAAATTCCGGAATCATCGCGATCAGCAGGCCAACATCGTGGAGCTCGGTCAAAATCGAGCCGTTGCGGAACGGTGACATGCGCGGGTCCGCTACCAGCTGCACGAACAACTCCGCGGCCTCGGCGCTTTGTCGCAAGGCCTCGCAGAACTCCGGCGTCGCGGTCGCGCGGATGATCTGGTCGCGAGCGAACGGCAGCAAGCCCATACCGCGGTTGACGGCCTCGCGGTAGACGCGAAACGCCAAGACTGGCGTCGTGTCGAGCTCCGCCAGCTTCGAAAAGGTGAGTTGGCCGTTGAACGATTGCAGCCCTTCACCAAGCTCGATCACGCGCGGTGGCCGCCGTGCCAACAGCGGCGTGGCGCGCGCGCTGATCTGGTCGCGAACGCGCAATACGACGCGCGCGTGGCGGTAGTAATCGGACATGAAGCCTTCGACCATCGCCCCGCACGCTTCCTCCTCGTCCTCCGGCACCCGGTCGAGCCGGGCGCGGTAGCCCAGCACTTCCGCTAGCGACTCTTGCTCGTCGAAGGTCAGCCGATCACTGCGACGGTTGGCGCGGCGGTGAAGCTGGTTGCGTACCTGCCACAGAAATTCCTCGGCGCTCGCCAGCTCCTCGGTCGCTGCTGCGGAGAGCAGGCCGACCCGCAGCAAGTCCCGGACCCCGGTCGTACGGAAGCGGGCGCGCGCCGCCCACAGCGCAATGTCGAGATCGCGCAAGCCACCGGCGCCGCATTTGACGTCGGGCTCCAACAGGTAGATGGAATCGCCAAATCGCCGGTAGCGCTCGCTCACCTCCTCATCGAGGCGGCGCAAGAAGTCCGGTAGCTCGCGCTCGTTGAACACGCCGTCGAAGGCGCGCATTTCTAGTTGCCGCGTTAGGTCGAAGTCACCCGCCACGCGTCGAAAGTCGAGCAACGAAGTCGCGGTCGGTAGATCGTCGCGCGCGGCTTCGACCAAGTCGGTGATGGTCGCGACTTGGTGACCAACGCTGATCCCCGCGTCCCACAAGGGGTACAGCATGGCCTCGGCCAGTGGCTGCACGTTTTCGGGCGGACCATCCGTCACGAAGCGCAAGTCCAGATCGCTCTTCCAACCCAGAAGGCCTCGGCCGTAGCCACCGACGGCGCCCAGCACGACGCCCGTTCCTGGTGGCGCGAAACCGCGCGCGGCGTCGAACAGCGAGCCAACCAAGCCGTCCATCAACTTTGCGTGACGGCGCGCGAAGACGCATCCGCGGTCGCGACCTCCTTCCAACAAGCCCAACAGCTCGCCTCGGTGGTAGCTGAGGTACGCCGAAACGTGACTCGGCTTCCCGGTAACTTCGGGATCATGCAGTGCGTTTTGCATGCGCGTCTCCCCAGCGATCGCGGCAAAGGGCGAAGGCCATCGACTGCCAGGCTAGGCTCGCGCGGCTTCGAGCGTGTGTCGTCCATGTTTCAGGCGCGCCTGCCTAGCCACCTGAAGGGCCGTGGGTGTCGTGTCCGAAAGCTTCAATACGCGCCGGCCGTCGTCGCCTAGGCTCTGACGCATGCAGTTCGGATACACCATCCTTTATGTGGATGACGTCGAAAAGGCCGTCTCCTTCTACGAGCGCGCCTTCGGCCTGAAGCGCGGCACGGTCGTCGGCAACGAGTTCGGCGAGCTCACTACGGGCGCCACCAAGCTCGCGTTCGCCGGCAGGGCTCACGTCGAAAAGCTGTTTACGGTTCCGCTCCAGGAGACCGGTCGCGATCGGCCCGCCGCACCGTTCGAGATCGGCCTGGTGACGTCCGACGTCGAAGGTGCCTTTAAGCAGGCGGTCGCCGCCGGTGCCGTCGCGGTCGCCAGTCCTGCCAAGAAACCCTGGGGCCAGATCGTCGCCTACGTGAGGGATGCCAACGGATTTCTGATCGAGCTCTGCACGCCGATCGAGTGAGCGAAAATGTAGCCCAAACCGCCGCGCGTTAGAGCACGACCGGGACCGACGTATCCAGGCCGTCGCACAGCTCGCGTGACAGCGTCGCCGGTGTGGCGCCGGCCAGCGCGTTTGCCTCGCGCGTGAAGTGGGCTTGATCGGCATAACCGACCAGCACCGCGGCCTGTGCAGGTTTGCCGCCGCGCTGCAGCTCGAGCGCGGCGCGCTGCAGGCGGCGCACGCGAGCGAACGTTCGCGGGCTCACCCCGACCCGCTCGATAAAACGCCGTGCCAGGTGGCGCTCGGATAGATGCGTCCGCTGCGCTGCCTCACGCACGCTCAGCCCTTGGCCTAGCAATAGCGCGGCCGCACGGACCGGCAGATCGGCCGGCGCCGCGCGCGTGGCCAGCCGCTGCTGGAGTGCCTGCTCCACGATCGGCAGCGCGCGCCGCACGATCGCGTCCGCGTCGAGCGCGCGGCGGCTGGCGTCCTCGACCACCGCCAGCAATCCGTCCTCCAGCCGTCGGCCGTCGGCGCCCCACACGTCGTGCAGTAGCGAATCGGCGTCGGTCAGCTCGCCGGGCAACCCCGAGAACAGGCGCGCCACTTCGCCCGGCCGGAAGCGGATGCCGAGCACCGCATCCGCAGACGGCCGAACGACGATCGCCCGCTGCATGGTTCCGACCAAGCGCGCGCGTCCGTCGATCACCACGATATCCATGCAACCATCCGGCAGGACGCGATGCGCGTGCCCCGTCGCCGGGAAGGCCCACAAGCCTGCCACCAGCGATTTGAACCGATCTGGCGGTGCAAGCTCCCGGTAGCGCATACCTCGACCTTACCAAACCAGGCCCGGCGCGCACGGGCGTCGTCGTTCGCGTCCTGAAACACCGACGACATTCGTGAGCCATGCGGTGTCCGCTATCTCGGAAGCCTCCGATGAACCTCTTCGCAGCGACCATGCCCGCCGTCTATGGAAGTCTTTATGGCGCACATGAGGTGGCCGAGCACGCAGCGATCGCGTCTCGACGCGGGGCCAAGCCGGTCCACGCCGAGCTGTGGCAGTCGGCAAAGGGCCCGCTACTGTGCGTGGTCGCCGAGGACCGCCCCGGATTGCTTGCGCTCGTGACCGACGCGCTGCTCGCCCAAGGCATGGCGATTCAGAGCGCGCGCGCCTTCTGCCGCGTGGTCGGCAAAGATCGCGACGAGGCCGTCGATTTTTTGGAGCTGCACGCGCTCGGTGGCTCGGACGACGTCGCGGCTCAGCTCGACAGCGACGGGCTGCAGTCGTTTGCCCAGTCGCTGAGCGAGTTGATCGCCGACGACAACGCTCAGCGCACCGCCCCGAGCATCGCAAGCGACGGCGAGCCGAGCCTGCGCGTCTACTTCGAGCGCCAACCGCCGGCAGACGGACGCTACCTGCTGGTGGTCGATGCGCCCAATTCCGACGGCTTGCTGCACGCCGTCAGCGCGGCGTTGCACGCGAAGGGCATGCGCATCATGGCCTGCGAGATTCGCACGCTGGCGGGCCGCGCGCGCGACCGCTTCGAAGTCGAGCCCAGCTCGCAGCGCCCGCTGAGTGACGGCGAGCTCTGCGACGTGCAGCTCGCCGTGCTCGACGCCCTGCCGCGGCGTTGAGCCGACTGGATTTTGGGTGATGTGGCAACTTTTGGCACGGCGGTCGGTCCGGCCGTAAGCTACGGGTTCGAATTGCCGTAAGCGTAAACGGCTTGAAACTTGAGCTTGGCTGCGAGGAGGCCCGATGCGAACGAAAGCTAATGTCTCGGTGTTGTCGTGGGTTGTTGTGGTGGCGCTGGGGCCGGCCGGCATGCTGGCTTGTTCCGGTGGATCAACGTCGGGTGGAAGCGCGGGCGCCGCCGGCTCGAACGGCTCGAGTGGCGGCAGCGCCAGCGGTGGTAGCTCGAGTGGCGGCAGCTCCAGTGGCGGCAGCTC
>FSUE01000547.1_pt1 | contig 12235 bp, 8 predicted proteins | sample 1637031 | NCBI WGS metagenome assembly FSUE01 (sample SAMEA3914819, study PRJEB12502) | metagenome | biome: forest; material: soil | place: Canada | collected 2010-06-26 | depth 0.3 m | reverse complement strand
GTCTTGGAGTAAAAACCGAGCGGCAGTGTCACCGACAGCCCAGCGCAGCTCAGCGCAGCGCCGGGATTCGTTTGCGGATCTGCCAAATCTAGCGCTGTTTCGAAGCTGCCCAAGGCCAGCGTGCCGGCCCGCAGCGCCGCTCGGATCGCGTCGGCATTCGGTAACACCACGACGTCGAGCCCAAGCGCCGGGGTCGTCGAGGCCACGAAACGCAGCACCTCCTCTTCGACGCCGCCCAACACGCCAGCGCGCAAAGGGGCTGGCCCCGGCGCGAGAGCGCCGCTTGCTCCCACGCCGAGACCGAACCAGCTCACACCACCTCCAATCGAGGTGAGCGCCGTCCCAATCAAGAACGCACGACGCTGCACCTCAGTAATACCCGCGCGGCCGGAGCGGCTCGACTCCACCAACCCCAGCCAAGTATGCCTGCCATTGGGCGACCAGGCTGGTCACCTTGTCGGGATACTGCGCTGACAGGTCGTCGGTCTCGGCGCGATCGCGATCGATAGCGAACAGCTGCCAATGGCCGTCGAGCGGACCGAACGGTGGCTCCGTCCAACGCGCGCGCCATTTGCCATCGGCGCTCAGGATGAACGCGCGCCCGTAGGCTTCGCCGCCGAACGCCGCGGTGTGGATTTGGGCTGGCGCTGCCGCTTGCACCGCGGCCAGGAACGAAAGCCCGGTGACCGGGTAAACGTAGCGGCCGTCGTACACGACTTTTCCCGCGTTTTTGTCGACTCCGGTGCCGGGGTCGACCAATGGCGGCGCGGGCTCCGACGGCGGCGTCACCCCGGCCAACTCCAAGAAGGTCGCGGTGTCGTCGGTCACATGCGTGAAATGGTGAACCGGGGGCAGCGCGGCCGTTTGACCCGGCAAGTGCACGATCGCCGGCGCTGTCAGCCCGCCCTCGCCCTGAAAGCCCTTGAACTGCGAGATCGGCGTGTTGCTCACCTCGGCCCAACGAATGCCGTACTTGATGTTGCGCGCGCTCGCGGTGCCGTTGTCTTGGCCGAGCGTCGCATAAATCGGGTCAGAGGCGTTGGCTTCGTCGGTGGCCAGCGGATCGGCTCCGTTGTTGATCGGCCAGCTTTCGGCACCGGAATCGGAATGAAAGAGAATGAACGTGTACTCGTACTCGCCGATGTCTTTCAGGTGTTGGATCAGTCGCCCGATGTTGTAGTCGAGGTGATCGACCATCGCGGCGTAGATCTCCATGTAGCGAGCCTGTGCCTTTTTCTCCAAGTCGGTCAGGCTCTGCCACTTCTTGACGACGGGGCCCTGGCCGTAGTCGGCGTAGCCGTCGGCCGGCGCGTGGACGGCGCTGATGTACTTGGCGGTCGCCGTGCCGTCGTTTGCCGTTGCTGCCGAGCGCGTCAGGCTCTCCGGCACGCCCGGCGTGGGCGCCAACGATTGCGGCAAAATTCCGCGATCTTTCAGCCGCCTCAGCGGCGCTTCGGCGATCGGCGCGTAGCCGCTGTCGTACTTGCCCTTGTACTTGCTGAGCCAGGGCTCCGGCGCCTCGAGTGGCCAGTGCGGCGCCGTGTAGGCGGCATACGCGAAGAACGGCTTCTGGTCGGACAGGTTCGAGTCGATGTTCTCGATCAACTGATCGGTGTAGACCTCGGTCGAAAAACCATTCGGTTGCCCCGGCTGTCCCGGTTGCGCGTAGCTGCCGTCCTTCACGAAGTTTTGCGAGGCGGCGCCCTCGTGCGTGAAGTGATTGCCGGCGGCGCCACCCAAGAGCGAGAAGCTGCGCTCGAAACCCCATTGGTCGGGCGTCTTGCCGCTTCCGGCAACGGCGGTCGTGGTGCGTGACCCCAGATGCCATTTGCCGGCGATGTACGTGTGATAGCCGCCGTCCTTCAGCAGTTGGGCCACCGACAGCGAGCGGTCGTTCAAATAGCCTTCGTAGCCGGGCAGCCCGGCGCGCTCGTCGTTCGGCGGGCCCATCGTGCCCTCACCGACGCGATGGTGATCCGTGCCAGAAATCAGCATCGCGCGCGTGATCGCGCACACGGTGCCGACGTGATGGTTGGTGAGGATCCGGCCTTGCCCGGCCAGCGCATCCAGGTTCGGCGTGTCGATCTCGCCGCCCAGCGCGCCGACGTCGGAAAACCCCAAATCATCGGCAATAATCGCCACGATGTTCGGCTTGCGCGACCGCCAGCCGTAGCTGACCGCCGCGCCCCAACCGAGCTGGTCCTGCGGATCGGCGCTCTTGGCTTTGACCTTCAGTTGGTGCTCGCCTGCCGCGATGCCGTCAAGTATCAGCGGGCTCTCGCAAACGGCGTAGGCTCCAGCGTCGACGCTGCATTCGAACTGGCAATCACCCGCCGAGCAACCAAAAGCGAAGCTCGGTTTCGTGGTGGTCACGATCGTCTTTTTCGGCGTGCTGGCGAAGAGCGCTACCGGGCCGGGTGTGGTGCCGTTGGTGCCGTCATGGCCGTTCGCGCCGTTCGTTCCGTCGGCGCCGTTCGTTCCGTCGGCGCCGTTCGTTCCGTCGGCGCCGTTCGCACCGTCGTGGCCGTCGCTGCCGTTCGCCCCGTCGGCGCCGTTCGCTCCGTCGTGGCCGTCGCTGCCGTCGTGCGACTCACTACCGCTTTGACCAGCGGCAGCGTCAGGGTTCGGCTTGCCGGGATTGTCGGCACTACTGTCGTCGCTGCACGCGGGGTTGAGCAGCCCGAGAACGAACGCGCTAGCGAGACTGGTATTGCGAAGCGAAAATGCGCGCCATCGCGCCGATTGAACAAGGCTTGTCATCAGTGGACTCTCCGGATGCGCCCAGCCATGCGGCGGGCGCGCTGGTACAGCAAGAGTCCATAAGCACTTGATTTTGCATGCTTTTCTGAATTACCATTAGCCTACTTATTCAATAGGCTGAGCAAACGTAGTGGGCAGCGCCGGACCTGTCAACCCGCGCCGCTCAGGTCTTTTGCGATGGTCGCTTCACGCAGCGAAAACCGACGTGACCCGCCGGAGAATTCGCCTCGCCCTTGCCGCGCGTGCCCACCATGTAGCGCGTGCAGTATTCATCGGTACACAAGAACGAGCCGCCGCGTTGCACGCGCTTCGCAGTGCCGGGCTCGCTCGGATCGACGCTCGACTCTGGCCCCGTCGGATCACGCACCACGCCGAGCTTCGCATCGTGCGCGTACGTATCCACCCGGTACCAATCGCGCGTCCATTCCCAGGCGTTGCCGGCCATGTCGTACAAGCCGTACGGATTGGGCGGGAACGAGCCAACCGGAGCGCTGCCGACAAAACCGTCGAGCGCGGTGTTCGTCACCGGAAATTGCCCCTGGAAAATGTTGGCGACGAATTGCCCACCTGGCTTCAGTTGGTCGCCCCAAGGGTAAAGCTTGCCGGTTTGGCCGCCGCGAGCCGCAAACTCCCATTCGGCCTCGGTCGGCAAGTCTTTGCCGGCCCAGCTCGCGTAGGCGACGGCGTCTTGATACGCAACGTGAACCACCGGATGCTGCTCACGACCGTCGAGATTGGAGCCCGGACCTTCGGGATGCTTCCAGCTCGCCCCCGCGACATAGCGCCACCACGAAAGCGGCTGATCGAGCGGCACGGCGGCCGCCGTCGGGCTGAACACCGATGAGCCAGCTACGCGATTTTGTTCGGGAACTCCCGGCAATTCCTGGGCGGTTGGCCTGCGTTCGGCGAGCGTGACGTAGCCGGTAGCTTTCGCGAAACGCGCAAAGCTGAGGTTAGTGACCTCGGTTTGGTCCATGAAAAAACCGGACACGTACACGCGATGAATCGGGCGCGCGTCGTCCATTGGCTCATGGCAATGACCACCCAACGTCGGATCGGCCGAGCCCATCGAAAACTCGCCGCCCGAGATCCAAACCATGCCCTCGGGCACGGCCGAGGGTGCCGGGCTGGCATCGGTACGAGTGGGCAAGAAGCTCGCCACGGCACCGGCCGTGACCGGCGCCTTTCGCGTGCTCGGATGGGACTGCGGTTCGGGCTCACGCGAACGACCGCAAGCGCTAACGCCACACACAGTGATGATCAAAGAGCTGACCCGGAGAGCGCTAACCAACTGCGTCACGCTTGCGCACCTAGCGCGACCGTCACGATTTGTCGAGGCGTGTGTCCGCCACGCGCTTCACTCAGCCAGGACCGACACCAACCCGCGACAGGCGCGGCCAAGTCACGGCCAGCCAGTCGTCGCCAACGAACGGAGACACCTCGGTCGAGCCGCCGCTGACCGTGATGCCGACATTGAACGGCCCGGAAGAGAGCAGGAATGCGCCGCGCGGGTCTCGGGCGCGTTTGCTCAGAAACCCCCGCAAATGCAGGTTTCCGCTGCTAGCTTCGATGACTTTGAAGTCCACGGCACCCGGCGAAAGCCTAACCTGAGCGCTGGCTTCCAAGCCGCGAAGGTCAAGGGCGGTGCTGGTGATGCCTGAAAGCGGTTGGCTCAGCACCAGCGGCAGCAGCGCTTCGGTCGACGAAGCGTGCACGCGCAGCGTACCACTGGCAACTTCCCCGGACGGATTGACGCGCAGCCCCGCACCGTCGACCACGAGCGAAAAGGGTTTGCTGCGCTTGCTGCCGCTGGCGAGCGAAAGCTGCTTCAGCTCGACCAACAGCTTTTGCATTTCGATCGTCGCCGCAGCTTCGGAGCCGCGACTGAAGGCGAATCGGCCATGCACCTCGCCGGCAGCCGAGAAGGAACCGTGCTCGACAGCAACGTCGCGAGCGTCGAGCTCGGCGGCGCCGGTCGCGCTTCCGTCAGGCAAGCGACGCAGTCGCAACCCGGCCTCGGCGGCACCGCGCAGCCGGGTGTCGTCCGTCGCGAACCACGCCAGCGCCGGCGCGCGAGCCTTTTCGATCGCAGCATTTACTTCGCCGAGCGAAAGCTCGCGCTTCAGATCGACGCCGTCGATCCGCAACGAGCCCACGACGCCCTCCAAGCTCGGAGCCGGTGCCTGGCTGGCCGCGCGCTGGACAGCGACGCGCGGCGCCGTCACGGCTAAAACCAGCTGATTTTCTGGGCGCGCAACGTCGCGACCCAAGCTCAGCATCAAGTCGCCCGACAGCTTGGCGAGCTGATGATGCAGCTCGAACGGCGTCGCGCGCAGGCTCACGTTGCTGCCCGGCTCGACGATGCCGCGCGCAACGTTCAGGTCAATCGACCACTCCGCGTTGCCCGAATAGCGCGCCGAGCTGAACCGGGCCAGGTAGGCACGCAAGAAATCCAGCCGGCCGCCCGACAACCGCAACTGCACGCCAGCACCGATGTCACGCAGCACTTGCACGCCCTCGGTCTCCGGCACGCGCATGTCGGGAATGTCGCAGGTCACGCGTCCGCGCAACGTCTCGGCGACGCGGTGTTGACCCAAGCTCAGTGTGCCGCGTTCTAGCTCGAGCCCGGCCGGTTCGACCTGCACCCAGCGCCCAGGCTTCACGACGAATGAGCCATGCGCAAAGCCGCTGCCTTGGAAGCGGTACTCGAGCACCCACAGCTCACTGACCCGCGCCTGCACGTCCTCGATGCGCACGCTCCACAGGTCGCGCTCGGAGGTCGTAGTGGCGAGCGGTGGCGGCCGCACGCCCACGTAGTAAGGCGGATCCGCAAAGCCTCGAATCGGCGGGTAGGCGGCCACGCGCTCCGCGTCGTCGCCGACGACGATCAGCTTGTGCCGCATCCGAAAACGCGTGCCCTGTGCGACCAGCTTCGTGACGTGAAACTTCTTGAAAATCAGCTCACTAAGGCTGATATCGACGTCGGCTCCGGCGAGCGCGACCTCGAACTGTACATTGTAGTCCTCGACACGCAACGACAGGTTGCGCACCCGGACGTGACCAAGCCACAACGTGTACGCATCATCGAAATCGAGATGAAAGCCTTGCGACGACTGCACCGCTCGCTGAATCACCTGCGAGCGCAACAGCGCGTTGCCGACTGCCAGGTAGATGAGCTGTAAGCCAAGCAGCACGGCGGCGACACGTCCAATGACCTTGGCCAGGACGCGTCGTTGGACGCGCGCCGCCGTCGAACGAGTCACTCAGACCTGTTCGATCCACTCGTCGACTTGGCGCTCGGCCTCGTCGCGAGCCAGCCTGCAACGCCACGTGGCTTCCAGGTTTCCCAACGCATGCGCGAGAGTCAGTGCATCAGCTGTGCCGAGCATCGACGCGTGCGCCAGGCAATTTTGGCGCGAAGAAATCGCCGCCAACGGGCGCCGGCGCCGCAAATCCACCCCGGCGGGTCACAAAGCCCCGAGCTTTAGTCCCTGAATTGCGATCGCCCGCGTGCCCGTAAACGAGACCGCAGCATTCAGGGACACCCTAGCTAGCCGTGATCGCATTCGAAGCGCACCGTCACGCCCGTGCCGGAGCTGGCCGGCACCACGTGCAGCGCGCCGCCGAGCCGGCGAGCCAAACCCAGACAGGTCCAAAACGCCTCGAGCGCACCGGGATCGTAGCGAACGCCGTGCTCGGGCGGCTCGAGACGTTCGAAGTTCTTGGGCACGTCCAGACCCGGCAGGTGGAGCTCGAATAGCACCGTCTTCGGCCCGTGCTCGGTTACGTTGAGGCTGACGGTCTGGCCGGCAACGCTCGTGCGTACGCCGAGCGAGAGCAACGTCGTCAGTACCAGCGGCACGAGCTCGCCTTCAATCCGCAGCGGCTCGCTGGGCTGCCGGGTGACGACCAGCGTCACGCCCTTCAACTCCGCAACCGGGCCGTACAGCGCCTGACACTCGTCCAAGATCTCGCCGACTGAACGCCGTGTGCGCGCAGGCTCGGCCAGGCCAAAATAGTCGATCAAGCGACGAATTCGCAGCGCCAGGCGCTCGACCTGCTCTTCGATCCGACGCACGTTTTCTTCGACGGCCTCGGGCGCGAGATTCGAACGGATGAGTGCCGCGCGACCGGCAATGACGTTGAGCGGCGTCCCCACCAAATGACCGGCGACCGAAACCATCCGCGCGCTGGCGGCGCGACGCTCGGCTTGCCGCAGGTCATCGAGCCGAGCGAGCAGAACTGACAGATCAGGCTTGTCTGTGGCCTCGACAGTCATGGCATCGGTTAGGCGCTGAGGATGGCTTGCAACGCGTCCGGCATGATCGGCTTGACCATGTACGCGTCGAAACCCGCCGCGCCGGCGCTCTCGCGCATGGCGCCGTCCGAGTAACCCGTGAGCGCCACTAGGCGCGTGATTTGTCCGGGCGTCTCGAGCATGGCAAGCCGCAACAGCCGCGCGAGCTCGCAGCCATCGACCTCGGGCAGGCCAATGTCGATCAATGCGAGATCGGGCCGCAGTGCGCGCACCTGAGCCAGCGCCTCGGCGGCGTTGGACGCCGCCACGGCGCGATGCCCAAACGACGACACCAGCTCGCCGAGCATTTCCCGCGAATCGTCGTCATCCTCGACGATGAGCACGCAGCGCACCACGCTTGGCCCCGACGCGGACGATGGTGTGCTCACACTGCGAAGGGTAATCGCGAGCTCGCCCCTGCGCGAGCCCCGCGTTCCAACGAGGCCTTTTGTCTCGGCAAACGCGCGTAACGACAGCGCGCACGGCGCACGCCTCCCGACGCGACACGTGCCTCGCGCTGGCCCAACGCGCGCGCCTCGGCCGGCCTTTTTTGAGGGCCGTTTGATCGCTTTGGCCGATGCTGGGCCCCGATAGCTTGAAAACCAACGAACCGATGACGATTTCGCAACCATTTCGCAAATTTGCGGGTATCTCGTTCACGCTGGCGTTGACTGTGGTCCTGGCTGCTTGCTCGGGCAGTGACGCCTCGCCCGCCACCAGCGGCGCGGCCGGCAGCGGCAACGCAGCGGCGGGTTCGGGGGGCGCGGGCAACGCCGCGGCCGGCTCGGCCAGCCATGCGGGCAGCGCTAGCGGCGCGGGCACGGCTGGCTCGAACGCGTCGGCTGGCACGGGTTCGGAGGAAGTCGTCGGCACTTTCCAGGTTCAGGTTCTGGCCGACGACGCCGATCCCGCCAGCGGCATGACCAAAGTCGTTGGTCAGGTGGGCGACGGCCCGATCCCCTCCAACGTGATCTGGACGGAGGCCAAGCACGACGGCGGTTGCCGGCTGGAGACGCCGACGGTGCCGTTTTGCGCGACCCCGTGTGGCGCGGACGTTTGCGTCGCCGACGACGTCTGTCAGGCGTACCCGGCGGCGCACAGCGTCGGCGCGGTCACGCTCAAGGGCGTCAAGCTCGCGGCTGGCGGCACCGAGGTGACCCTGAAAGAGATCGCCCACGCCTACCAGCCAGTCGCCGGCACCGCGCTCGCATTTCCGCCATTCGGCGCGAGCGACGACGTCAGCGTGCACGCCGACGGTGGCGACTACACGGCGTTCGATCTGTCCGCAAAGGGTGTCGACCCACTCGTCTTCACCTCGACCGATTTCGAGCTGGAAGACGCTAAGCCGTTGGTGCTCACTTGGGACGCTGCGGGCGACCCGCAAAGCTCGCAAATGCACTTGAAGCTCGACATCAGCCACCACGGTGGCGTCAAGGGCATCATCGAGTGCGACAGCGACGATACCGGCACGCTGACGATCTCGGCCGCGATGATCAGCGAGCTGCTGGGGCTGGGCGTGGCGGGCTTTCCGAGCGTGGTTTTGATGCGTCAATCGATCGACACGGCCAAGATCGCGCCGGGGCTCGTGAAGCTCGAAGTGTCGGCGCGGGCCGAGCACTACGTAACGGTCAAGGGCGTCGACTCGTGCAACGTCACCGCCGACTGTCCCGACGGGAAAACTTGCGCCACCGATTCGACCTGTCAGTAGCACTGGAGCAAAGATTCGTGCCCAAGCCGCTCGTCGTCACTCTATTTCTCATCAGCTGTTCGTCACTGCTAGCGTGCGGCACATCGGCGAACAACGCGGTTGCTGCCGCGGCCGGCACCTCGAGCGCGAGCGGAGGCGCCAGCGCTACCGCAGGCGAGGGGACCGGCGCAAGCGCAGCAATCGCCGGCACCAGCGCGGGCGACAGCAGCGTGGGCGCGGCCGGCGACAGCGCCGTGGCGCCGAGTGCCGAGAAGTTCAGCTTCTTCCTGACCAGCCTCAAAGCGATGCGCGAGCTGTCGGGCAGCCAAGACGGTTTCGGCGGCGATCTCACCTTCGGTGAAACCGGCAACGGCGCCGGCCTCAAGGGCGCTGACAAGATCTGCACCGCGATCGCCGAGAAGAGCATGGCCGGCAACGGCAAAACGTGGCGCGCCTTCCTGAGCGTGACCCACGGCGAACAGGGTCAGCCCGTCGACGCGGCGTCGCGCGTGGGCGAAGGGCCCTGGTACGACCGCACCGGGCGCCTCGTCGCAGAAAACGTGGCTGACCTGGTAACCGAGCGCCCGACCGGCGCCGACACGGCGATCGTCAACGATTTGCCGAATGAAGACGGCGTGCCCAATCACGCGCCCGACGCCGCCGGCGAAGTCGACAACCACGACGTATTGACCGGAACGAACGAGCTGGGCAAGGTTTTCAGCACCGACGCCAGCTTCACGTGCAATGACTGGACGAGCGCGGTCGGCACCACCGGCACACCGCATTGCGGGCACGCGTGGCCGCGCATGGGTGGCCCCGGCGGCGGCGCTGGACCGGGCGGGGGCGTGGCACCGGGCGGCGGCGGCAACACGATGATGGGCAGCGGCAAGGATTGGATGTCCGCGCTCAACGAGGCTGGCTGCGCGCCAGGCGCTTTCATCGTCGAAAAAGGTCCGCCCGGCGCCAATGGTACGCAGAGCGTCGGTGACGGCGGCGGCTACGGGGGCATCTACTGTTTCGCACTGACTCCTTGAAGGACAACGTGGTCAACACCTCCAGATTCGCAAGCGCCCTGCTCGTTCTCTTGTGCTGCCTCGCGTGCAGCAATGACCCCGCCAAGGAGCCGAACGGCGGCGAAGGCGGCGCGGGTGGCGATGCGCCTTCGGTGACCGAAGGCGCATGCCTGATCGATGCCGACGCCGACGCGCCCGACTTCGCGCAGCAGCTGCCGTGCAAGGCCGACTTCGACGCCCTGGCCTCGGCACCGCTCGACTCGAGCTTGCCCGGCGCGACCTCGGCCAAAGTCGTGCTCGACACGTACGACGACAACGCGCTCTACGTTCAAAACAGCACGCGCTTCCCGATCCACTACGATTTCGTCAGCACGCACCTGTCGGGCGGAAATCTGCCGATCGTGGCCGAGCTTTCCAGCTTCGAAGCCACCGAGTACTACCGGCTCGATCGCCGCTTCGTGCTCGGCGCGATCAGCTACTACAGCGGCCCTGGCGTGTGGGCGCTCGAGCTTTCGCCGTACGACACCGCGTCGGCCGAGATGATCACGGCGCTGTACGCCGCCGTGGCCAAGGCCGGCTATTTCGGCCCCGTGCTCAAGTTCCACCCGACGTCCGAAGCCATCGACAAGGTCGCGGCCAAGCTCGACAGCAGCGTGCAGGTCATCACCACCAACGAGCTGTACCAACAGATCGACTACCAACCGTTGACGCTCGGCACGACGATCGGCCTGATCCACTTCGCCAAGGCAGCCGATCTGGACAGCGAGTACCTGGGCTACGAAGACATCGCCGTGCTCGATGAAGCGCCCAACGACATCACGGTCGTCGCCGGCTTGATCACCGAAGAGTTCCAGACTCCGCTGTCGCACGTGAATGTGCTTTCCCAAAACCGGCATACGCCGAACATGGGCCTGCGTGGCGCGTTCGACAACGAAGTGCTGCGCGCGCTCGACGGCAAATGGGTCAAGCTCAAGGTTGGCCCGACGGACTGGACGGTCGAAGAAGTCGACGCCGATACCGCCGAAGCGTATTGGCGGGACCACAAGCCGACACCGGTCGTGCTGCCCGAGCTGAACTTCGACATCACCGACCTGACCGATATCGAAGACGTAACGCCCGAGCCAGCCGGCGTGTCGCTGCGCGACGCGATCAAAGAAGCCGTGCGAGCCTGGGGCGGCAAGGCCGCGCAGTACTCGATTTTGGCCAAGACCAAGAACGTGCCGATGGCCAAGGCGTTCGCGATCCCGGTCTTCTACTACAACCAATTCATGCTCGAAAACGGGCTATTCGACCGCATCGACCAGCTGCTGCTCGACGCCGACTTCATCGCCGACCCGGCCGTGCGCGTAGCCGACCTGGCCCAGCTGCGCGCCGACATGTTGGCGGCTCCGGTCAACGCCGACTTCCAAGCCGCGCTGAAGGCCAAGCTGCTCAAGGACTATCCCGGCATCACGATGCGCTTTCGGACCAGCACCAACAGCGAAGACCTGGACGGCTTTCCGTGCGCTGGCTGCTACGAATCACAATCGGGTGATCCTTCGAATTGGGACAGCGTGCTCGACGCCGTGCGCGGCGCTTGGTCGAGCATCTGGTTGTTCCGTACCTTCGAAGAGCGGAGCTTCTACGGCATCGACCACCACAGCGTCGGCATGGCGCTGTTGGTGCACCACAATTTCCCTGCCGAAGAGGCCAACGGCGTGGCGGTCACGAACAATCCATTCGATGTCGCCGGCATCGAGCCCGCGTTTTACGTCAACGTGCAGTGGGGTGGCGACGCCGAGGTCGTGCACCCGCCGCCGGGCGTCATCAGTGACTCGTTCTTGTACTTCTTCGACAACCCGAATCAGCCCGTGACGTTCATCGCGCACTCGAACCTGATCCCGGACGGCGACACCGTGCTCAGCGCCACCCAAACCCACGAGCTTGGCCTGGCCCTCAGCGCCATTCACGACCGCTTTTCCGCGGCCTATGGCCCGAAAGCCGGCGTTTCCGGCTGGTACGCCATGGACTGCGAATTCAAATTCGACGACATGGACCAGCCCGACGGCAAGCCGCATTTGTTTATCAAGCAGGCGCGCCCTTATCCGGGTCGGGGGAACTAGGGGCTTGCGCGAGGGGTCGGGTCTTCGCTCCTGCGCGCATTGGCTGAGATCGCGTGGCGATCCTTTTGACTTGCGGCGGAGTGCCGCTCGGCCTCGCCGATTTTCATGCACTCCGGTCTTCTGTGGATGATCGCGATCTGCTGGTGGCAAAGTCGGGTGAGGTGCAACAGAGAAGATCTACGAAGTCGTGAGCCCGCTAGTGGCAGCTGGGTCACCTGCAGGGGCAGCTGGTCACGCATTCCGCGTCGCGCCCGCGCCCTGCGCGCCCCGCCCGCGCAACCGCTGAGCGCTGCACGCACGCGCACGCGCCCCGGCTTCACCGACTACCGCCACAATAGCTTCTCCAATCAGGCCGCGTTTCGGCAGCCAACCCAAG
>FSUE01000138.1_pt1 | contig 12251 bp, 7 predicted proteins | sample 1637031 | NCBI WGS metagenome assembly FSUE01 (sample SAMEA3914819, study PRJEB12502) | metagenome | biome: forest; material: soil | place: Canada | collected 2010-06-26 | depth 0.3 m | reverse complement strand
GGGCGCCAGCGATATGCACATCACGACCGGCTCGCCGCCGCTGTTGCGCATCGACGGCGCGATCGTGCCGCTGAAGCTGTCGCCGCTGTCGCCGATCGAAACCAAACAGCTTTGTTACTCGGTCTTGACCGAAGAGCAGAAGATCCAGTTCGAGAAGATGAAGGAGCTGGATCTGTCGTTCGGCGTGAAGAGCCTATCGCGCTTTCGCGCCAACATCTTCATGCAGCGCGGCGCGGTGTCGGGCGCGTTCCGTTCGATTCCGTTCAAGATCCTGTCGTTCGACGAGCTGGGCTTGCCGCCGGTGGTGGCCGAGCTGGCCAGCAAGCCGCGCGGGCTGATCTTGGTGACGGGCCCGACTGGCTCGGGCAAGAGTACGACGTTGGCGTCGATCATCGACAAGATCAACAGCGAGACCCGTCAGCACATCATGACGGTCGAAGATCCGATCGAGTATTTGCACCCGCACAAGCGCTCGATCGTCAATCAACGCGAAGTCGGCAGTGACACCGGCACCTTCAAGCAGGCGCTGAAATACGTGCTGCGCCAGGATCCCGACGTGGTGTTGGTCGGCGAAATGCGCGATCTCGAGACGATTGAGGCCGCCTTGACGATCGCGGAAACCGGCCACTTGGTCTTTGCTACGCTGCACACCAACTCGGCGATTCAGAGCATCAACCGCATCATCGACGTGTTCCCGCCGCACCAGCAGTCGCAGGTGCGGGCGCAGTTGTCGTTCGTGCTCGAAGGCGTGATCAGCCAGTTGCTGTTACCGCGCGCCGGCGCGCCGGGTCGCTGCTTGGCGCAGGAGGTAATGGTACCGAACGCCGCGATCCGTAATCTGATCCGCGAAGACAAGGTGCACCAGATCTACACGCAGATGCAGGTCGGCCAGCAAAAGCACGGCATGCAGACGTTGAACCAGTCGTTGTACTCGCTGTACGCGCGACGGATGATCACGCTCGAAGAAGCCATGGGTCGCTCCAACGACGGCGACGAGCTGCGGATGATGATCGAAGGTCGCGTCTCCGGCGGCGCCGGAGCTGCTGGTCCGACGTCGCGCGCCTGAGCAAGTCTTCGACGCGCAACTGGTCGCTCGGGCGCAAAACGGCGTGACGCAACGCGCTGCACGCAGCGCGCCGTGAGTCAGGACGGCACCGCTCGTCGAGCGTCCGACACGCGCACGACTCATGTCCGGAGGGTTTCCTGTTTCCGACACTTTGCGTGTCAGAGCCAGCGAACAGAGCGGATTTGCTGGTGTACTTAGCGACGAAACTCGCGCGAAATATTCACGCAACCTTGGCACGCCTACACCGGGCCTACACCAAGAGCGCCGCACCTCCCCGCGGCCCCTCCTCCTAAAACCCGGAGATTTGCGATGCGAACCAAGATTGCCTTGATCACCTCCCTCGCCGCGCTCGGCGCCCTCGTCCCGGCTGTTGCGCTGGCCCAAGAGCCCGCCGCAGCAACGCCCCCCGCCGGTCCGCAGGGCGCAACGGCGTCGGCGCCGCCCGCGGCCACGCCGGCGACGGTTGAGACGCCCACGTCGGCGCCTGCCGGCATGCCCGAGCCCGCAGCTGCGGCACCGGCTCCGGCCGGCCCGACGCCGGCCCCGGGTTGGATGCGCATCGACTCCGACTTCTTCGGCCTGCAGATGTGGGGCGGCGGCACCTTGCCGCTGGTCGACGGCTTGGGTCTGGCCATGGACCTTTACGTTTTTCAAGCGATGGGCCCCGGCATAGCCAGCTACGGTGAGTATGACATCGGTCCGGCCATCACCGCCGGCCCACTGACGATCACCCCGATGATCGGCATGCAGTTCAACTGGAACGCGCGGCACGCGGCAGCGCTCGTCCCGCAACTCTACGTGACGGGTAGTCTCGGTCCGATGTATACCGAATTCTGGTTCCAGTTCTACGATTACAAGATGTTCAAGGATCTGCCGAGCAACCAGATCAACATGCGCCTGTTCTCAGACTACAAGATCAGCGACTACGTTGCGCTCGGTCCCGAGATCGATCTGAACTACGACTCCGTCGGTTTGCCGAACGCCGACGGCAAGGTCAAAAAGGTCTACAACCTGCCGATCGGTCCGAATTTGATGTTCTCGAACCTCGGCCTGAACAGCTCGCTGATCGCCTTCGTCGGGTACGAAACGGGTGACCCGACCGGCCAGAAGAATCACTTGGCAGGTCGTCTGTCGTACATTCACAACTTCTGATCCTAACGCGCAGATCAGAAGTCCTCCCTTTCCCGGGCGAGCGTCGCTGGCAGCAACGACCTCGTCCGGGCTTTTTTTCGCCGCCTGCTAGCGACGCGCTACTCGATCGCCGCAGCCGCCAAAACGTCGGGGTTTTTCGGCAATTTCTTGAGCAGCGCGGTGAGGAACACTTTGCTGCGTTTGTCTTTGCCGGACATCAGCGCGCGCGCCACCAACACGCGCACCGCGATCGGCGATTCTTCGGGCGGCAGATCGAGCTTGGCGAGCCGCACGGTGGCTGAAGCAGCCTGCTTGCTCGCCACGTCGGTCAGCACGCCGACCCAGCCGGAGAGCGGGCCGAGCAGCGACGGATACTTGGCGGCCAGCTGCTTGGCGCTTGCAACGTCGTCCTTTGCCAGCAGCTCGTAGACGCGCTCGAGCAAAAGTGGCAGCGCCATGCCGCCTTCGGCCGCGGCCGCTGAAGCGCGCAACGCCTCGTCGAGCTTGCCTTGCAAACGCCGCAGCCGCGCCAAGCGGCGCAGATGCACCGGACGCAGCGTCTCCAGCGAACGCTTGCCGAGCAGCTTCTCGGCCATTGCCAGATTGCCGGTCTCGATTGCCGCATCGACGGCCACCAGCTCGCCCCACGGCTTGTCGGGCGCGGCCATGTCGACCAGCTTGTCGGCGGGCGGAAACGCTGCGCCGGTGATCACGCCGGGCGCGGCATCGAGCGCCGAAAAGGCTGGGCCGACCGCGGTGTTGCCCAGCGCCTCGAGCGCGCCCTTCAAGTCCTGCGTCTCGAGCGATTCGTAGGCGACCACCGCGCGCACGACCGCGACGTCGGCCGACGCCGGATCGAGCTCTTCGATGGCTTTTTGCGCTTCGTCGATGCGCCCGCCCAAAAGTGCGACGCGCGCCGCCAGCGTCCGCGCGCGCGGGTACACGCCCGAGAACTGCAGCGCGCGCAGCGCCGCTTTGCGCGCCACGACTTCGTCGCCGGCTTCGATCGCCAAAAATCCGAGCCCGGCGGCCAGCGCTGGCGTCATGGCCAGGGCGATCGCCGAGTCGATGGCTTTGGAAGCAGCCGGCAGGTCTTGCTTGTTCAAGGCCTTGGCGGCGTCGACCATCGCCGGCACCGCTGCCAAAGGCGCCGGTAGCTGGGCGGCGTCGGTCGGCTGCAGTTGCGCTTCCGTCGGCAGCTCGTCCGGGCGGTCGTGTGAAACGACCCACGACAGCGCCGACAGCGCGCGCGTCGACGGCGTGTCACCGCTCTTCTTGCGCAACGATTCGATGATCGGCTTGGCGGCGTCCGAGCCACGTTCGAGCAAGACCAAGCGCGCGAGCAGCATTTCTGCCGGCTCGAGATCGGGCGCCAGCTGCACTGCCGCTTGGTAGCGCTCGATCGCGCGCGGATCGCCCGCTCGCTCGAGCACGGCCGCGGCCGCTAGCTGGTAGTAGGCGTCGGTTCCGGCATCTTGGTCACTGCGCGCGAGCACGGCCGCGCCGCCCGCCACGTCGCCCTCGACCAAGAACGATGCGATCTTGCCGACCAGCAGCTCTTTTTCGGGGAGTCCGACCTGGCGGCCGCGGTACACGGCAGCGTCGATGCCGCGCGTCTCGCCAGCCAAGAGCAGCGCGTTGAGCACGCGATTTTGCAGCCAGAGTCGGCCGGCGCGCTGGCTGCGTGAGTCAAGCTCGAACGAATGCGTGAGCCGCGCGTCGGTCGACTTGAGGTCGCTCGGGTTGCCGGTCTTCAGCAGCTTGTCGACCTGGCTGTTCAGCGTGTCGGCTTCGATCGCGCGGCGAGCCTTGAGCCGCCGCGAGTACTCGTAGGTCCCGCCGCCAGCCGCCGCGATCAACACCGTGGCGATCAAGATCGCGATCGCCCCGCGTGACTTCTGGCGCGGCGGAGTTTCCCAGGCCGGAGTTGCTCCGCCGCCCGGCTCGTACAGCCCGACGCGCGCCAAATGCTCGAGCACGACCGCTGGCGCCGGGTTCAGCGGATCGCCGCCGCCGGCCAGCACATGCGCCGGTCGCGGCGGTGGCGGCGGAGCGGAGGGCACGCGTTGCAGCGGCGCGGGCAGCGCCGTGGCCGCAAACGCCGAGACGGTCTCGGCCGGTGCTGCAAATGATGGCAGAGGTTCCGAGGCCAGGGCGCTGCGGACCGGTGCCGGCGGGGGTGCCGGCGCCGGGGCGGGCAGCCGCGGAGCGGCGGCCGGCATGGGCCGAGCAGGCGTCGGCATGCCGCGCGGCATCAGCTGCGCCGCGAAGGGCGGCGGCGTGACGACCGTGACCGCATCGTCGAACTGAGGCGGCACGGAGGCCTTGGCGGGCGCCGGCGCCTTGGTCGCCGTCAACGGCCGGCCCAGCGCGGGTTTTGCGGCCACCGCCGCAGGCCCGGCGGCGGCAGCTCGAAACCCACCCAACTGCGTCGACTTGAGGTTGGGTTTCGCGGCCGCTGCCGGCTTGGCTTTCGGGGCCAGAAACGAGTTCGCGAGCGCTTCGGCGACGTCGGAAGCCCCAACCGCCGGCGGCGGTGGCAAGCCGCCCGGCGGCGCGTTGATCAGCAAGCGCCCAGGGTTGGACGTCTCTTCGAGGTCTGAATCCGAGAGCCGGATCGAATCCTCGCTGGCGCGCGCGGACAGCGAATCCGACGAATGGAAGCGCGGCAGCGGAGCGGAATCGGCCAAGCCTAGCAGCGTGGGTTTACGGCTGACCGCGACCGCCGGTCGCGCCTCGGCCCGCACCGGCAGCGGCTGATTCCGCGGCTTGGTCTTGGTCGATTCTTCGAGGCCGAAGCCCGGAAACGGATCGCTCGACGGACCGGGCGGCACCGAAACGTGGCGCGGCATGCTGCGCGCGACTTCGGCCGCCACCGCCTCGGGACCAACGCGCTTTTGCAGCGCCGAGTACAGCACCGCGCGCTCGTGCCACAGCTCGACGTCGTCAGCGGTAGCTCCCAGCTGCAGGGCGCGCGCGAGCACCTTGTCAGCGCGCAGCGCGTCACCGCGCCGCAGCAGCACCTCGCCCAGGAAGCGGAACGCGCTCGGATCACCGGCGTTGGCCTTGCCGGCGGCCACCAGCGACGTCTGCGCCTCTTGCAGCATCTCGGCTTCCAGGTACATACGACCGACCGCCAGCATCACGGCGCCATCGCCGGCGTGCCAGGTCTCGGCGCTGGCGCCGACCTCGCGGATCAACTCGTCTCGCTTCGAATTTCCCAAATAGGAACAGACAGCAATCGTGGCGTCGGCGTCGGGGTTCGACCGCCATGACTGGAGCAGCTCATCGAGCGCGCGCATTTCGAGGACCGGAGAATACTCAGTAAACCTCGACTTGTTACTGCTGATGGTTACGTTCGGTGCCTTCGATGCTCCAACTGCATGAAGTCGCGAACGGCCGACTGCACGACCGCTATCTAGTTAGCCCTCTCGGCCTCGCGGCCGGCAGTCTGATCACTGGCGGCCCACCCCGTTCCGTGGCACCGCTGCGCCGGACGGGTTCCCCGCACCGTCCCTACAAGAGGCACCGCTAAAAGCATGTGTGGCGTCTTCGGAATCTTCGGTCACCCGGAAGCTGCGAACCTCACCTACCTCGGCCTGCACGCCCTGCAGCATCGAGGTCAGGAGAGCGCCGGCATCGTTACGAGTGACGGCAATCAATTGTGCTCCGACCGGGGCATGGGTCACGTCATCGACGTCTTTCCGCCTGACCACCTGGCACGGCTGAAAGGCGCCAACGCCATCGGCCACGTGCGGTACTCCACCGCTGGCGGGTCGTACCTCAAGAACGCCCAGCCGATCGCCGTCGACTACGCGCGCAGCTCGGTGGCCGTCGCGCACAACGGCAACCTGACCAACGCCGAAGGCGTCCGCGAAAGTCTCGAGGAGCGCGGGTCGATCTTTCAGACGAGCAGCGACACCGAAACGATCGTGCACTTGGTGGCGCTCAGCGCCCAGCGCGCGCCCGAGGATCGCATCGCCGACGCCCTCAGCCAGGTGGAAGGCGCCTACTCGCTGGTGTGTTTGACGCCCGAATCGCTGATCGCCGTGCGCGATCCGATGGGCATCCGACCGCTTTGCCTGGGCACGATGCCGGACAGCGGCGCTTACGTGGTGGCCAGCGAGCCGTCGAGCTTCGATCTGATCGACGCCCGGTACGTGCGCGACATCGAGCCCGGCGAGATGGTCATCATCGACAAGCAGGGCATCCGCAGCCTGCGCCCGTTCCCGGAAGCGGTGCGCAAGAGCTGCATCTTCGAGTACGTGTACTTCTCGCGCCCGGACTCGGTGCTGGACGGCATCAGCGTGTACGAAGCGCGCAAGAACCTCGGGCGCCAGCTGGCCAAGCTGCACGGCGTCGACGCCGACGTCGTGATTCCGGTGCCGGACTCGGGTGTGCCGGCCACGATCGGCTACGCCGAGGAGTCGAAAATCCCGTTCGAGCTCGGGCTCGTGCGCTCCCACTACGTTGGCCGCACGTTCATCGAGCCGCAGCAAAGCATCCGCCATTTCGGCGTGCGGCTGAAGCTGAACCCGGTCGCGGCGGCGCTCGAAGGCAAGCGCATCGTCGTCGTCGACGACAGCATCGTGCGCGGCACCACCAGCCGCAAAATCGTGAAAATGCTGCGCGACGCCGGCGCCAAAGAGGTGCACATGCGCATCTCGAGCCCGCCGACCAAGTGGCCCTGCTACTACGGCATCGACACGCCCACGCGCGGCGAGCTGATCGCATCGAGCCACTCGGTCGAAGAGATCAACCAGTACATCACCAGCGACACGTTGGCGTACCTGCCGCTCGACGCGATGATCGACTCCGTCGTCGCCGCCAAGCTCAAGACGCGGCCCGCGACTGACGGCCGCTCGCGACTCCCCGTCTTGCAAACCGAAAAGCCGCTCAACAAAGACTCCTTCTGCGTCGCCTGCTGGACCGGCCAATACCCGATCGAATTCACGCCGCATCCGCGCCAACGCCAGATGCGCTTGCTCGACGTGTGAAGGCGGGCTGCCACCTCGCAGCCCGCTTGCAGAAACTCCCGTGGCGGTCCCTGGTATCGCGTGGCGATCGAGAATTAACAGGGAGATCCGGAGATCCGGAGTCGTGCGAGGAAGAGCGCAATTTTTGTTTTGGAGGACCAGAACCAAAATTATTTCCTTGGGAGACGAGCAAGACCGCGGGCTGGCGGGGCCGCTCGCGGGTCTTGCGGGCGGCAGCGAACCGCCAATCTGGGCTCGCACGACTCCCGATCTCCTGATCTCCCTGTGAAATCTGGGTCTCGGATCGAGCCGTACTGCCAGTCGTAAACGGAAGGCGCTAGGCTTTGGGTTTGATGTTCGAGAGCTTGCCAGACAGCGTGTCGATCTACGAGGTTTCGCCTCGGGATGGGCTGCAGAACGAGGCGACGCCGATCCCGCTCGAGGGCAAGCTGGAGCTGCTCAAGGCGCTGATCGCGTCCGGGTTGACGCGCATCGAGCTGACCAGCTTCGTCTCGCCGCGCTGGGTGCCGCAGCTGGCCGACGCCGAACAACTGGTCAAAGCCGCGCAGCCGCCGCCAGGCGTAACGGTCTCGGCGCTGGTGCCCAACGCCAAGGGCTTCGAGCGCGCGCTGGCGGCCGGGCTGAAAGAGATCGCCGTCTTCATGTCGGCCAGCGAGACGCACAACCGCAAGAACACCAACAAGAGCATCGCGCAGTCGTTGGAGACGTTCGAAGAGGTCGTGCCGCCCGCGCGCGCGGCCGGCTTGGCCGTTCGCGCATACGTCTCCACCGTGTGGGGTTGTCCTTACGAGGGTAACGTCGCGGTCGAGGCATCGCTCGGCATCGCTCGGCGTTTGCTCGAGCTGGGCTGCTACCAAGTTTCGCTCGGTGACACGATTGGCGTCGGCACGCCGCTGCAAACCCAACGCATCGTGCAGACCTTTCTGGCCGAGATCCCGGCCGCCAAGCTGGCGCTGCACCTGCACGACACGCGCGGCACCGCGCTCGCCAACGCGCTGGTCGGGCTCGAGCTCGGCATCCGCGATTTCGATGCGTCGGTCGCCGGCATCGGCGGCTGTCCGTACGCGCCCGGCGCCGCCGGCAATCTGGCCACCGAAGACCTGGTGTACTTGCTCAACGGCCTGGGTGTGAAAACCGGCGTCGATCTCGACCGCCTGATCGAAGCCGGTCGCGTCGCCGAGACCGTGCTGGGCCGGCCCCTGCCGGGCAAAGTGCACCAAGCCGGGCCGCGCGTGCTGCGGCCGGCGTAACTCCACCTGGCTACTTGAGCTGAAACGCCGGCGTGCAGTCGAGCCGCGTGAAGAAGGTCTGCGGCTTGCCGTTGTTGTCGTCCGTGTAAAGCACACCGAGCCCGCCGTCGTCCGACGACGCCAGCGCCGCGCCGTGGGTGTCGCTCTTGGTCGTGGTCAGGCGAATGCGCGGCGAAATCGGCGCCAGCTTCTTGTCGAAGCTCTGAGCGTACAGCTGGTAGTTGCCATCCTTGGTGTCGGCCCAAACCATCACGAAGCGGTCACCGTAAGAGACGGTGGCGTTGCCTTCCGCGTAGGTGGCGCCGGTCGTCATCGACTGCGGCAGGCCCATGACACCATCTTTGACCACGACACCGAAGATCGACGGCCCGTACTTGATGCCGTCGAATTGGTCAAAAGTAACGACGTACTCGTCGTCTAGCGCCGTGACCGTCGGCGCGTCGGCGTTTTCGAACGGGATGTTGGTGAGCGGCGACGGCGCGTCGAGCGAGCGCGACGCGGTCATGAAGTTGATGCTCGTTGTGTCGTTTGGCGCGAGCGTCACGAACGCAACGCCGACACCAGCATCGGACAACGCGACGCTGGCGTTCTCGGCCGGAACACCGACCGGCGACAGCCGCACGTTGGCGCCGAGCTGCTGGCCGTCGAGCGAAACGCGCTGGCCGAGGATGGCCGATGTGCCGCCGCTGTCCTCGAAGCGCCGGTCCTCCCAGACCATCAGGCCCTCGGCTCCGGTCCACACCACCGATGGTCGCATCGAGTAGTCGTCGGCGGTCGTCACGCGCAGGTCTTTGATCAGCCGCTCACCCTTACGGTTGAGCAGATCGAAGTAAATCTCGTAGTTGCCGGCTTGGCGCGCGTCTTGGTAGGCGGTCAGGTAACGCTCGCCCGACCATGCCAGCGCCCCGCCGTACGAATCCGCGTTGACGCGCGCGATCACCTGCGGGCCACCGACCAGCTGGCCACGCGCGGTGAGTTGCTGAAATTGCCCTTGCGACGGCAGATCGTGACTGCGGTAGGTGGTCATGCTGGCGCCGAACGACTCGCCGTCGAAAGCCAAGCCGGCTGGCCCCGAGTGGTCGGCGTCGAGCGGCGAGACGCGCGTCGGCGCGGCAGAAGCCAGCTGCAGCTGCGCGCCGTCGTCGACGACACCGTTGCAGTCGTTGTCGAGCGCGTCACACAGCTCGATCGCGCCTGGGAAGATGTCCGGCGACGTGTCGTCGCAATCTTTTCCGCAGCCGAGCGCGGCCTTGGGATCGGCGGTGGTGCCGCTGGCGAACACGCCGTCTCCGTCGGCGTCCACGCGCCCGTCCAGAAACATGCAGCCGTTGGGCGTGCACGAGTCGACCGTGCACGGATCGCCGTCGTTACAGATCGGTCCAAGCTCGAGCGCGCACGCGCCGTCGGTGCAGGTGGCCGTGCCGCATTGTCCGGGTGGCGGCTGCGGGCAGTCTGCGTCCGAGTTGCATGCCGGCTCGGCAGGCGCGCCCGCGCCGCCTTCGGAGCCCGCCGCCCCAAGCACGTGCCCCGGCGGCAGCCCGGTGCGCGAACCACAGCCTAGCGTCAGCAGCCACCCGCTCGTGCTGACGAGCAGGACACGAAACAAGCCCGATTTCGCCATGATGGCTTCAGCCACAGACTCCGAAGCCAGCCACGTCCAAGTCGCCGCAGATCAGCCCGCCGGTGCATTGGTTCGGCACGCCGAGCTTGCACAGCGCAGCGCAGCGCTTGCCCGCGCGCTGACCGACCACGCACACCAGGCCCGGCGCGCACCAAGCGCCGGCGTCCTCACCGCACATCATGCCCTGCGCGGCTTGCCCGGCGGGCAGACACACGGTGCCGTAGTGCTGCTCGTCGCAGCCACTGCCGTTGGGGTGGTCGACGAACGGGTAGCAGCCCGCGCCCTCGCCACACGCGCCCGGCGTAAACGGATCGCATTCGAGATCCGGCGGCGGCAAGTCTTGCGTCGGGCAGCCAGAGTCGACCGGCGCCGGATCGATCACCCCGCCGTCAGGCAACGTCTCGGTGCCCGCGCTACCGCCCGAGCCCGCTCGGCCGACGCTGCCCGAGGTGCCCGACGCGCCGGCCTTGCCCGAGCTCTTGCCGCCATGACTATTGCCGGCGCTCGACACCGGGTCGCCGTGCTCCACGGAGCCGCCGCAGCCGAAGGCCACGCTGATGACCAGCGCACAGCACCCCACCCCAATCGCGGTCCTGCACCCAAACATGACCGGCCTAACATAGCCCGCCCGCGCGAACTTTCCAGACGCAGGCAAAGATCGGCCGCATTTTCGCGCTCACGCTGAGCAGATGCACCACCAAAACACAGTTGGTGCCGCGCCCAAGGCCCGCTAGAACGCCAGCATGCAGTGGCGCCCCAGCCCCCTTTTGGCTCTGTGTTGGTTGTTCCTGGGCTGCGCTTGCAATCGCACCGAGGAGCCAGCCGCTCCGTCAGCCGAGAGCGCAGCGGCGGTGACGCCGGCACCGAGCGCGGCGCTGACGCCGGCGCCAGTCGAGGTGAGCCCGCCCGCGAGCGCCGAGCCGGCCGCCAGCGCCAAGCCGCCGAGCCCCGCCTGCGTCGTGCCGATGGGAGCGCCGGCGCCGATCGCCGGCAAGGCCGCGCAGTGCCCCAAAGACCCGACCGGGAACTTGAAGCTACCGTTCGGCAAGATCACGTTCATCGACGCGCCCGGGGCTCCGCAAGTCGATGTCGAGCTGGCGCGCGACGACGCTGCGCGTGAACGCGGCCTGATGTACCGCACCAGCATGCGCGAGAGCCGCGGCATGTTGTTCTCCTGGCAGGACGAGCGCGTGCGCAATTTCTGGATGCACAACACCTGCATCCCGCTCGACATGCTCTACGTCACCAAAGAGGGCATCATCGCCGGCATTCTGGAGCAGGTGCCGACGTTGAACGATTCGCCGCGCGGCGTTCAGTGCCCGGTGGCCCACGTGCTGGAGCTGAACGCCGGCTGGGCGCGCGCCCACGGTCTTGCCCCCGGCATGAAGCTCAAGATCGAGGGCTAAGACCGGCCTGCGCGCGGCCGCTCCCCAACCGGGCGGGGTGGTGGTAGATCGCAGCGCGATGCAACAGCTCGGAAGCACCGTTCGCCTCGTCACCCTCGGCTCCTGGCTCGCGCTCTCGTCAGCGCTCGGCTGCCAAAAGTCGACGCCAGAGCCAGAGCCCACCAAACCGGCCGAGGAAGCCAAGACCGAGCCGGCCACGCCGCCCGCAGCGCAAACGCCCGCGCCGGTCGAGACCGCAGCCGCTACGGCTTCGGTCGTGCCAGCAGCGCCTGCTGTACCGAAGGCACCGGCGGTCGCGACGGTTCCGGTCAGCCCCGATGATCCGCTGGCTGGCAAGTTCTCGCTCGACGACGCCACCAAGGGCCTGACCGGCACCGGCAGCTTGTTCGCGGAGATTCAGACCGATCTTGGCAAGCTGGAGTGCGAGCTCTACGACGACAAGGCGCCGATCACCGTCGCCAACTTCATCGGTTTGGCGCGCGGGCTGCGTCCGTTCAAGCAATCCGACGGCAAGTGGGCGAAGAAGAACGGCTACGACGGCACCACGTTTCACCGCGTCATCAAGGGTTTCATGATCCAGGGCGGCGATCCGCAGGGCACGGGCGCGGGCGAGCCCGGCTACGTGATTCCGGACGAGATTTGGCCCGGCGCCCACCACAACGAGCGCGGCCAATTGTGCATGGCGAACCGCGGCAAGAACACCAACGGCATGCAGTTCTTCATCATGGACGGCGAAGCCGCGCACCTGGACGGCGGCTACACCATCTTCGGCAAGTGTGC
>FSUE01000127.1_pt1 | contig 12266 bp, 11 predicted proteins | sample 1637031 | NCBI WGS metagenome assembly FSUE01 (sample SAMEA3914819, study PRJEB12502) | metagenome | biome: forest; material: soil | place: Canada | collected 2010-06-26 | depth 0.3 m | reverse complement strand
GGCTTCGAAACAACCGGCGGCGCAGTAGGCCCGTCGTCCCAACGCGCCCTCTTGATGGCACGACCCACCCTGCTCGACCGCCATGGGCGGATATGAGCTCATATCGCGCGAGAACCCCGAGGCCGCATGCCTTTGGTCCGGCTGGCAGACGGCCGGGTCGTGTTTAGAACGACCAGCCGATATTCAGGTTGAGCAGCGGTATGAAGGCGCTCTGTTTGGCGCTGGCGGCGTTGCCGGCGTTGTCGGAGGCGTTGGCTTTGACGGCGACGTATTGGAAGCCGCCCTGGACGAAGAACGTGAAGCCGACCTTGGTCAGGAGCTTGTAGCCAATCAGCGGACCGATCGCGACGCCACCGGCGTTGGCTTTGATCTCTTGGCCTTGAAACGTCTCGGTGCCGACGTGGATCCACATCAGCTCGGCGCCGAGTTGCAGGCTGTCGAATGGCTGCAGCGGATAGCCGACCAGTTGCGTGCCGAGCTCGTACGCCGAGAACTTCTGCGAGTCCACGCCCGAGACCGTCGCCTCCGATTTGATGCTACCGATGCCGCCAATCACGGCAATGCCGAAGTGCGGGACGACTCTGCCCTCGATCTGCAACTCGAAGATCGGACTGATCAAGTGTAGGGGCGAGAAGGTAGCGGAAACGTACGGACCCTTGTCGACGTGGCCGTCACCTTCGTCGAGTGGCGGCTGCACCGAGGTATCCCTCGACGCCGGCGCGGGTGGCGGGGGCGCAACAGACGGCGGAGGCGCCGGAGGCGCTGAAGTAAGGTCGGCAGGCGGCGCTGCGGCCGCGCCAGGCGCCGGAGCCGCCTTGTCGTCCGCTGGAAAGCTCGCCGCCGGCGCGGCCTGCGCCGCGGCGCCCGCGGCCCACGAGGACGAGACAGAGCACGAGAAACACCCAAAAGCTATCGCCCGACCCAATTCCCTAGCCATGCCGGTTAAGCTATTCGCTTTCCGCCTGGGTGCGCAAGGACTGCGACCGAACCCGCGCATCTCGCACCTTGTGCGCGGAGCGGAGGCGGAACAGCGCGCCCAAGCCTCGCGTCGTTCTGGCCTCGGCGCGCGGTTGTATTATGCTTCAGGGTTCGTCTGCGACCAGACAGGCGAACAAACCGCTGCGAGGCACGTAATGGCTTGGTCAATCCTGATCGTCGATGATTCCTCACTAGTTCGATCGCAAATTCGGGCAGCGCTCGAAGCCAAAGGCGCCCACGTGGTGGAAGCCGAAAACGGCAGTGAGGGTTTGTGGCGCGCGCGCGAAAACTTGGTCGATCTCGTGGTGGCTGACATTCACATGCCGGTCATGGACGGCATCAAGATGGTGGAAGAGCTGCGCAAGCTCCCCGAGTACGCCACCACCCCGATCTTCATCCTGACCTCGGACGCCGCTAGTACCCGAGCCGAAGAGGGCAAGAAAGCCGGCGCCAACGCCTGGATCCTCAAACCCGTCAAAGCGGAGCTGCTGTGGAAGGCGATCGAGAAAGCGCTGTTTGGACGGGCGAGCAGCATGCCCGCACTGCAAGCGGCGGCTGTCGTCCCCCCGACCTCGAACGGCCATAAATGAGCTCGGACAAACAAGTACTGGTCGTCGACACGCCCAACGGTGCCCTGACGTTCGTGATGGAAGAGCTCAATGAGCTCGGCTTCCGCGTGATTTGGGTGCCCACGTTGTCGGCAGCGCTCGAGTTCATCGAAGCCCGCCCCAGCTTGAGCTTGATCGTCGCAAGCTCGGCGGCGACCAAGATCGGCGGGCTCGAATTTCTGGCGCGCGTGCGCGACTTCGCGCCCGGCGTGCGGATCATCTGGGGCGCCAAGCCCGACGCACCGCCGGCGGATTCGCCCGGCGCCCAAGCCTCGCCGGACAGCCTGCTGCCCGAGCCATTCCGCGAAGGCGAGCTGCGGTTGGCGATATCCGAGCTGCTGGCCGAGCATTTCTATCCCCCGGCGATCGCCGACGCGGTCAAAACGGCGGCGCTCGAGGTGTTAGGCAACGTCGGCGGCTTCGAGGTCGAAGGTGGGGCCTTTCTCGTCGCCAACCAAACCGCGCTGTCGGATCTCAGCGCCGTGATTCCCTTCGCCGGCGGAGTCTCCGGGCATCTGATGGTTGGACTCACCAACCAAGACGCGCGCGCTCTCTATCAAGCCTTTCTGCCTGGCGTGCACCCGATTCGCCTCGACCGCATGGAAGACTTGGTCGGCGAGCTGTGCAACCAGATGCTCGGGCGCATCAACGCGTTCTTCACCGAGCGCTCGGTGAGCATTCAGCACGGCACGCCAATCTTCATCCGCGCGGCCGGCAGCACGCTGCGCTACCCCGGGCGCCAACCGTCATTCGCAGTGACGCTCAAGCGCGGTGAGACGCGCGTCGCGCTCGAGTACTACCTGGCGCACTTCGATCGCGCCAAGCTGCAAGCGCCAGTCACCACGCGCGTGCTCCGGCTGGGTGAGATTCGTTATCTGTAATCTGCAATCGCACCTGCAGGCTTTGCCTGCAGGTGTGCTGGTGAGCGGCTGAGCGCTAGTTGGTGCTGGCGCTGGCGGCCTTGGGGACGGCTTCGCAACCCAGCAAGCCTCGGTCGGTGCAGTGAGCGGCTACGCAGTCGACGGTGCTGGCTCGACCCGATTCGGTCATGCCGGCGAGGGTTTGCTTGCAGTCAGCGAGCGCGGGGCTCAGCGGGCGTTCGCCGCAGCTCTTGAGCAGAGCGGCGCACGAGGTAGCAACCGGCGACGTTTCCGGCGTGGGATCGGGGGTCAAGGTAACGGTTGCGGGTGTCGTGCCGCTGGCGGCGTGAAACTCGCCCTTCTGAGCGCGACCCGGCTCAGGGCAAGCCGACATCAGCGCAGCGTGTCCGCACTGGGTGATGCGCGCATTGTCGCAGCGTTCACTGCCTTTGAGCGCGCGCAAGCAAGCGACGGCCTGCGCGGCCACCCGCGGCTTCATCGCCGTCTTGAACTCGCCACAGCGCTTCATGATGATGTTCGGACAGACACCTTCGTCCGAAGGACCCACCGAAGGGCACTCTTCCGGCACGCCCTGCGCGTCGTCACAGGTGGCGGTGGGCGAGGTCGTGGCTTGAATGATATCGACGACGACCGGGCCGGTTGGTGCAACTGCGGTGGGTGCGACCGCTACCGGCGCGGCCGGAGCTGGCGCGCGTCCGAACGGATCACGCTCACACGCTGCAGCACCACTAGCCGCCAACGCGCCTGCCATGAGCAAAAACTTGGTGCGATCTACAATCATCGAAGTCCTCCTGAGCGCCGACCACACGCGGTCAGGCGTCAGCTGGGCTGCAAGCCGCGTGCTCGGCGGATAGCGCAGTAGATACGGCGCTCAACGGCGTTTCAGCGGGCCGTTTTGCCACGTTCGAGCGCAATCGCCGCATCTGAGAAGGCGAGTTTTTGTCCGGCAATCTCTTGCGTGAGCTCGTGACCTTTGCCGGCGATCAACACCAAATCATCCTCGCCGGCGCCGTCGATGGCTGCGCGGATCGCTTGCGCGCGTTCGAGCACTCGCGTCACCGAGGCATGCTGCCCAATCCCCGACCAGATTTCGTCGATGATCCGCAGCGGCGATTCGCTGCGTGGATTGTCGGAAGTCAGGATGACGCGGTCCGCGTTGCGCGCGGCGGCTCCGAGCAGCGGTCGCTTCGATTTGTCTCGATCGCCGCCGGCGCCAAACACGACGGTCAGCGACCCCGCGCACAGCTGCCGCGCAGTTCTGAGCGTGCGCTCCAAGGCGTCAGGCGTATGCGCGTAGTCGACGACGACGGTTGGTCTTTGGCTGACGATTTGGAAGCGACCAGGCGGTGGCGCGATGTCTCGCAACAGCGCGATGGCTTGCGCCGCCGGCACCCCGAGCGCCAGCGCAGCCGCGAGCGCGGCGAGCGCATTTTCGACGAAAATTTCGCCGATGGCTGGCAGCTGCAAGTGCGACGGCAGGTCGGGGAAACGCTCGGACGGCAGCAGCCGCGCACGCGTTCCGTCGAGCCCCGGCACCACTTCTTCGGCGCTCAGATCGAGGGCAGCCCACGCCGCCCCACGCGAAGCCGTGCCGTAGCGAACGATGTCGACTTGCGCACCGACGACTTCGGCGAGCAACGCCGCGTTCGGATCGCGTCCGTTCAGCACCGCCGTCCCGCCGGGTGGCAGCGACATGAACAACTGCGCTTTCGACGCCAGGTAATCCTCGGGCGAACCATGCGCGTCCGAATGATCCAGACTCAAGTTGGTGAAGACGCCGACGCGGCAAGGCCAAGCCTTGGCAAAGCCCAGCCGCAACGCCTCGCTGGTCAGCTCGAGCGCGGCGTAGCGACCGCCAGCGGCTACGCAACGCTGCATCGTCGCGAGAAACCCTGGATAGTGCTCGGGAACATCCAGCCGCTCGTCGTCCAAGAAGCAGCCGAGCGTCGTCACGCGCGCGACCGGCTTGGCCAACAGCCCCAGCAGGCTCGCGAGGATGCCGGTGGTCGAAGTCTTGCCGTTCGTGCCGGTGACACCAACGCTCAGCAGCGTGGCGTGCCAGGCCGGCGGAGCTGGCAGCGGCGGCGTCATTCGATCACTCCTCTCAGGCGAGCTTAGCTCGATTGCTGCGGCAGCGGTGCTATGTCTTGGGCATGCTGGTGGTGGTCTTTCGCAATCGGTTGCGTGAGGGCGTGGAACAGGCCTACGGCGAGCGCGCACAACAAATCTACGATCTGGCCCTGAAGATGCCGGGATTGGTGTCGACCAAGGATTTCGTCGCCGAAGACGGCGAGCGACTGGCGATCATCGAGTTTCGCTCGGCCGCGGAGCTAGAGGCGTGGCGCGTGCATAGCGAGCACCAGGTCGCCCAAGCTCAGGGTCGCGACCAATTTTATACCGAGTACTCGCTGCAGATCTGCGAGCTCGTCCGCGAGTCACGCTTCAAGCTCGAGCCTTAATCGAGCCTCGCTCAGCCTGGCTTCGGCGGCCGAAACGACAGGATGCTCGGGCGCGGCTCGACCGCAACCAGACCGCTGCGGTCGTAAGCCTCTTGCAGCGTTTCACAGGAAGAGATCTTGGCGTGCACTGCGAACGCTAGCGAGGCTGCCACCATCCGCGCGGCCGCCAACGTCGAGACGACGATCACCTGTTCGCCGGCGCGCTCCTTGAAGGCGCTGAACCAGCGCGCACTGGCCGACACGGCACCCGGGTCGAATCCAGTCAGCTCCAGCTGCTCGAGGATCCAGGTCGGCTGCTGCTTGATCTGCATCAGGGTCGAGCGGAACTGCTCGAACCGCTGCTCAGCCAACGCGCGCGTCAGGTGACCACGCATGCGGGTCAGCACGACGTGGGCGCCGACCTGCTCGGTCTCGATCGCGTCGTAAGATTGAGGTTGGGGCTGGCGAACGGCGACCAAGGCGGCGGTACCCTCTGAGAAATCGGACCGACCTGGCGCAAGTTTAGGTGCGACTGCCGATTCATCCCACACCGAGCGCCCGAGGCCTACACATCTTGGCCCGAACCGCGCGAGTTTTGCGCTACTGAATCGGGATGGGTTCAGCCGGGTTGCTCGTGCTAGCTGTGGTCCTCGGGTCGGTCGGGTGCCAGGTCAGGCCGCCACCACCGACGGTTGCGACCGTGAAGACCAGCCAGCCAGCTCATCAGGCGCCGCTCGCCGCTCGAACGAATCGGTTCAGCTACCCGCCCAGCTCGCCGGGTTCCGTCGTCGACGTGCTGCACGGCGTGTCCGTGGCGGATCCGTATCGCTGGTTGGAAGATTCGAACAGCGCCGAGAGCCAGGCGTGGGTCGCCGCGCAAAATCGCCTGACGCACGGCTACTTGGATAGCTTGCCGCGGCGCGATTCGCTGCGTGCGCGACTGCGCGAGCTTTGGGATTTCGAACGCTACGAGCTGCCGTTCGAGCGCGGTGGTCGCTACTTCTACTATTACAACTCGGGGCTCCAGAATCAGCACGTGCTGTATTGGTTGCCGGCGCTGAACGCGACGCCGCAGCTGCTGCTCGACCCCAACGTGCTTTCGGCCGACGGCACCGTGGCGCTCACGCACGTGGTGCCGACCGAAGACGGCAAGCTGATTGCGTACGGTTTGTCTCGCGCAGGCTCGGACTGGACCGAGTGGCGCGTGCGCCGCGTCGACGACGCGCAAGATCTGCCCGATCTTTTGTTGTGGTCGAAGTTCTCGTCGGTGGCGTGGACCAAAGACCGCTCGGGTTTTTACTACAGTCGCTACGAAGAACCGCAGGCGGGCGCGGCGTTCTCGGAAGCCAATTACTTCAACAAGCTGTACTTCCATCGCCTCGGGCAAGCGCAGTCGCAAGACGTGCTGGTCTACGAGCGGCGCGACAAAGCGAAGTGGAGCTTCGGCGCCTGGACGACGCGCGACGGTCGCTACGTGGTGATCACCGCCAGCGAGGGTACGGACCCGAAGAACGTCGTCTTGTACCTGGATTTGGCCAAGCCGAAGGCGCCGCCGGTCGAGCTCGTGCCAACGATGGACGCCGCCTACAACTTCATTGCCAATCGTGGCAGCACGTTCTGGTTCCAAACCGACAAAGGCGCGCCGCGCGGCCGCGTCGTCAGCGTCGACGTCACCAAGGCACAGCCGAGCTTCGTCGAGCTGGTGGCCGAGCAACCCGAAACCTTGCGCCAAGTCGAGCGCGTCGGCGGAAAGTTCGTCGCCAACTACATGAAGGATGCCCACGCCGAGCTGCGCGTGTTCGGTGACGGCGGTGTGCAGGAGCAGACGCTAGCGCTGCCCGGTCTCGGCACGGTGTGGCTCGCCGAAGGTAGCGACGCGCGCTCCGACACCTTCTACAGCTTCGAAAGCTTTCACGACCCGCGGCGTTTGCTGCACTACGACGTGAAGACCAAGCAGACGGAAGTCTTTCGCAAGCCGGCGGTGAAGTTCGATTCCGACGCATACGAAACGGCGCAGGTCTTCTTTGCCAGCAAAGACGGCACGCGCATTCCGATGTTCATCACGCACAAAAAGGGCTTGGTGCCGAGCCCAGATACGCAGTGCATGTTGTACGGCTACGGCGGTTTCGACATCTCGATCACGCCCACGTTCGGGGTCGGCAATTTGGCGTGGCTCGAGCTGGGCGGTGTGCTGGCGGTGCCGAATCTGCGCGGCGGCGGCGAATATGGCGAGGCTTGGCACGAGGCCGGCAAGAAGGCCCACAAGCAAAACGTGTTCGACGATTTCATTGCCGCGGCGGAGTATTTGCAGCGTGAGCGCTTGACGTCGCGCAGCAAGTTGGCGATCGCCGGGCGCTCGAACGGCGGCTTGCTGGTGGGCGCCATGCTGGCGCAAAGGCCGGACTTGTTCGGCGCGGCGCTGCCGGGTGTGGGCGTGATGGACATGCTGCGTTTCCACAAGTTCACGATTGGCTGGACGTGGACCGACGACTACGGCTCGCCCGACGACGCCGAAGACTTCAAGGCGCTGCATGCCTATTCACCGCTGCACAACTTGCACGACGGCGTGAAGTACCCGGCGACGTTGATCACGACCGCCGACCACGATGATCGCGTCGTGCCGGCGCACAGCTTCAAGTTTGCGGCGGCGCTGCAGCACGCCCAAGCCGGTGACGCGCCGATTCTGATCCGCATCGAGACGCGCGCCGGACACGGTGCCGGCATTCCGACCGACAAGAAGATCGACGAAGTCGCCGATCAGTGGGCGTTCTTGCTGAGTGAGCTGAAGGTTCCGTAGAAAAAGCCGCAGCCCGCAGCAACGATTTTCTTGCGGCCTACCCATTGGATCAGGGACAGCCATGATCCGCCAAAGCTGCTACTTGACCGCGGTTTTTAGTGTGCTGAGCGGCGTGGCGTGCGGCTCGGGCGGCCTGGCCGAGAGCGCGGGCGGTGCCGATTCGGCGGGTGGCCAGCCGCAGATCGGCAACGCTGGCGCCGCACCGGCCACCGGCGGCGCGAGCGCAGGCACGGCGCTGGGCGGCACCACCAGCGACGGCGGAGTCAGCGCGCTGGGGGGCGGTGCTAGTGCCGGCAGCGCGAACGCAGGCGCGGGCGGCGCCGGTGCACCCGCGGCGACCGCTGGCGGGTCGAGCGTGGGTCCGAGCGGCGAGGCAGTGGTATTCGTCGGCGGCTTCGGTGCCGACCCGGTGCACCTTTACGATTTGAACAAGGCGACGGGCGCTTTGACAGAGCGCTTGCCGAGCGTCGACGCCGGTCCGGAGCCGTCGTGTTTGGCGCTCGATCCGTCGCGCTCGCATCTCTACGTTTGCAACGAAGACGACACCGCCCAGGGCGGCGTCACCGCGTTCACGCTGCAGGCCAATGGCTCGATCACGAAGCTCAACCACCAGGTCGGCAGCGACTTGGGCTTCACGCAAGTCGCGGTCAGCCCGAACGGGAAATTTTTGGCCGCGGCTGGCTACAATGGCGGCAGTGCGTCGGTGTTTCCGCTCGGCGCCGATGGCTCGGTCGGAGCCGAGTCGGACGTGATGGATTTTGGCGCCAACGCCGAGACGCACTACGTCGCCTACGATTTGACCGGCAAATACCTATTGGCCACGACGAAAGGCACGAGCGCCATCCAGCAGCTCGAGCTCGACGAAAGCGGCAAGCTGTCCGCAAACACGCCGCCGAGCGTGGCGACCGCTTCCGGCGTAGGCCCGCGCCACATGGCGGTGCATCCAAACGGCAAGCTCGTGTACTTGGTGACCGAGCGTGGCTCCACGGTCATTTCGTACAAGCTCTCGGCCACCGGCACGCTGACACCCGGCGCGACGGCCTCGTCGGTGCCGCCCGACTACCAGGGCTCGAACTCGGGCGCGCATGTCGAGCTGTCGCCGGATGGTAGCTTTCTCTACGTGTCGAATCGCGGTCACGACAGCGTAGGCGTGTTCAAGGTCAACCCAGACAGTGGCGCGCTCACGCTCGTCACCCACGCGCTCACCCACAGCGCGTCGCCGCACGACTTCGACATCGACGCCGAGGGTCGCACGCTGATCACCGCGAACCGCAAGGGCAACAGCTTGACCGTCTTCAAAATCGAGACCGACGGCACGCTTACGCAGCTGGGCGAGCCCGTGCCGACGCGCACCGAGCCGACCGCCGTCTTGATTCACAATCTGAAATAACGCGCCGGTCAGTGACCAGCCGGCGCCGTACCCGGCACGGTGTCTTCTTTGACGTGGAACGGCGCAAACCAAGCCGCGACCACCGACGGAATCGAGGCGACCAGGCAGAAGATGAAGAAGTGCTGGTAGCCGAGCTTTTCTTGCACGATGCCGCTCAACATCGACGGAATCATCACGCTAAAGCCCATGATCGAGGTTGCGAACGCGTAGTGCGCGGTGCGGTACTTGCCGGGCGATATCTGCTGCATCATGTACAAGATGCTGGCGACGCAACCGAAGCCGTAACCAAACTTTTCGATCGTCACCAACAGTGACACCAGCGCGTGGCTGGGCGCGTGCGAGGAGGCCAGGATCACGTAGCAGACGTGTGGCACGTTCATCGCCAGCGCCAGCGGTACGATCGCGCGCTTGAGCGTGATCTTGGCCGCCAACATGCCGCCGAGCAAGGTGCCGACCATGAACCCAATCGTGCCGAACGAGCCGTAAATGTTGCCGAGCGCCTGGTTCGACATGCCCAGGCCACCCTTTTCGACCGCGTCGATCATGAACAGCGGGCCAATCTTTTCGATGAAGCCTTCACCGCTGCGGTACAGCAGAATGTAAAGCAGTCCGAGCCAGATGCCGGGCTTCTGGAAGAAGCTGACCAACGTCGCCAAGAACGCTTTCAAGCCGTCGACGACGCCGGTCGGCGTCTCGGACGAGCGCTGGTCGGTCGGCAGCATTTTCAGGTGCCAGGTGCCGAGCAGCGCCATCAAGGTGGCCAACAGGCCGATCGCGATCATCCAGCTGTAGTGCCAAGCGCTGAGCTCGGCGGCGTGCCCGGTCGCGCCGCTCATGCGTCGCTCGAACAAGTAACCCGTCAGGGTGACGAGCAGGCCGGATGCGACGATCTTGCCGCCGTTCCAGCAAAAGCCCTGCACGCCCACCCAAGCTGCTTGCTCTTTGGCGCTGGTGACGGCCATGTACGCGCCGTCGGCCGAGATGTCGTGGGTCGCCGACAGAAAACCGGTCACCCAGAAGAACGCCAGCGTGAGGCCCATGAAATTGGGCAACGGCAACACCAGCGCGACACAGGCCAGCGAGAACGCCATCGCGAGCTGGGTGCCGATCACCCAATGGCGCTTGGTCTTGAACATCTCGGTGAGCGGCGCCCACGCGAACTTGATCGACCATGGCAGGTACATCGAGCCGGTGTAGAGCGCGATGTCGGTGTTCGACACGCCCAGGTTCTTGTACATCAGCGCGGCCACGACGCTGACCGTGACGTAGGGGATGCCTTCGGCGAAGTAGAGCGTAGGCACCCAAAACGCAGGGTGCGCGCGGCGCCGACCCGGCGTCGCCGCGGCTGCGGCCGTCGCCGACTCGATCGCTTCGCCCGCAGCCTCGGTCGTGGTCGCGCTTTGCATGCGCTTTGATGGTATCGGGGCCGGTTGCTGCCACACGTCCAAAACTTCTCATTCCGGTGGCCACCAATGACGGGGCGGTGATGACAACTTGTGCGTGGTCGCGGTGCGTCAGCGCGCGTTTTTTCCAAGCGGCCGCGCTATCTTGGAGTTGAATGACCGCGCTGCCGACGTTGCTGAGAGCCGCTGGCGTGATGTGGGTCTGGGGCGCGGTCGCGATCGGGTGCTCGAGCGGCGTGGATAACAGCGCGGGCAGTGCCGGTCACGCCGGACGGGCCGCTCCGGGCACCGCTGGGGCCGCCGGCGCGCCGAGCGGGGGCGCCTCGGGTGGGTCGGGAGCCGCCGGAGCGCCAGCCGTCGGCGGTTCGAACGCTGGCAACTCAGCTGGTGGCAGCGAGATCGGCGGGGCGGCACCGAACGGCGGCGCGTCAGGCGGCGGCGCAGGCGGCACAACTGGTGCTGGCGGCGCAGCGCCGCAGACGTTCCTTCTCCCGGCATTCACCGGCAGCGCAGCCAAGCCGAGCGCCAACACTGGCACCCGCAACGCGGGGCACGAGTTTACGGTCACGGGCGCGGGCGTGCTCGTTCGCGACCTGGGCGTCTGGGACAATGGCGCTAACGGTCTGGCCGCGGCGCACGCGGTCACGCTGTTTTCGCTCGACAAGGTGGGCGCTGGCGCCAAGGCGACGCCGGTTGCCGGCGGCTCGGTCACGGTGCCGGCCGGCACGACAGCGGCGCTCGAAGCCGGGTATCGCTTCGCGCCGTTGGCGGCGCCGGTGATGTTGGCCGCCGGAGCCTATGCGGTCGTGGCCTACGGCCTGAACGCCGATGACCTACCCGGTGACGGCGGGGGCTTGCCGCTACCGGCCACGGGCGTCGCGGACGCCGTGTTCGATGCGTACGAATTCGTGGCGGCGGCGAGCCCGGCGTTTCCGAGCGGCGGCGATCAGAACACCCACGCCAATGCCTCGTTTCGCTTCGAGTCGAAGCGAAAGCCGCTGCGGATCATGCCGTTAGGTGCGTCGATCACCGATGGCTACTTGGGTACGATGGCTGGGTATCGGGGCCCGCTGAAAAAGCTGCTCGACGATGCCAAGGTCACGTTCCAATTCGTGGGTTCTTGGACCGACAATCCGGGCAGCGCGCCTCTGCCGCGCGAGCAGCAGCATCACGAAGGCCACTCCGGTTACGTGATCGAAGCCGGTACGTCGGGCCGTTCGGGCATCTACAATTTTCGAAACGAGTGGCTGGGGCCGAGCGGCTCCCAAGCGGACGTCTTCTTGATCATCATCGGTACCAACGACGTCGATCTCGACTACAAGCTCGACACCGCCGGCGATCGGCTGGACGCGCTGGTCACCGCGATCTTCGAGCTGCAACCGCAGGCGAAGGTGATCTTGGCGCAGCTGCCGCCGATCAACGACAGCGCTGAAGACGTGCGCTGCGTCAACTACAACAAGGCCGTCGTCGCGACCGTCGCCGCGCACCAAGCCAAGGGCGAAGCCGTCTCGACGGTAGACTTGCACTCTGCGATCACGACCGCCGAGCTCGCCGACAAACTCCATCCGAACGACGTCGGCTACGGCAAAGTCGCCAAAGTCCTCTTCGACGCGATTCAACAACTTTAGCCGCGAGCAATCCGTGGCTACGTCGGGCCCGTGGGGCGCTCGGATCCGCGCTCGGCCTTCAGGTGGTTCGTTGCCTTCAGGTGGTTCGTTGCCTTCAGGTGGTTCGTTGCCTTCAGGTGGTTCGTTGCCTTCAGGTGGTTCGT
>FSUE01000143.1_pt1 | contig 12270 bp, 10 predicted proteins | sample 1637031 | NCBI WGS metagenome assembly FSUE01 (sample SAMEA3914819, study PRJEB12502) | metagenome | biome: forest; material: soil | place: Canada | collected 2010-06-26 | depth 0.3 m | reverse complement strand
GAGCGTACGTGGGTACGTGAGCACCGGACCGCAGCGAAAACGAGCCGGAGTGGACGGAGTCCAGCTTGCTGGACGGAGTCCACGGAGGCCTACGGCCCGAGCCAAAGGCGAGGGAGCGCCGAAGGCGCAGTGAAGCCAGAACCCAGGATCAGCGGGCGTCGTCACCAGCGGAAATGAGACCAATGATGAGCCCGCGGCGCGCGTGCGCCTGGCACGCGCCTACCAAGCCCCGTGCCGCCAACGGTAACTTACGGACCGTCGGGCACGGGCACGGCCACGTTTACGCCCAGACCGCAGCATTCAGAGACACGCTCTAGCGCGCCGGCGTAACGGCTACTTCACGACCACGACGCACGCGTTGTTGGCGTCGCACTTCTGTCCGAAGTCGCAGCCCGAGCCGCCGATGTCGGTCCGACACTTCACGTCGCGCGTCCAAAGTCCGAGGTGGCTAGGCTGGGTGGCGTCCTGAAAAGGTAGCCAGACGGGCGGGCTCGACGGATCACCGGGCAGCTTTTCGGTGTCGACCGCGCTCATCCAAAGCTGCGCCAGACGAAATTTGTCCTCGGTCTGCGCGTCGTTGTCGACGATCAAGCCGTAGTTCATCTTGCTGTTGAAGGTCAGAAAGCTCATCGAGCCGACCTGAAACGGCGCGAACTTCGGGTACGTCGACCACTTACCCACCATCTGCGTGGCGTTCGAAAGCTCGAACACGGTGAGGTCCTCGAGCCGCACCAGCCGCAGCCGAGCCATCTTTTGGTCGTAGCTCTTGCGTGGATGGCCGTCCTCGCCGGTTTCGCGAGGCGCGCTGGCGAAGGCGATGAATTTGCCGTCCGGCGACCAGGTCGGGTAGAAATGAAAAATCGCGGCGTCGCCGGGCACGACGATCTTCGGCTTGCCGAACGTGCCAAGGCTCAGATCGACGTCCAGCACCGCGATGTCACCGGCTTGGACGGCGATCGCCGAGTCGGGGGTGTCGGACAAGGTCAACGCCACCGCCGCATCGTCGGGCGAGAATTCCGGGAAATAGCCGGATTTTCCGCCCAGATCAGCCTTCGACAGCGCGGCGATCACGTCGCCCGGGTTGTACTTGGAAGCGCCGGCTGCCTCCGAGCTGCGCAGCTCGAGCTTCTCGTCGAACGCGACCAGCACGCGCTTGCCGTTGCTCGAAAGCGCCATCATCGAGCTGTCGTAGGTGCCCGGAACGGTCGCGTCGATCAGGTGATTGTTCGGTTGCGCCGTGGGCGTCGTGACCAGGCTGCCCGAGCGCTGGTCTTCCGGACCGCCATCGTAGTTGCGCGCGGTGAACGCGATCGTGCTGCCGTCCTGGCTCACGCTGTGACAGGCGCCGCATTGGCGCGTGTTGGTGCGCGTGTTCGACATGATGAACGGCTCGGCCTGATCAGCACCGAACGGCAAGCGAAAGATGCCGGTGTCCGACATCGGATCGCCACCCGAGTAGAGCGGCACGGTCGTCCAGTAGTAGAACCCCTTGTTCTCGAGGTTGCTCTCCACGATTGTCAGCGCCGTCGGTGGTGAGGACTTGATCACGCCGTGCAGATCGGTGGAGCCGGTGACGGTGAGCACGGCGGCCTTGCCCAGCAGCTCGTCGCGGGCGTTGTTCCAAACCCCACCGCGCAGCTGGTAGCGACAGCCGTCGTCGTGAACCGACAGGCAGCGCGTGAAAAAATCGTAGCTCAACCCCGAGTCAGGCACGCTGATCCGAATACGAAACAGCTGAAAATCCCCGCGTCCACGCCGAAACTGCACGGTGAGCTGGCGCAAGTCCACCGGGTGCGCGGCGCCGTTCAGCGGGTAGACGACCTCCGGCGCATCGCCGACCTCGGCCTCGGGATTGAAGAACCAATCGCCTGATTCGGCAGGCGCGCCCTGCTCGACGGTGCAGCGCGTGGCACAACGATACGCTTCGTGGCCGCCTCCCAGGTAGGCGTCCTCGTTGCGGCAAGCCGCGAACACCAACGGCAGCCACAACCCGGCGGCGGCGAGCGAGCGCTTCATTCCCACCTGATATCGGCGATGTAAAGCTCGAATGGCTCGCTGCGTCCCTGCGCCGTGATCGCCCAACCAAACGGCGACACGACGTCGCTGTACGTGACGCCCGACAGGTCGATGCTGATCTTCTGAAAGTCTTTGGTCAGCGTGGCGTCCTTGGGCACACCGAACGTGTCGCGGTAAGGCAGCGACGGGTCGGTGACGTTTTCCCAATTGTTCGCGCCGCCGGCCCGGAAGTGAACCTCGGCCGAACCCGAGCCGACCCAAGCCCAAAACACCACCCGCTGCGCCCCGGGTTGAACGGCGAGTCCGGGTACTTTGCCGATGTCGCCTTCGCCCAACGGCCCCACGTCTTGGAACAGAATCCCGAGAAAACCCTTGTAGCCGGGCGCCCCCTCGGCGAGCGGCGAGTACGTGTAGAGGCGGCAAACGCCTTGCGCCGTTGCCGGGCGGTCGAGGCACGCGCGGCTGTTGATGCTGATCACATCGCCGCCGCAGTCGGCATCGCCGAAGCAGCCGTTGGGCACGAAGTAGTCGTCGACTAGAAACGGCACGTGCACGACATTCGGGTCCACGTTCGGATCGGTGTTGGAGGGCGGCCCGCTGTCGTGGAAAGGCTCGGGCAGCTCGCCGCCCGACGAGCAGCCGGCCAGGCCGAACGCTGCGACACTAGCGACGCAGGTGATCGAAACCCGGCCCCAGCGCGAAACGCTGTCCGTCCTCGAGCTCCAGCTCTGACCCGCGGCCACGTTCGATTCGACCTACGACTTTCGTACCTGCCGGGCGACGGGCCCGGGGACCGGCACACAGCAAAGCGTAGTCCTCCCCTCCGGTCAGCGCCAAGGCAACGCCGGGTTCTCCGAGCAGATCAGCCAAGTCGCACAGCTCTGGCGAGACCAACCGAGCGAGCTTGCCCGCCTCGACTACCGCTTTGACGCGGCTTGCGTCGGCCAAATGCTGCACGTCACCGGCAAGGCCGTCGGACACGTCGATCATCGCCCGCGCGCGCCCCGCCAACTTGCGGCCAGCCTCAATCCGCGCCGCGGGTCGTGCCCAAGCCGCGCGCGCCCGCGCCGCCACCGACCGCAAGCGCGCCGGTACCTTCAACCGCTGCTGATGCAGCAACAAGCCAGCGCGCGCCAGACCCAGCTCGCCGTCGATCCAAAGCTCGTCGCCAACGCGTGCTCCCGCGCGCAAGCGCGGCACATCGACGTGACCGAGCACGGTGGTGGTGACCGAAAGCACGCTGCCGCGCGCCACGTTACCGCCCACCACTGGGCAGCCCAGTTGACGAGCGGCCTCGGCCTGGCCACGCGCCAGTTGGCGCAGTGCGGCGGCCGGAAACGCCTGCGGCACGTGCAGGCTGGCAACAGCGGCGATCGGGGTAGCGCCCATCGCAGCCAGATCGCTAGCCGCCGCTTGCAGCGAGCGATACCCGACGTCCGCGGCGCGCAACCACGCGAGGTCGAAGTGCACGCCCTCCACCTGGTCGTCGACGCTGACGACGATGCGCTGTTTGCCGACACGCAGCACCGCCGCATCGTCACCGATGCCAACCTCGACGGCTTTCGTGCGCGGACCGGCCAGCTCGCGCGCAAGCTGGGCGATCAGCGCAAATTCGCCGCTGGCGGCGCGGCGCCGAGGAGCCTTGGCCATGTCAGCCGATGGTGGCGCGTTTCACGGGAATCGTCACCACGAACGCGGTTCCGCGCGGCTGATTCGGCTCGATCCGCACGCTGCCGTCATGACCGTCGACCAACCGCTTCACGATCGACAGGCCGAGACCGGTGCCGCCAGCTTCACGCGTGCTGCTCGAATCGACCTGATAAAATGCGTCGAACACCCGTGAGCGCTCGGACTCCGGAATGCCGATGCCGCTGTCGACGACGCGCAACTCCACGCCCGTGCGGCGTGCGCCCAACAGCACCATGCCGCCGGTGTCGCCGCTGGAGGTGGCGTCCATGCCGGTAATTCTCGCGATCAGCCGCACCGAGCCGGAGACGGGCGTGAACTTGATCGCGTTCTCGGTCAGGTTGAGCAAGACCTGACGCAAGCGCTCGGCGTCGGCCCAAATCGGCGGCAGGCCCTTTTCGACCTCGAACGCCAGCTCGACCTCTTTTTTGCGCGCGGTCGGCGCCATCGTCGAAACGACGTCCTTGACCAGCGCGGCCACGTCGACGTGGTTCTTGCGCAGGCTCATCGTGCCGCTTTCGAGCTTCGACAAGTCGAGCAAGCCCTTGATCAGCGCCAGCAGCTGATCGCCCTTGTCGCGGATCGTCTGCACGAACTCGCGCTGCTCTTTGGTCAAGTCCCCAGCCAAGCCCTCGACCAGCATCTCGCTGTAACCGATGATCGACGTCAGCGGCGTGCGCAGCTCGTGCGAAACCGTGGCCAAGAAATTGCTCTTGAGGCGATCGAGCTCCTTCAAGCGATCGTAGGCGACCTGCAGCTTCTGATTCTTGTCTTCCAGCTCACGAAAGCTCTCGCGTACGCTGGCCAAGTGCATGTTGCTGGTCAACAGCGCGCGGTGGCCGCTGAACAGCAGCAGATCGAGCACGCGCGCTAGATGCCGCGCCACGTTGCTGACCGTCTGCTCGTCGCCGCGCGGCAGCCTGCGATATAGCCCGCGCAAGTTCTCGGCGTCGAGCTGAGGATCGAGGGCGAGCAACGACGCCGGCGGCTCGGCGTTCGGGTCGGCTGCGAACGGTCCGAGGATCATCCGGCCGATTTGGCGCGAGTCGTAGACGATGGCGGCCACGCGATACAGCGCGCCGGTGACACAGGTGTAGTGCGCCTCGCCATCCGGACCGGGCGCGAGCGCCTTGACCGCCGCGACGACCTCGGACAGCGCTGCCCGACCAGCGCGAGAAGTGTTGAGATAGGCGTAAAGCTCGATCGAATCGGCGGCGTCGGCCAACAGCTTGCCGTCTTCGGTGAACACGCGGATCGGCACACCAAACAGCTCGTTCGCGCTCTTGATTACCTCGGCCAGGCCGTCGCGCGACACCAGATCCTCGAGGCTCATGTCGCCGCCCAGCGTGAGCTCGTCCAGGCTCTTCGGGGGCGGCGCCGCCGACAACGTCATCAGCCGGCCTCCGGCTTCAGCACGTCGAGCGCACCGCCCACGCACGCACCCAAGATTTCCGCCAGCGGGCGAGCGTCGCCGAGCTTCTTGGCCACCGTGGCCAAGAACGCCTCCGAATCGAAGCCGAACTTCTTGTTCAGATCGTGCTCGGCGTCGAGCGCGCTCCAGGTCAAGTGCAGCAAGCCGACGAAGCTCTCGACCACGCCCTGCCCGCGCATCGCCACCGCCAAATACACGGGCTCGCGGCCTTGTGAGGCCAGCTCGGCGATCTCGGCGTCACTGCGTACATCCGGCAAGTCGCGCTTGTTGAACTGAATCACCACCGGCATTTGCTTGAGGGTCAGGCCGTGCTGCTTCAGGTTCTCCTTCAAGTCGATGAACGACTCGGCGTTGTGCTGCGTCTCGGCGCTGCGCGAATCGGCGATGAACGCGATGCCATCGGCGCCTTGCACGACCAGCCGGCGCGTGGAGGCGTGGATCACCTGGCCCGGGACCGTGAACACCTTGAGTCGCACCGCCAGGCTGCCCTGATTGCGGAACGTCAGCGGCAACAGATCGAAGAACAGCGTGCGGTCATCGCGCGTCTCGAGCGTCATCAGGCGACCGCTCGCGCCTGGTTCGGCGGCTTTGTGCAGCGCCTGCAGGTTGGTGGTTTTTCCGCTGAGCGCGGGACCGTAATAGACGAGCTTGACGGTCAGCTCGCGATTCACGAAATCAAGCTGCACGAGCACCTCTGGGCAACCTCTCCACGAGGCTGCAAAACGACAAGGGTTTCATACTAACATGGGCCTTCGTGCCCAATACGGTCGTTTTCCTTTGGATAGTTCTTCCTGGTGTCGCCGGGCATGCGCAGGACCTTCCTGGTGTCGCCGGGCGTTCGCCCGGCTCCGCGCAGGCTGAAGGCGTTGGGCCTTCGGGGCTGGCGCTGGCGGACTTGGGGGACTTTGGGGTGGCGCGCGGGCTCAGGTTTGTTGCAGTGGGGGCGAGTCGGCCGATGGGCTTGCAGGCGAATGAGCCTGCGCTGGTCGACGCGCTCGAGGTTGAGCTCGAGCAAGCACGCACCGCGCTCTCGGCCTTGGAGGAAGCGAGCGCCGACGCGCGCTTGGGCAAGGTGAAGAGTCAGCTTTTAGCGCACCCACACTTACCTCAAGCCGCGTTCTTGATGGGCGAGTGCTTGGCGCTCCAGGCGCAGGCGGCGCGCGAGCACGACCCCGCCCAGGCCGCGCTGCTCGACGCGCGACGCCTTGCAATCGAGGGGCAGCGGGCAGCCGCGTTCGGTGACGCCAACGGCTCGACGCAGCCACCCGCCAGCGTCTCGCTCGACGTGCAAGGTCTGGCCGCAACCGACACGCTAGAGCTCGACGGCGCCACGCTCGTCGACGCCACGCGCGTTAGCGTCGCGCCGGGTTTGCACCATGCGCGCGTGTGGCGCGGTGGGCGGCCGATTTTCGCGGTCTTCGCCGAGGTCACCGCCGGGCAATCGGCGCTTGCACTCGACGTGCCGGCGCGCGTGCCGTGCAGCGCCGAGGACCTGGAGCTCGTGCCGCGCAGCGCCAACGCTCGGTCGCCGGTCTCGGAGCTGCCAGCCGGCATCAGCTGCGCACGCTGGGCCCAAGCGCGCGACGACGCCGGCGGCGTAGCGGTCGCGCTCTGCGAGCACAACCATTGCGGCGCGTTCGTGCATTGGCAACGGCGAACCGCGGCGCCGTTTGCGCCGATCGCCGTCGAGCGTCCCGGCTTCCCAACGTGGGCCGGCTTCGCGATTGCCGGCGCGACGGCGGTCGTGGCGTCGGGGCTCTTGATCTGGCAATCCGGTGCGCTGGACCGCGGTCACCCGACGGCCGCGACGTGGGAGTACGGCGGCTTGAACCCACAGGCGTTGCGGTTCTAGACGCCGACGCGCGAACCGCATTCCGCCCGCCCGTACTCGAGCTACCTACTTGGCCCAGCGGGCGCGCGCCGTCGCGATCGCCGTCTGCACGGTCGCCTTCGCCGGGCCACCAATCAGCGAGCGGCGTTCGACCGCGGCGGCAGGATCGAGCGCGGAGCGCAGGCCGTCTCCGACCAGCGACGCGTGCGCGGCGACCAGCACGTCTGGCGGCAGGTCACCAAGTTGCACGTTGCGCTCTTCAGCTTCACGCACCAACGCGCCCACCACGTGATGCGCTTCGCGGAATGGCAGTCCCTGCTGCACGAGAAAATCAGCCAAATCCGTGGCGCACAGGTGCCCCTGGTCCAACGCGGCGCGCAACCGATCGCGGCGCCACTCGGCGGTCGCGATCGCGCCGGTCAGCGCGTACAGCGAGACCAACGCGCAGTCGAACGCATCGAAGATCGGGCGCTTGTCCTCTTGCAAGTCACGGCCGTAGCCGAAGTACAGGCTCTTCTCGAGCGCCATCAGCGTGGTGACCGAGCCCATCAAGCGCGCGGCCTTGCCACGCACCAGCTCGGCCACGTCTGGGTTCTTCTTCTGCGGCATCATCGACGAGCTGGTCGAGAACGCGGCCGAGAGCGCAATGAAACCGAACTCTTGGCTCGACCACAGCACGATCTCTTCGCCGATTCGCGATAGGTGCACGCCCAAGATGCCGAGCGCATTGGCGAGCTCCATCAAGAAATCGCGACTGCCGGTGGCGTCGATCGAATTCTCGGTCGGGCCATCGAAGCCGAGCTCCGCGGCGACGCCGGCGCGATCGAGTGGGAAACCGCTGCCGGCGACCGCCCCGGCACCGAGCGGCGATTCATTGAGCCGCGTGCGCGCGTCGCGCAGTCGTCCGCGGTCACGCAGCAGCATCTCCTGCCACGCCATCAAATGGTGCGATAGCCGGCTTGGTTGCGCGCGTTGCAGGTGGGTGTACGCCGGCATCAAGGTATCGATCTCGCGCTCGGCGACGCCCAAGATCGCGTCGGCTAGGCCCTCGACCGCCGCGCAAGCTTCGTCGGTCTTACGCCGTGCCCACAGCCGCAGATCGGTCGCGACCTGGTCGTTGCGCGAACGGCCGGTGTGCAGCTTGCCACCGACCGGCCCGCAAATCTCGGTCAGGCGCGCCTCGATGTTCATGTGCACGTCTTCGCGCTCGCGCTTCCACGTGAACTCGCCGCGCTCGATCTCGCCGCGGATCTGCTCGAGGCCCTTGACCAGCGTCTCGACCTCACTCGGGTTCAGCACCTGCGCCCGCTGCAAGCCGCGCGCGTGGGCGATCGAGCCTTGGATGTCCTCGCGCCACATTTCGCTGTCGACGTCCACGCTGGTGTTGAGCCGCTCCATGGCGGCGTCGATTTGCTCGGGCAGTCTGCCACCTCGGGCGACGGTCATGCCGGGCCTTATAGCGCATCGTTAGCCTCACTTCAGCTGTTCACCTCGCCCGCTGATCTTGGCTTCTGGCTTCACTGCGCCTTCGGCGACGAGGGCGCGCGTGAAACAACCGTCCAAATCGCCCGCCTCGATCGCCGCCAGCCGCGCGAGGAAGCGTCGGTAGTCGCGGACCGGCGGTTTCCCGGGCGGCGCGCGCAGCGAAAAATCGGTAATGCGCGTGGTCGCGAAGCGCAAACAGCCGACCGCGCCTTCGACCTTGAGCGCCGCGACCTCCGGCCCGGTGATGGATCGAACGCCGTGGTAGCCGCGCAGGAACCCCTCGACCAGCGCGGTCTCGAAGCGATCCGAGTAGCACCAGGCGCAAATCGTCACCATCACGTCGTAAGCGAACGCGCCTTCGCACGCGCTTTCGAAGTCGAGCAGCGCTGCCAGCTCTCCGTCTTTCGTCCACAGCACGTTGTCGCGGAAGAGATCGGAGTGGATCACGCCGCGTGGCGCGCTTTGGCTAATCCGCTCGATCTCGTAGTGATTGAGCGACTCGCGAATCCGCTCGACGTCGTCCAGGTATTGCTCGTGGCCATCACGTTCGATGCGCGCGAGCCGCTTGCGCAAATCGGTGATGCGAAAGCGCCCCTCGACCGGGCGCGCCAGGGCAGGCGTCGTCAGGTGCATGCGCGCGAGCGCGGCTCCGAGCTTTTCGCAGGCAGCCACCGTGACGCGGCCCTGGCACAAGATCTCGCCCTCTACCCACGGGAAAACGACGAAGGCCTTGCCGGCGAGCTCACCCACACCCGCGCCGTCCGCGCGCGGCAAGCTTTGCACGACCGGCACGCCGGCGCGCTGCAGCCCCACCACCAGCGCGAGCTCCGCCAACGCACCATCGCGCCCTTGCTCCTCGTACAAACGCGCGAAGTAGCGTCGCCCATCGGCCGCGGTCAGCGCGAAATTCGAGTTGACCGAGCCGACCGACAACGGCTCAATCGCCGTCACTTCCAGGCCAAATTCGCGACCCAGTCGCGTCGCGTCGGCCAACGGCAAAGCAGTCAGGAGCGCCACGGGACGGACTATGCCGACGCCGCCTGCGCTGCGCCTCAAAAATCGTAGCTGAGGCCGATGCCCGGACGCGCGGACCAGCCGCTCGACGGAAAAGCCAGGAACGCCGACAGCTCGGCTTCGAGCCGCAGCGCGTCGAAGACCGACAGGCTAGCGCCGAAACCCGCCCCGGCGAACAGCAGGCCCGTCGCGCGAATCAACGTGACCTGCCCGGCCTCTGATTCCGACACCGTGCCGGTGCCGTCGAAGGCCGACGGCGCGGTCATCCTCAGCTCTGCCGATTGCTCGGCGATGCCGGCCGCGACGTGCACGTACGGCCGCAGCGCGCCATTCCACGCGCCGGGCAGCGGGTAGTCTTGCAGCCGCAGCTCGAACAGCCACGGCATGAACTTGGATTGCGCGGGGTCGTGCTTGGCCACGGCGTTTTTGCCCCGGCCACCCGAGAACGCAAACCCCACGCGCAGCGAGGCCCAGACATCCGGCGTGAGCGCGCGCCCGTAGGCCATGACATAGCGGGCATGCGCCGCGTTGAGGCCGCCGGCTACGCCGCTCCCGGGCACGTCGTAAGTCACCGGCTCGTCGTTCTCGTCGTAGCAGCGGCTGTTGCTGCTCAGGCGGCACACGCGATCCACGCTCGGAAAGTACGCGAAGTCGCCGACCAAGTAGTGGCCCCACGCATTGCGGGCCGGCGCGGGCTTGGCCAAGCGCGGTCTCGCGGTGTGCGGCGACGCGACCAGCGGCGGCGAGCGCGAGGCCGCCGGCTTGGCGGGCGGAGCGCTCGCTTTCGCGGACGCAGTGCTGGCCGAGGCTTGCTCGGCGCGGCGCCGCTCGAGATCACGCAGCAGCTCGAACGCCTCCTGCCGCACCAAGTTCCCAACCGCCAGGCTCACCACGAGCGGGATCTGCTCGGCGTGCGCCGGCATCGCCAGGTGGCGATCGACCACGCCACGCGGCCCCCAATACCTGACCCACAACTGTCCGAGCTCGTCGACTGCGACCAGCACGCGCTCTCGAGTGTCCAGCTCGAGCGCGGGGTCAGGTTCCCCCCCTCCTGACCCTCCCGCTTTGCTTCCCCTTCCCCACCAGTCCTGCCGTCGGCAAGCGTCTCCCGTCCGAGCTCCGTGGCGATGGCCACGCGGATCTCTGCCTGTGGCAGCTCGCGCCCAGTACCCGTGAACGAGACCGGCAAAGGCGCGCTGTTCGCCAAGGCGACGCTTGCCGAAAGCCACATCACGAAAAATGAAACCACCCACGCCACACTTGTGAAACTGCTAGCCCTCAGAACCAGACTAGCTTCGGCAGCCCTACTCCCTCGGTTCATGTCCTCGATTCCCGAAGCCTGCGTCCCCATTCACGCCCGCGTAGAAAAAAAATTCGATTTTAACCAGCGCCGTGAATGAAAACTCCCTGGCCGGGAATACACTAATCGGAGGGTTCCGGTGTCCGCTTCCCTGATGCAAAGTCTGACGCTCTCCCACCCCGGAGCTGCCCGGGTCCCAGACCTGGTACCCGTGCTGGCGGCGCGCGACCGGGCGGAGTTGGCGAACGTTTACGCCGAGCATCACCGCGCCCTGTGCGCGTTTTGCCAGCGCTTGCTGGGTGACGGCGCGGCCGCCGAAGATCTGGTGCACGACGTCTTCGTGCGCTTGCCGGAGCTGATTCACAAGCTCGAGGCCGGACGTTCGCTCAGGGCGTTCCTGTTCGCGATCGCAGCTCATCGCGCCAAGCACTACCTGCGCGCCGCCGCGCGCCGCCGAAAGCTCGCCGAGCGCTTCGCGCACGAGCCCAGCGCCGCGGTCGCGGGCCCCGACTACCTCGCCGAGCAGCGCTGGCTCAACGGCCAGATCGCGTTGGCGCTCGCAAGCCTGCCGAGCGAACAGCAAGCCGCATTCCTGCTGGCCGAAGTCGAGGGGCAAGACGCCGCGACGATCGCACGCAGCCTGCACATTCCCGAAGCCACCGCGCGCACGCGCTTGTTTCACGCGCGGCGCAAGTTGCGCGTGCTGTTGAGCGCATGGGGTCTGATCGCAGTGTTCGTCGCTTCGGCGGCGTTCGCGGCCAGCCACCCCGCGGTGCGCGGAGCGGTCGCAAGCTTGCTGCGCGCCGTCTTCAACGGCGCGTCGAACGGAGCACGTTCGCCGATGCCGTCAGGCGCAGCGCGGCCGCCGGTAGTCGCCGCGCCCTCGCCCAACGTCGCCACGCCGGCCGCGCCAGTGCCCGGCCCTGAGCCAGCACCGATCGCCATCGACGCCTTGCCGCTGCTGTCCCGATCGCCCGGTCGCGCCGCTCACGGCACCCGCCCGGCTACACCCGCCCCGCTGGCCCCGCCAAGCGGCGACGCCAGCGACGCCAGCGACGCCGGTCTCGAAGCGTATCGCGCCGCTCACCGCCTGCACTTCGACGGCGCCGATCCGGCCGCTTCCCTGCAGGCTTGGGACCAATACCTGGCGGATTTTCCGGCCGACAGCTTCGCCACCGACGCACGCTTCAATCGCGCGGTGTGTTTGATCCGCCTCGGCCGGCACGCCGAAGCGCGCGCCCAGCTCGAGCCGTTCGCCAACGCCGTCGCCGGCTCCTACCGCAAGGGCGAAGCGGCGTCGCTGCTCGAAGGCTTGGCGGGGACCGCCAAGTAGCCGCAATCGCGTCGATTGCGCGCGGCTGGTTGTCGAGCGCGGACGCAAACGCTAGGTTTGCGCAGCCTCCTTCGCCGCATGCCAGAGCTTTACGGAAACACCACGGGCCTCAGCGCCAACGCGATTCGATCGCTCGAGCGCATCTACCGCAGGCGCGTGCCGAGCGACAAGAT
>FSUE01000403.1_pt1 | contig 12303 bp, 12 predicted proteins | sample 1637031 | NCBI WGS metagenome assembly FSUE01 (sample SAMEA3914819, study PRJEB12502) | metagenome | biome: forest; material: soil | place: Canada | collected 2010-06-26 | depth 0.3 m | reverse complement strand
GAGCCCGCCGCCATAACCGGTGAGCGAGCCGTTCGCGCCTACCACACGATGGCACGGCACGATGATGCCAATCGGGTTCTTGCCGTTGGCCAACCCGACCGCGCGCGAAGCATTCGCGTTGCCGATGCGCCTGGCGAGCCCGCCGTAGCTTTCGGTGGTACCGAACGGGATCTTGCACAGTGCCTGCCAGACGGTGCGCTGAAACGGGCTGCCCTCGCCGGCCAGCGTCACCTCGAACTGCTGTAGCTTGCCGGCAAAGTAGGCCTTGAGCTGCTCGCGCACGCCGCGAAACGCACGGTCGTTCCGTTCACAGCCGTCTGGCAACAGCGGGCGATGGCGTTGCTCGTGCATGTACAGGCCGGTCAGGCGCTGTTCGTCGCCCAGCAACCACAACACCCCAACGGGTGATTGCAGCTCGCTGAAGAAGCGTGCGGTGCTGTTTGTTCTCGTCTTCATCGTTTCATCCACCTGCTGAAGAACCGTGCCAAAGGTGCAACGCCGCGTACGCGCGCCAGGGCCGCCAAGCCTCGGCGCGAGCCAACAAAGCGGCCGGGTTTTCGAGCTTCAAAGCCTGCATCAACCCCAAATCCGAGTGCGGGAACGCGTCCGGATCGCCGAGCGCACGCATCGCGACGTATTCGGCCGTCCACGGCCCAATCCCGGGCAGCTCCTGCAAGGCCGCGCGCATGGCACTGAAGTCGACCGGCGGCTCGAGCTTCACGCTGCCGTCGGCCACCGCGCGCGCCAATGCCTGAACCGTTTCGGCGCGCCGACGATTGAGCCCGCGATCGATCAGCTGCTGCAAGCTGGCGTTGGCAACGTCCGCAGCGTCGGGCGCAAGTCGATCGACTTGTGGATCCGGCGTTTCGACTTGGCTGCCGAAGGTCTCGACGAACCGGCCGTAGACGGTCGTGGCGGCCTTGACGCTGATCTGCTGGCCCAAAACGGCGCGCAGCCCGAGCTCGAAGCCGCTGACCGCGCCCGGCACCCGCAACCCGGCCGTGCGCTTCAAGTGCCCGCGCAGCTCGGGTTGACGCCGCAAAAACGCGTCGATGACATCCGGATTGGCTTCGAGATCGAACAGTCGCCGCAGGCGCATGCGTAGCTCGGGCAAGACCGGCAACAGCGACGCTGCGACGTGGACACCGAGCAGCCCCGGACCGAGCGGCTCAGCGCGGATGAAGCCGCCGTAGCCGCCCAAACGAATTGTCCGTAAATAGCTGTTTTTATGGATCTTATCGGTACGAGTACTGGCCCGGCCCGCCAAAAATCCAATCAGTTGCGGCCACGCCAACGGCGGTCGGAAACCGAGCTTGAGCAAGATCGGCTCGCCGTGCTTGGCCGTATTCTTCTGAGCGGTGCTCAGCTTACGCAACGACAGCGGATTGAGCCGGTACGATTGCTGAAACAGCCGATTGAACTGGCGCACGCTGGCAAAGCCGCTGGCGAACGCCACGTCGATCACCCGCAACGGCGTATCGGTGAGCAGCTGCTTGGCCAAGAGCAGGCGTTGCGTTTGCGCGAGCGCGAGCGGGCTCACCCCGTACTCGGCCTCGACCACGCGATGCAGCTGGCGCGAGCTGACGCCCAGCTCGGCCGCCAATTCTTCCACACTTGCGCCACTGAGCGCACCGGCCTCGATCCGCCGCACCGCGCTGTTGGCGACGCGCCGCACCGCGTCGGCCGGCGCCGAGCCCGGCGCCAGCTCGGGCCGACAGCGCAGGCAAGGCCGAAAGCCCGCCGCCTCGGCGCTGGCAGCATTGGCGAAATAGGAGCAGCGATCGCGCCCCGGCGTCCGCACTCGACACACCGGGCGGCAGTAAATGCCGGTCGTGGACACGCCCACGAAAAACACGCCGTCGAAGCGCGCATCACGCGCCTTGACGACCTCGTAACACTGCTCGGCATCCAGGCTCACGACTCGAGCTTAGCGCCGCGCTCCGCCCCGGTCTGGCCGCTTTCGGACATGATCCCTAAACCGCCTTCGCTGCCAATTCTGCGGTAAAGTCGCCAAAGGCATGATCCTCGAAGAATCGAGCGTAGACGTTCCGACCTCGCGCGGAAAAATCCGCACCTACGTGTATCGACCGCAGGCGCCGGGGCGGCGCCCGGGCGTCGTGTTGTTCTCGGAAATCTTCCAGCGCACCGGCCCGATCGGCAGAATGGCTGCGCTGCTCGCGGGCAACGGCTACGTCGTCGCCGTGCCGGAGATTTTCCACGAGCTTTTGCCGGCCGGCACCGTGCTCGGCTACGACCAGGCGGGCGCGGACGCCGGCAACCGGCACAAGGTCGGCAAAACCGTCGCCGCCTACGATGAAGACGCGCGCGCGGTGCTCGATCACCTCGCTGCGCGCGAGGATTGCGACGGCAAGCTGCTCAGCATGGGCGTATGCATCGGCGGGCACCTGGCGTTTCGCTGCGCCTTCGACCCGCGCGTGCGCGCCGCGGCCTGTTTTTACGCGACCGATTTGCACAAGGGCTCACTCGGCCAAGGTGGGGACGATTCGCTGGCGCGCGCGCGCGACATCGCCGGCGAGCTGCTGATGGTGTGGGGCCGTCAAGATCCACACGTGCCGGACGAAGGCCGCGCCAAGATCCAAGCGTGCCTGCTGGCGGCCGAGCGCCGCTTCAGCTGGCACGAATTCAACGCCGCACACGCATTTTTGCGCGACGAAGGGCCGCGCTACGATCCGGCGCTGGCCCTGCTTTCCTACCGCTTGGTGCTCGACCTGTTCGCGCGCGCCTAACCACGGCGAGGCGCGCGCGCAACGGCCGCTTTTCAGTGCGGCGAAGACATGCCGGGGCCGGGGCCGCCCGGTCCACCAGGGCCGCCCGGACCACCGGGACCACCCGGACCACCGGGCATGCCGCCCTGTTGATCGACCTGCTTTAGCTGGCCGATCACTTCGTCGTAGTGCTTCATCATCTCGTCGCAGCGCTGGGTCGGGAAGCTGGGCGTGCGTTCCTTCACCATCTCGCAAGTCTGCGAGCCCGGCGAGAGGTCGGCGCAGATCTTGGTGACCAGCTTGTCGCACGACGCGCGCGCGGCCTTCAGCTTGTTGAGCGTCGCCGGCACGGAGGCCAGCGCGACTTCGCACGTCGAAGGCGTCAAGAGCTCGGTTGCGCCTTTGGCTTGCATGCAGGTCGCCGACTTGTCACCGCCAGTGCCCTTGCAGATCATCGCCTCCCAAGCGCCGCACGGACCAGCCGCCGCGCCGCTGCCAGCCGGAGCTGCCGCGGAGTCGGCCTTCAACGCCGCCTTGGCTTGCTGAATGTGACCGAACCAACCGCCCGCGCCACCGGCTGCCAGCGCCAGCGCCGCGATCAACCCGACCGTCGAGCTGGACATTGCCGCCGGCTTCGCAGCGGGGGCAGCCGACTGGCTCCGCTTCGCCGACGCGCCGGCCTTGGCGGCCGCCTTCTTCGGTGCGGCTTTGACCGGCTCGCGTTCGCTCTCTTCGCCAGCGTCGCTGTCGCGATCTTCGTCGCTGTCGCTGTCGCGTCCGGTGTCCTTCGGCTCGTCTTGGTCGCTCATGAGGCGCGCAACTTGCCCCGATCTTGCTCCAAAGCGCAATCAGTACCTGCCGAATCGGGGCAAAGCTAGAGTCGTTCCAGTGCTTTAGTCATGAGTCAGCCCAAACGCGGAAAGCCCCGTTTCAGTCTCGCGAAGGTACAATTTCGCGACAGCCCGATCGAGGGCCGCGGCGTGTTCGCGCGCCAGCACTTCGCGCCCGGCGATGTCGTCACCGCGTATGCGCCCGCGCAGCGCCGTTTGAGCATCGATGATCCGCAAGCGAACGCCGCCGCCGACACCAAGCTCACGCTCGTTTCCGAACAGGCGTGGGTGATCGTGCCCGACACGAGCGTGCCCGGCGGTTGGCTTTGTAACCACAGCTGCAGCCCGAACGCCGCCATCTATTCCGACGGCGCCGGCCGCATTCAATGCTTGCGGCCGATCAGCCCCGGCCAAGAGGTCTCGATCTTTTACGGTTGGGTCACGCTCAACGACCCGGCGCGCGACCCGTGCCGCTGCGGCGCCAAGAATTGTCGCGGCTTCATCAACTTCGACCTCAGCGACGACGACGCGCGCCATTGCGAAAGCGACACGCCCGCAGGCCACGCATTCCGCGAACGCTTCCAAGCCTACGCCGACTACCTCGCGTCAATCGGTCAAGAACAAGTGCTCGACGGCATCGCCGCCAAGCTCGGACGATTGCGCGCCAAGCTCGGCTAGACGCGGTTGCGCCCTCGGCTTGGCTGCCGAACTGCGGCCTGAATTGCAGAAGCTCACGTAGCGTCGCGGTGGCCACTCGCTTATGGCGTTGGATCCATCAGCTCGAAGAAGCGCGTGAAGGCCGGGATCGCGCTCGGGGCTTGGTCGGAGTGGCCGAGGCCGTTCGTGGTGCAGAACACGAGCGGGTAGTTTTTGGCGATGTCGGCGGGACAACCCGTGTACTCCTGGCAAATGCCGCCTTGCAGGCCGGGAATTTGCTCGCCGGGTGCCCAGGGTTGCTTGGGGCCGTCTTTGTAGTTGCCGGTGCAGCCGTTGGTTTGCAAGGCCAGGTTGAGCGCCGCGATGTTCGTAGTGACAGCCCCGGTGATGTCGAGCGCATCGTGAAGATAGAAATGGGCGGCGGGGCCATTGCACGGCGCCGGCTGATTATCGGGCTTTGATCCGCTCACGTTGGCTGCGCCGCGGATCGCCCAAAACGGCGAGAACTTCCGCAACTGCAAGCCCGCGGCGACGTCCGGCGCATCGAGCGGCGGCGAGGGGATGCCGCCGAAATAGCAGCCCCACATGTTCGCAAGCCAGCCGCCGGTGCTGTAGCCGGCGATGTAGATGCGGTTGTTGTCGACGCAGTAGTGGCCCTCGACGAACGTGTGCATCAGGTCGAACGCTTCCCACTCTTGCGACTGCGGCCCGGAATTGTTGTCGTAGCAGCCGGGGTTGGCTGTATTGTCCGGCACCGAAACGCCGACATACACGGCTTGCTCGCTGCCGCCCCGAGCTTCGTCGAAGAGCGGAAAGGTGTTGGTGGCCCCGGCGTGCTGCGCGCCGCAGCCCTGACCGATGTAGACGACGCGATACGGCTTGTCGATGTCGTAGTCGGCTGGCACGCGGACGAAGAATTGGCGAGGCCCGGCTTTGGACGGATCGACCGTGCCGAGCGTCGCGCCCGTTTCCTCTACCTCCCATTCGGTGTAGCCGGTGCGCGTGCCTGGCAGCGTTGGCTCCTGCTTGGCCGGCAAAGGCAAGCCGCAGCCGCTGCTCTTCCAAGGCCGGCTCAGGTCCTTGGCGCTGCCGCCGCGCGGCTTCGAGGTATCAGCGCCCATGCCACCGACTCCCGCGTGCCCAGGGCCGTTGGCCATGGTTGGCATTCCGCTGCCGCCGGTGGTCGTCGCGGTGTTGCCGCCGCCAGTGCTAGCGGTGTCGCTGCCCGGTTGCAGCGTGTGGCCGCCGCATGCCGTGGCCGAATAGACACACGCGAGTGCCAACGCCCTGCACACCAAGCCGAGACGCCAACCGTTGACCTTACCGAACATGAAATTACCCTCAGGTACCGCTGACACCATGTCCGCCGCCCGTGGAATCCGTGCCATTTCGCGCAGGTTCGGCTCAACGCCGAGCGGCGAGCTTCAGCCGATGGCTGCGAACCAGGCTTCGCCGATCAGCGTGAGGTCGTCTTCGCTGATCGCGTCGCCTTCCGGAACGCCGTTGGCGGCACCGAACGAGTACACGATGCGCCCGACCGGCACGCCCGCGACCAGCACGGTGTAGCTGTCGTCGCCGAGCGCCTGGATTTGATAGGTCTTGCCCGCGAAAGCGACGGTTTTGCTAGCGAGGTCGGCCACGGCGGTTTCGGTCGTCATGTGGCGGCTCCTTGGCATGAAGGGCGTCTGCGCTCAACGGAAAAGCATTGTAGTTGCAGAGCAACGCGGACCCGCCTATGGGAATGACACGGGGAGTCCCCGGGGAGCCTTATGCCCGTTCAAGCCATTTTTGCGATCGTATTCATCGGTTTGTCACTCTTCTACATGGTGTGGATGAAGGGCAAGACCAAGCAGAGCCTGGAGAACGCGCGCCCGGCCTTCCACGCCTTCTTCGAGCGCACCGGTTACCGCTACGCCGACATCGCCGACCAGCCCGTGCAGGCCCAGGTCGACCGCGCCTACCACGACGCCGCGCATCCGAATCCGACCGGCAACGTGGACCTGCACTACGTGCGCGACTTTCACGGCGTGCGCGTGCACTACCGCTCCAAGACTTGGGTAGAAAAGGGCGCCACCAGCACCACCTACTTCCGCTCCAATCAGTGGGATGCCGACGTGCCGGCTGCGCCGCGGATTCCGATTCACATCGCCGACAAGAAATTTGCCTCGATGATCAAGGCTGCCAAGGAGATGTTCAGCAACACGACGCGGCAGTTCACGCCCAAGTGCTCGCAGAAGGTCGTCACCGGCATCGCCAGCATCGATGACCGGTTCGTCGTTTACGGCGAAAACCCGGACGCGGTGCGACAGCTGTTTCAGCAGAATCCGGCGCTGCCGCAGCTGCTGCAAGACTGGGCCGAGGTCGACGTTTGGGTCACGGCCGGCAGCTCGTGTTTCAACGACCCGTCGTATGCCAACATCCAAGCCGCGATGGGCGGCATGGTCGGCAACATGGCGATGGGCTTCGACTACGGCAAGCGCACGGAGCTCTCGATTCCGGTCCACGAGCGCGTGGCCGAGCTGCTGGCAACGTTGATCCGAACCACCGCATGAGCGGTCCTGGCCTGCCCGAAGGCACGCCGATCCTGTGTCGCAACTGCGGTGGTGGCACGCTGTTGCACGCTGATGCTTCGATCGTGTGCCAGTACTGCGGCACGCGCGATCAGCTACCGGCGGACGAGCTCGGGCGCGTGCTCGAGATCAAGAATCGACTCGCCCAGGCGGTGCAGCGCGCGGCGCAGGTCAAAGGTTTCGACGCCACGTTCGCCGGCGTGTTCGAAAACCCGGCCTCGTTCGTGCGCGTGATGGGCATGTACGTGGCGCTCGGCCTGCTGGTGGCGGCGATGTCGGCGTACCAGCTGTACACGACGTTCCTGCCCAATATCGACAAGCTGGGTCAGGACGTGATCGTCGAAGTGATTCTCGGCCAGCTGATGGCGCCGCTGATGATGCTGGGCTTCGGCTTCTCGCTCGGAGCGGCGCTGCTGACCGGGCGGCGGCACTACCGGCGTCGCGTGCGCCCGCTGTTGATGGCCAGCCGCCCCGTGCAGCCAAATGCGCCGTTTGCCTGCCGGGCCTGTGGCGGCAATTTGCCGCCGGCGCGCGGTGCCGACGTGCAGTGCCCGTACTGCCGAACGTTGAACCTGGTGCCCCAAGAGCTGCACGGCAGCCATGCCGCCGCGCTGTTTCAAGAGGCCGAAGCCGCCAAACAGCAGCTCTATCGCGCGCACGGCGCCCTGATGAGCATCTCCGGGAAAATGCGCACCACGCTGGTTGTATGCGGCATCGCCACCTTCGTGCTCGCCTACGGCCTACCGATGGTCGCCATGGCACTCTTGGGCAAACACTAAGCATATGAGCTCATATGCTTAGCGGGGGCGCGAGCGTCTGCGCTAGCGTGGCCGCGGGCGGGGTGCGAGCGGCGCGAGCGGGTTGTGCGGGCGCGGGCGGCTGCGAGTTAGGCTGCGGGGAGGCCTTTTGCGGGCACGGGCACGTTCACGGGGTTCAGCAGTTTGGGGCTCGCCGGTTGCGTGCTAACGCACGCGGCTTGAATTCGCTCGACGCCAATTTGTATGCGCTCACGCATCGGGGCAACCCCGGTGACGTCGAGCACTACGTCGCGCTGTGCCGCGGCGCCTCCAGCGTGCTCGAGCTGGGCTCCGGCTACGGTCGGATCTTGACCGCGCTGGCCGAACCGACGCGTACGCTGTTCGGGCTCGAGCTGGATCCGGCGTTGCTGCGGCTGGGTCAGAAGGCGGTGGCCGCGCTGCCGGCTCGCAGACAGAAGAGCGTGACGATCGTGCGCGGCAACATGCAATTTTTCGAGCTCGGTCGTCGCTTCGAGCGCGTGCTGCTGCCGTACAACGCGCTGTATTGTTTGCTGAATCTGCGCGCGGTCGAGCAATGCTTTCGCGCCGTGCGCGCGGCGCTCGAGCCCGGGGGGCTGTTTGCGTTCGATGTGTGGAACGCCGACCGGCTCGGCGAAGAGGTCCTGGCACCGGTCGACGAGGACCAGGCGCTCGCGGCGTTCGAGCATGGCGGTCGGCGCTGGGTTGCGTTCGAGAGTTGCCGCAGCGGGCGCGTGCCGCAACGGCTCGACGTTACCTATACCTACGTGCCGCAGGGTCGCGCGGCGCGCCGCAGCCAGGTCGTGCAACAACGTTACTACCGCTCGGCGGAGCTGTTGGCCTTGCTGCGCAAATGTGGCTTCAGCGTGCAAGCCAAGCTCGGCGGCTTCGCCGGGGCGCGCTTCAGCGAACGCGCCCAGCGGTTGGTGGTCGTCGCGCGCGCCGACTAAACCCAGGACAGCCGGCAGCTGATCGTCGTGTCGTTGCAGCGCTCTTGGATCACGCGCGCGTGGGCTTTGTCGCTGAACAGCGCGGTCAGCGCGCGCAAATAGCCGCCGAATGAAGTCGTAAAATAAGGAATGGCGGCGCACGGTTGGCCGGTCCATTCGTAGAGCGCTTCCTTGGGGCCGGTCTTGAGCACGGTGATGTCGCCACCGCGCCAGTTCAGATCGTTGATGCGGTGCACGAGCAACAACGCGTTCCACGGCGTGACCCCGGCCAGCTTGGATACCTGCACCGCAACCGACAACACGCTCTTGTTGATGCGCTCGGCGACCTCGCCGCCAATGCCTTCGATCGCTCGCGGCTCGAGCGCCAACCGATCAGCGGCGCGGTAGTGCTCGAGGCCGACGTCGATCGCCAACCACACGCCCGGAATCAGCGTGACGAATTGCTCGCGCACGCTGGGCGACAGGGCTTCGACGTAGCGCTCGTACAGGCCGCGCGAACGCAGCGCTTGGATGCCCGACACGATGATCGTGCTCCGGACCTCGCTGACCGGTGGCGCGCTGCCTGCGGGGAAACGGAAAGGAAGGTGCACCTCCATGGGAGCAGTATCGTCGAGCTGGTCGGGCGTCGCGCAGCACCCACGTGGGTGGCAGACGCAGGCTATCCCCCCTCGCCCCGCCGGCGCCGCCAGAAAGTTTACGCTGCAGTGGAAAGCGTCGCCTGGACTGCTGCTGAAAGCTGTCAGGCTCCGCGCGAATCCCTCACAACAAACCCGGGGAGGAGGAAACCAAGGGGTATGGCCGTCTTCGCTGCTCGCGCTCGTGCTTTTTCCTCTGGTTGGTGGTTGCTAGCGGTTCCCGCTGGGTTCGCGAGCTCAGGTCTGGCGTGCAGCGGCGGCGCTGCCGATGACCCGGCCAATTCGTCGACGGCGGGCGCGGGTGGCAGCGGCACGACGACCGGCGGCACGACGACCGGCGGCACGGCGACCGGCGGCGGCAACAGCACCGGCATGGACACGCCACCGGTGCGCCCGTTGATGATCGACAAGGCGGCCGCCGCCAACAAGGAGCTCACCTTCACGGCCAAGCAGCTCGATCCGATGGCGGGCACGTCGAAGACCAACACCAACGCGGGCTCGCAGGAGCACGGGCACGTCGACACCAACCGACCGAAGATCCAGGGCAAGCTCGTGCTCACGCTCGGTGGCATCGGAACCTGCTGCGGCCAGGGCGGTATCGGCGGCTTTGCGGTCGGTCTCGGCTTTCACGAGATGGGCATCGCGATGCTGACGACCAACGACGCCTTGCCCGACATGTACAAGTCGGCTGCCAAGGCCAATCCGGCCGACATGGAAGCCAACCGTCAAATGGGCGACGCGCGCATGGAGGCGTTCGACGGCAAAGATCGCGTCGATTGGCTCGACATCAACGAGCACGACGGCTTGGCGTACCGCACGGCGCGCGCGCTCGAGTACATGCAAATGCAGGATCCGGGTGGCGACTGGGCGTACTTCCTCAACGCCGACAAAACCGTGCGTTGGAGCGACGTGTACTTGGTCGGCTACTCGTACGGCTCGCAAACGCTGGCAGTCGTCGCCAAATACGTGCGCATCGGCCGCGGTATCGCCACCTCGGGCCCGGTCGACGAAGGCTTCCCGAACGCGACCTGGATCAAGGCGCCGTCGGCCACGCCGCTCGAGCGCATGATCGGCCTGTACGGCTCCACCAACTTGGACACCAAGGTGCAGACCGCGACCGCGGCTGGCTGGCTGGGGCCGCCCGTCACCGTGAACGCTGGCGCGACCGTCGACGCGTTGATGATGGGTCACCAGTTCATCCTTCAGGGCCAAGGCCACAGCGAGTTTTGCGCGGGCGACGGCGGCACCTGGAAGGCTTTGTGCCAGTACGCGTTCGGCGTGACCCAGTAACCCTTACGGTTTGTTGGAGCCCGGCAAGCGCCCGGCCCGCAGCTGTTCGGCCTCGGCGTAGGCGGTCCAGTAGTCGCGCAGCGCTTCCACGTAGCTCTGCGCGGTGGCGATTTGTTCGCGCTTGGCCAACAGCAGCTGGAACACCGACGCGCCCATGCCGTTGTACTGCAGCTGCGTCGCGTTCAGGATGCGCTCGCGGCTCGGTAGCAACACGGTCTTGATGAAATTGGCGCGTTCGCGCGCCGCCGCCAAGCGCGCCGCCGTGGCGCGCGCGACGGCGCGGATCTGCACCGTGCGTGCGCCCAGCAGCTGGCGTTGCCGCCGCAGCTCGGCGCGCGCCCGAGCGACCTCGCCCTGGCCTTGATAGAAGAGCGGCACCTGGACGGCAGCCAGCGGTCCGTAGCTCCAAGCTGCGTCTTCGCGCTCGGCCGTGACGCCGCCTTTGAGCTCCGGTAGCCAGCCCTCGGCGCGCGCCAGGTTGGCATGCTTGGCGGCCGCGCTGATGCGATGCTGGATGATCGACAGATCGAGGCTGCGCTCGATGGCTTTGGTTTCGAGATCAGCCAGAGGTAGCTCGCCGGCCGGCTCGGCCAGCCGCGCGTCGACGCGCCAGCCGCTGCGCGCGCCCGACAAGCCCAAGAGCGCGCTCAGGTGCTCGCGCGACGTGACGAGCGCGGTCTTGGCGCTGGCGTAGTTGACGCGCGCTTCTTCTGCTTGCACCTGCTCGCTTTCGAACGTCAGGTCAGTGACGTTGCCGGCGTCGTGCAGGCCCTTGGCGACCTCTGCCGACGCTTCGAGCGCTTTGAGCACAGTGGCGCGAAAATCGAGCAGCTGCTGATCGGCCAGGTAGGCGTAGAACGCCGAGCGCACTTCCAACACCAGGTCGAGCGCGCGCGCGGTGACCGAAAGCTTGGCCGCCTCGAGCTCGGCTTGCGCGGCCGCGTTGCGCAGCGGCAACAGGAGCAGCTGTGACAGGTCTTCGGTGACCGTAAAATCGAGCGTCGTGCGGTCGTGCTGGTGAAACCGCACGCTGCCCTCCGCGACGGGATTGGGCAGCCTGAGCGCGCTGACCAATTCGGCGCGCGCGACGCCCAGCTCTTCGAAGCTGGCTTGGAGCTCGGCGTTGTTCAAGAGCGCCAGCTTGACCGCGCTCTCGCTGGTCAGCGGCTGCTGAAGCAGCGCGCGCACCGCGGCGTCCGACGAGCGGTCGCTTTCCAGGTGGCCCCAACGCACTTCGTGGCCGGTGCGGCTAGCCACGACCTTGCGCACGTCTTGATAGCCGGCGTCTTCGGAAACGCAGCCGGGCAGCCCGACCAGCAGCAGCGCGAAAGCCGCGGCCAATCGGCGCTGGAGCGTGAATCCGCGGCGCATCAGCGCGCGGCTCCGTGCGGGGCGTCGATGCCGTCGCGTTTGAGGTCGGCTTCGTGCGCTAGATCCGCCTGCTCGCTCGGTGGGCCCTTGTACCAGCCAGGGTCGGCGTAGCTAGTCAGACCGTCACGGACTTTGAGCAACGTGAACATGCCGCCCATCGAAATGAAGCCGCGCGGTCCTTCGGCGCCGCCCATCGGGATGCTGTTTTTTGGCACCGGCATGCCCATCTCACCCATGTCGCCCATGCCGTCTTGACCCATCGTCATGTACGCCGGCAACAGCGGCTGCAGGCGCTTGTCGATCGCGGCTGACTTGACGCCGATCATGTTCGGGATGCCGTGGCTCATCTGATTCATCACGTGATGGGTCATGTGGCAGTGCAGCGGCCAATCGCCGGGTGCGTCGGCGACGAGCTCGATGTCGCGCGTGGTACCGACCGCGACCAGCACGGTGGCCTCGGGCCACTGCGCCGACAGCGGGATGCGGCCGCCGTCCGTC
>FSUE01000877.1_pt1 | contig 12322 bp, 9 predicted proteins | sample 1637031 | NCBI WGS metagenome assembly FSUE01 (sample SAMEA3914819, study PRJEB12502) | metagenome | biome: forest; material: soil | place: Canada | collected 2010-06-26 | depth 0.3 m | reverse complement strand
TTGCTCGCGCAAGCTTTGGCGGTGCGTGCACCCGCGGCCCTTGGCGTGCGCGCTTATTTGCTGGCGCGCCGGGTTCACGAAGCTCGTCTTGGTTGGCTCAGCCGAAGCGCCTGAAGGTGGGGTTTCGCCTGGACCTTCCAGGCTTCGAAAGTCTAAGCTGCTCCTCGGTGACCGAGGGTCAGCCCATGCTAGCTGGAATGTCCATGACGCCGACGGTGACCATCCGCATCCCGATCTTTTGGCTCAGCCGTCACTCGTTATGAAGAGTGCACTGACGTACGGCTCGGTGAACCCCGGCGTCTTGTCGCGGGTTCCCAACGGGTGCCGCCGTATCCTCGATGTGGGCTGCGGCACGGGTGTATTGGGCAGGGCCTTGAAGGCGGGTCATCCGGATCGCTTCGTCGCTGGGATCACGCATTCTGAGCTGGAAGCGGAGCGAGCGAGAGAGCAGCTCGATCAAGTCGTCATCGCAGATCTCGAGACATGCGACTTCAGCAACCTCGGCGAGTTCGACTGCGTGATCTGCAGTCATGTGCTCGAGCATCTGCGAAACCCAGCCGAAGTGCTGACGCGCTTGCGCGCCGTGCTCGCGGCCGACGGAGTCATCCTGATCGCCTTGCCGAACGTGCTCTATTGGCGACAACGGTTGCAGTTTCTCGCCGGCCGCTTTCGCTACACGGAAGGTGGGCTGATGGATAACACTCATGTCGTCTTCTTCGATTGGGTGACCGCGCGGAGCCTGGTCGACCGGGCGGGGCTCCGGCTCTCGGCTTGTGCGTCGGAGGGTGGGTTCCCCGGTTCCCGATTTCTTGGGACGCTGGGTGGTGTGCTGGACGCAGTCAGTCTGCGCTTGGCCCCAGGCCTGATGGGCACGCAGTTCGTGCTCGTAGCGAGTAGGTGAGCGTGAGCGCCAAGAAAATTCTCGTCCTGTCTCACGCTGGCGTGCTCGAAGTGAATCGCGCCGTGTTCCAGGAGTTTGCGCGCCTCGAGGCGGACGTGACGATGATCGTGCCGCGCGACTGGAAGGGAGATCTCATTCGGGGCCTTCGCTTTGAGGCAAAGGCGAGTGATCGACCCTTGCGCGTGATCGCACTTCCGGTTGCCCTGTCTGGTAACGGGTCGCTGTTCTTCTACCGTTGGTCGTTGCGCCGTGCCCTGCGCGGCTGGCAACCCGACCTCGTGTTCCTCGACGAGGAGCCGTGGAGCTTAGCCGCGCTACAGACGTATCTCGCGTTTCCTCGAGCCAAGATCTGCTTCTTCACCAAGGAAAACTTGGCGAAGACGATTCCGTGGCCATTCTCGAGCCTGGAGCAATGGGTCTACCGCCGTGCTGCGGGCGCCTTCGTGGTGTCCGACGAAGTGGAGCGCGTGCTGCACGCTAAGGGCTTCCGAGGCCGCATCCAGCAGCTTCACCATTCTTACGATCCCGAGCTTTTCAAAGCGCGCCCCGAGCAGGAGAGGCAGCGCCTTCGGGACGAATTCGGGATCCCCCGAAACGCGATCGTCATCGGTTACTTCGGGCGATTGACGGTCGAAAAGGGGTTGATGGACCTCGTCGGCGCGTTACAAGAAATGGCCAAAGAGGCGGAGCTTCCAGCCTGGTTCTTTTGCTGCGTTGGCAATGGCCAAGCCGAGCTCGATACCAAACGAGCGCTTTCTTCGCTACCAGCCGATCGCTATCTGATGCTTGGCGCGCTCAACCACGATCGCGTAGGCCGCTTGCTGGCTGCCGTCGACGTGCTCGTGCTTCCCTCGCGGACGACGCGTCGCTGGAAGGAACAGTTTGGACGCATCCTGGTCGAGGCAATGGCTTGCGGCGCCGCGGTGGTCGGCTCGGATTCCGGCGAGATCCCACACCTGATCGGACGCTCCGGCGGCGGCCTCGTCTTTCGCGAAGGGCAGGTGAGTGAGCTTTGCGCCTGCTTGGTCCGCTTGCTGAAAGATCCGGCCCTGCTCGAGCAATATCGCGCGCAAGGTCGCCGCTACGTCGAGCAGACGCTCACGCACCCCAAGGTGGCTCAAGATTTAGTCGAAAAATTGCGGGCCAATTTCGTGCCGCCAACGTGACAGCGCGCGCAACGCGTGGAGGGCACATGCCGCGGATTGCAGTCATCGCCGACCTCTTGGAGGAAAATTGGCCGAGCATGGATCTCGCGGCCGAGCAGCTCGCGATTCACCTTTCTCGCATCGACGAGGTGGAGGGCGTGCTGATTCGCCCCCCCTTGAGAGTCGCGCGACGCGGTCGAACCGCAAGCGCCTTGGAGCGCGCGTTGGGCCGATTCGCGCAGCTGCCTATCGAGTTGGCGGCGACGCGGTTCAAGGCCGACTTCATTCACATCGCGGATCACAGCTACGCGCATTTGGCGTTGCTCTTCCCGCGTGAGCGCGTGGGGGTGTATTGCCACGACATCGACGCCTACCGCGCGCTTTTTCCAGGTTCTGGCGCCCCACGCTCGCGAGTGCTGCTGTCCCGCCTCTTGCTCCGGGGGCTACGCCACGCGCGCGTGGTCTTTCACAGCACGTTAGCTGTGCGTCAGGAGATCTTGCGCTACGAGCTCGTGCCCGAGTCACGGCTCGTTCAGGCGCCGCTGGGGATCGCCGAAGAATTCCTCCGGACGCCCGCGCCCAGCACCGCGAGGCGCCAGTACTTGCTGCACGTTGGCGCCTGCACTCCGCGCAAAAATATCGAACTCTTACTGCGGATCTTCGCCGGTGCCCGCCAACGCATTCCTGGCCTCGAGTTGGTGCAGATCGGAGGGCCTTGGACCGACGCGCAACGTGCCTACGTCGAGGAACAAGGGCTCGCGCCGCATATCCAGCAAAGGCGGGGCATCTCGCGAGACGAGCTGGCGGCGCTGTACGCTGGGGCTGTGGCCGTGGCCGTGCCTAGCCTAGCCGAGGGATTCGGTATTCCGGTCATCGAGGCGTTGGCGTGCGGCGCACCGGTGATCGCGAGCGATATCCCCGTGCTGCGAGAAGTTGGTTTCGAAGGGGTGCGCTTCTGTTCGTTGACCGACGTGGGCGAATGGATTCGAGCGATCGAGGACCTGTGCATGACGGGGACGCGCACGAGCCGCGAAACCCGCGAGCGGATCCGCGCGCGCTACACCTGGCAGGCGCAGGCTCAGATCATCAGTGACGCGTACGTTGGCGGAGCCCAAGCTCAAAGGTAACAGGCAAGAGCGAAACGCTGCTCTTGCCTTGCCCCCTTCAGCTTGGGTCCGACGAAACCATCAGGTCACAGCTGGCCTGCAACGGCCGCTAGAAACACGGACTCGAGCAAAGCGTGGCCTGCCGCATTCGGGTGGATCTTGTCGACGCTGTAGTAGGTCGTGTTGTCGGAGTCGCCTGCTGCCCCCATGTTCTTGACCCCCGCAACGTCCGCCAGCGCGTCTGCGTGGCTGGCCCAATTGGCGACGACGTCGGCGTTGAATGCGCTGCGCACAGTCTCGAAGCCCGCCACCCCGACCACCATGCCTGGATTGGATCTCGGGAGGATCGTAGAGGCGACGGTCTTCCAACCGGTCGCTCGCGCCGAGTCGAGCAGCGCGTAGTATCGATCCAGCATATCCGGAAGAGCGTTGCCGTTTGCCAAGTCGTTGGTGCCCGCAGCGAGGATCAGAATGTTTTTAGCGCGAGCTGCCGAGTACCATGGCAGGACGAAGTCGGAGTAGTCCGAGTTCTTGACCTTGGGTATGCCGGCGCCATTGGTCGCAGCATTCAGCAGCTGTACCTCCGGGTTTTTATCGGACAGATCGGCCAACATTCTGAACCCCCACGATTGCCATTGGGGAACCTGATCGCCATTCGCGATCGAATCGCCCAGGATCGCCAGCAACGGCTTGCTGGCTGGGAAAGCGGCGGGCATGGGTTGGGCGGTGAGCCACGTCATCAAACGACTCGATTCCGCATCGGAAACGGCTCGATTGACGCCGACGACCTGGGACACGTAACCGTACATATCTGCACCGTTGGCGTAGCCGAGGGTGAAATTCGAAGCCGTTTCGTGGGCACTCGTCGCGGTGATCGACTCGGCTGCGCGAAGGCCGTCGATGTCGTACTGGACATCGACGCCGGTGGCGGTAAATCGAACGATGATTGTGACGTGCGCGCCACGAGACAATCGCTTTTTCAAGGAAAAGGAAGTGTGGTTGAATCCGAGGCTGATTCCGTTGCCGACGAAGGAAAGGCCGAGCGATTGAGCGCTAGTGCCGATGGGACCAGAGATTCCCCCCGCAGCTCCATTGCCAGCACCGGCCAATGGTCGGAATGAGATGGCCAGGGTTGAGTCATCCGTCTGAATACTTCCCGCGGTGTCCCTGAGGTAATAACCGGTGCTGGTTTCAATCGGCTTCAGATTGAGCGCTCCAAGTTCCCGAATCGGTCTTTCGGCGGTGCTCGGGGCTTGCCACGAACCGGTCAGTGGCGGCGCTTCGGGGATGCTTCGAACCCTGCCACTGTCCACCGGCGTCAGTTTGTTTTCGTCGATATCGGCAAAGGATGGGGCATTCCCATCCATCCAGAACGCGAGATCCGAGATCGCGGCTGGACTGAGTGGGGAGGTGTCTTCGGGTACTCCTGTACCGCCCCCGTCGCCGCTCGACGCGCCGGCGTCGGCCCCGACGCCAGCACCACCACCAGCTGCGCCACCGGCTCCGGTTCCGGCGGTGGGTGTTTGAGTTTCTCCGGCGGCTCCGCCTTCCGGCGCAGCTCCCGCTCCCGCCTTCCCACCAGCTCCCGCTCCCACGTTGCTGCTTCCGGAGCTGCCGCTTGCCCCCGCCTTGCCACCGCCTCCGTCGCCGTTACCGCCGCTGCTTCCGCAGCTCAGCGCGAGTCCACAGACGATAGATGCACACGGCAGAAAGCTAATCCAACGCTTGCTCATGTTGTTGTTCTTCCCTCTCAAGTTCATTCTGCAAAGCCGTTCGTGAGATCCAGTGGCCTAAGCGCGATACGCCCAACGTGCGCTGTTCCCAAGGTAAGCGCACAGGCGGCACAATGTCGCACCGACTCGAGCGCGACACAAATCCTCCATACGGCAGCGCATTGCAACCCTCAGCGAGGTCCCAGGGCCGCGCGGAACGCCGGCTAGACGGTGCGGATTCTGTTTGGCGATTCTGTTTAGGGTGCACGAACGAGGGGCTTCGTTCACTGCCTGGCTGGCGAGCCGAAGTCATGGCGGGGAGCTCATTTCGCCTTGTGTCGATGCCGCCGCACCTCGGAAATGCGGTGGCGGCGAGGAGCGCTTCCCCCTTCCGATTCATCGAGCCCCGGTGTAGTGCTCAAAACTTGCTGCCCACGAGCTCGTCGCCATCGGGTCCCATTGGGTAAGGGAAGTGAAGCGCGAGTGACGAGTGCGGAAGTGCTTCGAGGGGACCGAGACGAAGCTCTGGATGGCCTGCGCGCAATCGCCGCGCTGATGGTCGTGTTCTTTCACTGCGGCGTCGAGTTTCGGCTGCCTCCGTTCGTGATCCCTGGCTACTCGGGTGTGCACCTGTTCTTCGTGCTCAGCGGCTATTTGATCTCGCGGCCGTTTTGGGCGCGCCTATTGAACGGGCAGCCGCTGCCATCGTGGCGAAAGTATGCCGTTCGAAGGTTCGTCCGAATTTATCCCACGTACTTCGTCGCGCTGGTGGTTTTCGTCGCCATGCGCTTTGTCGGACATCTACACCGGCCGACCTTCAGCGACGTTTTGTTGCACGCGCTACTCGTCTTCAACTGGGGCGCTCCCGCGCAGTTTCTTGCCATCAATATCGCCATGTGGACGTTGGCGATCGAAGCCCAGTTTTACGTAATTTTGCCGCTGGCGGCCGGTCTCGCAAGAATGCTGACGCCTGCTCGTGGTCGCCTGGGCGCATTGCTAGTCGTGCCAGCGTTTGTGCTCATTGGTTGGGTGTCGCGCGGGCTGGAGTACGGAGCGACACTCCCCGGCGAACCGCGATTTCGGCTGCCATTTTCCTTTCTGGACCTATTCGCGATGGGCATGTTCGTCGCTTATCTGGAGCTTACCCATGCCTCCTATTTCCGAGAGCGCCGGCTGCTGCGTGGGGCGCTATTGCTGGCCGCCGCGGCGTTGCTTTTTGGGACCAATCACTGGCAGATCGTCTCGGGGGGCGCCGATTGGTTGCAGCCGCCGACCCTTGCGCTGGCGTGCATGTACCCAACGTGCGTGTGTGCCGCGTTCGCTTTGGTGTTGCTCGTGGTGCTGACCCGATCGCGCAATTCGGTTGCGATCTTGACCTTCCCGCCGCTCGTATTCGTCGGGCAAATCTCGTACAGCATGTATCTCTTCCACATTGGGGTTGGCTACTTCCTGCTAACCAGGCTGCCGCGCGGTTGGGGTTCTTGGCTCGGTTCGCATCCGCCGGTGTACGCCATCGTGCAGCTGGGTCCCGTGATCGCCGTTTCCTACCTTGTCTACCGCATGGTCGAGCTGCCCTCCCTGCGCTGGGTCGAGAGGTTCTCGCTGCGCGCCCGCGAGCAGCGAGAGGTGCGCGCGTCGTGACGTGATCGCGCCCACGTCTGACGACTAACCTAAACCAAACGGCGAGCCCACAGCGCAATTGCTCGCCGACACGAAGCCCTCCGTGTCAAAGTCGCACCGTGCGGATCGCGATCACTGGAGCCCACCAGGCGGTAGTTGGGGGAGCTGAAACGTACCTGACCTGGTTGCTGCGAACACTCGTGGCGCGGGGCCACGAAGTGGCCTTCGCCTTCGAGCGGGCGGCCGAAGCTCACGAACAGGCCGTCGATCAGAACCTCGAGCCGCTCAGGCGTTGGAATCTCGCCGCCATGACCCGGACGGAGTTCCTCGCCGAGGTTGCAAGCTTCGACCCCGATGTCGTTTTCCTGCAGGGTGCTTCGGACGAGTCGCTCGACCTTGCGCTCACCCAGCGCTTTCGAACGGTCCTGTTTGCGCACGCATTCTACGGAACCTGCGCGACGGGTTGGAAGGTTCACCACCGTCCAACGCTTCAGCTCTGCACTCGGCGTTTCGGTCCTGCGTGTCTGCCAATGAACTACTTGCGCGGCTGCGGGGCACGCAGCCCGGTTCAGTTGCTGCACGTGTATTCGAATCAGCGCGCGCGGTCGGCGGTCTTGCGGGGCTTGGCTGGTTTGGTCGTTGCCAGCGAGTACATGCGTCAAGTGTACGTACAGAATGGAATCGACGATCGCGTGGTACGAGTCCTCCCTCCACCCGTCAACCTCGAGCCGGATTCGGCTCCACCCTCAGCACGGCAATCGCCGAGACGCATTCTGTTCCTCGGTCGATTCACCACTGGTAAGGGTGGCTCGCGAGCGGTCCAGGCGGTGGCTCGTTGCCAACGAAGCATGGGAGATCGGACGCTGAAACTCACCATGGCTGGCGATGGACCAGAGTTTGCCCGCTGCCAGCGACTGGCAGTGAAGTTGGGTGTTCCGACCGACTTTCCCGGCTGGGTTGGTCCTGAGCATCGCCTGGCACTTTTGCGGAACGCGGATGTTCTCATCGTGCCCAGCCTGTGGCCCGAACCGTTCGGAATGGTCGGAGTCGAAGCCGCATCGGTCGGTGTGCCGGCGGTGGCCTATCGAGCTGGCGGCATCGTGGATTGGCTTCATTCCGGCGAGAACGGCGAGTTGGCAGAAGGGTTTGGCGCACGAGCGCTTGCACAGGCGCTTCAGCGAGCTCTGCTTGACCCGCAACATCACCAACGGTTGCAGCTTGGCGCCTGGAATACGGCGCACGAGTTCGGTGGACAACGCCACGTCTCGGGGCTCGAGATCTTCTTCAATGAACTCTCGCGGCCGGCTGCCAATGCGATTTGATCCGCAGGAAAGGCCGCTCGACAAAGCGCCACGAGATGAGCGCGCAGGCGATACTGGCCAAGATATCGACGAAGGGAGCGCGAATCAGGCCCCAATCGGGAATTTTTGTCACGATGAATATCTGCTGCCATAGGTAGAGCGAGTACGAAAACCGGCCCAGCCAGACGAGCGGAGGAAGCCTCAAAAGGCGCCGGGCTGCGGACCCTGGATTAATCAGGAGACTCGAGATGAGAGCGACGCAGCCCAAAGTTTCGAAGGAGAGCGCCCAAGGCATGACTTTCGGCAGCCCTTCCGTCAAGCCGAAGCCGCACAGCAAAGCAATTCCCGTCACCGGGTGCGCGAACCAAGTAACCCATCCCCGCGAATTCGACAGGGCGGTGGGCGCGCGCGCGAGGACCAGTGCGAGGATACTGCCTGCCATTATGGAATCGAAGCGATACCAAGGGCGAAGATAAAAGACGCCGCTTCGGACGTCTTGAAGCTCGAGTATGATGCCGACCGCCCGCAACAAGGCGCTAGCTGCAGTGACTCCAATGGCCGCCGGCAGGCGATACTTCGGCATCACAATGAACAAGAGCGGCCAGACAAAGTAGAACTGTTCCTCTAACGAGAGGGACCAAAGGTGGGCGAGGCTGGTCCCTCGCCCAAAGATATTTCTCAGGTAAGTCAGGCTTCCCAGAACCCCCCCCCAGGACTCGTCGACCACTAGGTGGGTCAACTTGAGGATGGTCACCACACCGATCATTGACCACGCGGCAGGCAGCAACCGCAAGGCGCGCCTAACGTAGAACTTGCGCAAGTCGACATGACCGAATTGGTTTTCCTCCGCGCAGAGCAATGACGTAATCAAAAAACCGCTCAAGACGAAAAACAGGAGCACACCTGTTCCAGCACACGCGGTCCAAGGACCTGATCGACGGAGCGAAAACTGTCCCAAGTGTCCCAAGATCACGAGCGCAATTGCGCATGCGCGAAGGCCGTCGAGCTCCGGAACTCGATCATTGGTCCGAATCGCGCGCCGCTGGTCGGCGGTCAAACGTACCTCTCAACCGCGAGCATTGCGCGACGATAGCTCACCGACTGCAACAGCCGGCGATGGAAGATCAGCAGGTTCTTATCTTTTTTTCGGCGACGTCTACACATCTCCTGATCGTCGACCTGGTGGCCGGCACACCAGTGCAGAGCCAGTTGCTCGACGACGGGCTACGTCGGTTGGCTTGCCGAGCCCACCAAAGGTGCTCATCGCCATTGCGCAAGTCGCGCCCAGCACGTTCGGCGACTTTCGTCTTCGGGCCCGGGGCGCGCCCATGACCTCGAGCTCAGCAGCGCTGCGGCGGTAACTTCGGGCGCGCACTCGCCGGCTTAACAGGCTCTTGCGACGATGAGCACGTCGTAGGCCAAACGCTCGCTGGGCCTCAGGTACATGTCCCAATCGGCAACGCGGTGGAGCATCCGTAACAGCGGATGCTCGTACATCTTCCGTCGGTAGAACGGGAACGCGAGGATCTCAACTAACGGCATCAGACACGTTCCACGGAAGTTGACTTGCTCGATCGTGAAGCCGCTCGCCAGTAGCCCTTGCAATTCCGGCATGTTGAAATGATGGTGCCAGACGACTCCGTGCTTCGCGCCCTCGTATCCGGCGTCCCGCGATCTTCCGCCTGCCATCCGCGATGCCAGGCGCCACGCGGCTGGAACCCGAAAGCGCACGTTGGCCGGGTCCAGAAACGCGAAGAGCCCATCGTGAGGCACACTCATGATCAGTCGTCCGTCTTGGCGGAGCACACGACGGATCTCGCGAACCACATTGGGTCGGAGCTCCTCGGGAACGTGCTCTAGAACCTCAGCACAATGGATGACGTCCATCGACGCGTCGCCGAATGGCAGCGTGTCCGCCGAACCGGCGTGAATAACGGCCTCAGGCCGACCACGTAGCTTTTCCCGTGCGAGGTCGATCGCTACCGCATTGATGTCGATTCCGTACACGCGCGGGATACCCTGTGCGAGGGCATACTCGAGAGTCCCGCCGTCATTGCAACCGACATCGAGGAAGTCCTGCGTTGACTCGGGCACATAAGAAAAATGTGACATGGGTCGAGGCCCAGGAAAGTTACGAGGCTCGGCAGATACCATTGCCCCGCCATCCTGCCAATGCACCTCCCCGAACGCAACTGCACGTCGCCAGGATGCGTTCCGAGCAGGACGACGCGGACACGAGCGGCGGGCTGGCAGCCGTAAAATGGCTGTTGGGGATCAGCGCATCGGGCTGACTGAAGCGAGCCCAACGCTCGACCCAGTGGCGACCTCTGGCGACGTCGTGCGGGAACACGACGGACGCGGAGTTGTCCCTGACGATGGGCAAGAGGCTTCACGCCGCGGCCGTGCCTTAGCGCTTGCGAGCAACGGCTTGAATGTTGAGAGCGCAGGGCACGCCCAAGCGCGTCAGACCATTCAGCGTTTCGGTCGCAACGCCTCGAGCGATATTCTTAAACAGCCGCGTCGCTCTAACAGCCGTCGAAGCAGGCGCCGACAAGTTCCAGGTTTCGACTTGAGCGCCCGAGACTTCGAGCACGTCGAAGCCGCGCTGCTCCAGAATCAACCGTAGAGAGGCGGGCGAGAAGTGATTGATGTGTGAGTAGTTTTGCGCAACGCCTTCGTCGCTCAGGCCGAGCCGCTGCAACGTCGTTTGCTTGACGGCTTGTGCGGCGAAGTGCGGCACCTTGATCACCATCAACCCACCCGGTCTGAGTACGTCGCGCGCCTGCTCGACGATCCCGCCCGGCTGCGGAATATGCTCGAGCACGTCGATGAAGGTGATCACGTCGAAAGGCGCGATGTCGCTCAGGACCACCGTGCCGAAAGCTCCGGTTCGCACGTCGAACCCTTGCTCGCGCGCATAGGCGGCGGCGTGTGGATTGATTTCGACCCCGTGCACCTCGAAGTCGTTGCGCAACCCCGAGATCAGCGTCCCGCTCCAGGCGCCGACGTCGAGCAGCTTGCCGCCGCTCACGTAGCGAAGAATCCGCCGCCTCACGTCCTGAGCAATTGCGACCTTGCCATGGAAGCTGAACTCGTACGCCCAGTCGCGATCTTGTCTGTATTGGTGCTCGAAGAAGTTGGGGTCCTTCGGCAGAGCGTCCACGAATACGAAGTCGCAGGAGTTGCAGCGTTTGAGCCGGATCGGCACTTCGGAGTACTGTCGAAAGTATTCGTCAGGGGGGAAGTTGTGCCGCTCCGTCCGAGCCAACGAGGTCTTCTTGCTGCCGCATAACGGGCACGAATCGATCTGCGTCAGAAGGTGTTCGGGAGGAGTGTACTCGACGTTTTCCTGCTGCTGCATCGTACCGCTTTCAAAAGGGGCCGGAGCATAGGCTGCCCGCTGGACGGGCTGCAAGTCCATCGGCCGCGCCGTCGTTAAGGGTTGAGTCTCGTCGCGCGTTGGGTGTGCCAGCCAGGCGAGGCATTCAGCCCGGTGCAAGATTGATTCGACACGCGTGTTGGATGCTGTTGCGCTCCGGGAGCGGTTGGAACATACGGAGCGCCTCATTTTGAGCGCCTGGGTCATCATCACTTCCGAGTATCCGCCTACGGCGGGCGGCGTTAGCGACTACACGCGGCAGCTCGCCGTTTCTCTGGCAAGTGCGGGAGATCACGTCGAAGTCTGGACCCCTGCCGGCCCGGAGCCAAAGCTCGTCGATCCCGGCGTCTCCGTGAATCTGCTGCCCGATCGCTTCGGCCCGGCCAGTTGGATCGCGCTGAGTCGTGCGCTCCGAGATCCGGATCGGCGCCAGCGACGAGTTACGCTGCTCCTGCAATACGTGCCGCAGGGCTTCGGACTCCGCGTCATGAACCTTCCGTTTCTACTTTGGCTCGCCAGCCGTCGCGAACCACTGTGGGTCATGGTTCACGAGGCCGCTTTCCCGTTCATTCGCGGGCAGCCCCTGAAGCACCACGTGTTGGCGACGGTCACGCGAGTCATGCTCGGGACAATCGCCTCCCGCGCTGATCGCACGTTCGTTTCGGTGCCCGCTTGGGTGCCGTACTTGAGGCGGTACGCCAGGCTCCGCCGCACACCAGAATGGCTGCCCGTACCGAGCAATTTGCCAACGACCAGCAGCGCGGTCAAAAGCGAGCTGCGTGCCCGCCTCGGCATTCCGGCGCACGCCGAGCTGCTCGTTCACTTCGGCAGCTATAGTGGGGTTGTCATTGCGCCATTTCGTGCCGCGGCGGCACGGCTGCTGACCCGGTACCCCGCGCGCTGGCTGCTGCTCGTCGGCCGCAATAGCGATCGCTTCCGGGATGAGCTCGCGCAAGCTCATCCGGAGCTGGCAGGGCGGCTCGTCGGGACGGGAACGCTCCCGCCGCAAGACGTCGCAGACGCGCTGCATTCAGCGGATCTGGCTGTATATGCGTTTCCGGATGGCGTTAGCGGCAGGCGAGGGAGCCTGATGGCTGCGTTGGCGTTGGCTGTACCCGTGCTTGGAACGGAAGGGGCATCCACGGAACCTTTCTGGCG
>FSUE01000099.1_pt1 | contig 12340 bp, 13 predicted proteins | sample 1637031 | NCBI WGS metagenome assembly FSUE01 (sample SAMEA3914819, study PRJEB12502) | metagenome | biome: forest; material: soil | place: Canada | collected 2010-06-26 | depth 0.3 m | reverse complement strand
CTTCAGTTTCGGGCGCATAACTCAGCGGTAGAGTGCGTCCTTCACACGGACGAAGTCGCAGGTTCAATCCCTGCTGCGCCCACCCCGAAACTCGACTCTCCCAGCAGGAGCAGGGTGTCTGACCTCAGGTCGAGGAACCTTCTGGTATCTTCGAGACCCCCGTGCAGGTGCGAGTCGCGCTTCTCTGTTCATGTCTGGGTCTGGTGTCGTGCGCCGCGCACCGTCCAGCCGTGCGCACGGTGTGGCTCCCCGCCTACGCGTTTGGCGCGTTCGGTGGCGGTGAGCTCGACGTGCGCGACCTGTGCACGTCGGGAGCTGCCGACGAGCTTTCGGTCGGTTCGACCTGGGCGACGCTCGGCGTCTCGTTGGCGACGTTGGGGGTCTACACGCCGCGGGAGGCAAGATTGCGATGCCGCGCGCCGCGTTGATCTGCGTCTTGGCCCTACCGCTGCTCGGCTGCGCTACGACCACCCTGCGCTCGGGGGAGCCCCCCGGCAAGACGGCGAGCGGCTTCGACGAGCGCTGGCATCCAGGCTTTCTGTTCGGCACCGTGCGCGGGATCAGCCGCTACGACCTTCAGCAGGCGTGCCCCCACGGCTGGGCCGAAATTCGTGTCGAGCCCGATCCGTTCACGCTACTGGCCGGCGTGGTCACGCTGTTCATCTATTCGCCGTCGCGAGTCACGGTGGTTTGCGCCAAGCAGGCGGGCGATGACGAGCTGGCTTTCTGATAGCCTGCCGGGCGTGACGGCCCGGGCGGTGTTTTTGCTCTTGCTGACGACCGCGCGCGCGCACGGGGCCGAGCCGCCGCCCCCGCCGGCGCCGGCAATGGCCAGCCGCGAGCTGCCGGAGTCGGTCGCGTTGCCGACGACGCGCGTGCGCGAGCCCTTGCCCGAGGTCGGGGCTGTCAAAGTCCGAATCGACGGCGAGTACGAGGCCCGCCAAAGTTTTCTCACCCCGCTGCCGCTGACGCCCGTCGACGGCAGCCCGGCGTCGCTCGGCCAGACGTCGCGGCTCTTTCATTGGTTGCGCCTGCGCGGCCTCGCGCTGTTCGGCGCGAATTGGGAGCTGCGCGGCGAAACCGACGTGCCGCGCGGGATGATCTACGGCAAGGAGCCCGAAGCCGTCCCCGACAACGGCAGCGACTTCGACCGCCAGCAGCCGGTGCAGATCCACGCGCGCATGCTGCGGCTCAGGCTGCACGCGCGCGTCGGCGAAGTCTCGCTCGGTCACACCACCACGCAGGTTGGGATGGGCCTAGTCGATGGCGACGGCGACCAGCCGCGCTGGTTCGGCACGCCCGACAAGCCCGCCACCTACGAGCGGCTGCAGCTGCTCAGCGGCTCGCCCGACTCCGTTTTGCGCGTCGGCGCCTCCGGCGACGTGCTGTTCGACGATGGGCGGCTGTCCCTGAACCGAGATGACCGGCTGTTGCGCGTCGGCCTGAACGCGCGCTACGCACCCAGCCGCCGGACGCACGTCGAGCTATTAGGCCGCTACGAGGCGCTCGAAAAGCGCGACACGCGCGGCGGTGCTCAGCTGCTGCTGCTCGACCTATCCGGCGGCTTTCGCAGCCCGCTCGCCGGACGCAGCGGCGAGCTATTCGGCGAGTACGAAGCCGCCTACCGGGTCGGCGGCGTCAGTGAGCCAACCGCGTTTGGTGCCGCAACCGAACAGCAAGCGCTGGCACAAGTGGCGTTGGCCGCGCGCGCTGGGATCGCGCTCGAACGCGTCGAAAGCTATCGGCGCTTTGCTCACCTGGTGGTGTCGCTGGAATGGGGCACGGCGTCGGGCGATGCCGACCCGACCGACGACGAGCTGCACCGCTTCGTGATGAATCCCAATCACGGCGTCGGCTTGCTGCTGTTCAGCGAGATTTTGCGGTTCAAGACCGCGCGCGCCCAAGCCTTGCTGCAGGGCGCGAATCGCAGCGCCGGCAATGCGCGCGTCGAGGGGCTGGCTACCCGCGGCGGCATCGCCGGCGCGACCTACCTGAACCCGGTGCTGCTGCTGCGACCGATGCCGGATCTTGCGCTGAAGGTCGGCGGCGTCGTGGCCTCGGCCACCACCAGCGTCATCGATCCAGGAGCCTTGGCCGCTCGGAGCACGCGCAATAACTTCGACGGCGGCTCGCCGTTCGGGCGCAGCCTCGGCAGCGAGCTCGACGTCGGCGCCGAGCTGACCGTGCCGCTCGATGCGCCGATGCTGCTACGCTTGTCGGTCGAGGGAGGCGTGGCCTTTCCGGGCTCCGCCTTCGCCGACGCCGACGGCCGTGGCCTGGGCCGGCAGGCGCTAACCACGGCCGGGCTTGGGCTGACGTTTTGACGAGCTGTTCATGAAATACCGAGTCGAACGCGCGGGCAAAGTGCTGGATATCGACGTCGAGGTCACAGCGCAGGGCTACCTGGTGCGCGGCCCCGACGGTCAGGCTCGACTGGTGCAGCTGTCGGCGCGAGTGGACGGCAGCCAGCGCGCGATAACCCCGTGGGGTGAGCTCGAGGTCGTGAGCGCACACCGCGGCGCCGAGCTGTGGGCCGATGTCGCAGGTCGAAGGCTGAGCGCGCGCGTCGAGCGGGCGCGGCCCAGCGGTGCGACCTCGGTCAACGGTGGCGGCGCGGGTGCGCTGGTCGCGCCGATGGCTGGCAAGCTGCTGCGCGTCGACGCGCGCGTCGGCGACGTGGTCAAGGCCGGGCAGACCTTGGCGGTGATCGAAGCCATGAAAATGGAAAACGAGCTCGTCGCGCCGCTGGACGGCGTGGTCGTCGAGGTAGCCGTGACGGCACCGACCACCATCGACAAGGGCGCGCTGATCGCGCGGCTGGAGCCGCAATGAAGCGCCTCGCGCTGTGCCACACGCCGACGCCGATCTGGCACAATCGTGCGCTCGACGCCTTGCTCGGCCTCGAGCTGTGGGTGAAGCGCGACGACATGACCGCGAGCGCCGCCGGCGGCAACAAGCTCCGCAAGCTCGAGTACCTACTGGCCGACGCGCTGGCCAATGGTGCAACGACGGTCATCACGTGCGGCGGGCTGCAGTCGAACCACGCGCGCGCCACGGCGCTTTTGGCGCGCGAGTTGGGCCTAACTCCGGTGCTGTTCCTGCGCACCAACGACCCGGCGACGCCGCCCGACCCGGTCGGTAACCTGCTGCTCGATCGGCTGGTGGGCGCCGACGTGCGGCTGATCACGCCAGCCCAATACCGCGAGCGCGATCGACTGATGGCAGAAGCCGCAGCGGAGCTGCAGGCGCGCGGGCAGCTGGCCTACGTAATCCCGGAGGGCGGCTCGAACGGCGTCGGCAGCTTCGGCTACATCGAAGCCGTCGAGGAAATCTCCGACCAGCAGACGGCGGGCGCGCTCCCGGCTGATTTGGACGTGATTGCCTTCGCCTGCGGTTCGGGCGGCACAGCTGCCGGCATCGCGCTCGGCTTGGCACGTTTTCCCAAAGTCGCAGCGCGCGCCGCGGCGTTCGCAGTGTGTGACGATCGCGCCTACTTCGAGCTGACGGTCGCGCGCATCGCGGCCGAAGCCCAGGCCCTGGACGCGACGCTCAGCGCTTCCGACGCACTCGGCGTGCTCGACATCTACGATGCGTTCAAAGGCCCCGCGTACGGCGTGCCCAGCGCGCAGCAGCTCGACTTCATCGTCAAGGTGGCGCGCAGCTCCGGCCTCGTGCTCGATCCGACTTACACCGGCAAGGCGCTGTTCGGCCTGTCTCAGCTGTCGCCGCGGCCGCGGCGCGCGTTATTCGTGCATACCGGTGGCCTGCCGGGCCTGTTGGCGGAGAGCCAACTCATGGCTGCGGCATGCGGTTGAGCCCTCATGACACTTCAGCCGCTGAACACGCCCGCCGATCCTGGCTTCGCGGGCGGGCCCCTGAAAGCGCTGGCTAAGAATCACGGCATTGGCACGGGACGGCGCTGGCTCTTGAGCTCGGCCAGTGCGTCGCGCATCGGCTGAAGCCGCGATTTTTGCGCGGAAAGATCGGATTTCTCGGCGGCGTCGGCGGCCAGGTCGTACAGGCCGAGCACGCGGCCCTCGCTGACGGTGAGCTTCAAGTCGCCGTCGATCAGCGCTTGGCGCTCGGCGTTGTAAGGACCGCGCGCCATGTCGATGAAGATCGGCCGCGCGAGATCGGCCGCGCCCGGCTGCTGCAACAAGTCCGGCAACAGTGATTGCCCACTCAGAAAATCGGTTGCGCCACGCGCCGCGAACCGCACCTTGAACAAGTCGAGCAAGGTCGGCACGACGTCGATCGCGCTGCGGCGCACCGTCACGCGCCGCGCCCTGACGCCGGGCACCTTGACGATCAACGGCACGCGAACCAGCTCCTCCCACAGCTCGAAGCCGTGTCGAATCATGCCGTGCTCGCTGAACGCCTCGCCGTGGTCGCTGGTCACCACCACCGCCGTACGCCCCGCGAACGGCGACTTTTCGAGCGCGGCCAGCACGCGGCCCAAGTGCTCGTCGACGAACGCCACCTCGCCGTCGTAGCGATCGCGCGGCTTCGGTCCGAAATCGTGCGCCGGGTGCGCGGCGTATTCGGCGTGCGGATCGACGAAATGCATCCACATGAAAAAGCGCTTGGTCGCCAGCTCTGGCGCGGCCAACAGCTTGATCGCGGCGTCGCTCTGCTCGTCGCTATTCGACGATTGGTCACCCTCGATCGACGCTAGCTTGGGCGCAGCGCTCGAGTCGATGACGTCGAAGCCGCGCTCGAACCCGGCATCTTTGTAGAAGTACCAGTAGCCCTGGACGCTGAGCGTGTGCACGCCGGCCGCCTGCAGCCGTTCCTGTACGAACGTCTCCTGTTTGGAGTACTTGTTGAAATGCGAGAATCCGCCGTCGACCTCGCTCGAATACTTGCCAATCATCAACGGCCCCATGCTCTTGCCCGTGTACGAGGCCAGCGAGTAGGCGCGCTCGAAAACGACGCTCTGCTGGGCTAGGGCGTCGAGGTTGGGGGATACGTTGCGCGGATTGCCCAGGTAGCCGAGGTCGGCGCGCAGCGTGTCGATCGTGACGAACAGCACGTTCAGATCGTTCGGCAGGCTGGCGAGCGCGCTAACGCTGGCGGTCGACGCCGCGCGGGCTGCGGGCGGCTTGGCGTCGCCCCCCTGGCAGTCTTCGTCCTTGCCGTTGCCCGGAATATCCAGCGCGCGCGGGCTCACGCTCGGGTCGTGGTCGTCGCAATCGCCACCCGCGAAAGCCGCGCTCACGCCGTCGTGATCGCGATCACTCAGCTTGCGCAACAACGCGAGCGCGGTGCGTCCGAGTGGCGCTTGCCGCTCGATCGCCAGCGCCGACGCTTCGCCCAAGGTGGTGCCGCGCGCCGCCGCGCAGGTCAGCAGCAGCGGCGCCAAGATCGCCACGATCGCCACGCCCCAACCGACCGGGCGGCGCGGGCTCGGCCAAAGCAGTCCGCCTGCGGCCAGCAGCAGCAACAGGCCTGGCGCGCGCAGATCGAGCTCCGGGCGGCGCAGCACGCCCAGGATCCGAAATGTGCTGCCGCCGCCGGTCTCGCCACACGCGACCAACAGCGCCAACCCCAACGCGAAGAGCACCACGCCGCGCGCGAGCGCGAACCGAGGGCCAACCTGCGCGTCCACGTCGGCGCGCGCCCGCTCCGCACCGACCACGCGCACGACGGCAATCAGCGCCAGCACCACCGGTAAGACCCCGAGCGGCACGAGCCCAAACGCCGCCACGCCGCGCACGTCAGCAGCCAGCAGACGCGCCGCAATCCCGGAGACCACCACCAACCCGAGCAGCGTGGCGAACGCGACCAACGCTGGCGTCACGACCCAAGCCGCGCGCGCACTGCCGCGTTGCTGTTCGAGCCAACTCCAGAAGCGCGACGGGGACCAAGCCTGCGCTCGCAAAAATACCAGGCGAAAGATCCACATCGCCAAGCCCACTGGCAGTGCCAGGGGCGCCGCCAAGCCCAAGCAAGCCGCCAACAGCCCACTGGCACCCGAGGCGCTCGTGGCCGCGCGCGCATCGAGGCAACCGGCGCCGAGCGCACCAACTGCCGCGCCAGCGAGCGCGCCGCACAGACCAGCAAGCGCACCGGCCAGGGCCGAGCCAGACAGCGGCGTCGTCGTTCGATTCACGCGGCGGAGCCTAACCCGAACGCTTGCCCTTCGCGCGCGCTAGCGGGTGGGCTTTGTCGTAAACCGTCAGCAGCTGGTCGAGCGAGACGTGCGTGTAGCGCTGGGTCGTCGACAGGCTGGAGTGGCCGAGCAGCTCCTGGATCACGCGCAGATCGGCGCCGCCCTCGAGCAAATGCGTGGCGCACGAGTGGCGCAGCGCGTGCGGGTGCAGATCCGGACGGCCCGCCCCGAGCGCGCCGTAGCGCTGCACCAAAGTCTGAATCCGGCGCACTCCCAAGCGCTGGCCGCGCCGCGTCAGCAGCAGCGCTTTGTCGTGGACGAAGCCGGTCTTCGGGTGACAGAGCTCGGGGCGCCGCGGCACATACGCTTCCAACGCCAAAAGCGCCTTGCCGCTGATCGGCACGATGCGCTCCTTGCGACCTTTGCCCAGGACGCGCACCTCGCAGGCGCGCAGGTTGACGGCCTCCAGGTCCAGCGCCCAAAGCTCGCTGACGCGCAGGCCGGAACCGTAGAGCAGCTCCAGGAAGGCGCGGTCGCGCAGCTTTTCCACGTCGCTGCCGAGCGGACCGGTATCGGGCGCCTCGACGACCTCGGCCGCCGCCTCGGGCCGCAACACTAGCGGCAGGCCGCGTGTCAGCTTGGGGCTCTGCAACAGCGCGGCTGGGTTTTCGCGCACCTCGCCGGTGCGGCCCAAAAACACGTACAGCGCGCGGACGCTGGAGAGCTTGCGCGCGATGCTGGCCGGGGCGAGCGCTTCGCCGACCGTGCCCAGCCAGCTGCGCAGGCTGAGGCGCGTGACGTCACCAAGCAGCGGTGCCCGCTCCAGGCGCTGCTCCAAAAAATCCGCCAGGCTGGTCAGGTCGCGGCGGTAGGCGAGCACCGTGTTCAGCGAGCTGCGCCGCTCCAGCTCCAGGTACTCGGCGAAGCGCGCCACCACCTGAGCCAGCTCGGGCCCCGAGCTTCCGCGCGCCGCTGTACCTTTCACCCCGCGAGCTTAGCCATGAAAGGCCGCCACGGCCCATAAAGCCGCCCCGAAGGCGAACGTGATCAGCCCCCAGCGGCCACGCAACCACTCGATGCGCCCGTTCGGCCCCAGCGCTCGCGCCGCGAACCAGCCGAGACCTAGTGCGGCCACCAGCAGCCCGCCGGCCAGCAGCGCCCCCCAGGGTGCCCGCTCCGCGCTCTGATTTTGGGCGAGCTTGAACAAGCGTTGGGCGGCTTCGGTCCGGTCGGCTTCGGCGGCGGTCTTGCTGGCCGATAGCCGCGCCAGGTTGCGGTTGGCTTCTTCGAGGCGCTCCGGAAATGGGTGCCACAGCGAAGCGCTCTCGAGCACCGCAGCCCGCTCGGCTTGCCACGCCAACATCGCGATCTCGGGCCGCCCCGTGGCCTCGGCGCCGCGCGCCACGGCCAGCAACCGCTGGTAGCCGCGCTCGACGTGCGGCGCCCCGGGCGCATACGCCGAAGCCGCGCGCCGCGCATGCTGGAGCGCGCCGTGCAGGTCGTTGGCGTCGAACGCGGCGTCGCTGGCGGCAATTTCGCGTTCACCGTCGAGCACCGCGCGCAACGTGGCGACAGCGGCGAACAGCACGACCACCGTCGCCGCCCATGCCAGCGCGCGCAGCAAGCCGCCAGGTTGCGAGGCCTGGCTCATATGAAGTCGCGGCGCCGGAAGATCAGGCTCGCCAGCCCGAGCAGCACCAACGTCCACGCCAGCGCGTGCAGCGCTGCGCCGCCAACATACGGCCAGAGCGCGACGTCCGGCGATTCACCGGTCAAGAGCGGACGCGCCGGCACGTACAGCATCAAGTTGGGCACGACTTTGCTCAGGCCTACCCCGCAATCATGGATGAACGAGCCGAACATTTTCACCGGCAGCCGCGCCAGACTGTCGGCTGAGCGCCCGACGAGGAACAGCCCGAACGTGAACACCGCCGTCAAGAACGGCGACGAGAACGACGAGAACAGCGTGGCGATGCCGGCCACGATCCCGACCTCGCACAGCGTCAAAACACCCAGGCCCAGCATCACGCGGCGATCGTCCGGCGCGCCGGCAGCCAGCACCGCGCCCGTCACGCCCAGAAAGGCGGCCCACGCGATCGGTAAGTAGGTGATGCTTCGGCGCAGCGCGTACCCCACCCCGCTCAGCGCGGCGGCGCTGCCGAGCGCAAGCGCCAGCACGAGCCCGAGGCCGCGGCCGGCGATCACGGAGATGGCCAGCAGCACCACGCCGCTGTTGGCGACCACGAACACCCCGAGCACGAGCAACGTGCCGAGATATTTACCGGCCAGGTATTCGGTGCGGCTGACCGGGCGCGCCAAAATCGGAAACAGCGTCTTGAGCTCCAGCTCCCGGTAAAGCGAAGTCGCGCCGAGCACGACAGCCACGACGATGGCGTACAGCGAGATCGCCGCCGCACCGAGGTCGCTGACGACGCGCAATTGGTTTCTAGCGGTGTAGGCGCCAACCACCAGCGAGTAACCGGTCGTGGCCAACGCCAGCGCGAACAGACCGTGCAGGATGCGAGCGCGAACCGCTTCTCGATAGGTGTTCAGCGCAATGACCAGGACACGCGTCGGCATCAACGGCCCCTTTCTACCGCAAGTGCCGAGAGGCTGGCTAGGTGACGCGGCCTAGCGCGAAGGCGAACCGGCCAGCGCCAGCGCGCGCGGCTGGACGAAGTCTCGGATCTGGCGTGGAGCTCGCAGCATCATGCCGGCAATCCGGTCCTCGAACAGACGCGTCAAACCGTCTCCCAAATCGAGCGCGGCCCCGACCGTGATCAGACAGCGGCCGCCCGGCATGGCGTTGACGCGGAAAAAGCCCCAGACGTCGCTGATGTCGTGAGGTTGGGCACCGTCGAGCCAGAAACGGATCGTCTCGGCGTCGGCGCGTTCGAGCACGACCGTGTAGCGGGCGTCGACCAGCGCGCTGCCTTGCACCAACTCGACCCGCGACACGCCGTCGGTCGAGTCGAGTAGCCGCGCGCTCTTGGTGCGGGGCAGCGCATCGGGCCAGTTTGCCACGTCGGACAGCGCCGCCAGCACCAACTCTGGGCGCGCCTCGACCAGCTGATAGGAGACGCCGCCCACATAATGCCCGCCGGCATGCTCGAAGCGCAACGCGCGCGACACCATGTTGCCAGCGCTCAACGCCTCGCGTTCACCCAGCGTAAACGACGGACGCGCTTCACGGTGCACCGCGGCTGCGCGCTCGGCGTGGCGAGGCTCTGCCACGGCGGTAGCTGCGAGCGTGAGCGCCAGCAAGCATCCCCAAAGCGAACCCGCGGCAGCGTGGCGCATGGCCGGGAAGCCTAACGCCGATCAGCCAAGCGGGCCAGAGCTCGGTTGCTCCGCCCCGAGAGGCCTACACGTGTGCGGGGCGTTACGGTCAGGGCGAGTCAGAGCGGCGCCGTGAAAACTTCCAGGTTCCACGCCCCGGACGCGCCGTCGTAACCATCGATTTGAACGAAATAGTCGCCTGCTTGCAAATCTAGATCCAAGTAGCTGCGTGTCGGTCGGTAGCCAGGTGCGCAAGCTTGTGGCAACTCGGCGCCCGGGCAGAATTCTCCTTCGCGCACGGAAAGCATCGTTTCGTACGAGCTGCCACCCATGTCGAGAACGACGCGCCGCGCTCGAGTCAGCGAAAGCTCGAGGATTTGGTCCGGGGCTCCGCCCTCGCTCTGACCGCCCACGTCACAGCCGCCAGAAAAGTCTGCAAACGCGTTGCTGGTATTGCCGCTGAAGCGACCGCCGGTCTCGGGGATCTTGACGACGTCTTTGCAGTCATCTGCAAACGGCACGACCACCGGTGCCACCGCTGGCCGCTCGAACCAGCTGAGCCCGACCGGGTTGCCGCGCGCCGACTCGATGATCGCGCGGTAGACGCCAGCGGGAATGCCATGACGAACCGCGCGCAACGTCCCCTGCCCGCTGGTGCACGCGCTGTTGTTGTCGCAGCTGCCGTTCGCGAAGCTGATCGCGCCCTCGTCGCCGTCGGAGAATCGGCCGATCAGCGCCACGTCACGCTTACCGGGCAGCTCGAACTCGAACGTCGCGTCGGGCGCCCCCACCAAGCAGCGCGGGTACACCGCGTCCTCGTGCGTCGACAAGTCGACTAGCTGCTCCACGCCGCTAACCAATGGTTGTGCATCGTCACAGCCCTCGCCGGGCGGCGCTTCCGACACCGGCGCGGTCTCGAGCCGTACGCTCACGTCGTCCGGACCCGTGGCGGCAACCAACGCGTAATAGGTGCCCGGCTCGAGGTTGCGCACGAACAAGCGCCCCGGCTGGCTGCGACGACAGGACAGCTCGGTCCTGCAGTTGCTGCCAAGCAAGGCAACAACCGGGGTGCCCAGGTCGTTTTGGGCCTCGGCGATCAACGTCACGTCGCTCGGAGCGTCGAGCGTGAAGGTGGCGAAGGCGTCGCCGGTCAGCGGCGCGCAGCCCGAAACACCGTCCGGCGCATAGCCGGGCAGCCGCAACAGCGGCGACTGGACCGACGGCACGAGCGGCACGGCGTCCTCGCAAAGGTCGCCCGGCTGCGGCTCGGCGGCGCGCCATTCGACGTGAACCTGTGCGGTGCCTTCTGCGTTGGTTGCCAAGTAGATCGGGCGCGGGCCGGTACTGGCCGTGACACCGCGTTCGAGCAGGCGGGCCACGCTACCGCCGGCCGGCGCCGGGGCCGCGAACGACGGCTCGCAGCGCGCGGTCTGACCGCAGCTGTCGGCGGCGCCGAGCGTGACGTCGCCGGTGTCGAGCTTGGCAGTGACGTCGAGGTCGAAGGGCCCGCCCTCGGGCACGGTGATCTGCAGCACCGCGTCACGAAAGCCGTCCTTTTCGGTGGCGCACGGCGTCGGGTAGTCGAGCTTGGTCGCCGTCAAGTCGAGATCGTAATAACCCTGCTCGGTTATCGCGAGCGCGGTTTTGCAGGTATCATGCTCGGGCACGCTGCAACCGGCCTCGTCGACCGCGCCGTCGCAGTTGTCGTCGCGACCGTTGCCGCAGATCTCGGTGGCCTGGCTGCTGACACTCGGATCGGCGTCGTTGCAATCTTGCCCTCCGCAATTGCGGGTTGGATCACCGTCGCCATCCGCGTCGCGCGGGTCGTGGCGACACGAATGCGTTTCTTCGACACAGACGTCGATCGTGCAGGTGCTGTTGTCGCTGCACGCGACCGGCTCGCCTTGCACGCAGCCAGCGCGTTGGTCGCAGCGCTGCGCGCCATCGCAGTACACCGGATCGTCACACTGGCCGTCGTCGGGGGTAAAGCGGCAGCGCCCGAGGTCGAGGTCACAGCGGTCCTGGGTGCAGTCGACCCGGTCGTCGCATTGGCCATCGTCCTCACAAGGGCCGCCCAGGGTCGGATCGACCTCGACGCCCGCGTCGATATCGAGCTTGAAGCCCGCGTTGCCTTGCATGCCGGCCTCGCCACCCGCCCCGCCGGCTCCTGGTCCGAATGGGCTTTTCACGCTATCCGAGCCACAAGCAAGGGGCGCGCCGCCCAGGACGACGCCCAGAGCGAGGCCAGGAGCGAGGCCAGGAAAGAGTCTTAGCGGAAAGAGGCCGCGGCGGTGCAACGGGAACGGGAACGGGAACAGAGCGGTGTTGTAGCGCGTGTTGCGCGCCGCTGTAGTCATGCGTGACAAGTTTTGGCATGATCAAAGAATCGTGTCCCAAGAACGTTTGACCCGACACGAAATCTCGTGGCTCTTGGCACAGGAGGCGCGCGGGGCGGCGCGGGCGTTGCGCGAGGGCGTGACGCAGATGCGCCAGACGCCAGGGACCGAGACGGTGATCGTCAACGCCCCGAGCGAGGCGCCGGCCGTCGAGACGACCCTCGACGCGCTGGACGACGCGATCAGTATGCTCAGCGACCTCAACACCGGGACGCGCGGTGCCAAGAAGGCGCGACGCGGCCGGATCGACCTGGCGGCGCTGCTGATGGACCTGTCGCCCAACACCCGGCTGGCGATCGAGCCAGGCGCCGGCACCGAGGTGATGGGCGACGAGCAGGACCTGCGACGCATGTTGAACATGCTCGTCACCCAGGCCGGCTCGACCCAGGGCGGCTCGGCCGAGGTGAAAATTCGTCGCCAAGCCGAATGGGTCAAAGTCAGCGTCGAGCTCGGTCCAGACGCCGGCGCTCAAGAGCTGGAGCGACGCTGGCTGAGCCGCCCTGGGTCGAGCCGGCCTGGGTGACGAGCATGTTCAACATGCGTCGCAGGTCCT
>FSUE01000946.1_pt1 | contig 12352 bp, 10 predicted proteins | sample 1637031 | NCBI WGS metagenome assembly FSUE01 (sample SAMEA3914819, study PRJEB12502) | metagenome | biome: forest; material: soil | place: Canada | collected 2010-06-26 | depth 0.3 m | reverse complement strand
CGCGATGCGCGGCAGCGACCATAGCTGCCATGACTTGCCGGTCGCGCTGATCGGCGGCGGCACGACCGTGAAGGTGATTCCGATGAACCTGCCCGGCTTGCCGTAGCGGCGGCCAGCCACAAAACGCGAACGGCGCGCCTCCGAAGAGACACGCCGCTCGTCGCAGCATCGACGTCGCTGACTACGCTACGATTTCGCTGACGAGCTTGATCGGCGCGCCGGTCAGGTTTTGACCGAAGTCCTTCACGTCGCCCATGTCGAACACCTTGTTCATCATGGTGAAGTGCAGATCGCGCAGCGGACGGTTGCCGAGATCGACGTGCTGGTCTTGGCGCAGACCAAGCGCGCCGCCGCCGATCAGCGCGACCGGCAAGTCATGGCAGCTATGGTCGCTGCCGCGCATCGCGCCGGCGAAGAAGATCACGGTGTTGTCGAGGATTGACGTGCCGTCCGCTTCCTTGATCGCGTCGAGCTTGGTCGCAAGCTCGGCCACTTTGCTGGCGTTCCAACGCGAGATGCTGGAGAAGGCGTTGAGCGAGCCGTGCTGACCACCACCGTGGTACTCGGGGCAGGTGCCGCTGCCTTCGACCGACATGCCGGCGCCCGTGAAGTTGCGCTGCGTGACGTGATCGTAGGTGAACTCCGAGCGTTCGTCCTCGAGCATGTGGGTGATGATGCGGGTCGCGTCGCACTGCAGCGCCATGACAATCAGGTTGTTCATGGCGTCGGCGTGGTCCGCCTTCTTGTAGTCGGCGGTGTTCTGCTTGATGCCGTCCGGGGTGACCTTCTTCATCGTCGGCGCCGCGATCGCGGAGCAGGCGACGCCGCCCATGCCGACCGACACGCCGGTCACGCTCTTCTCGGTGTCGCGGACCGACTGCAGGAACTCCTCCAAGCGGATCTGATCGGCTTTGCCGAGCTTGCCCTTGGTACGCGTTGCGTTCTCGAGCACCGCGTCGATGATGCTCTTGTTGCGCGCAGCGCGCTTCATCGACTCGGCGTCGGGGACGGCCGGGCCGCCACCGCCGGAGACCGGCTTGATCACGCCGACCAGCTTGTTGAACACTTCCAGCGGGTCGACCAGCTTGTACATCGGCGTGGTCGGGGCGCTCCACGAGATGCTGCGGCTGTTCGAGCACGGTTGCCCGTCGCACACGCTGTACACCGTGGATAGGCCGATTTGCAGCGAGGCCAGCGCGGTCTTGTCCTTGAACGCCGCGTGCGTCGCCATCACCTGATCGAGCGAGATGGCGTTGGCTTCGCCCACCTTGAGCTGGTTGCGAATCACGCCCGGATCGACGCAGGTCAAGAACGCGCCCGGTTGACGGCCGTGGCTCGGCTCCACGCTCGACGAACCGCTGGCGTTGAACGCCGAGCCGTTCTCGAACTTGCTGAGCACGTTCATCTTGGCTTTGAGGGCCGGGCCGAAGACGTCCAAGATTGGCGAGAGCGCCCAAGCCGCTCCGACGCCCACGCCGGTCGGTGTCCAAACGTCCTTGTCGTTGTGGATGGCGCCGTTGGGCAAGAAGATCGGCATGTAGCGCTTGGGCGCAGTACCGGCAGCCTGCGCCGACTTGGTCGGCAGCAGCGATTCGAGCCAGGGCAGGGTCAGAGCGACGCCGGCACCACGCAGCACGAGCCTACGAGAAACGAAACGGTTCATCTGGGAGTTCCTCATGTGCCTTCCCCCCGACGGAAGCGGAAGGTTTCGGTCGAAACGAGCCCCTGAACGAGATTGCTGACCGTGGCCTTGGTGGGGTCGGCGAGCCACGCCTTGTTCACGACGTCCAGGTAGGGCGTATCGGTGTCGGTCAACAAGCGGCCCAGGCTGTACGTCAGCATCTTTTGCGAGATGCAGGTCGCGAACTTCGGGTTCTTGGTCACCGCGTCGGCGACGCCAATCACGCCATCCTTGGTCTCGATGCCCGCGAACTTGAGGCCATTCGGATAATCAGCTGGCGGATAACCGACGGCCGCGATCGCCGACGGGGTCAGCTCGGTTGCCGGGTTGATGGTCGAGCCGCCGCTGTACGTCGTGCGGAACTTGCCGACGCCGTCGTATTGCTCCAGCGACAGACCGAACGGATCGAACAGGCTGTGGCAAGCTGCGCAAGCCGGGTTGGCGCGGTGCGCCTCGAGCACGTCACGCACGTTGCCGCTCGTGGTGTCGCCCTTGGCTTCGAGCTTCGGGATGTCTGGCGGCGGATCGGGCGGAACCGTGCACATCAGGTTCATCAGCAACCACTTGCCGCGAGACGTCGGCGACGAGCGCCGATCCGGCGACGACATCGCCAAGAAGCCCATCAAGCCAGCGAAGCCACGCCGGCCATCGGCGACGTTTTCAACGCGCACCATGCCGCTGCCAGCCGGCGGCATCATGCCGTACGCCTTCGCCAAGTCGGCGTTGACGTAGTTGATGTCGGCGGTCATGAACTCCGTCCACGGTCGCGACGAGCGCAGGAACTCGTTGAAGTAAAGGTACATTTCCTGGGCGGCCGCGTCGGCCAACGTCGGATTCCAATTCGGATACACCTCGGGAGCCGTCGGGTGCGGCACCACGCGGCGAGCGCCGAGCCATTGGCCGGCGAAGTTCAACACCAGCCGGTTGGACTTGACGTCCTTCAGCATGTAGTCGACCGCACCTGCCAGCACGTCGTCTTTGGTCAGCGTGTTGTTCGCGGCGGCAGCCAGCAATTGATCGTCCGGCGCGCTGCTCCACAAGAAGTACGACAGCCGCGTGGCCAACTCGTAAGCCGTGAGCGGGTGCTTGTCCGTCGACGCCGGGTTGGCGTCGAATTCGATGCGGTACAGGAACTCGGCGCTCGAGAGCAGCGACTGCACCATCAGCTTGACCGAGGCGTTGTGGTCGTCGCCCTGAGCCTTGGCGACCGCGTACACCTTGGCGTAGGTCGTGAGCTCGTCGGCGGTCAGCGGACGGCGGAAGATACGCGTGCCGGTCGTGGTCAAGATGCTCTTGACGCAAGCGTCGTCGGTCGTGGCACAGATGACGATCTTGCCGCGCATCGTCGGGTCGGCGAAGACGTCCTTCAGCAGCAGCTCGGCCGCGTCGAAGTAGCGCCTGAACTGGGTGGCATCGACGCCCAGCACCGAGGCCATATTGTCGAAGCCGCCCAGCTCACCGCCGCGCCAGCCGCCGTCGGCCGGGGCCAGCTTGGTGCCCAAGACGTCCTGAACGGTCGAGTTGTACTCGGACGTGTTCAGGCGATGGACGCCGACGACGCCCGGGTCAACCGGTTGAGTCGTGGCCACCTTCGAGTCGATCGGAGTGCTGCCGCTTCCACCGGTACCGGTAGAACCCGACGACCCGACTGGGCCCATTCCGTCTTGCTTGTTGTCCATCACCCCGGTGCAGGCCAGCGAGCTCAGGGTGAGCGCGAGCACTCCGATGGGTGACAGAAGAGACTTAGTGCGGCGAGGCATCCTCCACATAGGGAGGTAATGTCCGGCACTCTTCTATTCTATCTGTCGCAGTAGTCAGATTTCCGGAAGCGATCCTGTGTCATTTTGAGTCACCGGAGAGTGTGTGTAACTATCGGTAAATAATTGAGTATTCGGTGAGCTGTAAGAAAGGTGTGTCAGGCGTGAAAGGGCCTTGCACAGCTGCCGACATCGGGCCCATTGTAGGCACCTGACTGGGGCGCCTGGGAGCGACCTGTCAGGGCGTCCCGCGCGCATGTTTGGATGCCCCGCGCACCCCCTTTGGACCCAGCCCGGCCGGTCGTTTTAGACGATCGGCCCCTGACACAAGCTCGCCAGACCAAAGACGTTGGAGTCGATGCCCGCCGCGCGCTGCACGGACACGAGCAGGTCGTTGTTGCTCCGGCCATTGGCGTTGACTACCCGGCCGGTTTGGAAGGCTCCGGCGCCCTGGCCGGCTAGCACGAACGGGATGTCCTTCAGGTAGTGGCCGCTCGAGCTGTCGCTCCAGCACTCCATGCCCAGCACCAGCGAGCTGTTGAACAGGGCGCTGTGGCCGTCGCCGTCGTCGATGCTGCCGAGCGCTTTGAGCAGGCTGGCGAACTTTTCCGAGTAGTAGCGGCCCATGATGTTGAGGCCCTCGACGTCGTTGCTGTGCTCGAGCGTGTGGTGCGCCTGGTTGACGCCCTGGCTGGGCCAGCGCTCGCCGCTCGACGCGCCCGAGAGCGTGAAGGCGACGACGCGCGTCAAGTCCCAGGCGAAGGCGAGCTTGGTAAGCTCGATCATTTGGTCGTGGACTGGCGAAAGATCGTCGAGGTTGTTTTTGTTCTGGCCGTTGCCGGTGGGGCGCGCGCCGGCGGGGCAAGCCATGCTGGCGAAGGGAGTGCCGGCCGAACCGGGCTGAGCGGCGGCTAGCTCGGCGGCGTTGGCTTTCTCGACTTCGCGCCAACCGTCGAGCAAGCCGTCCAACTTGTGGGCGTGCTCGGAGTCCATGCCGAGCGCGGTTTTGGCGGCGGCGATGTCGGCGATGCGGAAGTCGAGCAGGCTCTGCTTGCGCGCCAGCGCCGACACGACGGCGCTGTTGTCCGCGCTCGGCTGGTTGGAGTCTTTGGCGCACAGCAGGTTCACGCGCTGCATCAGCTGGTCGTAGACTTGCCCGGCGTTTTGCACCGGTTCGATGGCGTTGCCGTACTGCGCGTCGCCTGCCTGGCGCCTGCGGTACGAGATATAGCGCTGGCCGAGGCCCACGTTGTCGGCGTCGGAGTGGGCGCCGCCGCCGACATGCAAGCTCGCGAACGGCAGCGCCGCGAGCTCCGGACGAGCCTGATACGCATTGGCGATCGCGATGTCGATCGATTCGTGATCGGTGTAGGCGTAGTACGAGTCGTTCTTGGAGTAGTGGTAGTCGTTGCCGGTGACGCAGCCGATCAGACCGGCGCCGTGCTCCTCTTGATAGCCGTCGCTTTTGGGCGAGCCGCCGTGAATGCGCATGCCCTGGAAGACGATCAGATCTTGCGCATGGGCTGCAAGCGGCGCGAGCGGCGTCGTGCCGAGCGCGTCGATGCTGGCCGGTCTGACCGAAGGCGAATGGTACGAGCCACCGATGAAGAACATCACGAAGCGCGGCGCGCCCTTGAAGGCTCCGCCGGGCGCGTAGCCCATCGCGCGGGCGACCGGCATCAACACGAACGCCAACGGGCCAAAGCTCTTAATCAAATCGCGACGGGTCAGGCCCTTGCGAAATTTCATGGTGCCTCCGAGCGACTGTTGAATGCCGGGGCCGCCGCCAGGTGGCGCAGCATGCCGACGATGTCTTGCGCGCCGTTCTGCGCGAATTCGAAGAACAATTGACGGAGCAACGGGTCGTCGGCGGCGGTTTCGTCGCGGCCCGAATAGAAGCGGAACAGCTGGCGCGTGAAGCATTGCTGAAAGCGCAGCGAGCGCGTGAAGCCACGCAGCGCGTCGACCGGCGAGTCGACGCTGAGCGGCCCTTCATCCAAAAAATCGACGTCGATGGCGGCGTCGATCGGCTGCCCCGCGTCCGTCGTTCGGTACCGACCCATGGCGTCGAAGTTTTCTTGCATGAAGCCGAACGGATTGATGAAGGCGTGGCAGGCCAAGCAGCGCGGCTCGTTGGTCACGCTCTCGATGCGTTGCCGCTCGGTGCCGGTCACGTTCGCCGGGATGCTGGTATTGACGCCGGGCGGTGGCGCGCCGAGCGGCAAGCACATGACCTTGCGGGTGAAGAAGACACCGCGCTTCACGAGGCGTGTCGTGGTTGGGCCCGAGTGCGAGGCGAGCACTGCCGGCTGGCTGAAGATGCCGAGCCGCTGCAGCGGGTCGAGCTTGACCTTGCCGTCGCCGGGCGCGGCGGCGAGGCCGTACAAGAACGCCGACGGCGCCGAGACCAAGGCGTCGGTGGTTTCGGTTACGTCGCGCAGCGTGGGCAACGCGCTGCCCAGCTGTGTCGCCAAAAAACGCTGCGTATCGTCCACGACGGCGGCTGCCACGGCTGGCGTAAACTCAGGGTAAACGCCGGGCGAAAGGTCGAAATCTTGCGGCTCTTTGACCTCGAGCCAGGTGGTGAAGAAACGTAGCAGCTTGGCGCGCGCGGCGGGTGTGGCCAGCACCTGCTCGACGGCTTGCGAGACGTCGCTGTCGCCGAACGCCTTGGCGCCGGCGCTCGGTGCCGTCAGCCCGACCGCTTCGGGCGGGGAGTCGGCGAGCGTGTAGCTCAGGTTTTGCAGCAGCTGGGCCGGCAGCAAGCGCTGGTCGGCGGAGGTCTGTACTTCTTCGCGAAATAGGTAGCTGGGCGAGGTGAGCGTGACGTCGACGAGGTCGGCGGTGGCCGCAGCCAGCCCAACCTTGGCCACGCTGTCGCTGAAGAAATCGCCGAAGCGCGCGAGCGTGGCGTCGGTGGCGACGCCGCGAAACGCGCGACGTACGAAGTCTTGTGCTGCAGCTCGCAGGCACGCGGCGCCGTTCTTGTCGACGGCACAGTCGGCTACGCTGCTCGGATCCGCTTTCACCGTGGTGGCCAGTTGCGCGACCCACGCGGTGAGCGGTGTGAAGTTGGCGGCGCTGAAGCTCAAGTTGTCGGCGTACTCGTAGTTCGTCTGCAGCGGGTCGCGAGGCAGGCTTGCGAGCGCCGTTACCGCGTACTGCTTGGGCAAGAGGCTCTGCGTTGTCAGATCGAGCTGTTGCCGGGTTAGCCGAAATAGCCGCTTTTTACTGGCTGCTGCGACCTGCTCGGGAAAGTACTTGAGCGCGACCTCGAACAGCTCCGGATCTTTGGCGCGCAGCTCGTCATCGGTCGGGCCGACGTTTGGAACACTCGGGCTCGAGCCGGGTTTGGGGTCGGCGCTGAGCCCTGGCTCGCTCGCGTCGCTCGCGCCGAGGATGTGTCCATCGCAGCCGAGTAGGCCGAGCGCCAGGACGCAACCAACGCAGGTGCGGATCCCGGCTGGGAGGCTGATCGCGACCTTCATGCGATCCCAGTGGCACGGCCTCCGAAAATCTGGTCACGGGGCAGACAATTGCCAGCCCCCGCGCTGCGGATTTTTTTCGTCTCGTTCGTGGTACGGTTTGGCGCGAGGTTTTCGAGTGCACTCAACCCTCAATCCTCTCACTGCGCTGGCCTCGCTGCTGCTGCTCGCCGCCTGCACCGGCACCGAGGGCACCTTGGTGGTGCGTCACGATGCGGCTGCCGGCGTGCCTGCCGTGGCTGAAAATCCCTATGTTCCTGCGTCCGACGTGCGCTGGTTCGCGCAGCTCGACGGCGCGGTCGACGTCGAGCAACCGGCCGAGTTGTTCTACCTCGATCCCGAGCAACAGCGCGGTGCACAGCTACCTGCCTTACAGGCTCGCGGGCGCCACTACTTCTGCTACCTGAGCGCGGGCAGTGTCGAAGAATTTCGATCCGATGCCAGAGATTTTCCCGACAGCGCGATTGGCAAGGTCTTGAACGGGTTTCCCAACGAGCATTGGCTCGACGTGCGCGACGCCACCGTTCGTGACCTGATGGCGCGTCGGGTCACGGCGTTGGCGGCGCAAGGCTGCGCTGGTATTCCGCCCTCTTCGCTCGCCGTACACGCCGCCGATACGGGCTTCGATTTAACGCTGACTGATGCGCTCGACTACGCGCGTTGGTTGGCCGAGCGGATTCACGCGGCCGGCATGTCGGCGGGCCTGACCGGACCGCAAGAGCTGACCCAGGAGCTGTGGCCGACCTTCGATTTTGGTCTGGCGATCGGCTGCGTGAGCGGGTCAGAGTGCGTCGAATATGCGCCGTTCACGCGCGCCAAAAAGACCGTTTTGCACGTCGAGCTGGGTGACGAGAAAACCGCGCCGCAGCTCTGCAATGCCGCGAAAACATTGGGGTTCACGGCGCTAGTTAGTGACGCGGGCTTCACAGGTCGGTGCATCGCCTGTAGCGATCTTCCTTGAGCCTTTCCAAGGCTTCAAGGCGCAGGCTGACCAGTTTTTTAGGGCGCCGGCCACTGAGGTAGCGAAACCAACGTATGTCCGCATCGCGCACTGCCGCCCCGCATCGCCCTGCGCTTCGCCTCGTCGGGGTCGAGGCGCCGGGCAGCGCTGGGTCTGTTCAAGCACCGCTGGCTGTGGACCCGCGCAACTTCGACGACGTGTTTCGGCGCTACTCGCCGTACGTGGCGCGCGTGGCGTTGCGACTGCTGGGCAACGATAGCGAGGTCGACGACCTGGTGCAGGACGTATTTGTCGAAGCGCATCGTGGTCTCGCGTCGTTGCGCGAGGCGGGTGCGCTCGGCGGCTGGCTGGCGCGCATCTGCGTGCGGCGTGCGACGCGCCGCTTGCGCCGTCGCCGCCTGCTTTCGCTACTCAGCCTCGACAGCGTGGCCGAGCGTGATCTGCCGTTCGAGGCGGCGGCTAGCCCGGAACAGCGAGCGGAGGTTACACGGCTGTATCAGCGCCTCGATCGCATGCCGGCCGGCGATCGCGTTGCGTGGCTGCTCAGGCACGTCGAGGGTGAATCACTCGATGAGATGGTGCGATTGTGCGGCTGCTCCAAATCCACGGTGCAGCGCCGGTTGCGCAGCGCCGAAGCGCGGCTAAGGCAGGTGGTGAGATGATGACCGAGGCTTTGCCTGACAGCGCGGCCGCCGTAGCGGCGCGGCGCGTCGAGCCGAATTGGGACGCCCAGCGCAGCGAGCACAATTTGTCGCGCGTGCATGCGCGTCACGCTCGCCAGCGCGCGCTCGTCAAAGCCGGCGGCGGCGCTGCGGTGGTGGTTGTCGTCGCCGCGTTGTTCTTGCTCCTGCTCGGCAGGCGCACGGTCACGCCGCCAACCGCGGCGGCGCTGGTGTCGTCGGCAGCCCCCAAGAGCCCGAAAACCACGTTTGCCGACGGTTCGGTCGCCCGCGTCAGCGATGGCGGGGAGCTCGTCGTCAAGGTAGCGACGCCCGAGCACATCGAGTCGGTGCTCACGACCGGTGCCGCCGACTTCGAGGTCAGCAAGCATCCCGGACGGGATTTCGTGGTGCTGGCCGGGCCGGTGCGGGTGCGGGTCATCGGTACGCACTTTCGCGTCGAACGCATGGCTGAGCGCACGCGCGTGTCGGTGACCGAGGGCAAGGTGGAAGTCTCGGAGGGCGACGTGCGCAGCTACCTCGAGGCCGGCGAGTCGCGCTTCTTTCCGAGCGTCGTTGCGGCCCAAAAAGACGAGCCGCGCGTCGTGAGCGGCGCCGCACGGGTGCGCTTCCTGGAGCTGGCGCGCGGGGGCGAATTCAAAGCGGCCTATCAGATCATGGCGCAGAGCCCGGCCGCGGTCGGCTCCAGCGCCGAAGAACTGCTGCTGGCTGCGGACGCCGCGCGGCTCTCCAATCATCCGGAGCAAGCCGTCGGCTACCTGCGCCGGGTGACGACCGAGCACGCCAGCGACTCGCGGGCGCCCTTGTCGGCGTTCACGTTGGGGCGCGTTCTGCTCAGTCAGTTGTCGCGACCTGCTGAGGCAGCCGAGGCGTTTGCGCTGGCGCGCCGGCTGCGCCCGAGCGGCAGCTTGGCGGAAGATGCGCTGGCGCGCGAAGCCGAGGCGCGCGCCGCAGCGGGTTCGGTCGGCCAAGCTCGCGCGCTGGCTCAGCAGTATGTGGCGCGTTATCCGCAAGGCAAGCACGCGCCCACCATGCAACGGCTCGCGACGGCGCCGTGAGACGCTCGAGCCCGATTTTCGGAGCTTTTGCGCTGGCAGTTTCGCTGAGCGTTGCCGCGCACGCTGCGGCTAGTGGCGTCGAGGTCGAGTTGCGCGACTGCCCCGGCTTGTCCGAGGCCGCGCTGCGCGAGCACCTCGACCTCGAGCTGGCGACGCTCGAGCTTGCGAGCGTGGACGCCCGGCTCGTGCTGCGCTGCGACCAAACGTCGGTGGCGGTCGAGCTGTATCGCGCTTCGGGCGCCAGCTATCCGGTTCAGGCGCGGGTCGAGCTGCGCGATACGGCGAAGGCGGCGCGCGAGCGACTGGTGGCGCTCGCCGCCAGTGAGTTGGTGGCGCAAGCCGAGCGCGCCCGCGTCAGCGCGGCGGCTCGCCCGTTGACGGCGCTCGAGTCGCGCTCCGACCGTGCCCAGCCCGCGCCCGAGCGCGCCGTCGGCCGAGCAGCGACTCAGGCGCGGCCGCGGATCGAGCTATTCGTCGCCGGCAATGCGGCGTTCAGCGGTCAACCGCGGGCTGCGCTTTGGGGCGGTTCACTCGGCACGCGCTGGGGCCTTACGCGCAGCTGGTCGGTGCTGTTCGATACGCGCTTCGAGCGCGGCCAAGAGAGTCTACAGCGGACTGACGTGCGCTGGACCTCGCTGTCCGGATTTGCGGGCGCGGACCTGAGCGCAAACGGCGGGCCGTTGCGGTTCTCGGCCGGGCTGGGTGCGCGGGCGGGTTGGTTGGCACTGGCAGCAAGCACGCCACTACCCAACGAAGGCCGCAGCCTGACCGCGCCGTGGGTCGGGGTAGCGCTGCCGGTGCGTTTGGCGTTCGACGTCGGGAGCTTCGTGGCGCCGTTCGTGGGCGTCGAGCTCGGCTACGTGGTGGTGCCGGTGCGCGGCTTGGACGACGGGCGCGTCCTGATTGCGCAGCGCGGGCCGTGGCTCTCGGGCAGCGTCGGCGTCGCGGTCGCACTCTGACGAGGTGCTGGTTACTCGGGCTCGAAGCTGACCCAATCGACGCGCACGACCACGTCATTGGCCGGGTAATCGGCGCTGCCGGCTTGCGGGTACCAGTGCGTGTCGGGGTGCCCTACGGCGGGCGTTGACCGAAGCGCTCGAAGCGCGTGGTCACCGCGTCTACGGCGCGAGCCAAGTCCCGCCCAATGACGGCGGCATCGCGGCGGGCCAAGCCGTGGTGGCAGCTGCGCGCGCGTGAAGGTTGCAGCCGGGAAACGGGCGGACCAGGCTCGCCTCCCAGGCTCATGCTTACCCGCAGTTTCGCGACGCCGGCCGCGTTCTCCACGTGGCTCAGTAAGAACCACGACAAGTCTCCAGGCCTGTGGCTCAAGCTGGCCAAGAAGGACACCAAGACCAAGTCGATCAACTACGCCGAAGCCGTCGAGGTGCTGCTGATGTGGGGTTGGATCGACGGTCAAAAGCAGACCGCGGAAGAAGCCGGCTTTTGGCTGCAGAAGGTCACACCGCGCGGCACAAAGAGCGTCTGGTCGCAGATCAATCGTCAGAAAGCGTTGGCGCTGATCGAAGCCGGCCGCATGCAGCCGCCGGGGCTGCATCAAGTCGAGCGCGCCAAGGCCGACGGGCGTTGGGCAGCCGCTTACGCCTCGGCCAAAACTGCCACAGTTCCGGAAGACCTCAGCGCCGCGCTCGCCAAAAATGCCCGCGCCCGCAAGTTTTTCGAAACGCTCGACGGCACCAATCGCTACGCCATTCTGTGGCGGATTGGCCAGGCCAAGAAGCCCGAGACGCGCGTCGCGCGCATCGCCAAGTTCGTCGAAATGCTGGCCAAGCACGAAAAGATTCACACCTAACCTGACCGACAACCGTTCGACGTCGCTCGCGAGCTGGTGTAGTGAATTCGGCCCATGAAGACAGGGAAGCTATTTATGGGCAGCATCGTCTTGGGGTTCGTGATCGCGGCCGCCGCGTGTGCCAGCCAGCCCACGGAGCCGCCTGCGGCTCCCGCGGCCATGCCCGCGCCCGCCGAGCCGCCGCCCGCCGCCGCTCCGGCTGACGCAGCGGCCGCAGCACCAGCTGCCCCCGCAGCGCCCGCTGCCGCGCCGCGCAGCATCGAAGTACCGATCGAAGCCAAGAGCGGCTCCAAGCTCTCGGGCAAAGCGGTCTTGACCGAGACCGAAGGCGGCGTTCACGTCGTCCTCACGCTCGAAGGTTTGGAAGCCGGCGAGCACGGCGCTCACGTCCACGAAAAGGGCGATTGCAGCGCAGCTGACGGCGCGAGCGCTGGCGGTCACTTCAACCCGCAGAGCAAAGACCACGGTCTGCCCGGCGCCGAGAAGCGCCATCTTGGCGATCTCGGCAACATCACGATCGCCAAGGACGGCAAGGGCTCGCTCGACATCACGGCGCCAGGCGCCAATCTGAAGGCGTCAGATCCGGCCTCGTTCGTCGGTCGCGCCATCATCGTTCACGCCAAGAAGGACGACGGCGGGCAGCCCACCGGCAACGCCGGCGGTCGCGTCGGCTGCGGCGTGATCAAAGGTTAGCGAGCTCGGCTTCTAGCGCGGCGAGCAGGGCCTGAGACTCTTTCAGGCTCTGCTCAGCGCCGTCGACCTCGGCGCGCAGCCGCAAAACTTCGCGCAGTCGCGCGTCGCGCAGTCGTTCGGCCTCGCGCAATTTGCCCGAGAGCCGTTCGCGTTCCGCTAGCCGGCGTTGCCGTTCAGCCTCCTCGGCGCGGCGCATTTCGGCTTCGGCGGCGCGCCGTGCGCCGTCG